>Ga0210115_1000258_pt1 | contig 15011 bp, 15 predicted proteins | sample MayberryNW_TuleB_2_FD_185526 | JGI IMG/M metagenome (GOLD analysis project Ga0210115, IMG submission 185526) | Wetland microbial communities from San Francisco Bay, California, USA, that impact long-term carbon sequestration - MayberryNW_TuleB_D2... | ecosystem: Environmental > Aquatic > Marine... | reverse complement strand
CGGCACGCCCTCCGCGAGCAGATCCTCGGCGAGGAAGGACCACGCCCGCTCGTCCGGGCGGCCGACCTCGAACCAGACGACCTTGCCGCCGCGCGCGGGGTCGGGCTCGACCCCCCAGCGACGGGCCAGCTGCTCGAGCATCCGCAACCCGCGACCGGTGCCGGAGGTGAGCCGGAAGTGATGGACTCTCGGCTCCACCGGAGATGCGTCGTAGACCTCGACGCGCACCGTGTCGGTGCCGGCCTGGACGTCCAGCCTGATGTCGCTGCGCGCGTGCAGCACCGCGTTGGTCACGACCTCCGACACGAGGAGCACGACGGTGTCGATGTCGGCCGCGGAGCTGCCGGCCGCGCGTCGCGCGAACCGGCGGGCCACCGGGACACTGTCCGTCGACGGCGGCAGCTCGAGCGCGCTCACGCGCCCGAGGGTATCGCGCCGGGGTCCTCCGGCCCCGTCGTCAGGGGGTGCCGCCGCGCCGACGGTCGGCGGCCCGGTCACGCGCCTCCTTCGCCTGCGCGATGCGGGCCCGTCGCTCGTCGCGGTCTAGCTGGGCAGCCTCGTCCGGCGTCGGGGCAGACCCGCCGAGCCGCGCGGGCAGCCACCAGTCCTCCTCGCCGGCGGCGGGCCGGTCCGGGTAGGTCTCCTGTGCCTCGTGCAGCATCCGCTCCATCAGCACCCGCAGGTCCGCCGTGACCGCCGCGGCGTCGGCGCCGGGATCGACCGGCACGGGCGTGCCGACCATGATGGTGATCGGCACTCGGGTGCGCCCGAGCCGCTTGGGCCGGCCCTTCGTCCACACCCGCTGCGATCCCCAGATGACCGTCGGCAGCACGGGCACGCCGGCCTCCGCGGCCATCCGCACCGCGCCCGCCTTGAAGTCCTTGAGCTCGAAGGAACGGCTGATCGTGGCCTCGGGGAAGACCCCGACGACCTCGCCGTCGCACAGCGCGTCGACGGCCCGGCGGTAGGACCCGGCGCCCGCCTCGCGGTCGACCGGGATGTGGTGCATGCCCCGCATCAGCGGCCCGCTCACCCGGTGCTCGAAGACCTCCTGCTTGGCCATGAACCGCACCAGCCGGCCGGCCGGGCGGGCGCCCAGGCCGGCGTAGGTGAAGTCCAGGTAGCCGACGTGGTTGATCGCCATCACCGCCCCGCCCGAGCGCGGCACGTGCTCCGTGCCGCGCAGGTCGAAGCGCAGCCCCTGCAGGGCGAAGACCGCCCGCGCGAGGGTGATGACGGGCGGGTAGACCAGCTCGGCCACGGCGGGAACCTACCTGTCGGCGATGTCGTCGGCGAGAGGGGAGAGGAACGGTCGTACGTGCGACAGGTACTCGTCCGGGGCCGCCGTGTGCACATGGTGCCCCACGTCGAGGGTGACCACCCGGCCGTCCGGCACCCGCGCGGCGAGCTCGGCCAGCTCGCCCTGGTCGTTGGCGCTGGCCGGCCCGCCGCCGACGACGAGCACCGGGACCGCGATCCGGGGCAGGTCGTCCCACGCCTGCGGGTCCGGGTCGTTGAGCTCGGCGATGACCGCCTGCAGCATCGGCCAGTCGAAGGGCACCTCCTCGGGCGGCTCGACCGGCGGCACCGGGAACTCGCGGGCCCCCGTAGCGGGGGCGGTGTCCTCGAGGACCAGCCGGGTCAGCCGTTCCGGAGCGGTCTCCGCGACGAGGACGGCCACGCTGCCGCCCATCGAGTGGCCGACCAGGTCGAACCGCTCCATGCCCAGAGCGTCGGCGAGCGCCAGGACGTCGTCGCGCATCAGTGCGAACGAGTAGTCCGGCGTACGGCCCGAGGCACCGTGGCCGCGCATGTCCGGGGCGACCACCCACCGCCCGTCGGCCGCCAGTGCCTCGGCGACGGCCGCCCAGTCGTCGGCGTCGCCGGCCAGGCAGTGCAGCAGCACGACAGGCCGGCCGGCCGGGTCGCCCCAGGTCCGGACGGAGAGCGTGACCCCGCCGAGGTCCACCGGCCGGCGCCCGCCGGCCTCTCGGCTCAGTGGGTGACCTCGAGCGCGTCGAGGAGCTGGTTGACGGCGTCGTCGACCTCTCCGGAGCCCTGGACCACCAGGTCCGGCTTCTCCGGCGGCTCGTAGCCCTGGCCGACGCCGGTCATGTTCGGCAGGCTGCCGGCCCTGGCCTTGGCGTAAAGGCCCTTCGGGTCGCGCTCGACGACCACGTCGGACGGCGTGTCCACCCAGACCTCGAGGAAGTCGCCCTCCTGGAACAGCCCCTTGGCCGCCCGCCGGTCACCGCGGAAGGGCGAGACCAGCGATACGATGACGATCAGCCCGGCGTCCATCATCAGCTTGGCCGTCTCGGCCACCCGCCGGACGTTCTCGGCGCGGTCCTCGGGGGTGAAGCCGAGGTCCTTGTTGAGGCCGGTGCGCACGCCGTCGCCGTCGAGCACGTAGGTGTGCAGGCCCATGCCGTGCAGCTTGCGCTCCAGGGCGTCGGCGATGGTCGACTTGCCGGCGCCGGGGACACCGGTCAGCCAGAGCACCCGGGGCCGCTGGCCCTTGAGCACGGCCCGGGCCTCCTGGTCGACCGTGAACGCGTGCGGCGTGACGTTGTGGGCGCGCCGCAGCGAGTGGCGGACCAGGCCGGCCGCCACCGTGTCGCGGCTGACCCGCTCGACCAGCAGGAAGCCACCGGTGTCGCGCGAGACGGCGTAGGGGTCGAGCGGCACCGCGGTGTCGGTGGCGATCTCGACGTGGCCGATGTCGTTCATCTTCAGCGTGCGCCCGGCCATCTCCTCGCCGGACACCACGTCGCGGCGGCCCCGGATCGCGGTGACGACCGCCGGCACCGCGAGCCCCCCCGCGAGCAGCAGGTAGGACCGGCCGTGGCGCAGCTCCTCCTCACCGGTCCACACCAGGTCGGCCGCGAAGGCCGTGGCCGGCCGCGGGTAGTGGTCGGCCGCCAGTCCCTCGGGCGGTGCGACGAGCAGGTCACCACGGGTGACGTCGGTCTCGGTCTCGAGCGTCACGACCACGGCGGTCCCGGCGTGGGCCTCGTCGACGTCCTCGCCGCCCACCAGGACGCGCTCGACGATCGTCGACCCGCCCTTGGCGTTGACGACGACCTTGTCACCGGGGCGGACCGTCCCGCCGACGACGGTGCCCGCGTAGCCGCGGAAGTCGTCGGCCCGCACGACGTACTGCACCGGCAGGCGGAACGGCACCGCGTTCGTGTCCTCGGACGTGGCCGGCTGCCACGAGGTGAGCGCCTCGAGGACCGTCGGGCCGTGGTACCACGGCATCTGGGTCGACCTGTCGATGACGTTGTCGCCGGTGAGCGCGCTCACCGGGATCACGTCCACCTCCTCGAGGTCGAAGCGGGCGGCCGCCGACCGCACGCCACCCGCCAGCTCCTCGAACGCCACGTGCTTGAACCCGACCGCGTCGAGCTTGTTGATGGCGACGATGACGGTCCGCACGCCCATCAGGGCGCAGACCGTCAGGTGCCGGTGGGTCTGCGGCCTGATGCCTCGGGTCGCGTCGACGAGCAGGATCGCGATGTCGGCCGTCGACGCCGCCACCGCCATGTTGCGGGTGTACTGCTCGTGGCCGGGGGCGTCGGCGATGATCGCGCGCCGGCCGGACGGCAGGTAGAGGTGCCGGTAGGCGACGTCGATCGTGATGCCCTGCTCGTGCTCGGCCTCGAGCCCGTCGGTGAGCATCGAGAAGTCGACCTCGCCCTTGGGGATGGTCGAACCGCTCCGGCGGGTGTTGCGCGCGTAGTCGAGGATGTCGTCCGGGACGCTCTCGGTCTCGGCGAGGAGCCGGCCGATCAGGGTGGACTTGCCGTCGTCGACCGAGCCGCAGGCGACGACGCGGACGATCGGGTGCTCAGCCAGCGCCTTCTCCTCGGCATCCGTCCGCTTCGGGGCACCGGTGGTCGAGGTGGTGGTCGAGGTGGTCGTGGTCGTCATGTCAGAAGTACCCCTCGGTCTTCTTGCTCTCCATCGAGCCGCCGCCCTCTCCGTCGATCAGCCTCCCCGAACGCTCCGAGCGCCGGTCGACGAGCATCTCGGCCAGCAGGTCGTCGAGGTTCTCTGCCCGGGACGCCACCGCGGCGGTCAGGGGGTAGCAGCCGAGCGTGCGGAACCGGACGCTGCGGTGCTTCGGCTGCTCGCCGTCCTCGAGGGGGTAGCGGTCGTCATCGACCATGATCAGCTGCCCGTCGCGCTCGACGACCGGGCGCTCCTGCGAGAAGTAGAGCGGGACGACCTCGATGTTCTCGCGCTGGATGTAGCGCCACACGTCGAGCTCGGTCCAGTTGGACATCGGGAACACCCGCATCGTCTGGCCGTCGGCCAGCTGGGTGTTGGCCGTCCGCCAGAACTCGGGGCGCTGCTTGCGCGGCTCCCACCGATGGCCCGGCTCGCGCAGCGAGAACACCCTCTCCTTGGCCCGCGACCGCTCCTCGTCGCGCCGGGCGCCACCGAAGGCAGCGTCGTAGCCGCCCTCGTCGAGGGCCTCGCGCAGCGCGACGGTCTTCATGATCCGGGTGTACTCGTGGGTGCCGTGGGTGAACGGCGTCACGCCCTCGGCAACGCCCTCCTGGTTGGTGTGGACCAGCAGCTCCACACCCTTCTCGCGCGCCATCCGGTCGCGGAACTCGATCATCTCCCGGAACTTCCACGTGGTGTCGATGTGCAGCATGGGGAACGGCACCTTGCCGGGGGCGAAGGCCTTCACCGCCAGGTGCAGCAGGACCGAGGAGTCCTTGCCGATGCTGTAGAGCATCACCGGCCGGCGGAAGGCGCCGGCGGCCTCCCGGAAGACGTGGATGGCCTCCGCCTCGAGGGCGTCGAGGACCGCGTCGGGGGCGATGGCCGTCTCAGCGGCTGTGGACATGAAGGACTGACCTCACTGGCTCAGGGGCCGCGCCGGGCGCGGCGGGGGCAGCCGCCATTGTGCCCAGGGAAGGTGTCCTCCATCCAATCGGCGTCACCCGCCTTGCGGGGGCCGAGGCACCGGGGTCCGCCGAGCGGCAGGTCCGTTCGCTGTCAGCGGACGGCTCGGAGAGGTCCACGAGCCGGGAATGCCGTTGCCGGTGTCGGTGCTGCCGTCTAACGTCCACGGGAGAGGAAACGAAACCGTTTCGTTTCGTCCTGGTGGACGTCGATCGACGGAGGACGGCATGCCATCCCAGGCGAGCGCCCCGGGCACCGGGCAGGGGCGGGACAGCGTGCAGGGGCGTGACAGCGCGATCTGCGACGCGACCCTGGCGCTGCTCGTCGAGGTCGGCTACGACCGGATGAGCATGGACGCGGTCGCCGCCCGGGCCCGCGCGAGCAAGGCCACCATCTACCGCCGCTGGCCCGGCAAGCCCGAGCTCGTGCTCGACGCGGTGCGCTCCCGCGCTCCGGGGCTGGTGGTACCCGCCGACACCGGCAGCCTGCGCGGCGACCTGGTCGCCACCTACAGCGCGGCCGCCCACGGGGCGGGTGCCGAGGAGGCGGAGCTGGTGGCGGGCGTCCTGCGCGCGATGCGCAGCGCCCCGGAGCTGGGTGACTGCGTGCGCGCCCAGGTCTTCGAGAGCAAGTGCGACGTCAGCCGCACCCTGGTGGCCCGGGCCGTCGCCCGCGGCGAGCTCCCGGCCGGCACCGACCCGCTGCTGCTGCACGAGGTGGCGGGCGCCCTGTGGTTCCACCGGGTCCTCGTTGTCGGTGGGGCGGTGGACGATGAGTTCATCGCGCACGTCGTGGACGACGTCCTGATCCCCCTCCTCTCCAGCACGCGACCATCCGACCTGTCCGCAGCACGCTCCGCAGACCCCATGGAGAAGCAGTGACCGACCGAACCCGACCCTCCGACGAGGCTCTGGACGAGCTCGTCGACGACCCGCACTCGGCGTCGACGCCGTCGACCTCCGCCGAGGCCCCCGACCCCCGTCGCTGGTGGGCGCTCGCCGTGCTGGCGGCGGCGCAGCTGATGATCGTGCTCGATGCGTCGATCGTGAACATCGCGCTGCCGTCCGCCCAGGAGGACCTCGGCATCAGCAACGCCAACCGGCAGTGGATGGTGACGGCCTACACGCTGGCCTTCGGCAGCCTGCTGCTGCTCGGCGGCCGGATCGCCGACTACACCGGCCGCAAGCGCACCTTCGTCATCGGCCTGCTCGGCTTCGCGGGGGCGTCCGCCCTGGGCGGCATCGCCCCCAACCAGGAGCTGCTGTTCGCGGCGCGCGCGCTGCAGGGCGCCTTCGCCGCCCTGATGGCGCCGGCCGCGCTGTCCATCGTCACCGTGACCTTCACCGACCCGAAGGAGCGGGCGAAGGCCTTCGGCGTCTTCGGCGCGCTCGCCGGTGGTGGAGCGGCGATCGGCCTGATCGTCGGCGGCGTGCTCACCGAGTACGCCTCGTGGCGCTGGTGCCTCGGCGTCAACGTGCCGGTCGCGCTGATCGTCGCCGCGGCGGCGGTGCCGCTGGTGCACGAGAGCAAGGCCCACGGTGACACCCGCTACGACGTCCCCGGCGTGCTGCTCGCGACCACCGGCCTGTTCTCGCTGGTCTACGGATTCACCGAGGCCGCCAAGGCGACCAACCCGGACGACCCCACCGACACCTCGGTCCAGGGCTGGGGCGCCCCGTCGACGATCACCTTCCTCGTGCTCGCAGCCGTGCTGCTCGTCGCGTTCGTGCTGTGGGAGCAGCGCGCCAGGAACCCGATGCTCCCGCTGCGCGTCGTGCTCGACCGCAACCGCGGCGGGTCCTACCTGGTGTTCCTGCTGGTGGGTGCCGGGCTCTTCGCGATGTTCCTGTTCCTCACCTACTACTTCCAGATCAACCTGGGCTACACCCCGCTCAAGGCCGGGTTCGCGTTCCTGCCGTTCAGCGTCGGCATCATCCTGACCGCCGGCGCCGTGGCCCAGCTGCTGCCCCGGTTCGGCCCCAGGCCGATCATGGTGCCCGGGCTGGTGATGGCGGTCATCGGCATGCTCATGCTGACCCAGATCGACGCCGACACCTCCTACTGGACGCACGTGTTCCCCGCCGAGGTGCTGATGAGCGTCGGCCTTGCCGGCGTGTTCATCCCGGCCTCGAGCACGGCACTGGTCGGCGTGGGGCACCACGACGCCGGCGTGGCGAGCGCGGTGCTCAACACCTCGCAGCAGATCGGTGGCTCGCTGGGCACGGCGCTGCTCAACACCCTGTTCGCCGGTGCGGTGACGGCCTACCTCACCGACAACCCGATCACCGACCCGGCCAAGGCCGAGGCGATCGGCAACTCGGCGCTGATCCACGGCTACCACGTCGCGTTCTTCTGGGGCGCGGTGCTGCTCGCCGCGGCCCTGGTGGCCACGCTGGTGTTCATCAACGCCCGCAAGGAGGAGGTGCCGCAGGAGCCCGGCATGGTCGCCGCCTGACGGCCCCTCCACCAGCAGCAGGACCCGCACCACCCGCAGGGCACCGGCCGCCGGCCGGTGCCCTGCGGCACGATGTCCCGGTGACGACCCGGGTCGCGGTGGCCGCGCCGAACGGCTATGCCACCGACGCCGCCCTGCGGGTCGTCACCGAGGGCGGCGGCGCGGTGGACGCCGCCGTCGCGGCGATGCTGACCACCATGGTGACCGAGCCGGGCATCGTCTCGCTGGCCGGCGGCGCCTTCGCCACGGTGTGGCCGGCCGGTGAGCCGGCCGCGGTGACGGTGGACGGCTACGTCGCGATGCCCGGGCTCGGCGGAGGGGGCGGGCGCGAGCCGTCCGTGCACGACGTGGTCACCGAGTACGGCGCCGGCGTCACGATGACCGCGGGGCTCGGGTCGGTCGCGGTGCCGGGCGCGGTCGCCGGACTGGCCCTGGTGCAGGAGCGCTGGGGCCACCTGCCGTGGCGCGAGGTCGTGGCGCCGGCGACCGAGGTGGCCCGGGCCGGGTTCACCCTCGGGGCGGCGTCCGGCTACTACCTGCCGTACGTCCGCGACTCGCTCTTCGGCTGGGACCCGCAGACCCGGGCCGCCCTGGAGGGGCCGGACGGGCGCTGGCTCGAGACCGGCGACCTCGTGGTCGTCGACGACCTGGCCGACACCCTGGCGACGGTGGCTGCCGACGGCCCGGCCGCGTTCTACACCGGCGGCCTCGCTGCGGTCCTGGCTGACGACATGGCCGCCCGCGGCGGGCTGGTGACGGCCGAGGACCTGGCGGCGTACCGGCCCGTGGTCCGGCCCGCGCTCGCCGTCGACCTCGGCGCCTGGCGGCTGCGGACCAACCCGCCGCCCGCCATCGGCGGTGCTGTGCTGGCAGCGATGCTGACGCTGCTGGGCGACCGGCCGCGCGGCGAGTGGACGCCGGACGACGTGGCGCACCTGGTGGCGGTGCAGCGGCAGGTGCTCGAGGTGCGCCGCGAGCGGATCGACCTCGCCGACGACCGGGCGGCCGCCGCCTGGGACCTGCTGCGCGAGGTCGGCCTCGCCGGCGCGGCGTCACCGAGCACCGCACACGTGTCGGTGGTCGACACCGACGGCGGCGCGTGCGCCGTGACCTCGTCCTACGGCTACGGCTCCGGCGCCACGGTGCCGGGCACCGGCCTGTGGCTCAACAACTGCCTGGGTGAGCGTGAGCTCAACCGGGGTGCCCCGCTCGCGCCGGGCACCCACCTGGCGAGCAACATGGCGCCCACCGTGGGCCTTCGCGCGGACGGCGCGGCGCTGGCGATCGGCAGCCCGGGCGCCGACCGCATCACGACCGCGCTGCAGCAGGTGCTGGCCTCCCTCACGAACGGCCGCGCCGGGCTGCAGGCGGCCGTCGACCGACCGAGGCTGCACGTGCACCACGTCGAGGGCGGCGACGTGCGCGTCGACGCCGAGGAGGACCTGCCCCTGCCGCGCCTGGACCTCGAGGTACGCCGCCACCACCCGCACTCGATGTACTTCGGCGGCGTCGCGGCGACCCTCGTGACGCCGGACGGCGGGCTTCAGGCGGCAGGCGACCCACGGCGCGCGGGAGCCGTGGCGGTCGGCTGAGCGGAGGCGGCCGGCGGCGCGAGAGCCGCGAGCAGCACCACGATGACGAACAGGGCCACGGTGGCCACGTGGACCACGGTGCACCAGAGGCAGATCGCGTCGATCCGGAACAGCTCGGCCCAGACGAGGTAGACGACGAACACGACACCGCCCGCGAGCGCCGCGATCCGCAGCCGGGCCACCCAGGGGCTGGCCGCCCGCCACGCGACGGGCAGGCACAGCCCGACGACGCCCACGTAGTAGACGAGCCCGAGCAGGGCCACCGGCACACCGGCCAGCTCGGAGTACGAGCTGCTGGTGACCTTCACGCAGTTGATCGCGCCGGTGTCCGGGCAGGCCAGGGTCGCCGACGTCGAGTAGTGCTCGTAGGTGAGGTAGACCGACACCCCGAGCCCCAGCAGGGCCAGGGGCAGCGTGAGAAGGACCGCCCGGCGGGTCGGGGTCACGAGCCCGCGTCGAGCTTCTTCGCCGCCGTCATGACCCCGGTCGACATGCAGACGTCGTGCGGCTCTCCGCCGGTCAGCTCGCACAGGGCGGCGGTCAGCACGTTCGCCGAACCGTTGACGGCCTGTGCGGTGTCGCTCTGCGGGTCGTCGAGCGCGGACGCGATGTCCGTGCGGGACTGGTCGGCGAGCACGTCGGGCACGAACTGCGAGCCGCCGAGGACGAACTCGCCGCCGAGGGAGAGGAACGGGATGGAGCCGGCCGGACCGGAGATGAACGGCGGCCGGGCGTACGTCGCGAACGTCTCCGCGTCGTCACCGGTGAGCTCGTCGAGCTTCTCGTAGGTGCCGTTCACCTTCTGGTTCGTCGACGTCTCGACCCCGGTGAACGCGAGGTAGTCGCTGGAGTAGGTCGCACCGTGGAAGGTCAGCGTCTTGGTGCCGGGATAGACGTCGTCGCTGGCCGACTCCGAGCCGCCGAGCCCCTTCCAGGTGCCGAAGCGGGAGAGCGCGACGACCACCGGCCAGCGCTGCGCGGCGCAGAAGGGGCAGTACTCCGCCCCGACGTAGAGGACCTGGGGCTTGCCGTCCTGGCTGATCGCCGTGGCGTCGGGCACCCGGGCCGGCGGCGTCTGGCTGGTGCCCGCGCCGACCGCGTCCAGTGCGGACGAGGGCACGCTGGTCGCGGCCTTGACCGCCGCGGCAGCCGAGCTGGTGGACGCCGTGGCCGGGTCGTCGTCACCGTCGCCGAGCCCGGCGACGCTGGCAACCACGAGCCCGGTCAGGACGAGGGCGACGGCGGCGATCGAGGCCACGGCGATGCGCAGCCGGCGGCGGCGCTCGGCGCGGGCCCGCTCGGCGGCGAGCTCGGCGGCCCGGCGCTGACGCTCGGCCGCCTTCTTCGACTTGGTCGTCTTGGTCGTCTTGGTCGAGGGCGTACGGCTGCTCATGGGCGCGCTCCAGCGGTCACCAGACCAGTCAACCGTGCCGCAACGCCCGGCGCCGAGGGCCGGAGGGACCGAGTCGTGCGGGACGTTGGTCCCAGGCGGACTAGCGCTTGCGCGTCACGCGCAGGATCATCCCGTCGTTGCCCGTCGTGACCGTCAGGCCGTCGCGGTGCAGCCGGGTGCGGGTGGGTTGGCTGGGGTCGGGCTGGACGTCGTGCGGGTCCTCCAGGACGGCCCGGATCTGGTCGTCGGAGATCTTCATGCCGGCGGCCGCGGCGCGGGCGCCTTTGAGCATGCGCAGCGAGGACCCGGCGCCGGACCGGCCGCCGGAGCCGCCGGGGCCGCCGGGGCCGCCGGAACGGCTGCGCCCGGCGGTGCGGGGCTCGTGCGGCGGGTCGTCGAGCTCGTAGGAGTCGACCCCCGACGGGGTGGGCGGAGCCTGGAACACCAGCGCGGTCGTCCCGCTGCCGGTGCCGTTGGTGGGTGTGGTCATGTGTGCCTCCGTGGACCGGTGGGGCCGCCGTTACTTGTGGCGGTAGACCAGCCGGCCGCGGGTGAGGTCGTAGGTGGAGAGCTCGACGACGACTCGGTCCTCGAGCATGACGCGGATGTAGTTGCGCCGCATCCGGCCGGACAGGTGCGCCAGCACCTTGTGCCCGTTGGTCAGCTCGACACGGAACATGCCGTTCGGCAGCGCCTCGGTGACTCGGCCCTCGACCTCGACAGCATCGGTCTTCTGCATGCAGGTCCTCTCGTACCGCCTCCCGGAGCGGGAGGCCAGGGCAACCGTTGCCCTGTGGATGACAACTGGTGACGACCAGACCGGCCCGGCGGTCGGGCTCGGAGTGGGTCACCTGGACGGTGCCCGCGTGGCCACGGTCTCCCGCAGCCGGCAACTCGCGGGCCGGCACCCCCGTCCAGGACGGGGGCATCAATCGGGTCAACACGCCCGCGGGAACCGGTGTTCCCGCGTGTCCAACCCGGACACTCTACCGCGCGTTCCGCGCGCCGGCGCGCCGGGCAAGGACCAGTCCTTGCCCAGCGAGCCCTTGCCCAGCTGCCGCTCGGCGCGCCCGGCCCGGTCAGACGGTGACGCCGAACGCCTCGGTGAAGGCCTTCTTCGCGTAGGCGTTGCTGGCGTAGGCGAACCCCTTGTCGCCCCAGCCGGTGCCCCAGCTGTTGCGGATGACGAAGCCGGTCGAGGTGTAGCCCACCATCGCGACCGCGTGCCCACCGCGAGCGGTCGTCGGCTTGTACGTCGTCAGCTTGCCCTTGGTCTCGGTGGCCTTGTCCCAGGTGCTGTCGACGTCGAGCCGGGTCAGGATCGGCCCGTTCCGGGCCAGCCAGGTGCGCCAGTCGGTCGGGTCGGTGCCGAGGTTGAAGTACGCCGCGATCTTGAGCTGGGTCGACAGGGCGTAGAACGTGGCCACCTCGCCGGCGTAGAGCTTGCCGGACGCGAACGGCAGCACCGAGTCCTGCACGGCGCCCCACTTGCGCGACACGTCCAGGGCAGCCTTGAGCCAGGTGCCGTCGGACTCGATGAAGGTCGTCGGCTGGGCCACGAACTGGTCGGTCTCCTTCGCGGCCATCCAGGTGAAGCGCGGCGACAGTCGCGGCGTCTTGGGCAGCCGGCCGGCCTGGACGAAGTGCCAGCGCAGCACCCCCTCGGCCGTGGCCCAGCCGACGCACGACCCGGTGTCCTTCTGGTCCCCGACCGACCACCAGTCCTCGCGCAGGTCCCGCGAGGCCGGGATCGCGCGGGCCGGTGCCCTCAGCACCCCCGCGTCGGTGGCGTTGTGCATCCGCCAGTCGGTCTCGGTCCCCGGCGACGGCTGGCAGTTGAGGATCCGGCGCACCCCGCCGGCCTCGGTGCTGGCCACGCCCGGCACGGTCTGCTCCTTGATCGCCACGGCGACCTCCTCCCCCCACGCGGCGCGCCCCGCGCCGCTATGGTCGTGACGGTAGACGCCGGTCCGCTCCCGCATGGGAAAGGGCGGGCAAAGCCGTAGCGGCGGCCGAGCACCGGGACGGGTCGTGGACGAGTCCGAACGAGCGGTCGAGCCAGAGGCCCGGCGCGAGGTCGTCGAGGGCGACGTCGTCGAGCTGACGGTGACCGACCTGCCCGGCGCGGGCTACCGCTGGGAGCCCGCGCAGGTGCCGGCCGGGCTGGCCGTCCTCGAGGCGGACTGGGTGCATGCGGACCCGCCCCCGTCCGTGGGAGCCGGCCGGGCGAAGGTGCTGCGGTTCCGCGCCGACACGGCCGGTGAGTACGTCGTGCGGCTCGAGCTGCGCCGGCCCTGGGAGCCCGTCCCGGCCAGGGTGAGGGAGGTGCCGGTCTCCGTCACGGCGACCGGTCGACCCTGATCCCGTCGAGCCGGGCAGCGACTAGCGTGCGGCCATGACCCAGGTGCAGGCGGCAACCCTGGTCGCGCCACGACGCATCGAGGTGCTCGACTACCCGATGCCGACCGAGCTCGAGCCTGGCGCGGTCCTGCTGCGGATGACCGCCTCGGGCATCTGCGGCACCGACAAGCACACCTTCCGCGGCGAGACCGTGCAGTACGCCGGCACCGCGAAGGAGCGCACCACACCGTTCCCGATCATCCAGGGGCACGAGAACCTCGGCGTGATCGAGGCGATCGGCCCCGGCGGCGCACGGGCCCACGACGGGACACCGCTCCGCGTCGGCGACCGGGTGGTGCCGGCGCCCAACCGGGCGTGCGGCGTGTGTCGCAGCTGCCGGCGCGGCTTCCCCTACTACCTGTGCCGCGACCTGGAGAACTACGGCAACTCGCTGAGCTCCGCGGAGCCGCCGCACCTCTTCGGCGGCTGGGCCAGCCACCACTACCTCCTGCCCGGCACCGCGGTGTTCCGGGTGCCCGCGACCCTCGCCGACGAGGTCGCCGTGCTCACCGAGATCTTCGCGGTGACCCACAGCCTCGAACGGGTCGCGGCCGTCCGCTCCCCCGGCGGATTCCGCCCCGGCGACACCGTGACCGTGGTCGGCGTCGGCTCGCTCGGCATGGCGCACCTGGTCAAGGCCGCCCTCATGGGAGCGGGCCGGGTCGTCGCCGTCGACCGGTCGACCCGGCGGCTCGGGCTCGCTGAGCGACTGGTGGCTGCCGACCGGGTGCGCGCCGGCGGCGGCGAGGGCGAGCTCGACGACGTACGCGCACAGGTGCTCGACCTGACCGACGGCGAGGGCGCGGACGTGGTCGTCGACGCCACCGGCTTCCCGGGGTCCTTCGCCCTCGCGACGGCGCTCGTCCGCGACGCCGGCACCGTGCTGGAGGTCGGCGCGTTCGTCGACATGGGGGCCGAGACGTTCAACCCGGCCGCGATCTGCGGCCGCAGCCTGACCGTCATGGGCACCGGCGGCGAGGACCTGATGGCCTACGCGGGCACGCTTGCGCTGCTCGACCGGCACCGGGACATCCCCTTCGCCGAGATGGTGTCGCACGTCTTCCCGGTGGCCGAGGCGGCCCGCGCGGTGGAGACCTCCCTCGACGCCGACAACGCCACGAAGGTCCTGGTGTCCGACGTCCTCGAGCCCCGACGGCAGGAGCCGTGATGACGACCGGAGAGCCGCTGCGGATCGGCGTGCTGGGGGCAGCGCGCATCAGCGCCGAGGCCATCGTGCGGCCGGCCCACGAGCTCGGCGCGCGGCTGGTGGCGGTGGCCGCCCGCGACCGCTCCCGGGCCGAGGCCTTCGCGGCGGAGCACGGGGTGGAGCGGGTCGTCGGCGACTACCAGGCCGTGCTCGACGACCCGGAGGTCGAGGTCGTCTACAACCCGCTGGCCAACAGCCTGCACGGACCGTGGAACCTACGGGCGGTCGAGGCCGGCAAGCACGTCCTGACCGAGAAGCCGTTCGCCGGCAACGCCGCCGAGGCACGGCGGGTGCGCGACGCGGCCGCGTCGGCAGGGGTGCACGTGGTCGAGGCGTTCCACCACGTCTACCACCCGCTGATGGCCCGGATGCTGGAGCTGGCCGGCAGCGGCGAGATCGGCGACCTGCAGTACGTCGAGGCGCGCATGCTGATGCCGCCCCCACGGCCCGACGACCTGCGGTGGGACGCCGCCCTGGCCGGGGGCGGGCTGATGGACGTGGGCTGCTACGCGGTGCGGGCCGTGCGAGACCTGGCCCCGCTGTGCGGTGGCGAGCCGCGGGTCGTCGGCGCGCGCGGCGGGGAGCACCCGGCGCACCCGGGCGTGGACGCCTGGCTCTCCGCCGACCTCGAGCTGCCCTCGGGTGTCCCGGCGCACGTCGAGTCGAGCATGACCCACCAGGACGTCGACTTCTCGCTGCGTCTCGTGGGGAGCCTCGGCGAGGCCTACGCGCCCGACTTCGTCAAGCCGCACCTCGACGACCGGGTGGTGGTGACCCTGGCCGGCGGGCGCACCGTCGAGAACGTGGGCACCCGGCTGACCTACACCTGCCAGCTCGAGGCACTCACCGCGCTGGTTCGCGAGGGCAGGCCGATGCGCACGTCCGCCGACGACTCGGTCGTGACGATGGAGCTGATCGACGACCTCTACCGGGCGGCGGGGATGCAGCCGAGGGTCGGGCCGGCGTGACGGTCCGGGTCGGTGTCGTGGGCGTCGGCAACATCGGCTCGTCGCACGCGCTGAACCTGGCTCGCGTCGTGTCCGG
>Ga0210115_1000257_pt1 | contig 15039 bp, 8 predicted proteins | sample MayberryNW_TuleB_2_FD_185526 | JGI IMG/M metagenome (GOLD analysis project Ga0210115, IMG submission 185526) | Wetland microbial communities from San Francisco Bay, California, USA, that impact long-term carbon sequestration - MayberryNW_TuleB_D2... | ecosystem: Environmental > Aquatic > Marine >... | reverse complement strand
GGCGGGCGCGGCCACCGCCACAGACGGTATCCTCGCCGGACTGATCCAGCCCGCCGCCGGCGGCACGCCCGGTGAGTACATGGTGCCGGAGACGGCGTTTCCGCGGGTCGACAGCCTGCTCAACATTCCGAACGTGGCCCGCCAGCTGCCCCGCGGCGTGGCCCTGCGCTGGTCGGCCACGCCGACCAGCGTGGGAGTCGAGTCCTACCGGTTCCTCTACGCGCTGGAGGACAAGCCCATCATCACCGGCAGCAATCTCGAGGACGCCCAGGCCCAGATCGACCCGCTCACCAACGGGCCGATCGTCACCTTCCAGCTCGACCGCGCGGGGGGCCGCAAGTTCGGCAACGAGACCGCTCGCCACGTGGGTGACTACATGGCGATCCTGCTCGACGGCCGGGTGCAGGGCCGGCCGCCCGTGATCCAGAGCCGGATCGCGCGCAATGGCCAGATCACCCTTCAGGGCCGGACCCTGCAGGAGGCGCAGGACCTCGCCCTTACGCTCAAGGCGGGCGCCCTGCCCATCCCGCTCAAGATCATCGAGGAGCGGCAGGTGGGCGCCAGCCTCGGCGCCGATTCGATCCAGAAGGGGATCACCGCGGGCATCGTGGGCACCGCGCTGGTGGTGCTGATCATGCTGACCTACTACCGGCTGAGCGGAGTGCTCGCGGTGGCGGCCCTCGCGCTCTATATCCTCTTCACGCTCGGGGGGCTCAGCCTCGTGGATGCGACCCTCACGCTCCCGGGGCTCGCCGGCCTCGTGCTGTCGATCGGCATCGCGGTGGACGCCAACGTGCTGATCTTCGAGCGGATCCGGGAGGAGCTCCAGCACGGGAAGACCGTGCGCCTGTCGGTGGACGAGGGATTCAAGCACGCCATGAACGCCATCGTGGACTCGAACGTCAGCACCGTGCTCACCGCGCTCTTTCTCTTCCAGTTCGGTACCGGGCCGGTGAAGGGCTTCGCCGTCACTCTCATCATGGGCATTGCCGCCTCCATGATCACCGCGGTGTTCGTGACCCGTACCTTCTACATGGTCTGGCTGGATCGCCGGCCGACCATGGCCACCTTGAGCATCTGACATGCTGCGATTCTTCGCCAACGCCAAGTACGACTTCATCGGCGTCCGCCGCTGGGCCTATGGGATCACGGCCGCACTGATCCTGCCGGGCCTCCTCGTTCTCCTGGTGCGAGGGCTGAACTACAGCATCGAGTTCACCGGGGGAACGTTGGTGCAGATTCGAAGCCACCAGGCCGTCGACGTCGCCGACATCCGGTCCGGTCTCGACCGCGAGGGAATCCACGGGGCCGAGATTCAGAGCTTCGGTGCGCCCGGCGAGTACGTCATTCGCGCTCGCGTGGCCAAGTCCGGCACCGACGCCAACGACACCCAGGCCACCGCCGCCGCCGTCAGCAAGGCGCTCGACGCGGTGCTCGGCGCGGGGAACTACACGGTGATCCGGACCGAGGCGGTCGGCCCCAAGGTGGGCGGCGAGCTTCGCCAGAAGGCCTTCCTGGCCATCTTTATGTCCTTCTTCGCCGTGCTGGCCTATCTGGCCTACCGATTCGAGTGGCGCTTCGGCCTGGCCGCCATCATCGCCACCGCGCACGACATCATCGCGACCATCGCGTTCGTCGGGCTGATGCACCTGGAGGTGAGCCTGACCGTCGTGGCGGCCGTGCTGTCGATGGTCGGCTATTCGCTCAACGACACCATCATCATCTTCGACCGGGTACGGGAGAACCTGATCAAGCACAAGAAGATGAGGTTCGAGGACATCCTGAACCTGTCGATCAACGAGACCCTGCCGCGCAGCATCCTCACCCACGGCACGTCGCTCGCGACGTTGCTCGCCCTGATCATCTTCGCGGGCGAGGTCATCCGGCCGTTCGCTCTGGTGATGTTCTTCGGCGTCTTTACCGGGACGTTTTCGTCCATCTACATCGCGGCGCCGGTGCTGATGGCGATCGAGCGGCGGTGGCCGGGCGCGCTCGCGCGCGGACACATGGGGCCCGCGGCGGCACCGACCCCGCCACCCGCCGGGCGGAAGGTGCAGCCGGTCGGCAGCTGAGATCCTGCTGGCAAGGCAGGGCACAGCGCGTCACCGGAGAGCGCACTACACCTCATCCCGCTCGGGATGAGGTACTTTCCCCTATGCTCGTCGACACCCACTGCCATCTCGCGGACACGGCGTACGACGGCGACCGGGCCGACGTGCTCGACCGCGCATGGGCAGCGGGCGTGGCCCACGTCGTCGTGATCGGGGAGTCTCCGGCGGCCTCCGACCGCGCCCTCGCACTCGCCGACCGCGAGGAGCGACTGTCGACCACCGCCGGCATCCACCCTCACGAGGCGTCCCGCTGGAGCCTCGAGACCGCTGCCTGGCTCCGTGATCGGCTCCGGAGCCCGCGGGTCGTGGCCGCCGGCGAGATGGGCCTGGACTACCATTACGAGCATTCGCCCCGCTCGGCGCAACGCACCGCCTTCGAGGAGCAGCTGGCGCTGGCGGCGGACGCCGGCAGGCCCGCGGTGATCCACGCGCGCGAGGCCGATGACGACGTGGCCGACGTGCTCCGCAACCAGCCGGGCGTGACCGCGATTCTCCATTCCTTCAGCAGCGGGCCCGGCCTCTTGCGAGCGGGGCTGGTCCTCCGCCACTATGTGTCCTTCAGCGGGATGGTGACCTTCAAGAGCTGGCGTCTGGACCAGGCCATCCTCGAGACGCCGCTCGACCGACTGCTGATCGAGACCGACGGTCCCTACCTCGCGCCCGTGCCCCATCGCGGCAAGCGCAACGAGCCCGCGTTCGTCCGGCAGGTCGCGGAGCGGATCGCGGCGGTGCGAGGCCTGCCGACCGACGAGGTGATCGCGCGCACCGGGGAGAACGCCGCGCGCGTGTTCGGCCTCCGACGCTGACTCACCCCTGCACAGCGGAGAGACCTACCCCGTGACCACCGTGCCGTCCGACATCGCCATAGCCCAGGCCGCCAAGCTGCGCCCCATCGCGGACGTCGCCGCGGAGGTGGGTCTGAGCCCCGACGAGATCCTTCCGTACGGCCGCTACAAGGCGAAGATCAGTGCCGAAGCGATCGCGAAGCGGCAGCCCAGGGGGCGGTTGGTACTGGTGACCGGCATCAATCCGACGCCGGCGGGGGAGGGCAAGAGCACCGTCACCGTCGGCGTGAGCCAGGCGCTTCGCCGGCTGGGGAAGAAGGTGGTCCTCTGCATCCGCGAGCCGAGCCTCGGCCCGGTCTTCGGGGTCAAGGGCGGCGCGGCGGGCGGCGGCTACGCCCAGGTCGTCCCCATGGACGAGATCAACCTCCACTTCACGGGCGACTTCCACGCCATCACATCGGCGCACAACCTGCTGTCGGCGATGTTGGACAACCACCTGCATCAGGGAAACGCGCTGGGGATCGACCCGCGCCGTATCACCTGGCCGCGCACCCTGGACATGAACGACCGCGCGCTCCGCTCCATGGTCATCAGCCTCGGCGGCATCAACGCGGGGCCGGTGCGCGAGGAGCGCTTCGTGATCGTGCCGGGCAGCGAGATCATGGCGATCCTGGCGCTGGCAACCGATCTCCAGGACCTGGAGGTCAGGCTGGGCCGCATCATCGTGGGCCTCACCCGCGACCGGAAGCCGGTCACCGCCGCCGAGCTCAAGGCGTCGGGTGCGATGACCCTGCTGCTCAAGGACGCGATCCTGCCCAACCTGGTGCAGACACTCGAGGGCGGGCCGGCGCTGGTCCACTGCGGCCCCTTCGGCAACATCGCCCACGGCTGCAACTCGATCGCGGCGACGCGACTGGGCCTCTCCCTCGGCGAGATCGTCCTCACCGAGGCCGGGTTCGGCGCGGATCTGGGGGCGGAGAAGTTCTTCGACATCAAGGCGCGGTTCGGCAAGCTCCAGCCCGAGGCCGCGATCGTGGTGGCCACCGTGCGCGCCCTCAAGGTGAACGGCGGGGTGAAGAAGGACGCGCTGGGTAAGGAGGATGTGCCGGCGTTGAAGCGCGGGCTGGTGAACCTCGAGGCGCACGTGAAGAACGTGAGCAAGTTCGGCGTGCCGGTGGTCGTGGCGCTCAACCGCTTCACCTCGGACACGGAGGAAGAGCTGAAGACGGTGCTCGACGCGGCGAAAGGCTGGGGCGCGCGGGCGGCGCTGAGCGAGGTGTGGGCCAAAGGCGGGGAAGGCGGAGTCGCGGTGGCGAACGAGGTGCTGGCCGTCCTGGACGAGAAGAAGGCCGCCTTCAAGCCCCTCTACGACGCCGGGAAGCCGATCAAGGAGAAGATCGAGACCATCGCGCGCGAGATCTACGGCGCCGCGGGGGTGGATTACGGCGCGGCGGCGGAGAAGAGCATCGCGCAGTGCGAGGCGATGGGCCTGGGCGACACCCCGGTCTGCATCGCCAAGACCCAGTACTCGTTCTCCGACGATCCCACCAAGCTGGGACGCCCCACCGGCTTCCGGCTCACCATCCGGGACGTCTATCCCTCCGCCGGAGCCGGCTTCGTCGTCGCGCTCGCCGGCGACATCATGACGATGCCGGGGCTGCCCAAGGCGCCCGCGGCGGAGTCCATCCGGGTGCTGCCCGATGGGACGATCGAGGGCCTGTTCTGATGGCGACGACCCCGATCTCGACGCCCGGCGCCCCCCGCGCCATCGGTCCCTACAGCCAGGGCATCGCGGCCAATGGGTTCCTCTTCACCGCCGGACAGGTCGGGTTCGACCCCGCCAGCGGGGAGCTGGTCGATGGCGGGATTGCGGAGCAGACCCATCGTGTGCTCCAGAACATCCGCGCCATACTTCGGGCCGGCGGCACCGACATGGCCCACGTAGTGAAGACGACGGTCTTCCTCGTGGACATGGCCGATTTCGCCCTCATGAACGAGGTCTACGCCGAATTCTTCGGGGACCATCGGCCGGCCCGCTCGACGGTCGCAGTGGCCTCGCTGCCCCGCGGCGCGCGGGTGGAGATCGAGGCCGTCGCAGCGGTTACGTCCCCTTGACGGCCTGAGTCCCCGCCGGGATATTCGACCGTGAGGGGCGCGGACACGCGGCCAACGCCGCGGGCGTCCCCGCTCCCCGCCCCGTAGTCTCGTTTTTTCGCTCGACAACCTATCGTCGACCCCTGGGCCAGTCCCTTGCGGTCGGGGTTCCCGCTGTGTCTAGACTGCGGATATACCCGAACGACGTATCGGCAGGCTCGGCTGCCGCCCGCGAGGGTGCGCCGTGGCCTGGCGCCGCAGCCTCTCTCCCCGCTGTAGACGCTTCCCTCGGTCAGTCCTCGCCCGTACTCGAAAGGACACTCGTGCTATGAAGGTCTTTCGCTATTGTTCGGCCTTCCTCCTGGCAGCGATCTGGGTCGTATCGCTGCACGCACAGGAACCTGGCGGTACGATCCGCGGTCGCGTCACGGACGGGACTTCCCAGCTGCCCATTCGGGGGGCGACGGTGACCCTCTCGGGCCGTACGGCCGAGACCCGTGCCGACGGCGGCTATCTGCTGACCGACGTGCCCACGGGGACGGACAGCGTGCGGGTCACGATGATCGGCTACGCGCCGAGCACGGTGGCGGTGGCGATCGCGGCGGGCCAGACGCTGGACCTGGATTTCGCGCTGACGGCGCAGGCGGTCAACCTGGCCGAGATGGTGGTCGTCGGCTACGGCGAGCAGCGGCAGGGCAACATCGCAGGCGCGGTCACCAACGTGACGTCCCAGGAGTTCAACACCGGGCGGGTCGTGAGCCCCCAGGAGCTGATCCAGAACAAAGTCCCGGGCATCCAGGTGGTCGAGAACACCGAGCCCGGCGGCAAGACCTCCATGCGGGTCCGCGGGCCGACCTCCACCAATGCCAGCAGCGAGCCGTTGTACGTGGTCGACGGCCTCCCGCTCGGCGACGGCGGCGGGGTCAGCTTCGGGCGCGACCCCCTGAACTTCATCAACCCGGACGACATCGCCAGCATCACGGTGCTGCGCGACGCGGCCGCCGCGGCGATTTACGGCACCAACGCGGCCAACGGTGTAGTGCTCATCACGACGAAGCGTGGGCAGCAGGGCGAGGGACCCAAGTTCGAGTACACCGGTACGGCATCCCTCTCGGAGATCACCCGGGTGCCGTCGATGCTCAACGCCCAGCAGTTCGCCTCCGCGGTGAACCAGTTCGCGCCCCAGAACGCCGATCAGCTGCAGAGCAAGGACACCGACTGGTGGAGCCTCATCGATCGGGGTGGCTTCGGGCAGGAGCACAACGTCGCCGTCTCGGGTGCCGGCTCGGGCCTGGACTACCGGGTCTCGCTCAACTTCCTGGACCAGAACGGCATCATTCGCGCTAACGAAACCCAGCGCATCGGGATCGGCGCGAACTACAACCAGCGCCTTGCCAACGACCGGTTGAACATGCGGTTCAACCTGAGGGGCGCGCGGTCCGCCGACGGGTTCACGTCCACGGCGAACGGCGGTGTGCTGTCAAACACCGCCCAGATGGGCCCGACCCAGCCCTTGTACAATCCCAACAGCGAGACGGGGTTCTACGATTGGCCCGGAGGGCTCCAATCGCCCGACAACCCCGTCGCCATCCTCGAGCTTGGCGAGGAGAAGGCAGTGACCTATCGCGCGGTCGGCAACAGCCAGACCGAATACAGCCTCCCCTGGATCGAGGGGCTTCGTGCCAACCTCAACCTCGGCTTCGACGTTACCGGCGCGGAGCGGGAGAACTTCAGGCCCAGCACGCTGCACCGGGAGGTGGTGACGGGCACCGGGGGGTTCCAGTCGAAGTACAACCCCACCAACCTGAGTACGGTCCTCGAGACCTACCTGAACTACACCACGCCCAAGTCGGTCGGCCCGGGTACGCTCGATGTGACCGGCGGCTACTCCTGGTCCAAGAACCACTTCGACTCGCTCTACTATGAGGCCACCGGTCTCGACAGCGACGCGTTGGGGAACGACGGCATCCCCGCGGCGGACAATGTCAGGAACGTCAATTACGTGGCGGAGAGCAAGCTGATCTCGTTCTTCGGGCGGGCGAACTACAACATCAACGACAAGTACCTCGCGGCCTTCACCATCCGTCACGACGGCTCCTCCAGGTTCGGCGCGGGGAACGAGTGGGGCACCTTCCCGTCGGTCGCGCTCGCGTGGCGGCTCTCTGAGGAATCATTCTTGCATGGTGTCGGGGGGCTCTCCGACCTGAAGCTGCGTGGCTCCTGGGCCAAGACCGGGAATCAGTCCTTCGGCAACTATCTCGCCTACACGTCGTATCAGATGGGCAATTCACAGGCGCAATACATCATCGGTGACACGATCATCACCACCAGCAGGCCGAGCGCCGTGGATCCGAACATCAAGTGGGAGGAGACGGAGGCCTACAACATCGGCCTCGACTTCGGGTTCTTCGACCAGCGGCTCACTGGTGCCATCGACTGGTACGACAAGTCCACCGAGGATCTGATTTTCACCGTACCGGTCGCGGCCTTCAGTAACTTCTCCAACTTCGTGACCACCAACGTCGGCACCATGCGCAACCGGGGTTTCGAGCTCAGCCTCGGTGCTCGGATCCTCCAGAACGATCAGAGGGGGCTCAATTGGCAGGCTGACTTCACCCTGGCGAAGAACAACAACGAGCTCACCAGCATCACGCCCTTCGGTGGTGACGCACTCAAGATTCTGGTGGGCGAGATCGCCGGCGGCGTCGGCACCAGGATCCAGGTGCTCACTCCCGGCGAGGCGGTCAACTCCTTCTATGTGTACGAGCACATTCGCGAGAATGGCCAGCCGATTTACCGGGATGTGAACGGCGATCGGGTGGACGGCAACCCGAACGACGTCATCAACGAGCAGGACCTCTACGTGGATCAGAACGGGGATGGGATCATTAACCAGGACGATCTGCGGCCCTTCCATGACCCGGCGCCGAAGTGGATCCTGGGCCACTCGTCCTACCTGACCTACGGGTCCTTCGACTTCGGTTTCACGCTGCGCTCGTACATCGGGAACTACGTCTACAACAACGTCTCCTCCAACCTGGGCACGTACTCCGAGCTGAGCCGCGGCTCACCGTACAACCTGCACAGCTCCGTGCTCGAGACCGGTTTCCAGACGCCGCAATACCAGTCCGACTTCTATGTCGAAGATGCCTCGTTCCTGCGCCTCGACAACGTGACCGTTGGCTATACCTTTGATCTCAGGGGCCAGTCGGCCCGGATCTTCGGTACGGTGCAAAATCTCTTCACCGTGACGGGGTACAGCGGGGTGGATCCGAGCGCCAACATCGCCTCCACCGCCGTCACGAACTCCGTCAACGGCATCGACAACAACGTCTATCCTCGCTCCCGGACCTTCACCGGCGGGCTGAGCCTCAGGTTCTAAAAACGTGACCACGGGACTCGAACATTCGAGAGGGCAACGAGCCATGTATCGCACACTGCGTAACGCGCTCACCGTGGCCGCGGCGCTCCAGGTGCTGGTGGTGGTCGGGTGCACCGACACCACCGAGCTGCCGACGAGCACGATCACGGACACCAACTATTTCAATGACCCCAGCGCCTACCGGCAGTTCCTCGCGAAGATCTATGCGGGGCTCGCCGTCAGCGGACAACAGGGGCCTGCCGGCGACCCTGACATCGACGGCATCGACGAAGGATTCTCGCAGTATCTCCGGCTCTACTGGGAGGCGCAGGAGCTGCCGACCGACGAGGCGGTAATCGCCTGGGGCGACGTGGGGCTGCCGGAGATGAACACCCAGCTGTGGGCATCCTCGAACTCCTTCGTCGTCGCGATGTACTACCGTATCGGCTTCCAGGTCGCGATGGCGAACGAATTTCTGCGTCAAACCACCGACGACAAGCTGTCGGAGCGCCACGCCACGGAAGAGTTGCGCGCGGATATCCGGACGTTCCGGGCCGAGGCGCGCTTCCTCCGCGCGCTGAGTTACTGGCACGGGATCGACCTCTTCGGGAACATCCCGCTGGTCACCGAGGAGGATCCGGTCGGCGCCTCGCCGCCGGCGCAGAACACCCGCCAGGAAATCTACGACTTCCTGGTCAGCGAGCTGACCGCCATCCAGGCGGACCTGCCGGTGGCCACAGGGTCGGGGACGTATGGCCGTGCCACCAGGGAAGCCGCGTCCATGCTCCTGGCGCACGTGTACCTGAATGCTGAGGTCTACACTGGCACCGCGCAGTACGCGCAGGCGCTCGCCGCGGCACAGGCCGTCATCGCGGGATCGTTCACCCTCGACGATCAGTATCAACACATCTTCCTGGCCGACAACAACACGTCACCGGAAATCATCTTCCCGGTGATCCAGGACGGGCTTCGCACCCAGACCTGGGGCGGCGTCACCTTCCTGGTCCACGCCTCCTGTGGCGGCGTGATGGACCCGAACGCACTCGGCGTGGATGGCTGCTGGTGGGGTCTCCGGCTCAAGCCGGAAGCCTACAACCGCTCGGTGGCCGACCCGCGCGGAGCCTTCTTCTTTACCACCGATCAGAGCGTCGCGGTCGGCAGCATCAGCAACTTCCAAGAGGGCGTCGCCGCGCCGAAGTACCGCAACCTGAGCAGCGGCGGGGCGCCGGGCTCCAACGCCACCCACGTGGACACGGACTTCCCCATGTTCCGCCTGGCGGACGCCTACCTGATCTACGCCGAGACCGTGCTGCGTGGCGGCGGCGGGAGCATCGACCAGGCCCTGGCCTACGTCAATGCGCTGCGGCAGCGCGCCTACGGCGATGCCAGCGGGAACATCACGGCCGAGCAGCTCACGCTGGACTTCATCCTCGACGAGCGCGGGCGGGAGCTGCTGTGGGAGGCACACCGCCGGACCGATCTGGTGCGCTTCGGCCGGTTTACGGGTGGCGCGTACGTGTGGGCTTGGAAGGGCGGCGCGGCGGGCGGCACGGCCACCGAGTCGTTCCGCGATCTGTATCCGCTCCCGGCCTCCGAGCTCACGGCGAACCCCAACCTGACCCAGAACCCGGGGTACTGAGTCCGGCAGCTGTCCGTCTCACCTTCACCGCGGCTCCGCAGCAACCGGGCGGAGCCGCGGTGCCATATTCTCCTCCCGCGCTCGAGCCTGATGTCCCTCCTCCGAATCGCCGTCGTTCTCGCGGGTGCGCTCACGGTGTTGGCCCAGGTGTCTCCGGCTCAGGCAAAGCCTTCGCAGCCTCGACCGCGTGAGGTGTACCTGGATCGCGACGGCGTGGTGCGCTGGCAGGACGATCGTAGCGAGGTGACCCTCTTCGGCGCCAACTACGTGCTGCCGAGCGCCTCCGACTACCGGGCGGCGGGGTATCTGCGCGGCGACCGAAAGCGGATGATCGAGGAGGACATGGCCCAGTTCGCCCGGATGGGCTGGGACGGTCTCCGGCTCACGTTCTGGGGGGACTGGGAGTCGTCGGACACCATCGGCAATCTGATCGCCAACGACCACCTGGACCTGCTGGACTGGCTCGTCGCCCGCGCGCGCGAGCGGGGTATCTACATGCTCTTCAGCCCCATCCAGCTCTACAACGCGACCTGGCCCGACGCGCTCGACGATACCACCTCACCGGGCTTCGGCCGACGCTACAGCCGGGAGCGCATGGGCACCGATCCAGCGGCCATCGCGGCGCAGGTGAACTATCTCCGCCAGATCCTCGATCACGTCAACCCCTACACCGGCGTCGCGCTCAAGGACGAGCCGGCCATCCTCTTCATCGAGCTGGTCAACGAGCCGGTGCATCATCCGGAGGACCTCGACGGTTCGGTCCGCTACATCAATACCCTGACCGACGCGGTCCGCCGCACCGGCTGCCGCAAGCTGGTCTTCTACAACGTCAGCCAGGACTTCCGCATCGGCGAGTCGATCCGCCGTTCCAAGGCCCAAGGGGTGACCTTCGGCTGGTATCCCACCGGCCTGAACGCTGGATACGAGTTGCGCGGCAACTACCTGCGCGGGGTGGACGAGTTCCCCGACATGCTGCGACCGGAGCTCGCCGGGTTGCCGAGAATCGTCTACGAGTTCGACAGTCCCGACCTGCGCAACGCCACGATGTACCCGGCCATGGTTCGCACCTTCCGCAGGGTGGGCGCGCAGTTCGCCGCCATGTTCGCCTACGACATGCTGCAGACGGCCTCCCGCAACCTCGGCTGGCAGACGCACTACCTGAACCTGGTCTACACGCCGCGGAAGGCGATGAGCGCCGTGATCGCGGCGGAGGCGATGCGGCGGCTGCCGAGAAACCGGGACTACGGGCCCTACCCTCGGAACACCCGGTTCGGCGATTTCCGCATCTCAGGCGAGGAGGACCTCGCGGAGCTGGTCGCGGACGAGGCGTTCCTCTACGCCGGTTCGACCCGCTCGGTGCCTCCGGAGCCGGCGGCCGTGCGGCGCGTCGCGGGTTACGGTTCCTCACCGATCGTGACCTACGCGGGCGAGGGCGTGTATTTCCTCGACCGCGTCGAGAAAGGCGTCTGGCGGCTGGAGGTGTATCCCGACGCGGTGCCCATCCGGGACCCGTTCGAGCCGCCCAGCCAGGATAAGGTGGTCACCCGCGCCATCCGTCGCGTCTGGCCGATGACGGTCAGGTTGCCGGACCTGGGCGAATCCTTCCTCGTGCAACCGATCGCCGAAGGAAACCCGGAGTCCATCAGGGCGGCCGGCGGGCGGTTTCCGGTTCGACCGGGAGTGTACCTGCTGAGCGCGACGGGGCCGGCGGAGCCATCGTCGCTGCCCGAGCACGTCGGGCACATCGGCCTGCTGGAGTACCACGCTCCTCCGCCGGACACCGCTCCACCGGCCGTCGTCGCTGTCCAGCGACCCACCTACCTCACGGGACGAGGCGCCGAGGTGCGTGCCCTGGTCGTGGATTCCACCCCGCCGGATTCCGTCGTCCTCTACTTGCGGCAGGCTGGAGCGGGCTCCTATCGCGCTTGGCCCATGGCAGCCGCGAGTGGATACCAGTATGCCGCGACCGTCCCGAAGGAAGCGCTGCCCGCGGGACGGCACCAGGTGGCGATCACAGCATTCCGTGGCCACTCGGCGGTGACCTTTCCCGGAGGGAGCCGCGGCAGGCCCACCGACTGGAACTATCTCGGGTCGGCGCCATGGAGCCTCGACGTCGTGGGTCCACGCACATCGCTCGTGCTGTTCGATCCCACCACCGACATCCCTCGGCTCACGTTCACTCGCATCGGCGATGCGGGCCGCCGGGGGCTCTTCAGCGTGGGAATCGACGAGAGGACCGCGCGTCCGATCTTCCATCTGTCGCTGCCGGTGGATTCGACCGGCTGGAGTCCGGCCGACTACGCCGCCTCCCTCACCGTCGTGGACCGGGTCCGCGCGAGGGAGGAGACGATCGCCGGCGCCACTGGCGTCCGCCTGCGGGTTCGCGGCCTTGGCCCGAGGCAGGTCCTGCATGTGACCCTGATGGAGGACGACGGGACCAGCTGGAGCTCTGCCCTCGCTGTGGGTACCGCCTGGTCCGAGCGGACGCTGGCGCTCGACGGATTCGCCGTCGCACGCGGCGTGAAGCTGCCGCAAGGCTTTCCGGGTGAGTGGAACTACTGGGTCGGTCCGGCGGAGGGTCGCGGCGGTCGGGAGGATCGGATCAAGCTCGAGCGCCTGGAGCGGCTGCAGCTCTCGCTGCGGCGCGAAGGCGCCGGAAAGCCCGCACCCGACGGATACGGGGTGGAGGTCGAATGGGTGCGCCTGGATTTCCGGTCGGTGTCTCCTTAGGGCCGAATGGTGGCGGTACTGCTGAAGAGTTGGGGGGTGACGTTGAGATCCACGATGGATCCTGGCGCGAGCAGGAGCTGTCCCGAGCGGAATCGCTGGTTGCTGGCCGCCGGTGAGACCTGGAGCTCGACGCCGCCGGATGTCGTCAGGTTGGGGGGGACCACGAAGCTCGCTTTCATGCCGGGTTCCACCGTCCCCAGGCGCCGCTCCATCCCTGTCGCGAAGGCGTAGACCTCGACCGCCAAAGGGTACCGATTGACAACCTCGACGCGCACCGGGTCGCTGCTGGGACCGGGGGCCTCGGTGCCCCCCTTGCCACAGGCGAGGGCACACAGCAGGAGATTGGGGAGGAGCGCCCACACTCTGCGAAGCACGTGGCCTCCGTTCGGCAAGGACGTCCGAGTAGCACCTATAATGCGGGCCGCCGGAATGCAGCGCCAGCCCGTGTCCAGATCTGGCTAGTGATCCCATGAAGCGTCGCGCATTCGTGCAAGGCATGACGGCGGCCGCCTCCGCCGCCGCGATCGGCCGACCCGGCTGGACGCAGCGCTGGCCGCTTGACGGTGGGCGGCAGGGAACGCGTCTCGACGCCGGCTGGAAGTTCCTCCGCGACGACTTGGGCGGCGCCAAGAACCCCGCCTTCGACGACTCGCGCTGGGAGAACGTCACGCTTCCTCACAGCGCCCGCATCGAGGCTCTGGTCACCGGTCCGCCCGGCACGGCCGGCGCGCAGTGGCAGGGGGTCTGCTGGTACCGGCGACGCCTGCGCCCCGAGCCGGGGGGCCGCGGTGGCCAGGTGCTGCTTCGGTTCGAGGGCGCGATGAACGTCGCCGAAGTCTGGCTCGACGGTGTGCGCGTCGGCGGCCACCTCGGCGGGTACCTCCCGTTCGTCATCGATCTCGGCGACCGCCTCGAGCCCGGACGCGAGCACCTGCTGGCCGTCCGCCTGGACAACCGCGACAATCCGATCACCGGTCCCAAGCCTCTCGCCCAGCTCGATTTCAACCTTTACCACGGCCTGTACCGGTCGGTGTACCTGATTCGGAAGGATCTGCTGGCGATCACTGATCCGCTTCTGGCCGACCAACCCGCGGGCGGCGGCGTGATGGTAACGTATCCCCAGGTGTCGCGCGAGCGGGCCACCGTGCGGGTGCAGACCCACGTGCGCAACGGCTACGCCGAGGGTCGTGAGCTGGCGGTGCAGGTCACACTGCGGGAGCCCGGCGGTCGTGTGGTGGCTCGCGCGAGCGCACCGCTCGCGCTCCGCGCCGGCGAGGACCGGCATGTAGCTCAGGAGCTGGACGTGCGCGCGCCGCGGCTCTGGAGTCCGGCGGAGCCGAACCTGTATCGTCTCGATTGCGAGATCCTCGAGGCGGCTCGCGTCAGCGATGTGGAGAGCCTCCGCGTCGGCATCCGTCGGATCGCCATCGACGACCAGGGCTTCGTTATCAACGGGGAGCGCGTCTTCCTCCGGGGGACCAATCGCCATCAGGAGCACCCCTACGTGGGCTATGCTCTGCCGGACGCGGCGCAGTACCGGGACGCGCGCCGCATCAAGGAAGCCGGGTTCGATTACGTTCGGCTCTCCCACTACCCCCACGCCCCCGCCTTCATGGACGGGTGCGACGAGCTGGGGCTGGTAGTGATGGACTGCATTCCGGGCTGGCAGTACTTCAATCCCGATCCGGCCTTCGTGGAGCTGCAGTATCGCAACTGCCGAGACCTGATCCGGCGCGATCGCAATCGCCCTTGCGTCATCCTCTGGGAGGTGTCGCTGAACGAGTCCGCGATGCCGCCCGAGTTCGTGGCGCGGGCCCACGCCATCGCCCACGAGGAGTACCCCGGCGACCAATGCTTCACGGCCGGATGGACGACGGGGTATGACGTGTTCCTCCAGGCCCGCCAGCACGGCGGCTGCCGGGATGGCCGCCATCGGCCATGTGTGGTGAGCGAGTACGGCGACTGGGAGTACTACGCCATGAACGCCGGGCTCGATCAGACGGCCTGGACCGATCTCACCCCTGCGGAGAGCAACAGCCGGCAGCTCCGCTGGCAAGGGGAACGCGCGCTGCTCCAGCAGGCCACGAACTTCCAGGAAGCGCACAACGACAACCTGGGGACGGTCGCCTTTGCCGACGGGCTCTGGGTGATGTACGACTACAACCGGGGATATGCGCCGGACGTGGAGTCCTCGGGCTGCATGGATCTCTTCCGGCTGCCGAAGTTTTCCTACCAGTTCTTCCGGAGCCAGCGGACACCGGCCGCAGGACCGGTGGTCTTCATCGCCAGCCACTGGATGCCGGGCTCGGCGGGGGGAGG
>Ga0210115_1000255_pt1 | contig 15133 bp, 11 predicted proteins | sample MayberryNW_TuleB_2_FD_185526 | JGI IMG/M metagenome (GOLD analysis project Ga0210115, IMG submission 185526) | Wetland microbial communities from San Francisco Bay, California, USA, that impact long-term carbon sequestration - MayberryNW_TuleB_D2... | ecosystem: Environmental > Aquatic > Marine... | reverse complement strand
CCGCCGCAACCTCGACGTGCTGGCCACGGGCCTTGGGCAGGCTCGCGGGCAGGTGGCAAGCAACGAGCGTCAGGTGCGTGAAGGAACGCTCGCGCCGATCGATGTCGTCGAAGCCCAGACGCAGGTGGCGACCTTCGAAGAGATCATCGCCACCGCGCAGCAGACGCTCACCGAGGCGGAGAACCGCCTGAAGCGGCTGATGCTCGCCAACCGGCAGGCGTCGATGTGGAATCAGGCGCTCGAACCCTCCGACGCGGTGGATCGGCCTGTTCCACAGCTGCCCGTGGACGACGCCGTGCAGCTTGCACTCACGAGGCGCCCCGAGCTGCGCGAGCTCGACGTCGCCGTGCAGCAGAACGACATCGACCGCCGCTACTTCGCCGATCAGGCGCGGCCGCAGGCCGACCTCGTCGCGAGCTATACGCTCACGGGACTTGCGGGTACCGCCATCACGACCGGCGGCGGCACGATCAACACGGGCACGAACCCGGCGGTGCTGGCCCGGCTGAACGCGCTCTCGACCCTCGCCGGCTTCGATCCGGTGGTGCTGCCGCCGACCACCACCGCACCGCTGCCGCCATTTCTTGCCGGAGGGCTCAACGAGTCGCTCGCGAACATCTGGAACCGGCGGTTCCCGGTGGCGCAGGTGCAGGTGCAGGTCGAGCTGCCGATCCGAAACCGTACCGCGCGCGCGAACCTTGCGCGCGCGGACATCGCGCGGCGGCAGCTCGACGAGCAGCGCGAGCAGTTGCAGCAGACGATCGAGTCCGAGGTGCGAAACGCCCTCCAGGCCGTGCAGTCGACAGGTGATCGCCTGCGGTCGGCTGCATCGGCGCAGCGGAGCGCGCTCGAGCAGTACGAGAGCGAGCGGCGCCGCTTCGAGTCAGGACTGAGCACCGTGTTCCTCGTGCTCCAGCGGCAGACGACGCTGGTCACCGCGCAGGCGCGCGAAGTACGCGCGCGCGCGGACCTCAACCAGGCGATTGCCGTGTTCGATCGCGCGATCGGCGCGACGCTGACCCGGCACGGCGTGCAGCTGCAGGGGGTGGCGGAGTAAGTGAAATGAAGAATGAAGAATGAAGAATGGAGAATGAAGAACGCGCTTTGATGCAAGAATCACCGACGGGGGCTCTTCTACATTCTTCATTCTGCATTCTTCATTACTCGTGCATCGCCTAATCGCCCGCCTCCGGCCCGAAGAAGGCCTCCTCGTCATCGGCTTCATCGCCTCGGCCGTGATGACGGTCTACGCCAACGTCGATCTCGCGCAGCAGGGGATCGACTCGCGAAAGATCGAGGGCGGGCTGCTGCGGCTTGCGGCGGTACTCGCGCTGGCGGCGCTGCTGCCGGCTCTCGAGCGGATGCTTCGACGGGCGCGGACGGCTCGGGAGCAGCACTCCGCGCGTGAGCTGCAAGTTCAGTCGGATTCGTCCCGTGGGATCCGGCTCCAGCCGGACTCTTCCGTGCAGTCGGATCCGGCGTCTGACATCCAACACCACTCGAACACTCCCCGTGAGATCCGGCTTCAGCCGGAGTCTTTGCGTCGGCGGGAGTCGCGCTGGCTCACGGCGGTCACTTTCCTGCGCACGATGCTGCCGTTCGTCATGTGCATCGCGGTGTATACCAACCTGCACGACACCGTGCGCTACGTGAATCCGCACGACGTACACGCCCAGATTGCCGCGGTAGAGGAGTGGCTGTTCGGCGGCCAGCCGGTGATCTGGGCCGAGCGTTACATCACGCCGGCGCGAACCGAGTTCTTCAACCTGTTCTACGCGAACTTCTATCTCGTGGCGCCGTCGGTCGTGATGCTGCTCTGGTTTCGCGGACAGACCGCCGCCGCCCGGCGCGTGCTGCTCGGCGTGATCCTGTGCTTCTACGTCGGCTACGTGCTCTACGTCGTTTTCCCTGCGGCGCCGCCCCGGCTCTACTTCGGTTCGCTCGGGCTGTTCACGGTGACGCTGCGCGGAGGCCCGATCACGAATTTCCAGGAGGCCCTCATCGGCCTCATGCCGAACCACGCGGCCCGCGCGGCGTTTCCGAGCCTGCACTCCGCCGTGAGCTGCCTGAGTCTCTATTACGCCTGGAAATACTGCCGCTGGTTCTTTCCGATCCTGCTGACGTTCGTTACGGGCCTGCTCGTCTCGACCGTCTACCTGCGCCACCACTGGGTCGTGGACCTGATCGCGGGGGGCCTGCTCGCGCCGTTGATCATCTGGCTGACGCCGCGGTACGAGCGTGCATGGGTCCGCCTCGGGGGCCGGGCCGGCTGACGTCACCGCCGCCCGACCGCGCCGGCCGCAATCAACGCCGCGACCGCCGCGACGAGCGTCTCGGGAGAAACCGGCTTCGCGAGGTGCTGGCCGAACCCTGACTCCACGGCACGCCGCGCGTCCACCGAGCTCGCGTATCCGCTCAACGCCAGCGCGGGTGCAGCCGTCAGCCGCCTGCGCCGTACAGCGGTGAGGAAGTCGTGGCCGTCGATCTGCGGCATGCCGATGTCGCACACGATCGCGTCGAACGCGCGCGCGGCGAGCGCGGCCATACCTTCTCCGGCCGATGCCGCGGTCACGACCGCAGCGCCGGCCCCTTGCAGGATCGCCCGCGCAATCTCCAGCGAGTCGGCGTCATCGTCGACCACGAGCACGGCGCGTCCGACGAGCGCCGAGCCGTCGGTGGGGACCTCGGGCACGCGGTCTCTTTCGCGATCGCCCGCCGCCTTCGACGGTATGGGAAGGACGACGCGAAACGTGGCGCCGGCGCCCAGTCCAGCGCTCTCGACCTCGATGCGGCCGCCGTGCAGCCGGATCAAATCACGAACGATCGCGAGGCCCAGCCCGAGGCCCGCGAACCGACGCGTGGAGGACGACTCGGCCTGGGTGAAGCGCTCGAACAACCGCGGCACGAACTCCGGCGCGATGCCGATTCCGTTATCGCTGACCGAGAGCCGTGCGAGCGATCCCGCCTGCTCCACGGTCACGGTGATGCCGCCGCCATCGGGCGTGAACTTGATGGCGTTCGCGAGCAGGTTCCACACGACCTGCTGCAGCCGCTGCTCGTCAACCCTCGCAAAGAGTGCGGCCTGTTGGAGGTGTACCCTGATCGTCAGCCCCTTCCGATCCGCGGACGGCTTGACGCTCTCGACCGCCGTCATGACGAGTGCCACCAGGTCCGTCTGCTGGAGATTCAGGGTGAGCTTGCCCGCCGCGATGCGCGAGACGTCCAGCAGGTCGCCGACGACCTGCGCCTGTGCGCGTGCGTTTCGTCCGATGGCCGCGGTCGCGCGCGCGAGCGTTGCCGGGTCGACGTTCTGGCGCTGCAGCAGCTCGCTCCATCCGACGATTGCGTTCAGCGGCGTGCGCAGCTCGTGCGAGACGGTAGCGAGGAAATCCTCCTTGGCCCGGCTGGCTTCCTCTGCTTCGGCACGGAGCCGCCGCTCGCGCTGGAGCGAGGCCTCGAGCGCCGCCGTGCGCTCGCGCACGCGCCGATCGAGCTCGTCGTGCGCCGCTTCGAGCGCAACGCGCCGCTCGTCCGAGACGCGGGCCTGCGCGACGAGCGCGAGCACCTTCGGCACGACGGGCGGCAGCACCGCCGCGGTGACGACCGACGCAATGGCGGTAATGATCTTCAGGTCGGCGGCGAGCCAGAAGACCGGCTGCCAGGTGGTCCAGATCTCCATCAGATGCGTCGCACCGCAGGCGACGATGAACGTGCCGAACGCCACGAAGAGCCATCCGTAGGGCAGCGCCTGCCGCGTCCGCCGGACGATGTAGACGAGCGTGATGGAGATCGACAGATACGAGAGCCCGATCACCGCGTCCGAGATCACGTGCGCCGCGACGAGATCCGTTTGCCAGAGATAACAGTAGCCGTGGCCGTGGAAGCCCGCGGCCGGCCGCGAGTCGAACAGCGCGAGGCGGCCGAGCAGCGCGACGATGGTGAGGAGGCCGAAGTAGAGGAGAAAGCGGACCCGCGGCAGGTCCGCCAGTGTCCTGGCGACGCGACGCATGCCGCGGATGATACTTTAGCTGCAAGCTGTAAGCTGCACGCGGCGAGCGGCACGCGGCAGGCACGCGACCAGCGGCGCAGGGGTTACTCACGTCGGGCCGGGGCTTGATGCCCCGGCCGAAGGTCGTCAGCGATGCGCTTGTCGGCCGGGACTGAAGCCTCGGTCCCGTTCCACATGGAGAGTGAGCGACCGTAACGCCGCTGGCGAGCCGCGGTGATTACGCCCTCACGCTGGCGGCGGGAATTCGCTTCAGCAGGTCCTGGAACTCGGGCGGCCTCTCCGCGCCGATCGTGAAGCAATCGAGCACGTCCTGTGCGAGCGCGTACTGCAGCGACTCGTCCACCTTGTTCCGCAGCGCCCCGGCCCCGAGGATCTTCATCCCGATGATGCCCTTGCCGCGCTCCTTCATCGTACGGAGCACCGGGATGACGGTCGCGGGGTCGGCGTCCATCTGAACGCCGGCGGGGTTCAGGCGCGCCAGATCCACGTCCACCCAGTCGCTGTCGGCGGCGGCCTTCAGCGCGCCGAGGTCGTGGCACGAGACGCCGTGCGCGCGGATGATGCCCTTCTGCTTGGCCTCCGAGAGGACGGCCATCGCCCCCGCCTTCTCCTTTGTCCAGCTCGCGTCGAGCATGCAGTGGAGCAGCACGATGTCGATGCGCTCGGTGCCGATCTCGCGGCGGAACCGATCGAGGTCGGCCCACATCTCGGCCTCGGTGCTCGCATGCGTCTTCGTGAGGATGACGACCTTGTCGCGCTGGACGGTCTTCAGCGCGAGCTTTGCGTTCGGATGGCTGCCATACTGATCCGCCAGGTCCCAGAAGCCCACACCGTTGTCCACGCCCTGCACGAGCAGGTCAGCGAGGCCCTGCTCGCCCATCGTGCGCTTCTGGTTCGAGTTCTTGCCGACGCCGTTGGTTCCGGTGCCCTGCGCGAGTCGCGTCACCTTGATTCCCGTCTTGCCGAGCGTGACGGTGTCCTGCGCGCGTTTCGGGGCCGGCGCCGCGTAGAGGTGATGTGGAAACCGCTCGAGGCCGAGAAGCGCCGTGCCGGCGGCTGCCGTGCCGCACCGGAGGAAATCGCGCCGCTTCATACAACAGCTCCTTTCGCCGCCGCGGCGTCCATTGCTGGGCCGCGGGCGCCTCGCAGGCCGCCCTGCGAATCAATCGATGCTACGGAAGGGCATGCACAGGGTCAAGCGATACAATCCCGGGAAGAGCGTAGCCGGAGCAACAGCCAGCCATTCCGGTAGCGGCGGCTCGAGAGCCGCCCGGACAAGGATCACTCGTGCAGAGGTCTGCGCCCAGTTCGTTCGATTGCCTCGTCGTGGGATCCGGCGCCTCGGGCGGCTGGGTCGCCAAGCGCCTCGCCGAAGCCGGCGTAAACGTCGCGCTCCTCGATTGCGGCCGCAAGCAGACCGACGCCGCCTTCAGCGAGCACACACCGGCGTTCCAGCTGAAGTACCGCGATCGAGCCGACGAGCTCATCCGCCGCACGCGTCCGGTCCAGAAGGACTGCTACGCGTGCATGGAATACAACTACGACTGGTTCGCCAACGATCTCGAGGAGCCGTATACCACCGCACCAGGGAAGCCCTTCAGCTGGCAGGGCCGCCTCCGCGTCGTCGGCGGCCGGACGAATGTCTGGGGACGCCAGAGCTACCGGTTCAGCGATCTGGATTTGAAGGCGAAGTCCCACGACGGCTACGACGAAGACTGGCCGCTCTCGTACGCGGATCTCGCGCCCTACTACGACATCGTCGAGGAGTACGTCGGGATCTCGGGGCAGGCGGAAGGCGTGGCGGAACTGCCGGACGGCCGGTTTCAGCCGCCGATGGCGATGTCGTGCGCGGAGACGCGCCTGAAGGAGGCGGTGAAGGACACGCTTGGCCGCACGGTGACGATCGGCCGCACGGCGAACCTGACCCGCGCCATCAACGGCCGTTCGGCATGCCACTACTGCGGGCCGTGCGAGCGCGGGTGCGTGACGCACTCGTACTTCAACTCGGCGTTCACGACCGTCGCCGACGCCGTCGGGACCGGCAAGTGCACGCTCATCACGAACGCGATGGTCTACCAGGTGCTGGTCGATCCGGCCACGAACCGCGCGCGCGGCGTGCTCTACATCGATCGGGTGTCCCACGAACCGCGCGAGGTCACGGCGCGTGTGGTGATCCTGTGCGCGCAGGCGCTCGAATCCACACGCATTCTCTTCAACTCCGCAACGCGCGAGCACCCGAACGGCCTCGGCAACTCGAGCGGGAAGCTCGGGCACTACTTGATGGATCACCATGGGGCCGGCGCCTCCGGGCGGATGCCGGACATGGAGAGCCGCGGCAGCCTGGGCGGTGCGCAACGGCCGAACGGCATCTACGTGATCCGGTTCCGCAACACGCTCACGAGCCCGCAGCAGAAGGAGTTCATCCGAGGCTACGGATATCAGGGCTGGGGTGGGGGCGGCCTCAACTTCGGCGCCCAGGGCTACGGGCAGGCCTACAAGGAGGCGCTGCGGGTGGGCCCGGCGTATCTCACACTCGGGGGATTTGGCGAAACGCTCGCGCGCTTCGAGAACTTCGTGGAGATCGATCCGGACGGCGTGGTGGACGCGTTCGGGATCCCCGTGCTGCGCGTCAACATGGCCTTCGGCGACAACGAGCGCGCGATGGGAAAGGACATGGCCGCTGCGGCCGCCGAGATGCTGGAGGCCGCCGGCGCCGTCGACGTCCAGGAGAGCTTCGACCCGAACGCCGTGCCCGGCTGGGGCATCCACGAAGTCGGCACGGCGCGGATGGGTGACGATCCGAAGCGCTCGGTGCTCAACGCCTTCTGCCGATCGCACGACGTGGAAAACCTGTTCGTGATGGACGGCTCGTGCTTCGTGTCGGTCGCGTGTCAGAACCCGACGCTGACGATCATGGCGATTGCGGCGCGATCGACGGATTATGTGATGGAGCGCATGCGCACGGGAGATCTCTGATTCATGTCGGTTCTAACGGTTCCAAGGTCCCAACGTTCGAAAGGTTTGTTTCTATGGTTCTGGTTCCAGCGCTTCAAGCGGCGCGCCGACGAGGTGGAACCGTGGACCGTAAGCTGCTGATTGGAACGTTGAACGCGTGGAACCCAGAACCCTGGAACGCTTTGAGTGGACTATGGCCATGGCCCGCCCCCTCCCTGAAGGCCTGATCGCCGGCAACGACGGCCGCGCGCGCTGCTGGTGGGGAAGCAGCCCCCAGATTTATCAGGCCTATCACGATGCCGAGTGGGGCCGTCCCGTCCTCGACGACCACCGGCTGTTCGAGAAGATCTGCCTCGAAGGCTTCCAGTCCGGCCTGAGCTGGCTGACCATCCTTCGCAAGCGCGAGCACTTCCGGAGCGCGTTTGCCGGCTTCGATTTCACACGCGTCGCGCGCTTCACGCCCGCGCGCGTCGAGAAGCTGCTCGGCGATGCGGGCATCATCCGCCATCGCGGGAAAATCGAATCGACGATCAACAACGCCCGCCATGCGATCGAAATGGCTCGCGAGTTCGGATCGCTGGCCGCCTACTTCTGGCAGTACGAGCCCGATCCGCGCCGCCGCCCGAAACGCGTCACGCGATCGGCACTGGCGGCGATGAACACCAGCGCCGAATCGATTGCGCTGTCGAAGGATCTCAGGCGGCGAGGATGGACGTATGTGGGCCCGACGACGGTCTACGCGTTCATGCAGGCGATGGGGCTGGTGAACGATCACCTGGACGGCTGCAACGCGCGCGAGGAGGCGGAGCGCGCGCGTCGCGAGTTGGTACGGCCAGCGCCTAGGTTCTGAACCGAGTGATCATTCCAATCATGGGCGAGAACGCCACGACGATTGCCAGACAGGCGACAGCCAGACGAGGTATCTTCCGTGCCGGCATCGTTCGAAGTTCGACTGCCGCGTGTGTGTGCGGCATGGCCTTGAGTTCTGTGTCAGCCACGGCAGCGCGGCAGGACTCGGACGAAGTGGTGTTCGATGACCCCCGGCCCCTTGCGGCGGCGGTTCATAGAAGGCTTGCCGCTTCCGGCTTTCCGCTTGCTGTTTCCCATAGTTGCAGACGCGCCGCGAACATGTCAGGCTGCACCCGCATCCTCGTTGCCGCATGCCTACCGACAATCCTGATGTGAACCAGCAGCCGCATGGCCTCGTCCGGCGGATGGGCCTGCTGCCGGCCACGGCGCTGAACATGTCCAACATGATCGGCGTCGGTCCCTTCATCACGATCCCGCTGCTCATGACAGGGCTCGGCGGGCCGCAGGCGCTGCTTGGGTGGGTAGTCGCGCTCGTGATCGTGCTCGCCGACGGCCTAATCTGGAGCGAGCTCGCGGCAGCGCTGCCGGGGTCGGGTGGCACCTATCGCTATCTGCGCGAGGGCTTCGGGCGGATGGGCGTCGGGCGGCTGATGGCGTTCCTCTTCATCTGGCAGTTCATCCTGAGCGGCCCGCTCGAGATCGCCTCCGGCTACATCGGCTTTGCGCACTACGCGCGCTACATCTGGCCGGAGATGGGGCGCCCGCTGGTGCTGCTGATCGCGATGTCGGTCGGTGTCCTCAACATCGCGCTGCTGTACCGGCGCATCGACTCGATCGCCCGGATCACGGTGACGCTCTGGGTTGGCGCGCTCGTGACCACGTTCGCGGTCATCATCAGCGGGGCGTTCAACTTCAGCCCGGCGATCGCGTTCGATTTCCCGCCCGGCGCGTTCTCGTTCTCGCTCGGGTTCTTCGTCGGCCTCGGCGCCTCCGCGCGCATCGGGATCTACGACTATCTGGGGTACTACGACGTCTGCTACATCGGCGACGAGGTGAAGGATCCGGGGCGCGTCATGCCCCGCGCCATCCTGATCAGCGTCGTCGCCGTCGCGATCATCTACGCGGGTATCAATCTCTCGATCATCGGCGTCATTCCCTGGCGTGAGTTCGTGCCGGCCTCCGCCCACCCGACCTCCGATTTCATCGTGTCCATCTTCATGGAGCGGTTGTACGGCTCCGGCGTTGCGACCGTCTTCACGTTGCTGGTGCTGTGGACGGCGTTCGGATCGGTGTTCGCGCTGCTGCTCGGCTACTCGCGGATCCCGTACGCGGCGGCGCTCGACGGCACCTTCTTCGCGGTATTCGGCAAGCTCCACCCCACGCGCCGCTTCCCCCACGTGTCGCTGCTCGTCATCGGCGCCATCGCGATCCTCTGCAGCACGGTCTCGCTCGGCGTCGTCATCGACGCGCTGATCATCACGCGCATCCTCGTGCAGTTCATCGGGCAGATCGTCGCGCTGGTGCTGCTGCGCCGGACGCAGCCGGATCTGCCGCGGCCCTTCCGCGTGTGGCTCTATCCGCTGCCGCTCGTCGTGGCGCTCGCGGGCTGGATCTTCGTGTTCGCGACGTCCGACCCGACGGTGATCCTCTTCGGGCTCGCGACGCTTGCCGTTGGCGTGGCCGTCTATCTCGTGCGCGCGTCGATCCGGAAGGAATGGCCGTTCGGCCTGCCGGACGCCGTCAGTCCAACTGGATAATCGCCTTCACGACGCCGGTCTCGCCGCGCGTCCAGGTCTCGAAGACCGAGGGGACGTCGGACAGCGGGGCCCGGTGCGTGATCCACGGCTTCACGTCGACAGTCCCGCTCTCGAGGGCCTGCATCACGCGCGCGAAGTCCTTCGCCTGCGCGTTGCGGCTCGCCAGCAGGGTCAGCTCGCGCCGGTGCAGCTCCGGATCGTGGAAGGAGATGTCGGCCTGGACCAGACCGACGAAGACGAGACGGCCGCCGTGCGCGGTGAGGAAGAAGGCGCGTTCCATGGACGCGGCGTTGCCGGTGGCGTCCATGACGACGACGGGGAGGTTGCCGGAGAAGTGGCTGCGGATCGCGTCGTCACGACCGTTGTCGTCCGCGTTCGCTGACGCTTCGGCGAGACCAGCCCCACACGTGTCGAGCCAGTCGCGGGCGAAGCGCAGGCGGTTCTCCGAGACGTCGAGGATCAGCACCTGCGCGCCGGAGAGTCGTGCGAACGCCGCTGCCGAGAGGCCGATCGGGCCGGCGCCGATGATCAGCACTGATTCGCCGCGCTGAATGGCCGCGCGGCGGACCGCGTGTGCGCCGATGCTCAGCGTCTCCACGAGCGCGAGTTGATCGGAATCGAGCATCGTCGACGGGTGCAGGCGATCCGCCGGAACGACCAGCTGCTCGCGCATGCCGCCGTCGACGTGCACGCCCAACACCTGCAGCCGCTCGCAGCAGTTGCCGCGCCCGCGCCGGCACGCGTCGCATCTGCCGCAGAACAGGTAGGGCTCCACGGCGCAGCGATCGCCGGCCGACAGGTGGGTGACGCCATCGCCGACCGCCGCGACCACCACGCCGAGCTCGTGGCCGAGGATGCGGGGGTAGGTGAAGAACGGCTGGCGGCCGCGCCACGCGTGGAAGTCGGTGCCGCACACGCCCACGCGGTGGACCTCGACGCGTGCCATGCCGGGCGGTAGCTCGCTCGACGGCGGCACCGTCGTGGTGGCGCGCAGCTCGCCCGGCTTTTCGAGAATCAGCGTGCGCATAAATCAAATGGGACTGTCGCCATTTTCTACCATTCCCGCAAGCCCTTGGCGCCGTGAGACTTACCGCCTCGTCCCCAAAAAAGGGGACAGTCCCCTTTTTTTCGCGACGGTATGATAGCGCGCCATGTCCAATCCGTCTGCTGCTCCAGAGCCCTGGCTGAACGGTCCGGTGCCGGATGTGCCACCGCTTCTGATGCCCGCCGCGCATGCGCTGCTGCACGCCAGGGAGGAAGCCGCCCGCGCGCTCGACGATCTCACGACCGACGAGATCTGGATCAAACCCGGCGGCGCGGCATCCGTCGGCTTCCACTTGCGGCATCTTGCCGGCGCGCTCGATCGGCTGCTGACGTATGCCCGCGGTGAGACGCTGTCGGAGCCGCAGCGAAACGCGATCAAGATCGAAGGTGTGCCAGGTACGCCGCCGATGTCCGCCGAGGCGATCGTCCAGGTCGTGAATACGGCCGTTGAGCGTGCGCTCGCGCAGATCCGCCAGACGGCGGAGTCGTCGCTGCTCGACGCGCGCGGCGTCGGCCGCCAGCAGCTGCCGTCGAACGTGCTGGGGCTCACGTTTCATGCCGCCGAGCACGCGACGCGGCACGCGGGACAGGCGATCACGACGGCGCGCATTGTCAGGGGGCGGCGCGACGACTCAGGACGCCATCCCTCCGCCGGCCGGGAAGGCCAGGCGCGATGAGGCTGCCGCCGGCGCCAATGCCCGCAGCCGGTCCCGCGCTCGAAGCCCGGACCATCCGCAAGGTCCGGCTGCGGCTGATTCCGTTCATGTTCATCTGCTACGCGATCGCATACCTCGATCGCGTGAACGTCGGCTTTGCCGCGCTCGAGATGAACCGCGACATCGGGCTGAGCGACGCCGCGTACAGCATCGGCGCCGGATTGTTCTTCTGGGGCTATGCGCTGCTGGAGGTGCCGAGCAACCTGATCCTCGCCCGCGTGGGCGCCCGCCGGTGGATTGCGCGCATCATGATCGGCTGGGGCCTGGTCTCGATGGCGATGATGTTCGCGCAGGGGCCCTGGAGCTTTGCGGCGCTGCGGCTGCTGCTCGGCGTCGCCGAGGCGGGGTTCTTCCCGGGCATGATCCTGTACCTCACGTACTGGTTCCCTGCCGCAGAGCGTGCGAAGGCGGTCGCCTTCTTCATGACTGCTACGGCGATCACAGGGGTCATCGGCGGGCCGCTCTCCGGCGGGCTGATGGAACTGGACGGGCTGCTCGGGCTGCGCGGATGGCAATGGCTGTTCGTCGTCGAAGGGCTGCCCGCGATTTTGTTCGGCTTCATCACCCTTGCGTACCTCACCGACCGGCCCGAGGAGGCGACGTGGCTCGCCGACGAGGAGCGCACGTGGCTGTGCGATCGCCTCGCGCAGGAGCGAGCCAGCCTCGCGCACACGCACTCGTTCCGCGCCGCGCTCAAGCAGCCGCTCATCTGGCTCTTCTGCGCGATCTACTTCTGCAACAACATCGGCTTCTACGGGCTGACGTTCTGGCTGCCGCGCGTCGTGCAGAACTTCTCGGGCTTCGGCACGTTCATGACCACCATGGTGACGGCACTGCCATACCTGTGCGCGACCATCGTCATGGTCCTGGTCGCGATGCACTCCGATCGCACGGGCGAGCGGCGGTGGCACGTGGCGCTCGCGTCCGGCACGGGCGCCCTGGGACTCGTGCTCGCATCGCAGGCGCATTCACCGGTCAGCGGCCTGCTCGCGCTGTGTCTCGCGGCGTCGGGGATCTGGAGCGTGATGGGCCCCTTCTGGACCCTGCCGACCGCGGTGCTCTCGAGCACGGCCGCCGCCGGCGGGATCGCCTTCATCAACTCGGTGGGGAACCTCGGGGGCTTTTTCGGACCGTTCCTGATCGGGATGGTGCGGCAGCAGACCGGCAGCTTCTCGATCGCACTCGCGGCCCTGGCGGTCGCGCCGGCGGTGCTGGCCCTGCTGGTGTTGCGTGTGCCGCTGGGAAAGCGGGCGTGATCGGAGATCGAATCAAGACGCGCGTTGCCCTGTAATAGAAGAAGGCCCGAATGAAGATTGAGGACCCGATTCGAGCGATCGTGCGGTCTTCATTCTGCATTCTTCATTACGACGAGAAACGAATCACGATTTGCCGCGCGCCTCTGCCTCCGCCAGCCATCCTCGCCGGAGTTGTTCCGGCGCTACGCCCGAGAGATACGGCTTGATGTCGAGCACCGGCGTGCCGTCGAGCATATCGATGCCGCGCACGTGCAGGTGCCGCCCCTCGCGCCGGATCAATTCCACCACCGACAACCCGATCGGGTTCGGCCGCCGCGGCGTGCGCGTCGCAAACAGCCCGTGCGGCCGGTTGTCGCTCGGCGGCGACGCCATCAGCTCGAAGCCGTCCGACTGGTGGAAGACCCAGATGATGAAGAGATGCGAGAAGCCCTCGATGTCCGTGAGCGCCTGCTCGAGGTCTTCGCGAACGTCGATCACGCCCTCCGTGGAGTGCTTCGCGTTCAGCCCCTTGGGAATCGACGCGCTATCGGAATGCGGCCCGCGCACGAAGCCGATGGGGGTCATTGGGAACTGTTGATTCATGTTTGCTTTCGTTCACGGGTCACGGTTCACGGTTTGACCGGGTTCACGGTTCACCTGTCACGACTCACGGCTGACGTCTCACCCGATATCTCTCACCGCCGGCCAGCCGTCGACCCCGGTTGCCGTCTGCACACCGCGGACGATCGCCGTCGCGGCCATCTCCGCCGCCGCTGCACCGATGACGGTCAGCGAGAGATCGGTGCGCTCGATTTCGCCAGTCGAGATCGCAATCACCTGATCCCCGTCGCCGTCCGTGTGATACGGCCGCACCGCGCGCGCGGCGCCAGTGTTCGCCATCATCGCGAGCTTCGTGAGGCGCGTCTTGTCGACTTTCACGTTCGTCGCAATCACGGTCAGCGTCGTCGCGCGCAGCGGCGCATCCGCGATCGCGCGCGCGTTCGGCCCGGCGAGCCGCTGGCGCAGGACCGCCATGCTGTCGGCAAACGATCGGCCGTCCGCGCTCCTCGCCCCCGCGACGATCCGTCCCGAGCGCCAGTCCACGACGTCGCCGGCGGCGTTGACGACCGACAAGGCGGCGACGACGACGGTGCCGCTCCGTACCGCAGCGGTACCGAGGCCGCCCTTCATCCCGCCGAAGCCGCTGCCGCGAAACATCTTGCCGACGGTCGCGCCCGCGCCGACACCGACGCTCCCTTCGGCGACCGGATCGTTGGATGCGGTCTCGCATGCCTTTGCCGCGAGCGCCGGATCCGGCCGGATACGCCCATCCCCAACGGACAGGTCGTCGATCACCGCACCGACGACGATTGGAATCCTGACGTTCGGGACCCCCCAGTCGTATCCGATGTTCTTACTCTCCAGATGCTCGACGACGCCCGCGACCGCGCCGAGCCCCATCGGCCCGCCACCGGTCAGCAGGAGCCCGTGGATGCGATCGAGCGGGCTGACCGGCTGGAGCATCACGCCGAGGGTTTCACCGGGGGCGGATCCGTCGTAATCGGCGCCTGCGATCGCGGGACGATCGAACAGGATGACCGTGACGCCCGTAGGCCGGCGCGGATCGACGGCGTGCCCGACGCGAATGCCTGGCACGCTCGTCAGCGTGCCGTCGGACTCGATGAGCGACGCCGGTTCGCGGCCCTGGGCGCGGGCGCGTGTGCCGGCGCCAGCGAACGCGGCGCCGGCGGATGCGATGAAGTGTCGTCTGTTGGACTGCATGTCGGTTGCGGGGACTCGTTGCGGACAGTCCTCTCCCGTCACACCGTCACACCGTGAGCTTCCAGGGAGAGCGATATTCCCGATCGAGCATCCCGCCGGCCTTGTCGTTCCCCTCCACCCGCTCGCGCCTGGCGTCCCACTTCAGCGACGCTCCCGTTCGATACGCGAGGTTGCCGAGGATCGCCGCGCTCGACGAGCGATGGCCGACCTCGATGTCGCAGATCGGCAGCTCGCGCGACTTCACGCAGGCGATGAAGTTCTGCGCGTGCGTCGGGTTGTCCTTTGTGCTCTCGAGCGTCAGAGGCTCGGTGCGGTTCATTGTCTCGGAAGATTGCGTGCCTGACGATGTCGTGCCCTCGATCCTGCGCTTTTCCGGCACGATCTCCAGCCCCGAGCGATCCACGAACAGCGTGCCATCGGTGCCGTAGAACTCGATGCCGTAGCCGTGCCCGTTGATCTCGCGGCTGTTGCCGCTCCTGTTCTCGTAGGTCATGATGAAGCCGGGATACTGATATGACGCGACGATCGTATCCGGCGTCTCGCGGTTGTCGTCGATCGCGAGCTTCCCGCCGACGGCGCTCACGGCGAGCGGCGCATCCACCTTCATGGCCCAGTGCACGATGTCGATCAGGTGTACGCCCCAGTCGGTCATCATCCCGCCCGCGTAATCCCAGAAATACCGGAAGTACGACCACGCGTCGGGATAGACGCCAAAGCGATTCGGGTTGAAAGGGACCTTCGGCGCCGGGCCCAGCCACATGTCCCAGTCGAGATCGGCCGGCGGCGTGCCGTCGGGCGGATTGCCGAAGCCCTCCGGCGACTGGT
>Ga0210115_1000254_pt1 | contig 15141 bp, 17 predicted proteins | sample MayberryNW_TuleB_2_FD_185526 | JGI IMG/M metagenome (GOLD analysis project Ga0210115, IMG submission 185526) | Wetland microbial communities from San Francisco Bay, California, USA, that impact long-term carbon sequestration - MayberryNW_TuleB_D2... | ecosystem: Environmental > Aquatic > Marine... | reverse complement strand
GCTGGTAGGCCGTGTCCTGGGTCGACAGCCCGAGCACGGACGCCCCGAGGGCGGCGAGCTCGCCGTGGTGGTCGCGGAAGCCGCAGGACTCCGGCGTGCAGCCGCGCGCCCCCGGGATCTCGTCCCACTCGGGCACCAACGGGTCCTCGCCCGGGACGCCCATCCGCGGGAAGGCGTAGACGACGGTGCGTCCCGGCCGGGCCGCCAGGTCGACGGTGCTCCCGTCGGTGGCCGGCAGCGGCACGGACGGCAGGTGGCTGCCGGCCAGGTGCGCGGCGGCACCGTCGTCGACGGGGGCCGGCAGGCCGGCCGGGAGGACGGTCGGGTCGTGCGCGGTCATGACCGGCGGTCGCGCTCAGGATGCGGGCGGGGGCGCGAGGTGTCCGGCCTCGAAGTCGATGGCGGAGTAGGCCCTCAGCTTGTCCAGCCGGTGCTCGCTGCGGATCACCCGCGTCGTCCCGCTCCGTGAACGCATCACGATGGACTCGGTCCGCACGACGCCGCCGCTGTAGCGGACACCTTGCAGCAGCTCGCCGTCGGTGATGCCGGTCGCGACGAAGAACACGTCCTCGCCGGACACCAGCTCGTCGGTGACGAGGACTCGTGACAGGTCGTGCCCGGCGTCGACCGCCTTGGCTCGCTCGTCGTCGTCCTTGGGCCACAGCCGGCCTTGGATGACACCGCCCAGGGTCTTGATCGCGCAGGCCGCGATGATGCCCTCGGGCGTGCCGCCGATGCCGACGAGCAGGTCGATGCCGGTGCCCTCGCGGGCGGCCATGATGGCGCCGGCGACGTCGCCGTCGGTGATGAACTTGATGCGCGCGCCGGTCGAGCGCACCTCGTCGATGATCCCCTGGTGGCGCGGCCGGTCCAGGATGACGACGGTCACGTCGGACGGCGACTCCTTCTTGGCCCGCGCGACCCGCCGCACGTTCTCCGCGACCGGCAGCCGGATGTCGACGACGTCGGCCGCCGCAGGCCCGGTCGCGAGCTTCTCCATGTAGAACACGGCTGACGGGTCGAACATCGACCCGCGCGGCGAGACCGCGAGCACCGACAGGGCGTTGCCCATGCCGAGGGCGGTCAGCCGGGTGCCGTCGATCGGGTCGACCGCCACGTCGCACTCGGGGCCTCGCCCGTCACCGACGCGCTCCCCGTTGAACAGCATCGGGGCCTCGTCCTTCTCACCCTCGCCGATGACGACGACTCCGCTCATCGACACCGTGTGGATGAGCTGGCGCATCGCGTTGACGGCCGCGCCGTCGGCGCCGTTCTTGTCCCCCCGGCCGACCCATCGGCCGGCGGCCATCGCGGCCGCCTCGGTGACCCGCACCAGCTCGAGGGCGAGGTTGCGGTCGGGTGCCTCGGGCTTCGGGGCGAGCTGGGCCGGCGGCTCGGTCGAGAGGTCCGGGTGCTCCGGCTGCCCAGGCTGGTCGGTCACGTCGTCCACTCCCTCGTCAGCGCGGTCGGCGGCGTCCCGGTGATCGTAGGCCTGTCGCCTCCGTCGCCTCCATGCAGCCGCATCTGCGGCACAATCCGGCCGGATCACCCGCAGATGCGGCTAGCATGCCGTCTCGTGACGGTCTTCAGCATGCGCGAGGCCGCCGAGCTGCTCGGCGTGAGCGACGACACCGTGCGTCGGTGGGCCGACTCGGGCCGGATCGCGACGACCACCACGTCGGGCGGCCGGGCCGGCATCGAGGGACGAGTCCTCGCCGCGGCCGCTGCGTCGATGGCCGACGACCCCGACCCGGGTGCTGCGGTGAAGCAGTCCGCCCGCAACCGGCTGCGCGGCATCGTCACCCGGGTCGTCCGCGACACCGTCATGGCCCAGGTCGAGCTGCAGGCCGGGCCGTTCCGCATCGTGTCGCTGATGAGCCGCGAGGCGGCCGACGACCTCGGACTGGAGCCCGGCGTCCTGGCGGTCGCGGCCGTGAAGTCCACCAACGTCGTGGTCGAGATCCCCGGCGGCCGCTCGTGAGGACCCGCACCCCGGTCGTCGCGTTCCTGGTGTCGCTGCACGCGCTGACGGCACTGACGGCGCTGACGGCGTGCGGCTCCGGCGACGACGGCGCCGAGCAGCCTCGCGGCACGGGCTCCGACCAGGCCGGCGGGCTGGGCAGCGTCACCGTGCTCGCGGCCTCCTCGCTGACCGAGGCGTTCGGCGAGCTCGGCGACCGGCTCGAGGCTGCGCACCCGGGCACCACGGTCCGGTTCAGCTTTGCCGCGAGCTCGGAGCTCGCGACCCAGATCAGGTCGGGCGCACCGGCCGACGTCTACGCGTCGGCGAGCCCGTCCACGATGGACCAGGTCGTGCAGGCCGGTGACGCCGACGGCGGACCGACCGTGTTCGTGCGCAACCGGTTGGAGATCGCGGTACCCGCCGGCAACCCGGCCGGGGTCGAGGGCTTGGCCGACTTCGCCGACGAGGGGCTCACCATCGCGCTGTGCGCGCCGGAGGTCCCGTGCGGCGCCGCGGCGGAGACCGCGTTCGCGGCAGCAGCCGTCACGCCCCTGCCCGACACCCTCGAGCCCGACGTCAAGGCGACGCTGGCCAAGGTCTCGCTCGGCGAGGTGGACGCCGCGCTCGTCTACCGCACCGACGTCATCGCGGCGGGCGACGACGTCGAAGGCATCGAGTTCCCGGAGTCGTCCGCCGCGGTCAACGACTACCCGATCGTCAGGGTGGCGGAGTCGCCGAACGCGGAGGGCGCCCAGGCGTTCGTCGACCTCGTGCTCTCCGACGAGGGGAGGTCGGTGCTCGAGGCGGCGGGCTTCGAGCCGCCGTGACGACCCGTCGGCAGCGGGTCGGCGGCCTGCCTGGGGTGCTGGTGCCGTTCGCCGTCCTGGCGGTGCTCTTCCTCGTCCTGCCGGTGGTCGGTCTCGTCGTGCGCGCGCCGTGGCGCACCATCGGCACCGAGCTCACCCAACCGGAGTCGCTCGAGGCGCTGCGCCTCTCCCTGGTCTGCGCCACCCTGGCGACGCTGCTGTGCCTGGTCCTGGGTGTGCCCCTGGCCTGGGTGCTCGCCCGGGGTGACGTGCCGGGGCGGTCGCTCCTGCGCGCACTGGTCACCGTGCCGCTCGTCCTCCCCCCGGTCGTGGGGGGCATCGCGCTGTTCACCGCGCTCGGCCGGCGCGGGCTCGTCGGACGGTGGCTCGACGAGTGGTTCGGCATATCGCTGCCGTTCACGACGGCGGCGGTCGTCGTGGCGGAGGCGTTCGTCGCCCTCCCGTTCCTGGTGATCGCGGTCGAGGGCTCGCTGCGGGCGGCCGACCAGCGGCTCGAGGAGGCGGCCGCGACTCTCGGTGCCGGCCGCTGGTACGTGCTGCGCCGCGTCACGCTGCCACTCGTGGCGCCGGGACTGGCCGCGGGCACCGTCCTGTGCTGGGCCCGTGCCCTGGGCGAGTTCGGCGCGACCATCACGTTCGCCGGGACGTTCCCGGGCACGACGCGCACGATGCCGGTCGAGGTCTACCTCGCCCTGCAGCGCGACCCCTCCGCGGCGATCGCGCTGTCGCTCGTCCTGCTCGTCGTGTCCCTCGTCGTCCTCGCCGGCCTGCGCGAGCGCTGGCTCGGGACGTCGCGGTGACGGCGCCGGCAGGCTCGTCGGAGGCGGCCTCCCCGGCGGACGACCGCACCGTGCTCGAGTCCGAGCTCGTCGTGCACCGCGGCGGCTTCATCCTCGACCTGGCGCTCTCGGTCGCCGCTGGCGAGGTGGTCGCGCTGCTCGGTCCCAACGGCGCCGGCAAGACGACGGCGCTGCGCGCGCTGGCCGGCCTGGTGCCGCTGGACCGTGGGTGGACCCGGATCGGCCCGGACGTCGCCGAGGACGCGGAGGCGCGGATCCGCACACCACCCGAGCGCCGGCAGGTCGGCGTCGTCTTCCAGGACTACCTGCTCTTCCCGCACCTTTCGGCCCAGGAGAACGTCGCCTTCGGGCTGCGCGCCCGGGGCGTCGACCGCGCCGAGGCGCGCGGCCGCGCCGACGCGGCGCTCGCCCGGTTCGGTCTGGCCGAGCACGCGGCCAAGCGCCCGGCCGCGCTCTCCGGCGGCCAGGCGCAGCGGGTCGCGCTGGCCCGCGCGCTGGTCGGCGAGCCCCGGCTGCTCCTGCTCGACGAGCCGCTCGCGGCGCTCGACGCGGGCACCCGGATCGAGGTGCGCGCCGACCTGCGGCGGCGGCTGGCCGAGTTCGCCGGCGCGACCGTGGTGGTGACCCACGATGCGGTCGACGCCTTCGTGCTCGCCGACCGGCTGGTCGTCGTCGAGGACGGCCGGGTGGTGCAGGGCGGCACGCCGTCGGAGGTCGCCCGCCGTCCGGTGACGGCGTATGTCGCCCAGCTGGTCGGTCTGAACCTCTACCGCGGGGTCGGTGCCGGCGGCACGGTGACCCTCGACGGCGGCGGCGTCCTCGTCGGCGCCCACCACGACGACGGTGCCGTCTTCGTGTCCTTCCGGCCGTCGTCGGTCACCCTGCACCGCCGGCGCCCGGACAGCAGTGCACGCAACGCGTGGCCGGTCACGGTCGAGGCGCTCGAGCGGCAGGGCGACACCGTGCGCGTGGCCCTGGCCGGGCAGCCCGACGTCGCGGCAGACGTCACCCCGCTCGCGGTCGCGGAGCTGGGTCTCGAGCCGGGGACCCGGGTGTGGGCGGTGCTCAAGGCCACCGAGACCGAGGTCTACCCGGCCTGAGCGACAATGGCCGGGTGAGCGCGCCGGTGGAGCAGGACCGCGAGGCGGCGACCCGGGCGCGCGGGCGCAAGACGGTCGGCGACATGGTGCGCTCGCTCGCGGTGGTGCTCGTCGTGGTCGGCGCCATCGTCGCCCTCAACATCGCCGAGCAGCCGGACCCGGTCGTGCGCGACGTCGACTACCCCGCGGCGATCGCGCTGGCGAGGCAGCAGGCGACGTACGACGTCCTCGGACCGGACCCGGTGCCCGACGGGTGGCGGGTCTCCAGCGCGCGCACCGAGCCGGACGGCGACGGCGTCGCGTGGCACGTCGGGCTGGTCACCCCCCGCGAGGAGTACGCCGCGGTCGAGCAGAGCGACGGGGACCGGCGGAACTTCGTCGACCGCTTCGTGCCGGGCTCGCGAGCCGTCGGGACCGAGCCGGTCGCAGGTCGGACCTGGACCCGACGAGCCGGCGGCACCACCGACGACCGGGCCCTGGTGCTGGACGCCGGCGGCGTGACCACTCTGGTGACCGGCAGCGCCTCGTGGGCCGAGCTGGCGGAGCTGGCCGGCTCGCTCTGACGTAGGTCGTCAGCCTGGCGGCGCCTGGTCGGCCCCGCGGGAGCCGGCGACCGCGGCGTCGAGCCGCTCGCGGGCTCCGTCGAGCCACTGCTGGCACAGCGTTGCCAGCGCCTCGCCCCGCTCCCACAGCGCGAGCGACTCCTCGAGGGTGGCGCCGCCGGACTCCAGCCGGCGCACGACGTCGACCAGCTCCTCGCGAGCCGCCTCGTAGGTCGTCGGGAGCTCCGAGGCGTCGGTCCGGTCGGTCCGGTCGGTCCGGTCGGTCGGGTCGGCCACGGTCACCACCCTACGGACCGGCCGGCAGGTCGCCGGAGACCCGCACCGTCAGGTCCCCCTCGGCGAGGCGGGCCCGCAGCCGGTCGCCCTCGACGACGTCGGTGGGTCGTCGCACGACAGCACCGTCCGCGGTCTGCAGGACGGCGTACCCGCGCTGCAGCGTGGCTGCGGGGGACAGCGCCGTCACCCGGGCCCGGGTGTGCCCGAGGTTGTCGCCAGCCCGGTCCAGGGCGGCCGTGAGCGAGCGACGGGCCCGGTCGCGGGCGGCGAGCACGTCGGCCCGCCGCGGCTCGAGCATCGACCCGGGGTCGGCCATCGACGGCCGGGACCGGGTCGCGCGCAGCGCCGACTGCTCGCGGTCGAGCAACGCCCGGACGGCGCGCTCGGTCCGCTCGCGCAGGCGGGTCACCCGGTCGGTCTCCTCGCCGACGTCCGGGACCACCCGCTTCGCGGCGTCGGTCGGTGTCGAGGCACGGACGTCGGCGACCAGGTCGAGCAGCGGGGTGTCGGTCTCGTGGCCGATCGCGCTGACGACGGGGGTCCGGCAGGCCGCGACGGCCCGCACCATCGCCTCGTTGGAGAAGGGCAGCAGGTCCTCGAGCGAGCCGCCGCCGCGGGTGACGACGACCACGTCGACCTCCGGGTCGGCGTCGAGCCGGCCGATGGCAGCGGTCACCTCGGTGACGGCGCTCGGCCCCTGCACCGCCACCTCCTCGACGCGGAACCGGACGGCCGGCCAGCGCCGTCGGCCGTTCTCCAGCACGTCCTTCTCCGCGGCGGAGGCGCGGCCGCACACGACGCCGACCACCCGCGGCAGGAACGGCAGCGGACGCTTGCGCTCGGCGGCGAAGACGCCCTCGGCCGCGAGCACCCGGCGCAGCCGGTCCAGCTGGGCGAGCAGCTCACCGACGCCGACCTGGCGGATCTGGTCAGCGGCCAGCGACAGGGTGCCGCGGGCGGCGTAGAACTGCGGCCGCGCGTGGACGACCACATGCGCCCCCTCGACCAGCCCGGCAGCCGGGCCGTCGAGCAGGGCCACCGAGCAGGTGACCGGCAGCGACATGTCGGCGCTGGGGTCGCGCAGGGTGAGGAACGCGGTGCGCTGGCCGGGCCGCCGGGTGATCTGCGCCACCTGCCCCTCGACCCAGACGAAGCCGAGGCGGCCGATCCACTCGGTCATCAGCTGGCTCACCCGTCGCACGGGAACCGGCTGCTCCGCCGAGGTCTCCAGGCCCACGGGGCGCGAGGCTACCCGCCCGGACGGCGGTGAGGGCGCTGCCGGCGCCGACCTACCATGGAGGCATGTCCTCGACCGAGAAGCGTGTCCTGCTCGCTGCCCCGCGCGGCTACTGCGCCGGGGTCGACCGAGCCGTCATCACGGTCGAGAAGGCGCTGGAGACCTACGGGCCGCCGGTCTACGTACGCAAGCAGATCGTGCACAACAAGCACGTCGTCGAGACCCTGCAGCAGCGCGGCGCTGTCTTCGTCGAGGAGAACGACGAGGTCCCCGAAGGAGCGACTGTCATCTTCTCGGCGCACGGTGTGGCGCCGGTCGTGCACGAGCAGGCGGCCCGGCGGCAGCTCAAGACGATCGATGCCACCTGCCCGCTGGTGACGAAGGTGCACCACGAGGCCCGCCGGTTCGCGTCGGAGGACTACGACATCCTGCTCATCGGCCACGAGGGCCACGAGGAGGTCGTCGGCACGTCCGGTGAGGCGCCCGACCACATCCACCTGGTCGACGGACCGGCCGACGTCGACAACGTGCGCGTCCGCGACTCCGAGAAGGTCGCCTGGCTCTCGCAGACCACGCTGTCGGTGGACGAGACCCTCGAGACGGTGCGCCGGCTGCGCGAGCGCTTCCCGGCGCTGCTCGACCCGCCCAGCGACGACATCTGCTACGCGACGCAGAACCGCCAGGTCGCGGTCAAGGACATCGCGGCGCGCAGCGAGCTGGTCATCGTGGTCGGCTCGACCAACTCCTCCAACTCGGTCCGGCTCGTCGAGGTCGCCCTCGAGTCCGGGGCGGACGACAGCCGTCTCGTGGACAAGGCCGCCGAGCTCGACGACGCCTGGCTCGACGGCGTCACCACGGTCGGGGTCACCAGCGGTGCCTCGGTGCCCGAGATTCTGGTGCGTGGCGTCCTCGACTGGCTGGCCGAGCGCGGCTACGCCGACGTCGAGGAGGTCGTGTCGGCGGAGGAGAGCCTGCTCTTCGCGCTGCCGCCGGAGCTGCGCCGCGACATGCGCAAGGCCGCGACTGCCTGACGCCGCGGTCAGGGCTTGCGGCCGACGTACACGACGTCGGGCTCGCCGCGCGCCAGGTGCACGTCCACCGTCTCCACGCGTACGTCCGACAGCCGCTCTCGCAGCAGCGCCTCGAAGCCCCGCGACGCGTGCGCGCTCCACACGGCGAGCACCCCGCCCGGCCGGAGTGCTGCCAGAGCCTGCTCCAGGCCGGCCGCCGCGTACAGCTCGGCGTTGCCCTCGAACACCGTCCAGCCGGGGCCGTTGTCGACGTCCAGGCACACGACGTCGTAACGACCGCTGGGCTCGTCCACAGCGACCGCGGCCAGGTGGTCGCGCAGGTCGGCGACCCGGACCCGGACCCGGCGGTCCGCCAGGGCTGCACCGGTGACGTGGCGCAGGTGGGTCTGGTGCCAGGTGACGAGGTCGGGCTCGATCTCCACGACGTCGATCACGGTCAGCCCGGCCTCGGCGACCGCCTCGACGAGGGAGAAGCCGACGCCGAGGCCGCCGACCAGCAGCCGGCCGGGGCCGGGGTGGGCGTCGAGTGCCGCGCGGACGAGCAGCCGCTCGGACCGGCCGTCCCGGGTGTCCATGAGGAACACCCCGTTGCTGACGACCTCGAGGTGCTCTCCGACGCGGCGCAGCACCAGCTCGCCGCGCGGGGTGGTCGTCCGCTCGAGGACGACCGGGTCGTCGGGCCGGTCGGTCAGCGCCGGACCAGACGGACGACCAGCCGGCCGGCCACCACGGCCACGGCAAGGGCGGTGCCCGCGAACAGCAGCGGCGCGTTGACCGCCATCGTCGTCCCCACGTCGAGGCCGACCTGCCGGGTGCCCTGGTTGAGCCCGCTGCGCCAGGCGATGGCGGTGGCCGCCCCGACGAAGAGCAGCGGCGGAAGCACCGCGCCGACCACCAGCGACCGGGCGCGCAGGAGGAGCGGCACACTCGCCGTGGCGAGCACGAAGGACACCGCGCTGGGCGGGCCGAACGTGCCGTCGCGGGCCAGGTCCAGCACGACGCCGGGCAGCAGGACGAGGGCGGCCGCCCCCAGGACGGCGGGCGTGGGCAGGCCGCCCTGCCACAGCGACCGGACCCCGGGCCGGGCAGTGGTCGCCGGCGCCTCCGCCGGCGCTGGGCGCCCGACCTGGGCGGCAACCGGTCCACCGGGCCGCGGGGACAGCTCCGGCGGCAACGGGGCGGCCGGACGTACGGCCGGCGGGTCCGCGACCCGCGCGGGCGGGACCGGCACCGGGTCGGACGGGCCGCGAAGGTCCACCTCGAGCGGCAGCGCGTCCGGGGGTGGGACGAGCGAGACGAACCACCCCTCCTGCGGTGCCGGAGCTCTGACGAGCGGGCTCTCGTCCGCCGCCGTCGCCGCCGGAGCCGGGGGGTCTGAGGTGGCCGGGTTCCCGGGCGGCATCTCGCCGGCCGCCGACATGTTCGTGGTCGCGGTCACCGTGCCACGGTAGGCGGGCCCGATCACCGGTCCGCGGAGACACGCCCGGCGAGCATCCCCTGACCGGTGTCGTCGCCCGGTGCCATGCTCGGCGGGTGACCCCGGAGGAGCTCACGCACCTGCGCCGGGCCCGCGACCTGATGGACCGGGACTACGCCGCGCCGCTGGACGTGCCCACGATGGCGCGGGCCGCGCTGATGTCGCCGTCGCACTTCTCGCGGCAGTTTCGCGAGGCCTACGGCGAGACGCCGTACGGCTACCTCATGACCCGCCGGATCGAGCGCGCGATGTCGCTGCTCCGGCGCGGCGACCTGACCGTCACCGAGGTGTGCGTGGCGGTGGGCGCGACGTCGCTGGGGTCGTTCAGCAGCCGGTTCACCGAGCTGGTCGGGGAGACGCCGAGCGCCTACAAGTCGCGCGACCACTCGGCCGGCGCCGCCGTGCCGGCCTGCATGGTCAAGGTTCTCGGCCGGCCGCGCCGTGCGTGATCGAGCAGGATCTGAGAAGCCGTCCCGCACCACCCGGTCCTAGCGTTCCAAGCATGACTCTTCGCCTGTCCCACGCGTTCATCACCGTCGACGATCCCGACAAGGCGCTGGCCTTCTACCGCGACGTCCTCGGTCTCGAGGTGCGCCAGGACGTGCCGTTCGACGGCTTCCGCTGGCTCACCGTCGGACCGGCCGACCAGCCGGACCTGCAGATCGGCCTCCTGCCGCCCGAGATGGGCCGGTCCGAGGGCGACGCCGCGGCGCTGCGCGGTCTGCTGGCCAAGGGCGTGCTGTCGGCGCCGATCTTCCGCTGCGACGACGTCGACGCGGAGTTCACCCGGATCAGCGCGGCCGGCGCCGAGGTGCTCCAGGAGCCGATCGACCAGCCGTACGGCGTCCGCGACTGCGCCTTCCGCGACCCCTCGGGCAACATGATCCGGTTCAGCTCCGAGCGCACCGCCTGACCGGTCCGCCCTACGGCAGGGACCGCAGCTGGCGCTCGTCGCCCGACTCGTCCGGTCTCAGCAGGAGCTCCGGTGCGCTCACTGGCCGGGTCGCCGCGATGACGGCCTGGGGCTCGACCAGCTCGGCGTCGGTGACCTGCAGCTCGGCCATCCGCCGGGCCTGCACCAGGACGGTCCGCTCCAGCGACCCGACGACCTTGTTGTAGTCGTCGACCGACCGGGTCAGCGACCGGCCCAGCTTGTCGACGTGCTCGCCGAGCGTCCCGAGCCGGCGGTAGAGCTCACGGCCGAGCTCGAAGACCGTGCGGGCGTGGTCGGTCAGCGCCTCCTGCTGCCACGTGTAGGCGATGGTGCGCAGCATGGCGATCAGCGTGGTCGGCGTGGTGATGAAGACGCGCGCCGCCATCGCGTCGTCGAGCAGCTGGGGGTCGCGCTCGAGAGCCGGCGCGAGGAACGCGTCGCCGGGCACGAAGAGCACCACGAACTCGGGCGTCGGCTCGAAGGACCGCCAGTACTCCTTTGCCGCGAGCCCTCGGACGTGCTCGCGCAGGTGCCGGGCGTGGGCCTGCATCCTGGCTTCGACCAGGTCGGGGTCGCGCGACTCCGCGGCGTCGAGGTAGGCGGCCAACGACACCTTGGCGTCGACGACCACCTGCTTGCCGCCGGCCAGCCGCACGACCAGATCGGGCCGCAGCGTGCCGACGTCACCGGTCGCCGACTCCTGCTCGCTGAAGTCGCAGTGCTCGACCATGCCGGCCAGCTCGACCACCCGGCGCAGCTGCATCTCGCCCCAGCGGCCGCGCGCCTGCGGTGCCCGGAGAGCCGTCACCAGCGACCTGGTCTGGTCGAGCAGCCCCTCGCCGGTCGCCGACAGGGCCCGCACCTGCTCGGTGAGCGCGCTGTAGGCCGACACCCGGTCGTGCTCCAGCTCGCGCAGGTGCCCCTCGACCTGACCCAGGGCGTCTCGCAGCGGCGCGACGCTGACGGCGAGCTGCTGCCGGTCGGCCGCCGACGCGTCCGCCACCGCGAGCCGCTCGCGCAGCACCGCCCGCTCGGCCTCGGCCGCTGCGGCCCGGCCGCGCGCGAGCGACCAGCCGACCAGCGCGCCGAGGCCGAGCCCGATCAACAGCAGAAGGATCTCCATGTCCACCACGGTGCCGCAGACCCTGGACACAACCCCGCAGGCGCGGCGCGGCGGCGGTGCCCTGCCTGGTCGCTACGCGGCGATTCGGCCGGGCCGGCCGGCGTCCGTACCCTTGAACCCCGTGAGCCTCACCATCGGGATCGTCGGACTGCCCAACGTCGGCAAGTCCACCCTCTTCAACGCCCTGACCAAGAACGACGTCCTCGCCGCGAACTACCCGTTCGCGACGATCGACCCCAACATCGGCGTCGTCGGGGTGCCCGACCCGAGGCTGCAGGTGCTCGCCGGGATCTTCGAGAGCGCCAAGACCATCCCCGCGACGGTGTCGTTCGTCGACATCGCCGGCATCGTCCGCGGGGCCAGCGAGGGCGAGGGACTGGGCAACAAGTTCCTCGCCCACATCCGCGAGAGCGACGCGATCTGCCAGGTGATCCGTGCGTTCCGCGACCCCAACGTCGTGCACGTGGACGGCGAGGTGTCGCCGAAGTCCGACATCGAGACGATCAACACCGAGCTCATCCTCGCCGACCTGCAGACCCTGGAGAAGGCGCTGCCGCGCCTCGAGAAGGAGTCGCGGCTGGCGAAGGACAGGGACAAGTCGGCCCAGCTGGCGGCGGCCCGGCAGGCCGACGAGCTGCTGCAGGGCGGCACGACGCTGTACGCCGGGGCCGCCGCCGCAGGCATCGACCCGGCCGACGTGCGCGAGCTCCACCTGCTGACGGCCAAGCCGTTCCTCTACGTGTTCAACCTCGACGAGGACGAGCTCGGCGACGAGGCGTTCAAGGACGAGATGCGCGCCCTGGTGGCACCGGCCGAGGCGATCTTCCTCGACGCCAAGATCGAGGCCGAGCTCGCCGAGCTGCCCGCCGACGAGGCGCTCGAGCTCCTGCAGTCCCTCGGCCAGGAGGAGTCCGGTCTCGACCAGCTCGCCCACGTCGGCTTCCGCACCCTCGGTCTGCAGACGTACCTGACGGCCGGGCCCAAGGAGTCACGCGCCTGGACCATCCCGGTCGGCGCGACCGCCCCGCAGGCGGCCGGCGTCATCCACACCGACTTCCAGCGCGGCTTCATCAAGGCCGAGGTGGTCTCCTTCGACGAGCTGGTCGACGCGGGCTCGATGGCCGAGGCCAAGGCGCGCGGCAAGGTGCGCGTCGAGGGCAAGGACTACGTGATGGCCGACGGCGACGTCGTGGAGTTCCGCTTCAACGTGTGACCCCGGCGCGTCCGGCGCTCGACGGCCAACTCGACGGCGTTCGCCAGACAAACTCCGGCTTCGTCGCATCCGCATCGCCGCAGCCTTCGGAAGTTGTTGCACAAGCAACCTACCGAGGAGAACGACATGCTGGGTCGACGGACCACCACGATCGGCGTCACCGCCGCTGCAGCTCTGCTCCCGCTGGCACTGGCCGCTCCCGCCCAGGCCGCAGAGAACGCCACCGTCTCGGTGCTCCACGGCGTTCCCGGGCTGACGGTCGACGTCTACGCCAACGGCGAGGAGCTCATCCCGGACTTCGAGCCGGGCACGCTGACCGACCCGCTGAAGCTGCCGGCCGGCACCTACGACCTGGCTGTGTTCCCGGCCGGTGAAGGACCGGACGGCGATCCGGCGATCGAGGCGGACGGCGTCGAGGTGCCCGCCGGCGCCAACGCGACGGTCGTGGCTCATCTCGACGCCAACGGCGACCCCACGCTGTCGCTCTTCGCCAACGACACCTCCGCGGTGCCCGCGGGCCAGGCCAGGCTGACCGTGCGCCACGTCGCCGCGGCGCCGGCGGTCGACGTGCGCGCCGGCGAGCAGCCGGTGTTCGAGGGACTGGAGAACCCGAACGAGGACTCGACCGAGGTCCCGGCCGGGACCGTGTCGGCCGACGTGGTGCTGGCCGGCACGAGCGACGTCGCGATCGGTCCGGCCGACCTCGACCTGGCCGAGGGCACGAACACGATCGTCTACGCCTGGGGCAGCGCGGAGGACGAGGACCTGGCGCTCGCCACCCAGACCATCGACGGGCTGCACTCCGCACCGAAGGGCGTCCCGGCAGGCTCTGCGGGTCTCGCCGACAACGGTGACGGCCTGCCGATGTGGCTCCTGGTCATCACCGCAGCCGGCCTTGCCGGCGCTGCCGGCGCGAGCGCCCGGCTGGTGCGGGTGCGGGCTCGCAGCTGACCGTGCTACTCCCTCGCCCGGCCGCCGTCGCCCTGGCCTTGTGCCTGGGCGTGGCGGCCGGGCCGCCGGCCGTCTGGCTGCTGACCCGGCCGGCGGCGGAGGTCGGCAGCAGGCCGTCGGCCGAGACGCCCCCGCCGTCCCGAACGTCGGCGCAGACCTCGGATCCCGCGACTCCGGTGCTCGGCCGCGCCGCATCAGCAAGGCCGACGCCTCCCCCGGACGCCGTCCCGAGCAGGGTCAGGATCCCGGCGCTCGGCATCGATGCGGCAGTGGATCCGGTCGGCGTCGCGCGCGACGGTGCGGTGCGAATACCCCGCGACGCGCGCCGGGTGGGCTGGTACCGCTTCGGCCCGCGACCCGGCGGCGGCGCCGGCTCGGTGGTTCTCGCGGCGCACGTGGACTCCCGGACGCAGGGGCTCGGCGCGTTCTACCCGCTGCGCGAGGCCGATCGCGGTGACCGGGTGGTGATGACCTCCACCGGTGGCAGGCGGTGGACCTACCGGGTGGTCGCCCGCGAGGTCTTCCGCAAGCGGGCCCTCCCGCTGGAGGACCTGTTCCGACGTGACGGGCGCGAGGTCCTGACGCTCATCACCTGCGGTCGCCCTTACCTGGCCGACGCCGGCGGCTACCAGGACAACGTCGTGGTCAGCGCCGTTCCCGTCCTTTCCTGAGCGGCGGAGACAACTCCCACGGCGTTCGACCGTCAGGACATGTCGGCGATCGACGTCGTCCAGACGCTCCGGCCGTACGTGGCGGCGTAGAGCTTCTCGCTGCCTGCGGGCAGGTCGATGTCGTTGATGGGGACGAGGGGCAGGTTCGCCCCGACCTTGAGCCAGGTCTTGCCGAGGTTCGTCGTTCGGAACACACCTACGTCGGTGGCCACGAACAGCCAGCCCGGCCGGGACGGGTGGCGGATCACGTCGTTGACCGGTGCCTGCGGCAACCGAGAACCGACGATGTCGACCCACGTCCGGCCGCCGTCCCTCGTCATGACGACATGCGGGTAGGCCTCACCCGAACGCCAGCCAGAGAAGCTCGCCCACGCGATCGCCGGGTTGCTCGGGTCGACCGTGATGCGGGTGACCCAGCGGCCGGGGAAGACCGGGCTCTCCACCTCGGTCCAGGTCACGTGGTCGGGTGCTGCCATCGCGTTGCGGCTCACCCACACCAGCCCGCTGTCGGTGCCGGCGTAGACCAGGTCCGGGTCCGCCTGGGTGGTGCCGATCGCGGTGATGGTCCCGAAGCCGGGGGCACGCGGCTCGGTCCCCTCGGTCAGGTCGGGGCTGATCTGCTGCCAGGTCCGCTGGCCGGCGTCGGTGTTGATCCGGCTGACGTACTCGCTGCCGCCGAACATGATCCGGGGGTCGGCAGCGAACTCGAGCGGCGCCACCCAGTTCTTGCGCTGGCCCGGGATGGTCATGTTGTAGCCGGCGTTGACGACGAAGCCGCGGCAGGCGCCGTACTGGGCGCAGCCGTAGTACTTCAGGTCGTTGGTCGGGTCGATCCGGTTCATCATCCCGTCGCCGCCGCGGAAGTTGAACCAGTCCCCGGTGACCTGGTTGCTGGCGTCCCAGGACTTGAGGGAGCCGTTGTCCTGCGAGCCGGCGTTGACGCGTCGGCCGTCCTGCACGGAGACGTCCATGGCG
>Ga0210115_1000253_pt1 | contig 15148 bp, 14 predicted proteins | sample MayberryNW_TuleB_2_FD_185526 | JGI IMG/M metagenome (GOLD analysis project Ga0210115, IMG submission 185526) | Wetland microbial communities from San Francisco Bay, California, USA, that impact long-term carbon sequestration - MayberryNW_TuleB_D2... | ecosystem: Environmental > Aquatic > Marine... | reverse complement strand
GGAGCGCGGGCTCTTGAGGAACGAGGCGGTGTCCTTGCTGGTGCGGATGGTCCGCTCCGGCGGGCCGACCTTGCCGATCGTCCGCTTGCCGAGCAGCACCAGCAGCGCGCCGACCAGGAGGTAGACGCCGGCGACGATCAGGAACGCCCACCCGGGGTGCAGGCCGAGAGCGACCAGGCCGTACGCCGCAGCGATGCTCAGCAGGACGACTGCGAGGAGCGCGAGGAAGCCCGCGGCACCGAACATCCCGGCACCGGCGGCACCGTTCCTGGCCTCGGCCCGCAGCTCCGCCTTGGCGAGCTCGATCTCGCTGCGGACCAGGGCGGACAGGTCGCGGCTGGCGTTGACGACGAGCGCGCCGAGCGTCTGCTCGGGTGTCTGCGTGCTGCCGGGGGCAGGGCCGGGGCCGGTCGCGGTCATGGTGCGCTCCCTCTGACGAACGGTCGGGCGGACGTCCTCGGGTGCTGCGAGGCGCCTCACCCGCGGACATCCTTCCCGACTATGCCCGGGTGACGCCCGTGGCGGGTCCGTGCGCGCCTGCGCAGCGCCACGGCAGCGAGCAGCGCGGACAGGACAGAGCCGGCCAGGACGGCCACGACGACGTGGTCGAGCCGGTCGCCCGGGGGGAACGCGAGCTCGGCGATCAGCAGCGAGACGGTGAACCCGATCCCGCTCAGGAGTGCGACGGCTGCGACGTCGCCCCAGTCCAGCTCGTCGGCGAGCTCCGCGCGGGTGAGTCGTGCGGTCAGCCAGGTGCCGCCGAGGACCCCGACGAACTTGCCGAGCACCAGACCGGCCACGACACCGAGAGCCGCCGGATCGTCGGCCGCGGCCTTCAGGCTCTCCGCGTCGATCGGCACCCCGGCTGCGAGCAGGGCGAAGGCGGGAACCGCCACGCCCGCGGACAGCGGCCGGACGAGGTGCTCCAGGTGCTCCGCCGGCGACCTGTCCTCGCCGGGGTCGGTGCGCACCCGGGTCAGCAGACCGAGGGCGACGCCGGCGACGGTGGCATGGACGCCGCTCTCGTGCACCAGGACCCAGAGGACAGCAGCGAGCGGCAGGACCAGCCACCAGGGTGTGAACCGGAGGTGCTGGAGGCCGGCGTAGCCGGCGGCGAGGGCAACCGCGCCGGCCAGGGCCCACAGGCGGAGGTGGTCGGTGAATGCCACCGCGATGACCACGATCGCCCCGAGGTCGTCGACGACCGCGAGGGTGAGGAGGAACGCGCGGAGGCTGGCCGGCAGCGACGGGGCGGCGACGGCGAGGACGGCCAGGGCGAAGGCGATGTCGGTGGCCATCGGGACGGCCCAGCCCTCGCGCGCACCGCTGTCGCCGGCGGTGACGGCGAGGTAGACCAGCGCCGGCACGACCATGCCGCAGACCGCGGCGACCATCGGGAGGACGGCTTCCGACGGTCGGCGCAGCTGGCCCACGACCAGCTCGCGCTTGAGCTCGAGCCCGGCGACGAAGAAGAAGACGGCGAGCAGGCCGTCGGCGGCCCAGGTGGCGAGGTCCAGGTCCAGATGCAGGGCCGAGGGGCCGACGACGGTGCTGCGCAGGTCGTCGTACGACGCGGACCACGGCGAGCTGGCCCAGACCAGGGCGACGACGGCCGCCACCAGCAGGAGCACGCCACCGACGGTCTCCTCGCGCAGTGCCTCGGCGAGGAAGCGCTGCTCGGGGTCGGGCAGCCTCCCCAGGAGGCGCCGCTTGGCGCTCTGTCGCCGACTCATGCGAAGGCGTAGTAGCGCAGGTAGAGGTACGGCCAGGCGATCGCGATGGTGACGAACGCCACGACCAGGCCGTACCGGGTGAACTGCCAGAACGAGATCGGGTGCCCGTTGCGGGCGGCGATCCCGAGCACGACGACGTTGGCGCTCGCGCCGACGGCGGTCGCGTTGCCGCCGAGGTCCGCGCCCAGGGCCAGCGCCCACCACAGGGCGTTGGCCTGCGTGGAGCCCCCGCCACCGTCCACCAGGTCCTGGACCAGGGGGGTCATGGTGGCGACGTAGGGGATGTTGTCGACGATGCCGGAGAGCAGCGCAGACCCCCAGAGCAGGACGGTCGCCGCGAGGAAGTAGTCGTCGCCAACCGCCTCGGTCACCTGCTCGCCCAGCTCCTCGATGACACCGACCTCGACGAGGGCGCCCACCATGACGAACAGACCCATGAAGAACACGAGGGTCGGCCACTCGACCTCGGCCAGGTAGTCCTCCGGCTCGATGTTGGCCACGGCCACCAGGACGCCCGCCCCGAGCAGCGCGATGATCGACGGTTCGAGGTGGAGCGCCGAGTGCGCGACGAAGCCGACGAGCACGCCGGCGAGGACGACGAGGGACCGGATCAGCAGGCCCTTGTCCCGGATGACCTCCCGCTCGTCGAGGGCCATGACGGCGGCCACCCGCTCCTCGTCGTAGCCGAACGCGGACCGGAACAGCACGCGGCACATGAGCACGAACACGACGAGGAGGATCAGGACGATAGGTGCCAGGTTGACCAGGAAGTCGTTGAAGGACAGGTCGGCGCGGCTGGCGATGATGATGTTCGGCGGGTCGCCGATCAGCGTGGCCGTGCCGCCGATGTTGGAGGCCAGGACCTCGGCGACCAGGAACGGGACCGGTGGGACACCGAGTCGCTCGCAGAGCAGCAGCGTGACGGGTGCGATCAGCAGCACGGTCGTGACGTTGTCCAGCAGGGCGGACGCCACGGCGGTGATGAGGACGAGCAGGACCATGACCGGGTAGGGCTTGCCTCGTGCTCGCTTCGCCGCCCAGATGGCCATGAAGTCGAAGACGCCTGTCTGCTTCAGGACGCTGACGATGATCATCATGCCGAGCAGCAGGAAGATGACGTTCCAGTCGACCCCCGTCTCCTCGCTGAAGAAGGCCGTCTCCGCGTCCACGACCCCGAGCAGGACCATGAACGCCGCGCCACCGAGGGCGGCGGCGACGCGATGGATGCGCTCGGTGGCGATCAGGATGTAGGCGCCGACGAAGCCGGCGACCACCAGGGTGGTGACCACCGGTGCTCAGGCGTCCGGCAGGAGGCGGTCGAGCAGCTGCCGGACCGTGACCCCGCCGACCAGCCGCCCGTCGTCGTCGACCACCGCGACGAGCGGCGTGTGCGTGCGGGCCATCACGGCGGCGACCTCGATCGTGGTCGCGTCGTGGTCGACGACCGGCAGCTCGTCCAGGTCGGGCTTGGCAGGGAGGAGGTCGCCCACGGTGCTCGTCGTGAGCTTGGCGCACAGCTCGTCAGAGGCCTTCTCGTCGTACGCCCTGGCCAGCGGCGGCTCGTCCTGCACGTACTGAGGCACGAGGTAGCGGAGCACCTGCGACCCGGGCAGCACGGTGAACGGGTGCCTGGCGTCGTCGATGACGATCAGGCCGGGAAGCCTCTCGCGGCTGAGCAGGCGGGCGGCCGCCAGCGCGTTCGTGTCGGCGGTGACGGTGGGCACCTCGGTGGCGAGGTCTCGGGCGCGCATCGGATCTCCCGGGGTCGGCGCAGCGGAACGGGACTGCCGACCAGACTTCCCGGCGCACCGGGACCCACCCTACCGAGCCGCTGCGGCTCCCCGACCGGCCAGCGCCCGCAGCAGCCAGGTCAGCGCGGCCGTCCGCCGGGCCGGCCGGGCCGGCGGTCTGCGGGCGGGCTGGTGGTCGCGGGCTCCCAGGTCGTGCTGGAGCTCCTCCATGAGCGCGAGCTGGGCGCTGGCCCAGGCTCCGACGATGCTCGACATGATGCACCTCCTGACACCGGCTACCACCGTATGCCGGTGTCGCTCGACGCGCAACCGTCAAACGCCGTATGGTGGTGTTGACAGCAGGGGGGTCAGATCTTCCGAGGTGGTCGACATGGTCGAGCCGCTCCGACGGCCGGAGCCCCCCGCAGAGCTGCTGGTGGCGTTCGCCAACTCCGAGGACCACGAGGAGGGGACGGACGACCTCACCACGACCGCTGAGCTCACGACGTGGCTGACCGGGCACGGCCTGCTCGGCCGCCGCGTCCGCGCGACTGCTGAGGACCTTGCGCTGGCCCGTGACCTGCGCTCCGCGGTGCACGCCGCGATGCTGGCCAACCACGACCGGTCCGTCGGGCTCGCCGCTGCCGAGCGTGCGTCCTCGGACGCACCGGGACCCGCGCTCGACGACGTGGCGGCCGCCCTCCCGCTTCGGTTGGTGGTCGGCGCGGACGGCCCGGCGCTCGGGCCGGTCCACGACGGGGTGCGCGGCGCCCTGTCGCAGCTGCTGGTCGCGGTCAACGAGACCGTGGCCGACGGGACGTGGGACCGGCTGAAGATCTGCTCGGCCGACGACTGCCGCTGGGCCTACCTGGACCAGACGAAGAACCGGTCCCGGGCCTGGTGCGAGTGGGGCTGCGGCAACAAGGCCAAGACCCGTGCCTACCGGGCCCGCAAGAAGGCGGCCGCGACCGGCTGACCTGCTCGGCTGGCGGGCGAGCGCTTCACTTTCTGACCCGCAGGCCCGCCGGCTTGATGGTTCCTGACGTACGTGGTCGAACCGCGGCGCGGCTACTCGTCCCCGCCCCCCTTGCCCTTGTCGAGTCCCTGGCCGATCAGGTTCATCACCGTGGGGTCGGCCAGCGTCGTCACGTCGCCCATCTCGCGGTGCTCGGCCACGTCACGCAGCAGCCGGCGCATGATCTTGCCGGACCGGGTCTTGGGCAGCTCGGCGACCAGCAGCACCTGGCGCGGCTTGGCGATCGGGCCGAGCACCTTGGACACGTGCTGGCGCAGCTCCTGGATGACCGCCCCGCCGGCCTCGGAGTCGTCGGCCACCGCCTCGGCCGCGTCGCCGCGCAGGATGACGAAGGCGACGATGCCCTGGCCGGTCGTCGGGTCGGTGGCGCCGACCACGGCCGCCTCGGCGACCTTGGGGTGCGACACCAGCGCCGACTCCACCTCGGTGGTCGAGATGTTGTGGCCGGACACCAGCATCACGTCGTCGACCCGGCCGAGCAGCCAGACGTGGCCGTCCTCGTCCTTCTTGGCGCCGTCACCGGCGAAGTAGAGGTCGGCGAAGCGCGACCAGTAGGTGTCCCTGTAGCGCTCGTCGTCGCCCCAGATGCCGCGCAGCATCGACGGCCACGGCTCGGTGAGCACGAGGTAGCCGCCCCCGCCGTTGGGCACCGGCTGCGCCTGGTCGTCGACGACGTCGGCGCTCACACCGGGGAGGGGAGTCATCGCCGAGCCCGGCTTGGTCGCTGTGACGCCGGGCAGCGGGCTGATCATGATGGCGCCGGTCTCGGTCTGCCACCAGGTGTCGACGATCGGGGTGCGGTCGCCGCCGATGACCCGGCGGTACCAGATCCAGGCCTCCGGGTTGATCGGCTCTCCCACCGATCCGAGCAGGCGCAGCGACGACAGGTCGTGCTCGGCGGGGATCTCCTCCCCCCACTTCATGAAGGTGCGGATCGCCGTGGGTGCCGTGTAGAGCAGCGTGACGCCGTACTTCGCGACGATCTCCCAGAACCGGCCCTTGTGCGGGGTGTCCGGGGTGCCCTCGTAGAGCACCTGCGTCGCGCCGTTGGCCAGCGGCCCGTAGACGATGTAGCTGTGGCCGGTGACCCAGCCGATGTCGGCGGTGCACCAGTAGACGTCGGACTCGGGCTTGTGGTCGAAGACGGTGGCGAAGGTGTACGCGCACTGGGTCAGGTAGCCGCCGGAGGTGTGCAGGATGCCCTTCGGCCTCCCGGTCGTGCCTGACGTGTAGAGGATGAACAGCGGGTGCTCGCTGTCGTGCGCCGGCGCCTCGTGCTCGGGGCTGGCGGCCTCGACCGTGTCCTGCCACCAGACGTCGCGGCCGTCGGTCCAGTCGACGTGCTGCCCCGTCCGGCGGACGACCAGCACGTGCTCGACCGACTTGCCCTGCGACATCTCGAGCGCCTCGTCGACCGCAGGCTTGAGCGCCGACGGGTTGCCGCGGCGGTAGCCGCCGTCGGAGGTGATGACCAGCTTGGCGCTGGCGTCGTCGATGCGGGACTGCAGCGCGGTCGCCGAGAAACCGCCGAACACCACCGAGTGCGGGGCGCCGATCCGGGCGCAAGCCAGCATCGAGACGACGGCCTCGGGGATCATCGGCAGGTAGATCGCCACCCGGTCGCCCTTGGTCACGCCGAGCTCGGTCAGGGCGTTGGCCGCCTTGCAGACCTCGTCCTTGAGCTCGGCGTAGGTGATGGTGCGGCTGTCACCGGGCTCGCCCTCCCAGTGCAGCGCGACCTTGTCACCCCGCCCGGCCTCGACGTGCCGGTCGACGCAGTTGGCGGCCACGTTGAGCTCGCCGCCGACGAACCACTTGGCGAAGGGCGGCTGCCACTCGAGGGCCTCGCCCCACTTCGCCGACCAGTCCAGCCGCTCGGCCTGGTGCTCCCAGAACGCCAGCCGGTCCTTCGCCGCCTCGTCGTAGAGGTCGGCGGTGGCGACGGCGTCCTTCGCGAACTCCTCGCTCGGCGGGAAGGTGCGGTCCTCGTGCAGGAGGTTCGAGAGGGCTTCGCTGCTCACGGGGGCTCCTCGCTGGTCGTGCGTACGGTCGGCGGTTCTCTTGTCTACACCTCTCGTGAGTGGCGCGAAGCGGCTGCCCGGGGACCTTCCCCCGGCAGCCGCGACGCGCCACCCGCTCGTGGACGGTCAGTGCACGGACGCCTTCTCCATGCCGACGCCGGTCAACGACCGGACCTCGAGCTCGGCGGCCTTGTACTCGTTGTGCTCCTTGCTCAGCACCGTGCCCAGCCAGCCGAAGAAGAAGCCGAGCGGGATGGAGACGATGCCCGGGTTGTCCAGCGGGAACCAGTGGAAGTCGGTGCCGAGGCCGAACAGCGCCGCGCTGGTCTCCTCACCCGTGGCCGGGTCGACCTTCACCTTCCCCGACACGACCGGCGAGAAGATGACCAGGCCCACGGCGGAGATCAGCCCGCCGTAGATGGCCGCGACCGCACCCGCGGTGTTGAACCGCTTCCAGAACAGCGAGTAGAGGATGGCCGGCAGGTTCGCCGACGCCGCCACTGCGAAGGCCAGCGCCACCAGGAAGGCGACGTTGAGCTTCTGGGCGTAGATCGAGAGCACGATCGCCACCGCGCCGATGACGAAGGCGGAGATGCGGGCGACCTTGACCTCCTGGCCCTCCGGCGCCTCGCCCCGGTGGACGTAGTTGGCGTAGACGTCGTGCGCGACCGAGGACGACGACGCCAGGGTGAGGCCGGCGACCACTGCCAGGATCGTGGCGAAGGCCACCGACGCGATGAACGCCAGCATGATCGTGCCGCCGGTGGTGCCGAAGACCTCGGCGCCGACCTCCCGGGCCAGCTGTGGTGCGGCCGTGTTGCCGGCCGGGTCCTGCGCGGTGATCGCCTCGGGGCCGACCAGCGCCGCCGCGCCGAAGCCGAGCGCCAGGGTCATCAGGTAGAACGAGCCGATGATCCAGATGCCCCACACCACGGACTTGCGGGCCGCATGGGCCGTCGGGACGGTGTAGAAGCGGATCAGGATGTGCGGCAGGCCGGCGGTGCCCAGCACGAGGGCGAGGCCGAGGCTGATCAGGTCGAGCTTTCCGGTCAGTCCTTGCGCCTCCGTGGCGTAGCGCAGGCCGGGCTCGAGGAACGCGTCACCCTTGCCGCTCTCCTCCGCGGCGGTGCCGAGCATGTCGCTGACGTTCCAGCCGAACTGGAACATGACCATGATCGTGAGCAGCGTGGCACCGGTCATCAGCAGCAGTGCCTTGATGATCTGGATGTAGGTCGTTCCCTTCATGCCGCCGACGACGACGTAGAAGATCATCAGTGCGCCGACGGCGACGATCGTCACGTTCTTCGCGGTCTCCGACGAGACGCCCAGCAGCAGCGACACCAGGGCGCCGGCACCGACCATCTGGGCGATCAGGTAGAAGATCGACACCACGATCGTCGAGACGCCTGCGGCCGCGCGAACGGGGCGCTGGCGCATGCGGAAGGCGAGGACGTCGCCCATCGTGTACTTGCCGGAGTTGCGCATCAGCTCGGCGACGAGCAGCAGCGCGACCAGCCAGGCCACGAGGAAGCCGATCGAGTAGAGGAAGCCGTCGTAGCCGGAGAGGGCGATGATCCCGGCGATGCCGAGGAAGGACGCGGCCGACATGTAGTCGCCGCCGATGGCCACGCCGTTCTGCAGTCCGGAGAAGGACCGGCCGCCGGCGTAGTAGTCCGCGGCTGTCTTGGTGGCCCGGGACGCCCTGAAGGTGATGTAGAGCGTGATGGCGACGAAGCTGAGGAACAGGGCGCTGGTCAAGGCCTGCTGGCCGCTGGAGACCTCGGTCGCTGCAAGGACGGCGCTCATCGGACGCTCACCCCTCCCTCGAGGTCCTCACGGATCCTCGCCGCGAGCGGGTCCACCTTCTTCTCCATGTGCCGCTCGTAGAGCCAGGCGATGAGGAACGTCGAGACGAACTGGAGCAGCCCGAAGACGTACGCGACGTTGATGTTGCCCCAGAGCTCGGTGCCCATGAAGTCGCGCGCCCACCCGGACGCGAGGACGTAGAGCAGGTACCAGCTCAGGAAGACCGCGGTCATGGGGAAGGCGAAGCCCCGGTACGCCTTGCGCAACCGGGCGAACTCGGGGCTGTTCTGCATCGCGACCAACCGGTCGCTGTCCTGCCGGATATCGCTCACCAGGCCTCCAGGGGAGAGGGACGCGGGGGCACGCGGGCGCCCGCCTCGTGTGACGTGGGTCACTCTGGAGGCACGACGGCGCCCATCTGAAGACCTTTTGTCCGGTTCGTCGCCCAGCGGTCGTCCCGCTGCGACGAACGGCAGCGACGCGAGCCGAACGGTCGGCGAGCGGTCGTCGCCGGACGCGGCCCGGTCGGCGCGCCTCAGTGCTCGAGCGCCACCGACTCCGGCGCGTGCAGCCGGACCATCGTGCGGCCGACGCCGCTCGGCACCCGCGACGGCGTGCGCAGTGAGACGACCACCATGACCAGGAAGGCCGCCGGCACGGTCCACGCTGCGGGCTGGGCCAGCAGCGCGCCGGCCCAGCCGCCGCGGTCCACGCCGGCGATGGTCGCCGACACCGCGGCCGTCGCGAGACCTCCCCCGACGAGCAGCCCGGCTGCGGCACCCGTGCTCGAGAGGCCGCGCCACCAGATGCCCAGCACGAGCAGCGGGCAGAACGACGACGCGGCCACCGCGAACGCCAGCCCCACCACGTCGGCGATCGCGATCGAGGTCGCCAGCAGCGACAGCGCGAACGGCACGACGACGGCGAGCATGGCAGCGACCCGGAAGTCGCGCACCGAGCCGCGCAGCACGTCCTGGGACAGCACGCCGGCGACCGACACGGTGAGGCCGGACGAGGTCGACAGGAAGGCGGCGAAGGCACCGGCCGTCACGAGCGCGCCGAGCAGGTCGCCGGCGACCCCGCCGACCAGCCGTTCCGGCAGCAGCAGCACTGCGGTGTCGGCGCGCCCGGTCAGCAGGAGGTCCGGCGTGTAGAGCCGGGCCAGCGCGCCGTACACCGTCGGGAAGAGGTAGAACGCGCCGAGCAGGCACAGGACGATCAGCGTGGTGCGGCGCGCGGCGCGCCCGTCCGGGTTGGTGTAGAAGCGCACCAGGACGTGGGGGAGGCCCATGGTGCCGAAGAACAGAGCCAGGATCAGCGAGTACGTCGCGTAGACCGGGTGGTCGCGGCCGCCGGCGCCGGTCAGCGGCGTGGACCACAGGTCGTTGCTGATGGCCCGGAGCGACTCGGCGTGGGGCACCGTGGCCCCGGCCGCGAAGGTCAGCTCGGTGTCGGGCGCCACCCGGTGCTCTCCGGCGTCGAGGGTGACCGGCTCATGGTCGTACGCCGTCCCGTCGACCGTGCCGTCGACCACCGCGGCGACCGGGTCGACGACGGTGACCCGCACCCCGTCGGTGACGGTCACCGTCGTGCGCCCGGGGAAGGCCGGAGGGCCGGACCCCGTCGTCGGGGCGCCGTCGGCCTGCCAGGCGATGACGAGGAACAGCACCGGCACCGCCAGCGCGGTGAGCTTGAGCCAGTACTGGAACGCCTGCACGAAGGTGATGCTGCGCATGCCGCCCGTCGCGACGCTGAACACGACGACGGAGGCGACGAGCAGACCACCGACCCAGGCCGGTGCCCCGGTCACCAGACGCACCGTGAGCCCGGCGCCGACGAACTGGGGCAGCAGGTAGAGCCAGCCGATCGTCACGACGAGGACGCTGGCGATCAGCCGCACCGGACGCGACTCGAGCCGGGCCTCGGCGAAGTCGGGAAGCGTGTAGGCACCCGAGCGGCGCAGCGGCGCCGCCACCAGCACGAGCAGCACCAGGTAGCCCGCGGTGTAGCCGACCGGGAACCACAGCATGTCCGCGCCGTAGACCAGGATCAGGCCCGCGATGCCGAGGAACGACGCGGCCGAGAGGTACTCCCCGCCGATCGCCGACGCGTTCCACCACGGGCTCACCGAGCGCGACGCGACGTAGAAGTCGCTGGTGGTCCGCGACAGCCGCAGCGCGAAGGCGCCGATCAGCATGGTTGCCATGATGACCAGCGCGATGGCCGTGGTCCCGTACGCCGACCCGCTCATCGCACGACTTCCGAGAAGTCGTGCTCGTTGCGCTCGGCCTGCCGCACGTAGAGCAGGCCGCCGAGGACCAGGACCGGGTGCACGACCGCGCCGAGCAGCACCCAGGGCAGGGGAAAGCCGAGGACCTGCACGTCGGCCAGCTGCGGCTCGGCGAGGAGCAGCAGCGGCAGGCCGCCGAGCAGCACCGTGAAGATCAGCAGGATGCCGATGGCCAGTCGCAGCTGCACCCGGACCAGCGAGCCCATGTAGACCTCGCCGACGATCGTCTGCTCGCCGATCTCGCGGCTCACCGGCCGGCCGGTCGCGCTGCGGGTGGCCCGGGTGCGCGGCGAGACGATGCGCACCCGCCGCGGCTGTTGGTCGCTCACCGGCCCTCCTCGCGGCCCGGCCGGGCCCGGCGGACCAGGGTGTCCCGCAGCTCGCGCAGGTGGCGGCGGCTGACCGCGAGCTCGTCGTCACCGACCCGCACCGTGCCGCGGCCCGCGTCGAACGCGACCTCGTCGACGTGCGCCAGCGCGACCAGGTAGCGGCGGTGGATGCGGACGAACCCGGCCGCCGACCACTGCTCCTCGAGGGTGCTCAGCGGCACCCGCACCAGGTGACTGCCGTCCGCCGTGTGCAGCCGCGCGTAGTCGCCGTGCGCCTCCGCGAACCGGACCTCGCTGCGGGAGATGAAGCGGGTGACCCCGCCGAGCTCCACCGCGATGCTCTCGTCGGCAGGGGGCCCGGGTGCGGGCGACGGGGTGTCGACCGACTCGATCACCCGGCGGACGGCCTCGGCGAGTCGTTCGGGACGTACCGGCTTGAGCAGGTAGTCGGCCGCGCGCAGGTCGAACGCCTCGACCGCGTGCTCGTCGTAGGCGGTCACGAAGACGACCCGTGGCGGCGTGCGGAACCTCGCCAGCACCCTCGCGACGTCGAGCCCGTCGAGACCGGGCATCCGGATGTCGAGGAAGAGCGCGTCGACCTTCTCCTCCTCCAGGGCCAGCAGCACCTCCGGCCCGGACGCGACGGACCGCACGTGCGCGACGCCGTCCTGCTGGCCGAGCAGGAAGGCCAGCTCCTCGCGCGACGGCGCCTCGTCGTCGGCGACGAGGACGCGCAGCCCGGACTCCGGTGCGGTCACGGGTGCACGCCCGCTCGGTACTTCGGGATCCGCATGCTGACCTTCGTGCCGGCCCCCGGCGCCGTCTCGACGACCAGGCCGTAGTCGTCGCCGTAGACCTGGCGCAGTCGCTCATCGACGTTGCCGAGCCCGACGCTGCCGCTCTCGGGGTCTCCGGCGAGGGTCCTGCGCACCGCGTCGGGATCGATGCCGGCCCCGTCGTCCTCGACGCAGATCAGCGCCTCCTGGCCGACGTCGCGGGCGACGATGGTCACCCGGCCCGGACCCGGCTTGCCTTCGAGGCCGTGCCGCACGGCGTTCTCCACCAGCGGCTGCACGCACAGGAACGGCACCCACACCGGCAGCACCTCGGGCGCCACCTGCACGGTCACCTGCAGCCGGTCGCCGAAGCGAGCGCGCTCGAGGAGCAGGTAGCGGTCGATCGAGCGCAGCTCCTCGGCCAGCGTCGTGAACTCGCCGTGCCTGCGGAACGAGTAGCGGGTGAAGTCGGCGAACTCCAGGAGCAGCTCACGAGCCCGCTCCGGGTCGGTGCGCACGAACGACGCGATCGCGGTCAGCGAGTTGTAGACGAAGTGCGGGCTGATCTGCGCGCGCAGGGCACGCACCTCGGCCTCGGCGAGCCGGGCCCGCGACGACTCGAGCTCGGCGAGCTCGAGCTGGGTCGAGACCCAGCGCGCCACCTCGTTGGTGGCACGCACCAGCCCGACCGAGGTCGTCCGGGCGTACGCCGCGAGGGTGCCCACGACGCGCTCCTCCACGGTGAGCGGCGCGACGACGGCGACCCGGATCGGGCAGTCGGGGTCGGGGCAGGTCACGCCGACCGGCCCGACGACGTGGGTGCGCCCGGCGGACAGCACCTCCTGCGCGTGCTGCACGGCGGCGACCCCGTGGTGGTCGTGCCCGCCGTCCCAGGCGAGCATCGTCTCGCCGTCCGTGAGCGCGACGGCCGGCGTGCCGAGCAGGGCGCGGACGTGCCGGACCGCCTTGCCGGCGCCGGCTGCGGTGAGCCCGGCGCGCAGCGGCGGCGCGGCCTGGCTGGCCGCGTGCAGGGTGGCGTACGTCGCCCGGTCGGCCGGCGTGCCGAAGAGGCGCCGGGTGCGACCCGACCGCAGCAGCGGCAGGACCATGGCCACCAGCGCGAGCACCACCACGACCGTGACCACCACGGCCGCCGGGCTGTCCACCGGGCAGACGCTAGTGGTCGGGCGCCGCCTCCGCTGGCCCGCGGCTTAGGGTCGGGTGCCGTGACGGCCTCAGCTGCGGTGCCCGCAGGCCCGGCGGACCCGCTCGCCCACGTCGCCGGGCTGCCCGGTGTGGCGGAGGCGGTCGACCAGGCCCGGGCCGCCGTCGACGCCCTGCGCGGCCACCGAGTGCTGCGGCGCTCGTCGGAGAAGGTGTCCTCCGAGTCCGCCCTGCGCGGCGCCCGTGCGTCGGCAGCCCTCGAGGGGGCCGACGTGCCGCTGGACGCGCTGCGCCGCACGGTGACCGCGTCCGGGCACCTGCCCGCGGGCACCGGGCCGTTCGTGCAGGGCGCGCTCCGGGTCGCGGCCGAGCTCGGCCCGGCGCAGGGGACGTGGTCGCGCGCGCCGCTCCAGGTGGTCGCCCGGATGCACGCGCTCGCCGCTGCGGACCTGGTCGCGGACCCGTCGGCGCTCGGCCGGCCGGACCCGGCGGTCGCCGGGCGGCTCTCCGCCCTGGGCGACCTGGTCACCGCGCCGACGTCGGCACCGGCGGTCGTCGCGGCGGCGGTGGTCCACGGCGAGCTGGCGACGATGGGGGCCTTCACCGAGCTGGCCGGGGTCGTCGCCCGCGGCGCGTCCCGGCTGGTGCTGGTGACGCGCGGCCTCGACCCGACGGTGGTGTCGGTGCCGGAGGTCGGCCACGTCGAGCTCGGCCGGGCGGTCTACCTCGAGGCGCTGCGCGGCTACGCCGAGGGCGGCGCTGACGGCATCGTCACCTGGGTGCGGCACTGCGCGGAGGCCGTGGTGCTCGGCGCTCGCGAAGGGGTCGCCGTGTGCGAGGCCATCCAGCGGGGCGCCTGACGACGTACGGCCCGACGGGACCTGGACCGCGCATCCGAGGGACCGGCGGCACAAGGTGAGCGGCGCCCGCCGACCGAGGTCGGGGACGCCGCTCCGGCACGTCAGTCCGAGTTACCAAGCGTGCACCGTTCGTCGGGAGTCCAGGACGAGCCTGGCTCGCCGGCCCGTACATGGGCAGGTCGCCGCGTGGGTGCTCGGCTGCCGTGCTTCGCCCTCTGTCTAACGCAACCGGCGCGGTCGCGGAAGGGCAGCCGGACCTCTTTTACCTAGCGCCGCGGGCCGGTCCGGCGCGTCGCCCGCAACACGCCGTGCTGAGCCGCAGCACGCCGCCGGGCGGCCAGCCAGACGACTCCCGCGGTGGCCGCGCCGGCCCCCACCGCGACCGCGGCGAGGGCGCTGGTCGGGGGCAGCGTGACGCCGCTGAAGCGGTCCCGCAGCCGGACCGGCTTGGTGAAGACCAGCACCGGCCAGTCGCGCGCCACGGCTTCCTTGCGCAGCGCCCGGTCCGGGTTGACCGCGAACGGGTGGCCGACCTCCTCGAGCATCGGCAGGTCGGTGGCCGAGTCGCTGTAGGCGTACGAGCCGTCGAGGTCGTAGCCCTCCGCCTCGGCGAGCTCGCGGACGGCGCTCGCCTTGTTCTCGGCGTAGGCGTAGAAGTCGATGTCGCCGGTGTACCTGCCGTCCTCCACCACCATCCGGGTCGCGATCACCCGGTCGGCGCCGAGCATCTCGCCGATCGGCGCCACGACCTCGGAGCCGGACGAGCTGACGATCACCACGTCCCGCCCGGCGAGGTGGTGCTCCTCGATCAGCGTCGCGGCCTCGTCGTAGATGATCGGGTCGATCAGCTCGTGCAGGGTCTCGGAGACGATGTCCTTGACCTGCTGGACGTCCCAGCCGGCGCACATCGAGGAGAGGTATGCCCGCATCCGCTCCATCTGGTCGTGGTCGGCGCCACCCACCAGGTAGACGAACTGGGCATATGCGCTGCGCAGCACGGCGCGCCGGTTGATCAGCCCGCCCTGGTAGAAGGAGCGGCTGAAGGCGAGCGTGCTCGACCTGGCGATGATCGTCTTGTCCAGGTCGAAGAAGGCCGCGGTGCGGGTCGGGACGGTCGGGGCCACGTCTGGAGAGCATAGGGAGCCCAAAATCTGTTTCCCCTACGGCGGTGCGTTGTTTGCACATCCGGCCCCACGGGTACATCCTGGCGTCGCGTCCCCTCGTGAGACGCAGCGTGGTCCGGCTCATCCCCCCCGGGCCGGAACCGCGTTCAGACGGCCCCCGCTCTCCCCCCCGGCGGGGGCCGTCGCACGTCCGGGGCCAGGTCGTGGCCCTCCGGCGGCGCGGGTGTCCGCCGCCAGGGGCCGGCCGCCAGGGGCCGGGGGCCGGGTGCCAGGGGCCGG
>Ga0210115_1000252_pt1 | contig 15159 bp, 17 predicted proteins | sample MayberryNW_TuleB_2_FD_185526 | JGI IMG/M metagenome (GOLD analysis project Ga0210115, IMG submission 185526) | Wetland microbial communities from San Francisco Bay, California, USA, that impact long-term carbon sequestration - MayberryNW_TuleB_D2... | ecosystem: Environmental > Aquatic > Marine... | reverse complement strand
CCGCCGCCTTCTCGAACTCGTCGAGCAGCAGGACCGAGAACGGGTCTTTCCGGACCGAGGAGACGAGGGCCGCGCCGCGCTGCTCGTGGGTCGTGTCCGAGAGCAGCCGCTCGAGCGACTCCGGTGTCTGGTACTCGCTCATGTCCAGGCGGACGAGCCGGTCGGCCGATCCGAAGAGGAACGCCGCCAGCGACTTCGCGATCTCGGTCTTGCCGGTGCCGGTCGGCCCGACGAAGAGGAAGACGCCGAGCGGGCGAGTCGGGTCCGTGAGGCCCGCCTTGATCATTGCGATGCGCTCGACGACGGAGTCCACGGCCTCGGGCTGCTCGAGCACCCTCCGCTCGAAGAACGCCCGCACGTCCGCGAGCGGGAGCGCGGCGCCCGGGTCGAGGAGCGCGAGCGGCAGGCCGGAGCCGGCCGCGAGCGTCGCGAGGACGTCGGTGCCGTCGAAGCTCTCCGCACCCTGCTCGACTGCCTCGGCCGCGGTCGCGTGCAGGAGCCGCAGGAGGTTCCCGGGCGGCGCGACGCCGGGCATGAACTGCTGGGCGAGCTCGAATGCCTCGGCGAGCGTCTCGTCGTCCGTCGCCACCGCGAGCGCGTCCTGCTCCAGCGCATGCCTGGCGACTGCGATCGTCTCGCTCTCTTCGAGCGGACGCACGCGCACGATCTCGAACGCGCTCGCAACGCGGGGGCGCGCGGCCACGAGGAGCTCGACGGCCGTCGGCGTCGCCTCCGCGACCAGCGTGATCGCGCCCGACTCGACATGCGGGAGGAGCGCGTCGAGGAGCCCCTGCGGGCTGCGCAGGTGCTGGCCGGCGAAGAGCGTCTCCTGGAGCTCCGGCAGCACCCAGACGACGTCCTGCCCCGCGACCGACTGGACGAGCGTCTTCACGCGGCCCTCGAGCTCACCGATGTAGATCGCGCCCGCGTTCAGCTGCGCGGCCGTCGTCTCGAAGACGGTCGGCTCGGTCTCCAGGCGGTCGAGGGCGGCGCGCCCGAGCGCGGTCTTTCCCACTCCGTGCTCGCCGACGAGCAGGACCGAGCGTGGGGGCGTCTGCCCGAGCGCGGAGACGACGAGCTCCACGAGCTCACGCCTGCGGCCCGCGAGGAGCGTCGGGGGCCGGTCGTACGGCGGGTCCCAGATCCGCCCGACGTTCGCGAGGTTCTGCGCTGCGCGCCACTCCTCGAAGGCGACCCGGAAGTCGACGCCGAGCTCGTCCTCCCAGGTGTGGACGAACGCTTCGAGCTCGTCGGCGGCCCCGATCGAGACACCCGAGAACGTCTCCGCGTCGACCTCCTCGCCGGCGGCCTGGCGCTCGCGGGCGAACTCGGCGACGAGCTCGTGCCGGATCGACTCGTGGGCCGCGAGCACGTGCGGGATGGCACGCCCGCTCGCGTGCTTCGCGAGCGCACGCAACAGATACGTGTCCTCGACGTTGGAAGGCCGGGCGGGGTGTCGGAGCGCCCAGTTGACCCACTCCTGCGGCACGTCGTCGCGCTCGACGAGCGCGGCGAGTGCCATGGCCGCGACCCAGCCGCTCGGGTCGCGGGTCTTCGGCACCACGCTCTCGATCGGGGTGTCCTCGTCGGCGAGCTCCTCGACCCCACGCCGGAAGGCCGGTTGGGCGTCGAGCGCCTCGGGCGTCATGTCCCACCAGTCGAGCTCCGCCATCAGCTCCGCAACGGCGGCGCGCACGCCTCCGTCGTCGCCGTCGTCATCGAAACCCCAGTCCTCGTCGTCCCCTCCGCGACGCTCGTCGACCCAGGCCCAGACGATGGCGATCAGGGCCAGCGCGCCGAACGTGGCCAGCACGAGGACGACGATGGTGAGGGCTACCTCCATGCAGCGCGTACCGTCGCACCGGCTTCGGGTGACGTCAAAGCGGCCTCCGCGCCCGCGCTAGAGTCGGCGCGTGAGCACCGTCGAGTTCGAGGTCGAGGAGGCCGGCTGTCCGAGCTGCGCCACGCGCGTCCGGGGTGCGCTCGAGGCGCTCGGCGAGGTCTCGGACGTCACGATCGACGAGGAGGCGGACGAGGCGACCGTGCGGCTCGCGGCAGCGTCTCCGCTCGACGAGGACGACGTGAACCGGGCGCTGCGCGAGGCTTCCGTCGGGAGCGGGCACGGGTACCGCGTGAAGCCCGGGTCCTGGCAGCCCGCGTCCTAGGTCAGCCGGACGCCTCGAGCTTCGGCCGGTGCCGCTCCACGATCGCGGCGCAGTCGGTGCCGCGCGGAAGCGTCCCGTACGCCCGGCCGCCCGCGGCTCCCAGCCGGGTCGCGCAGAACGCGTCGGCGACCTCCGGTGGGGCGTACCGGACGAGGAGCGATCCCTGGAGGCAGAGCGCGGCGAGCTCGACCACCCTGCGCGCGCGGTGCTCCAGCTCCTCCGCGTCGGCGAGCTCCTCGCGCAACCGACCGGCCGCAGCGTCGAGCCGGGCGTCGCCACCCTGGGCGAGGTCGATCTCGGCGAGCAGAGCGCCCACGCTCTCCGGCTCCTTCGCCGCCGCACGCAGCAGGTCGAGCGCGTTCACGTTCCCCGCGCCCTCCCACAGCGAGAGGAGAGGGCTCTCGCGAAAGAGACGCGGGAGCGGCGACTCCTCGACGTAGCCGTTGCCGCCGATGCACTCGAGCGCTTCGGCCACGAGCGGCGGGGTCGACTTGCACACCCAGTACTTCGCGACCGTCGTCGCCAGCCGCCGGAAGGCGTCGTCGCCGTCGTCGACGGCGCGCGCGAGGCGGAGTGCGGTCGCCGTCGCCGCCTCGGAGTCGAGGCAGAGGTCGGCGAGGACGTTCGCGTGCAGCGGCTGCTCGACGAGGAGACGCCCGAAGGCGGCGCGGTGGGCGGCGTGGTGCGTGGCCTCCGCGACGGCGCGGCGCATCAGCGCCGTCGATCCGAGCACGCAGTCGAGCCGCGTGTGGACGACCATGTCGATGATCGTTGCGACGCCGCGGCCCTCCTCCCCGAGTCTCACGGCCCACGCGCCCTCGAGCTCGAGCTCCGCGGACGCGTTCGAGCGGTTCCCGAGCTTGTCCTTGAGCCGACGGAGCTGGAACCCGTTGCGCGTGCCGTCCGGCAGGACCCGGGGGAGCACGAAGCAGGTGAGCCCGCCCGGCGCGTAGGCGAGCACGAGGAAGAGGTCGCACATCGGCGCCGAGCAGAACCACTTCTCGCCGGTGAGCGCATAGCCGCCGTCTCCGAGCGGCTCGGCCCTCGTCTCGTTCGCGCGCACGTCGGATCCTCCCTGGCGCTCGGTCAGCGCCATCCCGCAGAGGAGGCCCTCCTTCTCGGCCGGCGGGCCGAGGCCCGGCTCGTAGACGCGAGCGCTGAGCGCGGGCTCCCACTCGGCCGCGAGCTCCGGATCCGTGCGGAGGGCAGGGATCGCCGAGTACGTCATCGACAGCGGGCAGCCGACCCCGGCCTCGGCGTAGGCGAGCGTGAGGAAGCGCGCGGCGCGCGCCACGTGCGGCGCGGGCTCCGGGTCGGCCCACGGTGCCGCGTGGAGCCCGTGCTCCACGCCGACTCGCATCAGCTCGTGCCAGGCGGGGTGGAACTCGACCTCGTCGATCCGCTCGCCGAAGCGGTCGAACGCGCGGAGGGTCGGCGGGTGCTCGTTCGCGAGCCGCCCGAGCTCGAGCGGCGCGCCGCCGCACACGCGCCCGAACGCGGCGCATTCCTGCTCACGTGCCGCCGCTCCCTCGCGCCGGAGCGCCTCGACGAGCGCCGCGTCCTCGGAGAAGAGGTCATAGCCCTCGAGGGGTGGGGGCTGGTTGCCGGCGCGGAGGTAGGCCGAGGTCGCCAACTCAGATCGTCTTGAACTGCTCGAACGGCTGGCGGCAGGCGTTGCAGTAGCGGATCGAGCGGCACGGCGTCGGGCCGAAGATGTTCTCGAGCGCGGTGTCCGTCGAGCCACAGTAGGGGCAGCGGAAGCCGCGCTGCAGCTGGACGAGCTCGAGCTTGCCCGCCGAGCGCGGCGCGGGTGGCGCGAACCCGGCGGCGCGGAGCTGCTCCTTCCCCGCGGCGGTGATCTTGTCGGTCGACCAGGAGTCGTCGAGGATGACACGGACCTCCGCCTCGGCGCCGAGCCCCTCGATCTTGTCGACCATTGCCCGCTGCATCGTGTCGAGCGCCGGGCAGCCCATGAACGTCGGTGTGAAGTCGATCCGCACGCTGGCGCCCTCGACCTCGACGCGCTTGACGACGCCGAGGTCGACGAGCGAGATCACCGGGATCTCGGGGTCGGGGATCTCCTCGAGCGCCGCCCAGACCTGCTCGACGGTCACCATCAGTCGAACTCCGTCGGCAGTGAGTGGTCAGCGTGGTGCGCGAAGCAGCGATCGATGTGCCACTCCGAGGCCCTCGAGTACTCCAGCCCTTCGAGCTGCGCACGTGCGAAGAACTGCGCCATGACGGTCTCGGAGCCGAGTGCGCCCTGCTCGTCGTCGATCAGCTGGCACAGGAACATCGCCTTCCAGATGTGCCAGACGTGTGGCGGCGACGCATGACGATCCCGGTCGAGGAGCGCGATGAGCTTCGTCGGGGTCGTGCGATATCCGGACTCCTCGAGGACCTCGCGCGCCACCGCCTCGCTCGGGCTCTCGCCGATGTCCACCCAGCCGCCCGGTAGCGACCACCCGTGATCGGCGGCCTCCTTGACGAGCAGGATCGAGTCTCCCCGGAACACGGCGCCGCGCACGTCGATCTTCGGGGTGGCATGGCCGACCTCGCCCGCGAACAGAGCCTCGATCTCGTCCACCGCACCATCGCCGAGTGGCTCTTCGAGCATCTCCGCTGCGATCCGACGTACCGCGATGTAGCGCTCGCCGTCGTACGTGCTCGGCTCGTACGCCAGCCCCGACTGTGCGATCGCCTGCAGCGACCGCGCCCATTCGAGCAGCTTCGGTGGCTCGGTCACCATTGCGCACCCGCAGGAGCCGAGCGGCGGACCATCGTCATCTCCTCCCAGAGCTGCGCGAGCTCGGCCTCGTGCACGCCGCGCGAGATCGGCTCGACATTCGGGAGCGAACGGCCGAGCTGCTCCTCGGCCCGGCGGCGGAGCTCGGGCCCGAGCTCGTCGTCGAGCACGCCGAGCGCGTACGGCCAGAGCTCGTCCACCGCCTCGTTCAGCCTCGCCCGGCCGTCCTCCGAGCAGAGCAGGCGCTCGACCCACATCCGCGCGTGCATGCGGTGGTAGGCCTCCTCGCGATCGATCTTCGCGGCGATCCCCGCGATCTCCGGGTCGCCCGAGGCGATGAGCGCCTCGAGGCGGATCTCATCCGCGGTCTCGTACAGCCAGTGGCGGGCGATCGTGCGTGCCCACTCGAGGCGGCGAAGCTGGACGAGCGGGGCGCAGCGGTACTCCTCCGGCCTGCGGTCGAACGCGAGCTCGTCCGCGGTCGTGCCGAGCTCACGCGCGGCGAGCTCGTACAGCGCGCGCGCGTGGCCGATCTCGTTCTGGGCGATCGAGGAGAAGGCGACGTCCTCCTCCAGGAAGGGCGCGATCCCGGTCCACTCCGAGTTCCGCCAGCCGAGGAAGAGCTCGTCATCGGCGATCGAGAGCAGGAGGTCGGTGCGCTCGCTCAATCGTCTGCTCCTGGGGCGAGGTCCAGCGTCCCGGCCTTCTCGCGGGCCTCGCGCAGTCGGGCCTTGATCGAGTACCCGTCCACGCGGCGGTACTTCAGCTCGAACTCGTCCGGGAAGCCGGCGATCTCACTGACCGCCTCTCGGGGGACGAGCCAGAGCGCGACCGACTCCTGCCGGCGGCCGTACTGCTCGCGCGCGTAGATCTCGGCGAAGCGCTCGTCCGGCGCGGTGACCGAGCCCGCGTGCTGGAACGCCTGGCCCTTCCGCTCCCGGCGGAACACCTCGTAGATCGCGCCCTGGCCGCGCGGTGCCTCCCGGCCGGCAGAGCCGGCCTCCGGCATCGCGCTCGACTCACTCGCCGCGCTCTCCTCGGGGGCCCGTGCGTCTAGCACTGTGCCCCCTCGGGACGCTTGCGAGTGAGTCGCCAGAGCACGATCCTGTGGCTCACGCCGCCTCCGCGAGCACCACCTGCTCGACCCAGGCGACGTCCTCGCGCGACAGCCGCCGGAACGCGAGGCGCTCCTCCGATGCGGGGCCGTGACCGGTGACGACCTCGCGCAGCTTCTCCCAGTCGGGCTCCGTGTACCGCCACTGCCCGGTCTCCTCGTCCTTGCGGAGTGCCGGGTCCGGGATGGTGAGGCCGAGCTCGCGGATCTGCGGCACGTAGCCGTCGAGGAACTGCTGGCGGGCCTCCTCGTTCGCCTGGCTCTTGATCCGCCAGACGTACATCGGGTCCTCGTCGGCGGGAATCGGGTTGCCGTGGAAGTGCATGAGCGGCTCCCACCAGCGGTCGAGCGCCTCCTGCACGAACCCGAACTGCTCGTCGGTGCCGGTGACCAGCGCGAGGATCACGTCCCGGCCGTGGAGGATGTGGAACGACTCCTCCCAGCAGATCTTCTTCATGATCCGCGCGTAGGGCGCGTAGGAGCACTTGAGGAGCGCCTTCTGGGAGACGATCGCGGCCGCGTCCACGAGCCACGCGATGACCCCGACGTCGCCCCAGGTCCTCGTCGGGTAGTGGAAGACGTTGTGGAACTTCGCCTTGCCCGAGACGAGGTCGTCGAGGCAGGCGCTCCGCGGCTTGCCGAGATCCTCGACCACGCGGTAGATGAGCTGCGCGTGGCCGACCTCGTCCTGGATCTTCGCGGTGAGCGCGAGCTTGCGCTGCAGCGTCGGCGCGCGCAGGATCCAGTCGCGTTCGGGCAGCACGCCCATGAGCTCCGAGTTGCCGTGCATCTCGATGAACTTCACGAGCTTCGAGCGGTACTCGTCGGGCATCCAGTCACCGGTCTCGACCTGCCCGCCGGACTGGACGTAGTCGAGGAACTCCTGCGCGCGCGTGTCCACGTGGTCGCCTCCCTACCGAACGGTCGTTAGCATCGAGTATATGGCGACGAGGCGAGACGACCTCACGCGGGAGGCGGCCCGGCTCTTCGCCGAGCGCGGCTTCCACGGGACGTCGATGGACGCGCTCGCCCAGGCGCTGGGCGTGCAGAAAGGCTCGCTCTACTCGCTGACCGGCTCGAAGCAGGAGCTCCTGTTCGCGACGATGCGCGAGGGCGCGAGGGCATTCCACGCGGCGCTCGACGAGGTTGGGGACGACGCGCCGGCGGTCGAGCGCATCCGGCTCGCCCTCCGCGGGCACCTCCGCGTCGTGGCCGAGCAGATCGACGTGGCAACCGTGTTCACGCGCGAATGGCGCTACCTCGAGGGCGACTACCGCGACGAGATCCTCGACGAGCGGCGGCGGTACGAGGAGCGCTGGCGGGCGCTCTTCCGCGAGGGTGTGGAGTCGGGCGGTCTCCGCACCGACCTCGACACCGGGGCGGCGGCGCTGCTCGTACTCTCGGCGGCGAACTGGGCCTACACCTGGCTGACCCCGGGGCGCGACACGGAGCAGCTCGCGGACCGCTTCACCGCGATTCTCGTCGACGGTGTGCGCGGGTACGCGACGCCCGAGTGACCGCAGTCCTCATCGTCAATCCCTTCGCGACCGGCGTCGACGCGCACCGGCTCGCCGCCGTGCAGGCCGCGCTTCCCGTCGGCGTCGAGACCCTCCTGACGACGAAGGCGGGAGAGGCGACGACGATCGCCGGCGAGGCCGGCTCGGTCGACGCCATCTACGTCTTCGGGGGCGACGGCACGTACAACGAGGTGCTGAACGGCCTCCGCGAGGACGTGCCGCTCGGGTTCCTCCCAGGGGGCGGTACCAGCGTCCTGCCGCGCGCGCTCGGCCTGCCGCGCAACCCGGCCAAGGCGGCGCTGCAGGTAGCCCTGGGCCGCACACGCCGGATCGGGCTCGGGCGCGTCAACGGGCGGCGGTTCGGCTTCAACGCCGGGGTTGGCTTCGACGCCGAGCTCGTCCGCCGGGTCGACGAGCTCGGCCGGCGCCCGGACGGTCGACGGCCCGGGGACCTCGCGTTCCTGCGCGTGGCGCTCGGCGCGCTTGCGGAGAGCCATGTCCGCTTCGAGCCGCGGCTCGAGCTCGAGGGGCTCGGCCGTGCGGCGTTCGCGCTCGTCGCGAACTGCTCGCCCTACACGTATGCCGGCGCCGTGCCGCTCGACCTCGTCCCGGACGCGAGCTTCGACGAGGGGCTCGCCGTGACTGCGCCGGTGAGGCTGCGCGCGCGGAACCTTCCGCGCCTCGCGCTGCTCGGCCGCGGGGGCCGCGGCGTGAAGGCGGAGGACGCGCTCTACGCTCACGACCTCGACCGCCTCGTCGTCCGCTGTGACGAGCCGCTCCCGCTCCAGGTCGACGGCGAGGATGCGGGCGACGTCGCAGAGGCGGTCTACGAGGCGGAGCGCGACGCCGTCACCGTCTTCGTCTGAGCGCGCTGACGTCCACCTACAATCCCGCTCCATGAGCCGTGTGCTCCCCGCCGAAGGCGACCTGCGCCGCGTGATCGGCGACGGCGAGGGCCTCGCGGACGGTGAGGTCGACGGCCTCGGCCCCGACGATCTCGTCGCCCTCTACCGCGACCTCGTCCTGCTGCGCACCTACGACGAGCGCTCGGTCGTCTACCACCGGCAGGGCCGCATCGGGACGTACGCGATCTTCTGGAACCACGAGGCGATGCAGGCCGGCGCGGTGTTCGCGCTCGAGGATCGCGACTGGATCTTCCCTGCGTACCGGGAGTCGGCGATCGGCCTCCTGCGCGGGATGCCGGCCACGACGGTGCTGTCCTGGTGGCGCGGCCATCCCGCCGGCTGGTGGAACCCGTACGACTACAACGTCGCGTCGATCTGCGTCCCGATCGCCACACAGGTCCCGCACGCGGTCGGGTTCGCCTGGGGCTCGGCGCTGAAGGGGGAGGACCGGGTCGCCCTCACCTTCTTCGGCGACGGCGCCACCTCCGAGGGCGCCTTCCACGAGGGCGCGACGTTCGCCGGGGTGACGAAGGCACCCGTCGTCCTCTTCTGCAACAACAACCAGTGGGCGATCTCGACGCCGCTCTCCGCCCAGACCGCGGCCCCGACACTCGCGGACAAGGCGATCGGGTACGGGATCCCCGGCGTGCGCGTGGACGGCGGCGACGTCCTCGCGGTCTACGAGGCGACACGGGAGGCTGTCGGACGGGCGCGGGCGGGCGAGGGCCCGACCTTCATCGAGGCGCTCACGTATCGCGCGGCGCCGCATGCGACCGCCGACGACCCGTCGATCTACGTCGACCCGGAGCGCGTCGAGGAGGAGCGCGAGAACGAGTGCGTCGGGCGCTTCGAGCGCTACCTCCTGCGTCAGGGCGTGCTCACGCAGCACCGGGCGGAGGAGATCAAGCAGCAGGCGCTCGAGCTGATGCGGGCCGGGATCGCCGAGGCCGAGGCGGAACCGGCGGCCGACGTCGGGCTCGTGTTCGAGCACGCGTACGGAGAGCCGCCGCCCTCGCAGGCCGACGACCTGGCCGAGCTCCGGCGGGTTCTTGGTGGCTGAACGGTTCCTCGTCGAGGCAGTGAACGACGCGCTGCACGTCGAGATGGAACGCGACCCGTCGGTGCTCGTCATGGGCGAGGACGTCGGTCGGCTCGGCGGCGTCTTCCGCGCGACGGCGGGGCTGCAGGAGCGCTTCGGCGCCGACCGCTGCGTCGACACCCCGCTCGCCGAAGCGGGGATCCTCGGGACGGCGGTCGGTCTCTGCCTCGCGGGCTGGCGCCCGGTCTGCGAGATGCAGTACGACGCCTTCAGCTACCCGTCGCTCGACCAGCTCATCAACCACGTCGGCCGCTACCGCTGGCGGACGCGCGGGGCCGTCGGGATGCCGCTGACGATCCGCATGCCCTACGGCGGCGGCGTCCGCGCGCCGGAGCTCCACGACGACTCGCCGGAGACCTACTACGTGCACACGCCGGGCGTGAAGGTCGCGATCCCCTCGACTCCCGCTGACGCGAAAGGGCTCCTCGCGGCCGCGATCCGCGACCCCGATCCGGTCGTCGTCCTCGAGCCGAAGCTCCACTACCGCACCGAGAAGGAGGAGGTCCCGGACGGGGAGCATCTCGTCCCGCTCGGCCAGGCGCGGATCGCGCGCGAGGGAACCGACGCGACGCTCGTCGCCTACGGCGCGATGGTCGTCGTCGCCCAGCGGGCGGCAGAGGAGCTCGACGGGGAAGCCTCGGTCGAGGTGCTCGACCTGCGCTCGCTGAAGCCGCTGGACGAGGAGGCCCTGATCTCCTCGGTCGCGAAGACCGGTCGTGCCGTCGTCGTCCAGGAGGCCCCGCGCGTGTGCGGGTTCGGCGCCGAGGTCGCCGCGGTGCTCGCTGAGAAGGCGATCTTCGACCTCCAGGGCCCGGTGCTCCGGGTGACGGGCTACGACGTCCCCTACCCCTACTGGCAGATCGAGGACGCGTACATGCCGTCGGTCGAGCGCGTCGTCGACGCGGTCCGCCGCCTGCTCGCCGCGTGACGCTGCACGAGATCCCGCTCGAGCGGCGGACGCTCCACGGCCACTTCTCCCGCGACCTCGAGCCCGTCCTCAGCGTCGACTCCGGCGACTCGATCGCCTTCGCGTGCCTCAATGCCGGCTGGCGTACGGCCGAGCACGAGACACTCGTCGAGCGCGTGGAGGATCTCGATGCCGGCCACGCGCTGATCGGCCCGGTCGAGGTACGAGAGGCGCGGGCCGGCCAGACGCTCGCGGTCTCGATCGACGAGCTCCGCATCGGCGCGGGAGGCGTGACGCAAGCCGGCGGGTTCGACAGTCCGCTCAACGAGCGGCTCGGGGTCGCGGACGGCGACGGCGTGACGCTCCGCTGGTCGCTCGACGCCGACGCGGCGACCGGCCGCAGCGACTCGGGCCGCGAGGTGAGGCTCGAGCCGTTCCTCGGCGTGATCGGGATGCCGCCCGACGAGCCTGGCGTGCACCCAACTGGCCCTCCGCGAGCCTGCGGCGGGAACATCGACTGCAAGGAGCTCGTTCCCGGGACGACGCTCTTCCTGCGCGTGCCGGTCGACGGCGCGCTCGTCTCCGCCGGCGACGGGCACGCGGCACAGGGCGACGGCGAGGTCTCGCAGCTCGCGATCGAGGCGGCCGTCGAGCGGGCCGTCCTGACGCTCACGGTGCGTGACGACCTCGAGCTGGCGTGGCCGGTCGCGTGGACTCCCGAGGCATGGCTCGCTTTCGGGTTCGATGACGACCTGGACGAGGCTGCGGCGATCGCGATCGACGGGATGCTCGCTCTGATGGGACGTGAGCACGGTCTCGAGCGGACGGAGGCGCTCGCGCTCGCGAGCGTCGTCGTCGACCTCCGGATCACGCAGATGGTCAACGGCGCGCGCGGCGTGCACGCACGTCTCGCGCACGGCGCGCTCCGCTAGACGACAATCCCCCGCGTGGCGAGCGCGTTCAAGCTCCCTGACCTCGGCGAGGGCCTGACGGAGGGCGAGGTGGCCCGCTGGCTCGTGGCGGAGGGGCAGGCGATTGCGGAGGACGACCCGCTCGTCGAGATCCAGACGGACAAGGCGACGGTGGAGATCCCGTCGCCGTACACCGGCACGGTGCTGAGGATCGTCGTCGCCGAGGGCGAGGTGGCGCCGGTCGGCGCGGTGCTCGTCGTGATCGGCGAGGTGGGTGAGGAGCTGCAGGACGCCGCCCCTTCCGCGACACCGGCCCCCGCGGCGGCCGTGCCGGGCTCAGTGGCGGCGCCCGGACGCGTGCAGGCGACGCCGGTGGTGCGGAAGATCGCGCAGGAGCTCGGGGTCGACCTCGGGGCGCTGACCGGGACCGGCCCGGGCGGACGCATCACCGAGGACGACGTGCGCGCAGCCGCAGGTGGGCCGGCGGAGGGCCGGCGCGTGCCGCTGCGGGGCATCAGGCGCGTCGTCGCGGAGCACATGGCGCGGGCGCACCGCGAGGTCGCCCCGGTCACATGGGTCGAGGAGTGCGACTTCGAGGCCGTCGAGCTCGAGACCCTCGTCGCCTCAGTCGTCAAGGCCTGCGTCGACGCGCTCCAGGAGTTCCCCGAGCTCAACGCCCGGCTCGAGGGCGAGGACGTCGTCGAGCTCGACCGCTACGACATCGGCGTCGCCGTGCAGACGGAGCAGGGCCTCGTGGTGCCGGTCGTGCGCGGCGCCGACGCCCGGTCGGTGGCGGAGATCGACGCCGAGGTCCGGAGGCTCGCGGACGGCGCGCGCGCCGGGTCGCTCGCGCCCGACGAGGTGCGCCGATCGACGTTCACCGTCACCAGCGCGGGGAAGCTCGCGGGCCTCTTCCAGACTCCGATCGTGAACCATCCGGAGGTCGCGATCCTCAGCGTCGGGCGGGTCGCCCCGCGCGCGGTCGTCCGCGAGGGCGAGGTCGTCGTCCGGCGGACGGGAACGATCGCCGTCACCTTCGACCACCGCGTGGTCGACGGCGCGCGCGCCGCCGAGTTCGGGCTGGCGGTCATCGCGCGGCTGCAGGCAGGGTGAGGCCGGGCTCCCGTCCGAGCCCGGCCTCGAGCTCCTCCCCTAGCCTCTCCCCCGGGCTAGATGACCGATGCCTCGATCTCGCGCATCGGAGCAGGCGATCTCGTGGCATCAATCATCTAGTCGTCGCGCTGGTTGTCGTCGTTGATCTGGCCGCGGATCTCGCCGCCGGGGAACTTCGACGAGTGGACGTTCGCGTACGCCCTGCCCGCGCGGAGGGCGGCGACCAGCTCGCCGAACTCACCCGCCGCGATCCCCTGGCCCGCCGGGCCGATGACCTCGAGGGCGGTGATCGTCCCCGTGACCGTCCCGGACTGCGGGCACGTCGGCGTCGACGCACTCGGGGACGTGTTGAAGGACGTCTCGCAGAGCCACGCCGAGATCCCTGCGTTGACGCTCCGCTGGCCGAAGTGAATGTGTGCCTGCCGGATGTCCCCCTCGAGGCCCGAGTAGGACAGCGTGTAGTCGATCTCTCCCGCTGCGTCGTCGATCGTGGCCTCGAACGATCCTGTCGCCGGGCTGGAGACCGGGCCCGAGGGGGCACCCTCCAGGTACCCGCTCATCGGACCGGTGCTCACGTTCTTCTTGCCCGAGTCCGCCGTCGCATACGACCCGACAACGAGCACCGCCAGCGCTCCGGCGGCGAGCAAGGCGAAGGCTGCCGTGCGTCCGCGCATGCGTGGACCTCCCCTCTCCGTAGGTTGGTGGTCAATACGCGCGGGTCGGCGCCCCGGATTGCCGCCACTACACTGACCCGGTCGTGGGCGGCTGGTACACGATCGGCGTCTGCCTCGGGCTCGGGCTCGGGATCGGCCTCATCCTCTCCGGCATCCTCGCCTCGACGACCGCGGGCGTGGGGGCGGCGGCGGTCGTGGGCACCGCGGCAGGCGTCGGCCTCGGCCTCGCCATCGGCGACGTGCCGGAAGCAGTCGCGGGCGGGATCGCGGGCCTCCTCGGCGCCCTCTCGGCTGCGGCCGTCGTGTACGGGGCGCTCCGCCGGGGGGCCACGCGCTTCGGGCTCGCGGCCTACGTGGGCGCGCTCGGGGTGCTCGTCTGCCTGGTCTCGCTCGTCCCCGTGGTCGGGTACGTCGCGGTCGTCGGCGTCCCCATCCTCGCCGCGCGGCTGCGAGGGAGGCGGGCGGCGCGGTTCGCGGGGCTGCGAACACTCGCGAAATGACCCCGCCGGGACGATCGGCGCCGCTCACGCCGGTCGCAGCCGGAGAGGCGCGCGCGCACATGGTCGAGCACCAGCTGCGCCGACGCGGGGTGACCGACGAGCGCGTCCTCGCGGCGATGGGGAAGGTCCCGCGCGAGCTCTTCCTCCCCGAGGACCTGCGCCGGTTTGCCTACGAGGACGGCGCCTTCCCGATCGGCTTCGGCCAGACGATCTCGCAGCCGTTCATCGTCGGCACCATCTGCCAGCTCCTCGCGCTCTCGGGGGACGAGCGCGTGCTCGACGTCGGGACGGGCTCGGGGTACCAGGCGGCCGTGCTCGCCGAGCTCGCGGCCGAGGTGGTGACGATCGAGCGCGTGCCCGAGCTCGCCGTGCGGGCGAGCGCGGCTCTCGCCGAGGCCGGGCTCGAGCGCGTCCGAGTGCTCGTCGGCGACGGCTCGCTCGGGGCGCCCGAGCACGCGCCGTTCGACGCGGTCGCGGTCGCGGCGGCCGCGCCGGAGGTCCCAGCTGCGCTCTACGCGCAGCTCGTCGAGGGCGGCCGCCTCGTGCTGCCGCGCGGCTCGCGCTGGGGGCAGGAGCTCGTCCTCGTCTCGCGGACGGCGGACGGGCCGGTCGAGCGGGCGTCCGTGCCCTGCCGGTTCGTGCCCCTCGTCGGCGCCGAGGGGTTCTGGCATGGCTGACCCGATGGGGGGACGCAGCGACCGGGCGCCCGACTACCCTGCGACGGCTGTGGACTCGTCGGCTGCGGAGGTCGGGCTCTCTCGCGCGCGCCTCGGCGCCGCTCTGCGGCGCCGGCACAACTGGGAGCAGCTGGTCAAGTTCTGCGTCGTCGGGGCGACCGGGTACGTCGTCAACCTCGTCGTCTTCACCCTCGCCTTCCACGCGCTCGGGCTGCACTACCTCGCGGCTGCGGTCTGCTCGTTCTTCGTCGCGGTCACGAACAACTACACGTGGAACCGGATCTGGACGTTCCGCACGCAACGCGGACACGTGGCCTACCAGGGCATGCGCTTCTTCGTCGTCTCGAGCCTCGCCCTGGCGGCGAACCTGCTCGTCCTCTACCTGCTCGTCTCGGCGGGGGTGGACGAGGTCGTCTCGCAGGCGATCGCCATCGTGCTCGTCACGCCGGTGAACTTCGTCGGCAATAAGCTCTGGTCGTTCGGGCCGAGACGCTAGCTCACCCTCGCCGCATCGTTTCGGTCGCCGTCGCGGCCGCCGCCCTCTCGTTGCCGCTTGCGTCACCGGCGGCGGCGACGCAGCTCGGGCCGCCTGGCCAGGAGGCGAAACCCCGGCTCGACGAGGCCGAGGCGGAGCGTGTCGCGCTCGCCGAGCCGAGGGTGGCGTCCTGGCTCGACCGCTACCCGCCCGACCCGACGACGTCTGCCACGTTCCGCGAGAAGACCCGGACCTGGGTCGTCAAGGCCTGGTCGGGCGAGGCGGGGCAGATCGCGCAGGTCGTCGTCGAGGACACCACCGGCCGGGTGACGGAGGCCTGGACCGGGCCGCAGGTC
>Ga0210115_1000251_pt1 | contig 15160 bp, 14 predicted proteins | sample MayberryNW_TuleB_2_FD_185526 | JGI IMG/M metagenome (GOLD analysis project Ga0210115, IMG submission 185526) | Wetland microbial communities from San Francisco Bay, California, USA, that impact long-term carbon sequestration - MayberryNW_TuleB_D2... | ecosystem: Environmental > Aquatic > Marine... | reverse complement strand
GCCTGCTCTGAGATCGGGGTCGGGCGGCCAGGCTCGGCGGCCTCACCCCTTGGGGGTGTCCTTCCCCGGATCGATGAATGGCTTGGGCACCGTGACCGCCGTCCGACGACCCTGGGGCGTCTCCACCTCGAACCGGTTGCCCAAGTCGGAGCGTTCGATCGGAAGCATCGCGTACCCGATGTTCTTCTCGAGCCTCGGTGAGTGACATGCCGACGTGACGTTCCCGATCCGGCGGTCGCCGTCGAGCACGGGGATCGTGTCGATCATCTCGTTGTCGATGAACGAGCCGAGGCTCGGGCCGTCGATCTCGACGCCCACGAGCTTGCGCCTAGGGCCTTCGGCCTTGATGTGTTGCAGAGCCTCTTTCCCGACGAAGTCCGCGTCCTGCTCCAGGTCCACCATCCACGGGTAGCCCATGTCGACCTCGAAGGGGTTCGTGTCGTACCAGATGTCGCAGCCGAACGCGAGGATGCCACCCTCGATCCGCCGGATGTGGCATGGCCCGGTCACGCGGAGATCGTGCGTCGCGCCGGCCTCGAGCACGGTGTTCCAGAGCGTGCGGCCGTTGGCCGTCGCGTCGTAGAGGTAGATCTCGTAGCCGAGCTCACTCGTGTAGCCGGTGCGCGACACGCACACGCGCATGCCGTCGAGCTCGAGATCGGGCGACATGAAGTAGTACGGCACGTCGAGGATCTGCGTTCCGAAGAGATCGACCATCACCTCTTTGGACCTGGGCCCCTGGATCTGCACGGGCGCGACGTCCACCTCTCTGATCGTCACGTCCATGCCGGAGTTCACGGCCAGCCCCTGCGCCCAGAGGCCCACGTCGCTGTCGGCGAGCGAGAGCCAGAAGCGATCGTCGTCCAACCGGAGCAGCACGGGATCGTTGATGATCCCTCCGTCCGGGGCGGTCACGAACACGTACTTGGCCTGGCGGACGGCACACTTGGTCATGTCGCGCGGAACCATCATGTTCGTGAAGTCGAAGGCGTCGGGTCCGGAGATCTCGATCTGGCGCTCGACGCCGACGTCCCACATCGTGACCGCGTTCAGCAGGTGCCAGTACTCGGCCACCGGGTCCCCGTAGTGTCGCGGATGGTACGTGTGGTTGTACACGCTGTATCGCCGAACGCCGTGCTCGCGCGACGCGTAGAAGTACGGCGACCGGCGGATCCTCGGGTACAGCAGGATGCCTGGGTCCTCGTTGATCGCCACCGCTCGACCCCCTTCGACTCGACCTCCCAGGGAGTCTAGGGTCGGGCACATGCGCCTGTGGCTCCTGCGACACGCGAAGTCGAGCTGGGACGATCCGGCACTCGAGGATCGGGACCGTCCGTTGGCGCCGCGGGGGGAGCGAGCAGCCGACGAGATGCGTCGCTACCTCGATGCGGAAGGGGTCGGCCCCGATCTGGTCGTCTGCTCCTCGGCGCTGCGCACGCGGCAGACGCTCGCGAGGGTGCTGCCGGGGCTCGGGTCCGAGCTCGAGATCCGCATCGACCCGTCGTGCTACACGTTCGATCCGACGGATCTGCTCGAGCGGTTGCGGCGGGTGCCCGACGGTGTCGGGTCGGTGATGCTGATCGGGCACAACCCCGCGATCGAAGGACTCGCCGTCGCCCTCTGTGCCCGAGGCGACCGGCTCGACGGGCTCACGACGAAGTACCCCACCGGCGGATTGGCGGAGATCGAGCTCCCGACCGGAGGCTGGAGCGAGGTGGGTGATCGCACGGGTGAGCTCACCCGTTTCGTGATCCCCCGGGATCTCGAGGCCTGAGCCGTCGGCCGATCATCGGCCGGTCCCTCGGCGTCGCGCTTCCCACTCGCCGGCGGCCACGAACACGATGCCGCCGGCGAGGGCGATCGCGGACCAGGGTGACGGGAGCGCCGAGGCATGGTCGCTCAGCGCGAGCGAGGCGCCACCCACGATCGCGAGGGCGATGCCCCCGCTCCAAGCCGACATGCGGAACGCCCGCGGGCGGAGCGCGGCGAGCAGGCCGAGCAGCAGAACGGCCAGGGCGTAGAACGACGTCTCCACCCAGTGGAAGAGCTCGGCGTGCTCGCTCAGGTCGTCGATCCGCTGCAGCCTCGCGTTGTCCGACGCCCAGACGACCGAGGGCACCGCGGCCGCTGCGACCAGCAGGAGCAGCACGATGCTGGGGCGTCCCGTGGGGAACCCGTCGCGCTCGGGCCGACGGAGCCACAGCACCCACAGCACGATGCCGAGCACGATGAACGGCAGGGTGAACGGGTCGATGGTCAGACCGAGCGCCATCGTGGCCACCCCCGCGAAGCCGATCGCGACGATCTGCATCAGCCCGGGCAGCGGATGATCGGCGTGCCGAGCCGCCTGCAGGGCCGCCGGCGCCGAGATCACGAGCAGCAGGGAGGCGACCACGACGTTGTGGAACGCGTGGATCTCCATCTCCTCGACGAAGATCGCGCTCCCGGTCGCGACGCCGAACGCGATCGCGCTCACGGACATGATCCAGGCGATCACGCGGAACGCCGTGTGCTTCGCCGGTGCGACCCCGTCGCTCACGTCGTCCCGGTCACGCACGGCGACGGTTTCCCGGACGTGGACAGCCACTCGTCGAAGAACCCGCTCAGCTCCTGTCCCGACACGGTCTCGGAGAGCGCGATGAATCGATCGGTCGTCGCCGTCGAATCCGCGTGTTCGGCGAGCCACGTCTCGACGATCTCGAAGAAGTCGGCGTTCCCGACGGTCGTGCGCAACGCTTGGAGCGTCATCGCGCTGCGCACGTACACCGGCGTCGCGAACAGGCGGCCGACACCCGGGTCGTCGGGGGTCACCGTCCAGAACGGCCGATCCGCCGGGATCTCGCACCAGGCCGACAACAGGCCCTGGGGCGTGCGGTGGCCCGTCTTGCCCGACCAGAGCCACTCGGCGTACGTCGCGAAGCCCTCGTTCAACCAGATGTGGCTCCAGTCGTCGAGCGACACGCTGTTGCCGAACCACTGGTGCGCCAACTCGTGCACGACGAGCGGGACGTTCTGCCCGCGTCGGAACGCGCCCGGCGGGTAGATCGGACGGGTCTGGTTCTCGAGCGCGAACCCGCCCGACCAGATGTCCACGACGCCCCCGAGGTCGTCGAAGGGGTAGGGACCGAAGCGGCCTTCCAGGAAGCGGAGCACCCGTTCGCCCTTCCCGATCGACCTGCGTGCGTTCCTGCCGACCCTCGGGTCGAACGCGTCGAGCACCCGGATCCCATCGCTCGTGACGGACCGTTCGAGCTGGAAGCGGCCGATCACCGCCATGGCGAGATAGGTCGCCATGAGGTCGTTCTCGTGCCAGGACCACGTGACCCGTCCGTTCCCGGTGGGCTCGCGACCCGTGAGCCGGCCGTTCGAGACCGCCTTGAGGCCTCGGGGCACGGTCAGATCGATCTCGAACGTCGCCTTGTCGCGAGGATGATCGTTCGACGGGTACCAGTACGCGGCCACGTCGGGCTCGCCGTAGATCAGCACGCCATCGTCCGTCGGGATCGCACCCGCTCGGGCGCCGTACGACAGCGGGCTCCTCGGGATGCCCCGGTACCGCACGACCACCTCGAACCCGGCGCCGTCGGCGATCGGGGAGGCGGGCCTCACGCTCAGCTCCTGGCCCTGTCGGCTCCAGGTGGCCGGCTCGCCACCGGCCGTGATCGACGTGACGCGCAGGCCGATCAGGTCCAGGTTGAAGCGGGACAGATCCTGGGTCGCGGTGGCCGTGATCGTCGTGCGGCCGACGAGCTCGTCGGTAGCGGGTCCGTACCGGATCTCCAGGTGATAGTGGCCGACGTCGTAGCCGCCGTTGCCCGCGAGCGGGAAGTAGCTGTCACCGATGCCGTCGGAGCCGGGCGTGCCGATGCCGCCGGCGGGGGCGACGGCGCCGATCGGAACCGCCGTGACGAGCAACGCGGCGACGACGGCGATCCGGAGGCCCCTCGCGCGCACGGGGGATCCGATCATGGCCGGTGCTGCTCCTCTCGCGACGTGTCGGACGATCCTCTGAGGCGACCCTATCGACTCCTGCCCCGGCCCGTGAGCATGCCATCGGACGGTGGGACCCGGGGTTGGGTGCGTGCGGCGGGCCGCAGGTGTAGGTTCGCTCGGGAGGCTTTCCGATGCGTGGGTCTCGATCGACGATGCTCCTCGCTTCCGCCCTGCTGCTCGCGGCGTGCACCACCGGCGACGACGTCGTGAACGACGTCCCCAGCGCCACGCCGCAGGCCCCCGCGTCGCCGTCCGTCGAGGCTCCCGTCACCACGCTCGCCTCCGGCGAGGCCTTGCCGGCCGGCTGCGACCGGGGGACGCCGCATGCGACGCAGACCGTCGCTTTCGTCGCCGACGGGCGGGCCTGGACCCTCGATCCCGAGGGAGCGCGGCTCACGTGCCTGTTCAAGGTTCGCGATCCGGGACCGTTCGCGTGGGGGCCGCAGGGCGACCGCGTGCTGCTCGGCGACCTCGCGGTGCGCGGCCTCGAGCCGGAGGCTCCGACGTTCCCCGCCGCGGCCGAGGCGAGCCCGGTCGCGTTCGATTGGGGACATCCGATCGGGCTGGCCGTCGTCTTCGCGGCTCGCGGCGGCGCCACCCTCGACAAGCGGTCCATGGACGACGGCCGCATCGAGCCGCTGGGCGCGCTCCCCGACGGGCGGTACCTCGACGTCGCCTATCACCCCAGCGGCCTCGCGCTCGCGTTCGTGATCGACCGGCACGGCGAGCAGTCGATCTGGCTCTCGACGAACGAGGGGGAGGAGCCCGTTCGCCTCGTGTTCTCGAAGGGCGGAACGAGGTTCACGTCGATCGCGTTCACGCCCGCGGGGGAGCGGCTCGTCTGGACGGCGCAGCACGCGGGCGGCTACTCACAGATCCACACGATGGCGCTCGACCGAAGGACCGGGTTCACCGATGGCTGGCGCGGCGACGGGCAGGAGGCGTCCAACCTGTCGATCGCCCCCAGGGGGCGATCGACGGCGATCGACGTCGGAACGGGGTGCGGGGACCGCACGGCCACGATCGTGCTCGGGCCGCGGGTGGGCCGCCCGGCGTTGCCCGACGTCTCCGAGCCGAGCACGGCCATCGGGTGGCTGGATCGCTCGACGCTGCTCGTCGGGGTCGGGGGGTGCGGAGAGCTGCTCGATCTGGTCGCGGTCGATGTTGCCGGCAACGAGACGCCGCTCGTGTTCGGCGCTCAAGTGGCGGCGACCCGCACGGTCACCACGTCGGCTCCGGATTCCGTGCCGGCACCGCCGGTCGAGGCCGAGGAGGAGCCGCCGCCCGGCGGCGTGGGCTGATAGCGACAGCCGGCGGCCGGTCGGTCGCCATCAGAGGCCCGGCGCCACTCGGTCCTTCGCGACCGTTTCCTCCCGTGAGGAAGGCAACGGGATCCGCTGCATGACGCGCGTTGTCACGTAGGAAGCCGTGGCGCTCAGCACATCCCCCAGCCGCGCCGGCACATCGGCCTTGTACTCCAGGGCGTCGACCGTCTCGGCGATGCGCGCGCGTGCTCGCTCGATGTCGCGGCGTATCTCGCCTACTCGCGGGTCTTCAGCTGTGCCGTTCTCGACTGGATCCACCTGACGTCCTCCCGCATCGTTTCGATCGTGGTCGTAGGGGCGAGCGAGCCGATCGCCCGAAGCCGCTTGCGCCCGATGACCACCAGCGTCGCTGCGACGACGAGGAGCACCGCGCCCACGATCAGGGCCGCGGCCCACGCCGGGAGCACGATCGCGAGCGCCACGACCGCCGCCGCAACGAACGTCGCGACGGCGTACAACGCGACCATGGCGCCGCCCGCCAACAGGCCGGCGGCGATGCCGACCTTCGAGGCCTTGCCCTCGAGCTCGATCTTGGCGAGCTCGGCCTCTCGGCGCGCGAGCAGCGCGACGTCGCCGAACAACGATCGGACCAGCTCGGAGAAGGGCGCGCCACGTCGCCCCCCGTTCTCCGTCCCTGCGGTTGCCATCGCCCCACCTCCCGGTGACTCGTGGAGTCCTTCCCCGGAGCCACCCGACTCACGCCTCGCCCTGCGGGTTTCTTCCTCGGGGGAGCGGGGAAGGACCATGACGCGAACATCGACGTTGAAGACGAGGACCAGGAGACGAGGACACATGGACGGAGAGGGAGCACCCATGGAGGGCGACGAGGGCGAGGCGTCGACGACGAACGTTCGCGGGCTCCACGAGGCCGGCAAGGCCGTGGCGGAAGCCGCGGGATCGGTCGCGAGCGATCGCGTCCGGGTCGAGGTCGACGCTCGGTCGAGCCGCGCCGCCGTCGAGCTCAAGGCGTTGAGCGTGGCGATGCGTGCGTCGAGCGCGAGCCTTCGGGAACAGGGCCACCACCGACAGGCGGATGTCGTCGACGACGTGGCGGGTCGGACCGATCGGCTCGCAGCCCGGCTGGTGGTCGCCGACACCGACGACCTGATCGAGGACGCCAAGCGCCTCGCCATGCAGGCGGCGGCCTTCGCCCGCAAAGAGCCCGCGTTGGTGATCGCCGGAGCGTTCACGCTCGGGCTGCTCGTGCCCAAGGTGCTCGAGGCGGTAGCCAGCGAACCCCACGAATCCGAAGGAGAGGAGCGAACATGAAGGACGAGAGCCAGTCAGCGATGGAAGCGGTGACGGACAAGGCCGGCGATGCGGCATCGGCCGTCGGCGCGGGCGCGAAGAAGGTGGCATCGACGGTGGCGGAGAACCCGCTGCTCGCTGCGGCCGGTGCGGCCGCCGTCGGCGCGGCCGTCGGCGGCACCGCGATCGCTCGGGAGCGTCAGAAGCAGAAGAAGGCGGCGGCACGGAAGCGGTCTTCCTCACGGAAGAAGCCCTCGGCCAAGAAATCCTCGGCCAAGAAGTCGTCTGCGAAGACGTCTTCGGCCAAGAGGTCTCCGGCCAAGAAGTCCTCGGCCAAGAAGTCGTCTGCGAAGAAGCCCTCGCCCAAGAGGTCTCCGGCCAAGACGTCCTCGGCCAAGAGGTCTCCGGCCAAGAAGTCCTCGGCCAAGAAGTCCTCGGCCAACAGGTCTCCGGCCAAGAAGACGACCGCGCGATCGGCTGAGAGGTCCTCCGCCGGAAGCTAGGTCGGATCTGCCTGCATCAGGGCCGGATGAGGACGGATTCCATGCATGGTCCGAGCCATGTGTGGGTATCTCCATAGCGTCCGCAGGCCTGCGGTCACTTCGACAGAGGAAGGGATGGAACTCTGCCATGAACACGAACATCTGGACCTACTCGCGTGACACGTTGAACGAGCCGATGGACGTCGAAGGCTTCGACGTCGAGGCGGCCGATGGGGAGATCGGGAAGGTCGACGAGGCGACGTACGACGTCGGTTCGTCGTTCATCGTCGTCGACACCGGGCCGTGGATCTTCGGCCGGAAGGTGGTTCTGCCGGCAGGCGTGATCGAGCGGATCGACATGGACGACCGGAAGGTCTCCGTGCGCCTGACGAAGGATCAGATCAAGAACTCGCCGGAGCTCGACGAGGCGACCGACTACCGGTCGGACGAGTATCGGTCGACCCTCGGTAGCTACTACGACCCGTACGTCTCCGTCTGAGCGGGGGCGCACCAAGGACGAACGGGGGCCGCGTGAGCGGCCCCCTTCGTCATGTCGCGCGCGGCTCGATCTCGTAGATCTTGATCGGTCGGCTGACGCCCTTGAGGCTGACCTCGTCCACCAGCTTCCCGTCCACGAAGTGATCGACCGCGGCCATGGTCGCGTCGGTGACGAGGATCTGCCCCGCACGTGCCTGGTCGGCGAGCCGCGACGCCAGGTTCACCTGGTTGCCCAGCACGGTGTAGTCGGTGCGCGTGGGCGAGCCGATGTCGCCGACCGTCACCCATCCGGTCGTGATGCCGATGCCGATCTCGAAGACCTCGGCGTATCGCCGGAGCCAGTGCTCCTCGAGCGAGCGCAGTCGGTCGAGCATCTCGAATCCCATGCGCACCGCGCGCTCGGCGTGATCTTCCTGCGGGATCGGGTCGCCGAAGAACACCATGATCGCGTCGCCGACGTACTTGTCGAGGGTGCCGCCGTGCTTGAACACGATGTCGGTCATCTCCGAGAAGTACTCGTTCAGTCCGGTCACCAGCTCCTCGGGCTCCATGTGCTCGGCCGACGACGTGAAGCCCCGGATGTCGGAGAAGAACGTCGTCAGGAGCTTGCGGCTCGATCCCAGTGAGACGTCCTGGGTCCCCGACACGATCGACTCCGCCACCACGGGGGACAGGTATCGCTTGAGCCGCGAGGCGCGTTCGAGCTCGGCGACCTTCGCGTCCACGGTCTCCTGCAGGTTCGCGTTGAGCGTGTTGAGGTCGTTGTACAGGGTAGAGAGCTGGCCGGTCGTGCGGTTGAGGTTCTTCGTGAGGTTGCCGAACTCGTCGCGGTTGGGCACCTCCACGCGGGTGTCGAACTCGCCGTCGGCGATCTGCTCGAGCGCGTCGTCGACCCTGCGCACCGGGCGGATCAGCGACCACGACAGGATGGCCCCGAGCCCCAGGGCGGTCAGCAGGCTCACCCCGGCGAAGCTCGCCACAGCGATCGTGAGGAAGCGACGATTCGATCCGAACGAGGCGGTCTCTTCGGCCACGAGCTGCTGTGAGTCGGCGATCAGCCTGTTGAGGTCGTCCTCCAGCACGTGTGATGTGGTGTGCTCCTGCGCGATGTGGAGCTTCAGGGCCTGATCGACATCACCGGCGAGGAAGAGATCGGTCACCTGCCGGCTCAGCGCCTCATAGGTCGTCGAGTTGACCTCGTCCACCTGATCGAGGAGCGACATCTCGCTCTGCGCACCGTAGGTCCGCATCTGGGCGAGGTTGTGCTCGAAGTCCTGCCTCGTGTCGGCGATCCTCGGCGTGTAGGGCTCCGGGACCTCGTCGAGCGTGAGCAGTGCCATCGCCCGGTAGTGGCTCTGCAGCGTCACCTGGTGGATCATGTCGCGGGCCTGGGCCGCCTGCCGGTTCAGCGCGTTGAGCGTTTCCACCTGATCGTTGAGGCGGTTGAGCACGAAGATGCTCAGCACCCCCATCGACAGCAGCAGGAGCGCGATCAGCAGGAAGCCCGCCAGCAGCTTCGAGTGCACCGTCGCCCTGATGCCGGCGACCCAGTCCACGAGCGGTCGCAGGAACGGCAGCGGAACGGTGTCGTCGTGTGTGCTCGAGGGTGCTTGTTCCGTCACGCCGATCGACATGTGGTCCCTCCATCGTGTTCGTCGCCATCGTGATCGCTCCGAGGATGGACCTATCGGGGTCCGGGAAGCAACGTCGGGAACCAGACACCGCTACGTCCCCGAGAGCCGTTCCGCCAGGTAACGCATGCTCATCGGGTATCGGTACTCGATGCCCGAGTGGGTGCCGTCGAACAGCTCGAAGAACACGTCGGTGACGCCGATCGCCTCGAGCTGACGGCGGAACGCCTCCGCGCCGAGATCGAGGAAGAACTGGTCCTTGTTCCCCGCGTCGATGTAGATCGCCCGCATCGATCGCAAGGCGTCGGCGTGGCTCGCGACCATGCGCACGGGGTCTCGCTCGAGCCACCGCGCCCACACGTCGTCGCGCATCATCCCGGTCGCGGGGTCGAACGGCAGCTGCACCGTGCCGTCGGGGTCTGCCGAGTAGCAGGCGGCCATGCACCAGGTGTTCAACAGCTCGTCGTCGCCGTCCTTCGATCCGGCTGGTCGGCTGCGGAAGTCCTTCCAGAACGCCTCGAACGATCCGTCGTAGCGGTCGCGCAGCACCCTGACCGCGTCACGGAAGTCGGGCATGTAGCACGCCTCGAACAGGGCGTCGCCGGCGTGCGTGGCGAGCCCGCCCCAGACGTCGGGGCGCAACATCGGCACGACCATCGCGCCGTAGCCGCTGCTCGACTTCCCCTGGATGCCGCGGTGATCACGGTCGGCCAGGGTCCGGTAGTTCGCGTCGACCCACGGCACGACCTCGTCGCAGAGGTAGGTCAGGTAGTTGCCGGTGCCCGGGGAGTCCAGGAACTGGCTCCCTCCGATCGACGTCCAGCAGTCGACCCAGACCACGATCGCCGGGGGCGTCGTGGGGTCGGCGAAGAGGTCGTCGACGAGCTCCGGCATGTTCCTGCGGAAGGGCGTGCGGTTGCGCCACATGTCGAGCTGCCCGGTCAGGCCCTGGATCAGGTACACCGAGGGGAGGCGTTCCCCGGGCGCCTCGTCGTAGCCGGGGGGCAGGTAGACCCAGAGCGGTCGCAGGTGCGGATCGCCGAGCGGGTTCTGCTTGAGGGTCTCGCTCTCGAACGTGTGCTCCTCGAACCGTCCGCGCGGCTCGATCGACCATGGCTCCACGAAGCCTCCTCGGGGTCGGGACGTTCGGCAGCATCGCACGCCGAACGAGGTCGGGTCAGGCGCGCACGATCGCCGCCGCCTCGTCGGCCAACGACGTGACCTCGAGCTGCAGGAACAGCTGCCTGGCCGCCCGCGCGTCGCCGGCCGCTCGCACCGTCTCGCCGAGGGCCGCTCCACATCGCGCCGCGCCGAGCCGGGTGAGCGCCTCCTCGAGCACGAATCCGTAGGCTCGCCACTCGTCGGCGAGCCAGGCGAACCGATCGGCGGCCTCGGCGAGCTTGCCGTCGGCCTCCTCGACGACGGCCCTCGCCGTCTCGATCGAGAGCCGCTCCCGTTCGCTCAGCGGCGGCGGAGCGGCGTCGACCTGCGCGGCGGCGCGCTCGATCTCGCCGGCCGAGACCATCGAGCGAACGACCACCGGCAACAGCGCGGTCGCGAACATGCGGTCGAGTGCGGCGGCGCGTTCGAACGCGTCGAGCTCGCGCCGCGCGTCGGCCGCGCGGCCCTCGGCGAAGGAGATCTCCGCGCGCAGCGCTCGCACCGGCGCCTCGTACTCCGTGGTTCCCCACCGTGCCGCTCGCTCCGATGCGTCGCCGGCGATCCGGGCGGCGGTGTCGGTGTCGCCCCGCCGCAGTGCCACCCACGCCAGCAGCAACGTCGATGCGGTCCCCACGATCGTGCGCCCGTGCTCGTGCTCCCACTCGTCCGACCGTCGGGCGATCGTCTCGAGGCGGCCCCAATCCCCGGTTTCGAACAGCGCCTCCATCTGCCCCGACCACGCCCACGACAGGGCGGAGGCGAGGCCTCGCTCTCGGCAGAACCGTTCGAGATCCTCGTAGGCGGCGAGCGAGTCGCGGGGACCGACCAGGTACCGCATGCAGTTCGCGAGGTTGTTCATCGTGATCGCCGTCTCGGCGCCCACGCCCAGCTCGATACCACGCGCGACGGCATCGCGAAGGGAATCGAGACCTTCCGGCTCGCCGCTGAAGGCTCGCGCCGCCCCGAGGTAGTTCCTGGCCAGGACCTCCTCGCGCGCCAGCCCGTGCTCGAGCGCGAGGTCGAGAGCGCGCGTCGCCCTCGCCGCACATTCGTCGTACCGGCCGGCGATGAACAGGTGGCCGGCATGGCGCGCGTATGCGCGCGCCATCGTCGGGCTCGGGGGCTGCCGCTCGAGGAGCTCGAGCGCGTCGGTGAGCACGCGATCGGCCTGGCGCAGCTCTCCTCGCTCGAGCATCGTGCGCGAGAGCGCGACCATCGAGTCGGCCGTGCCGACGTCGTCGCCGCACGCGCCGAAAGCCTCGATCGCGGCCCGCAACGCCGCCTCTCCTCGGTCGAAGCGCGCGAGCGCCGAGGCCACGACGCCCGCCCCCCGCAAGGCTCGAGCGCGTTCGATGCCCTCGTCGGGGAGCAGCGCCAGCGCACTCGTGAACAACCGGTCGGCATGCTCGGGTTCGAGCCCCGACGCCCGTTCGGCGGCGATCACCGTGTACCGAGCCGCGGGCTCGAGCAGCGCGGCGGCATCGGGGTCTCCGGTCGCTTCGGCCAGCGCGTGCGCCTGGCCGTAATGCTGCGCGAGCTGTTCGGCCCGGTCCTCGGAGCGATCTCCGGCGATCTCCTCGACCCACCTCGCCACGGCGCGATGGCGCAGCGCGCGTTCGGTCCGCGGGATCTGCGAGTACGCCACGTCGCGCACGAGCGGGTGCCAGAACGTGAACTCGGTCTCGCCCTCGACGCTCGAGGGTCTGACCCGGCGGACGAGCTCTCGCGCGGCGAGGCTCGCGAGCAGGCCGTCGACCGACTCCCGATCGCGGCCCCCGACCGCCGTGAGCGCTCCCGGCCAGAACGAGCGCCCGACCACCGCCGCGTCCTGGATCGTGGTGCGCTCGGGCTCGGGCAGGCCGTCGAGTCGTGAGGCGACGAGCGACCGCAGCGACGCCGGCACCTCGATCTCGTCACCGATCGTGGCGTCGCCGGGGGAGCGCGCGCGTTCCCTGAGCATCTGCGCGAACTCCTCCGCGTACAGAGGGATCCCCGCCGACCGCGCGACCACCTCGGCGATCGTCTCGGCCGGTAACGTCACATCGTCGACGAGCAACCGAACGAGCTGGGTGAGCTCGCGTTCGGGGAGCGGTCGCACCTCGAGGAGGATCGGCCCGCCCGCCGCCCAGTCGGCGCGTCGCTCCAACAGCTCCGGGCGTCCGATCACCACGAGCAGGAACGGCAGGTCCGTGATGCGGGTCGCCGATCGGTCGACGAACTCTAGGAACGGTGCTGCCGCCTCGTGGGCGTCGTCGATCACCAGCACGAGGGGGGCGTCGGCGGCCATGAGCTCCACGAAGTCGATCCAGTGTCCGAACATCTCCTCGCGGCGCGCCTCGTCGGCCGGATCGCCGGGCCACTCGGCGTCGTCTTCCCGCCCCCCCGCGACGCCGACGAGTGGCGCGGTGGTGCGGAAGAGGGTCCGGCGGAGCTGCTCGTCGGTCGTGAGCTGCGCGATCGCATGGCGGAGCTTGGCGACGACATCGTCGCTCGGGTCGGAGTCGAGCACGCCTGCCTCCGCCTTGATCACGTCGGCGAACGCGCCGAACGCCCCGCCCTCACCGAACCGAGGCGGCCGGCCCTGGCGCCACCGAACCAACGAGGGCATGCGATCGGCGATGCCGGCGAGCTCGGCGAGGAGGCGGGTCTTGCCGACGCCCGCCTCTCCCGTGATCACCACGAACCCGGCGGACCCTTCGTCCACCGCGCGTCGGAAGGCGGTCTCGAGCGTCCGCAGCTCGTCGTCCCGTCCGAGCAACGAGGTGCGGAATCGCCGCCGAGCCTCGTGGGGAACGAGGCTCCGCGCGCCCGTCACCTTCCACGCGAGCAGCGGCTCGTTCCTGCCGACGAGCTCGACGGTGGGCATCGCCTCGTGCAGGAACAACGACTCGGTGGCTCGGAACGTCTCGGCGCCGACGACGACGCCCCCGGGAGGCGCGAGACCCTGCAACACCGACACCGTGTTCGCGACGTCGCCCGCGACGGTGCCGCCGAAGCGACCCGGGATGCCGGCCGACACCAGCACCTCGCCCGTTTCGATGCCCACCCTCGCGGCGAGCGCCGCCTCGGGGTCCTCCTCGTTCAGCTCCGCGATCGACGATTGGATGCGAAGCCCCGCCCGCACGGCGCGCTCCGCGTCGTCCTCGTGGGTCACCGGCGAGCCGAACAGTGCCAGCACCCCGTCGCCTACGAACTGGTTCACCATGCCCCCGTGCGCGTCGATCTCCCGCTGGACGAGCGGGTGGAACGCCCGCAGCGTGCCCTTGACGTCCTCGGGGTCGGCACCGTCGGACCTGGCGGTGAACCCGACCAGGTCGCAGAAGAGCACGGTGACCAGTCGCCGCTCCTCCGAGCGGGTGTCGAGCGGCTCGGCGAGCGCCGAGCCGCAGTTCCAGCAGAATCGGGCCCGTGCGGGGCTGCGCTCGCCGCACGCGGAGCACGTCCGCACGCGCTCGTCGGACCGAGCCGGGTCGGATCGCTCGAACTGCACCGACGGGAGCCTAATCGAGCGTCGACGTCGGCCGCTCGATTTGACCGGCTCCGGAGCCTGGAGTAGGAATGGGGGCACCCCCGACAGCCCGATGCGAAGGATCTGCTCCCATGCGTCGTTCCCTCCTCCTGTTCGCGCTCGTACCGGCGATCGTGGCGACCATGACCTCGGCCGCCCATGCCAAGCTCCCCGGCCAGGCGCCGGCGAACACCTTCGAGATCGACGGCAAACGTGTCCGTTCCGTGGTGGTCGTCGGGAACAACGTCTGGATCGCCGGGATCCTCTCGCAGGTCATCACGGGCAGCGGCGCCGTCGTCGCCGACGTTGAGAATCTCGCCGTGCTCAACCGCACCACCGGACGGATCCCCGTCGGCGTGTCTCCGATCAAGCTCGGAAGCGTCTCGGGCGCCCAGGTCTGGAAGCTCGCGGCCGTCGGCGACACCGTCTACGCCGCCGGCAAGTTCAAGCGGAAGGCCGGCGGCAAGACCTATTCCAACCTGCTCGCGTTCAACGGCAAGACGGGCAAGCTCATCAAGGGGTTCCATCCCACCGGAGTGGAGGTCGCCACGGCCGTCGCTGCCGGAGGGGGCAGGGTGTACGCGGCTGGGAGACGGCTCGCCGCCTACGACGCTTCGACCGGCGCGAAGCTGGGAGGGTTCGCGACCTCCTCGGTCTCGATCGACCCGTCGTTGCGAGGACACAACACGGCTGCGAGGCATCGAGAACTGCGGTTGATCGATGGCTTCCTCTATTCCGCGTGCCAATGCGACTCGCTGACCCAGGGTGGTTCGACGCGCCAGACGAAGTCGCTCGTGCGTTTCAACCCCTCGAGCGGCTTGCACGACCAGTCGTTCACGCCCCAAGGCGCGGGCACGTCCTCCTTCGGCATCGCCGTGACGACCGACGGCAGCGACATCTACCTCGGTGCCGGCGGCTCGGACTTCGTCGCGAGGTACGCACCGAACGGCAACCAGGTCTGGAAGCGCGACACGTCCGGCTCGGCGCAGGCTGTGGCGGTCAGCGGCGGCGACCTGATCGTCGGCGGACACTTCCTCGAGATCGGCGATCAGGGCGGCGACCGATGCGGGTTCAAGTCATCCAACCCCGGCACGCTCGATCCCAACGACCAGTGCGCCACGAGGCAGCGTCTCGCGGCATACTCGCTCGGCGGCTCCCTCCGATCGTGGGATCCGTCGGTGACCGGGAAGTACAACGGCGTGTGGGCGATCGCGCTCGACGCCGGCAGCGTCCACATCGGCGGCGAGTTCAGGAGGGTGCACGGCGTGCCGCGGGACAACTACGCGCGCCTGGACTGACGTCGACGTGGTCCGT
>Ga0210115_1000250_pt1 | contig 15177 bp, 10 predicted proteins | sample MayberryNW_TuleB_2_FD_185526 | JGI IMG/M metagenome (GOLD analysis project Ga0210115, IMG submission 185526) | Wetland microbial communities from San Francisco Bay, California, USA, that impact long-term carbon sequestration - MayberryNW_TuleB_D2... | ecosystem: Environmental > Aquatic > Marine... | reverse complement strand
CGCCGGGGTGACCGCGCTGCGCGACGCCGCGGCCTACGACCCGGCGGAGCTCATCCGGGCCGTCGTCGGGCTCTGGCTGCGCCACCCGGAGCTGCTCGATGCCGAGCGGGCCGCCCGGCCGGTCGTCCTCGTCGACGAGCTGCAGGACACCGACCCGGCCCAGGTCGAGCTGCTGCGGCTGCTCGCCGGGGGCGGCCGCGACCTGGTGGCGGTCGGCGACCCGGACCAGTCCATCTACGGCTTCCGCGGTGCCGACGTCGACGGCATCCGCGACTTCCCCGAGCTGTTCCCGGCGGCCGACGGCTCGCCGGCACCGGTGCTGTCGCTGCGGGGGAGCCGACGGGCCGGGCCGGTTCTGCTGGCGGCGTCGCGGCGGGTCGCCCGCGGTCTCGGCGGCCGCGGACGGCACCGCGACCTGGTCCCGGCGGGCGACCTGCCGGGCGGCACGGTGTCGGTGGCCGTGCTGCGCTCGGAGACCCAGGAGGCGGCGCACGTCGCGGCCCATCTGCGCCAGGCCCACCTGGTCGACGGCGTGCCCTGGTCGCGGATGGCGGTGCTCGTGCGGTCCACCGCCCGGTCGATGCCGGTGCTGCGCCGCGCGCTGCTCGCCGCGGGCGTGCCGGTCGAGGTCCCCGGCGACGAGGTGCCGCTGACCCAGGAGCCTGCCGTCCGGCCGCTGCTCGCGCTGCTGACGTGCGCGGTCGAGCCGGGCCGGCTCGACGAGGACACCGCGGTCGAGCTCGTCACCTCCGCACTGGGCGGTGCCGACGTCATGGCGCTGCGCCGGCTGCGCCAGGAGCTGCGCCGGGCCGAGCTGGCGGCCGGCGGCGGGCGCGCGTCCGGGCCGCTGCTCGTCGAGGCGCTGCTGGAGCCGGTCGAGCTGGTGACGCTCGACACCCGTGCGGTGCGGCCCGCCCAGCGGGTCGCCGAGCTGCTGGCCCTCGCCCGGTCGGCGGCGGCCGAGCCGGGGGCCAGCGCCGAGACGGTCCTCTGGGAGGTGTGGTCGCACACCAGGCTCGCGGAGCGGTGGGAGCGGGCCAGTCTCGAGGGTGGGCAGGCCGGCGAGGCGGCCGACCGCGACCTCGACGCGGTGGTCGCCCTGTTCGAGGCGGCGGCCCGGTTCTGCGACCGGCTGCCGGCGGCCGGGCCTGAGGTCTTCCTCGACCACCTGCTCGGCCAGCAGATCCCGGGTGAGGACCTGGCGCCGCGGGCGCCGGCCACCGACGCGGTCCAGGTGCTGACCGCACACGCCGCCAAGGGCCTGGAGTGGGACGTGGTCTGCGTCCCGGCGGTGCAGGAGGGCACCTGGCCGGACCTGCGGATGCGCGGGTCCTTCCTCGGCTCGGAGCGGCTGGTCGACCTGCTGCGCCGTGGTGGTGCGGCGGGTGGTGCGGCCGGTGGCCGGGCGGGCGCTGCGGGCGGGGTCGGCACGCGGGACGACCGGCTGGTGCCGACGGCGGTCGCGACCGCGACCACGCTGGGCCGGCTGCTCGAGGAGGAGCGGCGGCTGTTCTACGTCGCTGTCACCCGGGCCCGGCGCTCGCTGCTCGTGACCGCGGTGACCAGCGAGCGGGAGGGTCTGTCGCCCTCGCGGTTCCTCGACGAGCTGGACCCGCTGCCGCGCGAGGTCGAGGTTCGCCCGCTCACGGTGGTGCAGCGGCCGCTGAGCCTGACCGGCCTGGTCGCCGACCTGCGGCAGGCCGCGGTCGCCGGCGAGCCGGCGGGTCGCCCGGAGGCTCGGCTCCGCGACGCGGCGGCGCAGCGGCTCGCCGTGCTCGCCGCGGCGGGCGCGCGGGGTGCCGACCCGGACAGCTGGTGGGGCCTGCCCGAGCTGTCCGACGACCGGCCGGTCAGGGACCCGGACCAGCAGGTGGCGGTCAGCCCTTCCAAGGTCGAGTCGTTCCAGCGCTGCCGGCTGCGGTGGTTCCTCGAGCACGTCGGCGGGGCGGAGACCAGTGGCGCGTCGCAGAGCGTCGGCACCCTCGTGCATGCCGTCGCCGAGGGAGCCGTCGACGCCGCCTCGAGCACCGAGGAGGCGCTCCTGGCCCGGCTCGACGAGCTGCTGCGCACCGTGGACCTCGGCTCCGGCTGGGTCGCCGGCCGCGAGCGTGGCCGGGCCGAGGCGATGGTCCGCCGCCTTGCCTCCTGGCTGGCCGCCAGCACCCGTGACCTGGTCGCCGTGGAGGAGGAGTTCGCGGCCACCGTCGGGCGGGCCCGGCTCGGCGGACGGGTCGACCGGATCGAGCGCGACGACCTCGGCCGCGCGGTGGTCGTCGACCTCAAGACCGGGTCGGCGTCCAGCAAGCCCGGCAAGGACGAGGTCGCCCGGCACAGCCAGCTCGCGACGTACCAGCTCGCGGTCGAGGCCGGCGCCTTCGCGCACCTCGGGCTGACCGAGAGCGGCGGCGCCGAGCTCGTGCAGGTCGGCGGCGGTGGCGGCGTCAAGGGAGCGGTCCAGGCGCAGCCGGCGCTCGCCGACGGGGGCGACCCGGGATGGGCCCGCGAGCTGGTGCTCGACGTCGCCGAGGGGATGGCCGGGTCGGCCTTCGCCGCGGTGTCCAACCGGTACTGCCCCCGCTGCCCGGTGCGCACCTCGTGCCCGGTCCAGGACGACGGCCGGGCGGTGACCTCGTGAGCCAGCCCAGCCTCTTCGACGCCGGCGACCTCGAGCCGGAGCCGCGCCGCGACCTGTCCCCGGTCGAGCTGGCCAGCCGGCTCGGGCTGGACTCGCTGCCCACCGCGGAGCAGGCCGAGGCGGTCCGCGCGCCGATGCGCCCGCACGTCGTCGTGGCCGGCGCCGGGTCCGGCAAGACCCAGACGATGGGCCTGCGCGTCGTCTGGCTGGTCGCCAACGGCAGGGTCGAGCCGCACCGCGTCCTCGGGCTGACCTTCACCCGCAAGGCTGCTGCCGAGCTGGGCGAGCGGGTGCGGCGGCTGCTGCACCGGCTGCAGCACGCCCACGAGCAGGCGCCGTTCCTGACCGACGACGTCGCCGCGGCGCTGGCGACCGGCGAGCCGACGGTCACCACCTACCACTCGTACGCCGCCGCGCTGGTCGGCGAGCACGCCCTGCGGATCGGGCTGGAGCCCGACACCCGCCTGGTCGGCGAGGCCGTCGGGTGGCAGTACGCCGCGCGCGTGGTCGAGTCCTACGAGGACGAGGCCGGTGACCTGGTCGCGGTCGACCGAGCCGTGTCCACGGTCATCGCCGACGTGCTCGACCTCTCGGGCGAGCTGGCCGAGCACCTGCGCGAGCCCGACCAGGTGCGGGTGCTGACCGAGCGGGTGCGGGCCCACCTGCTCTCGCTGCCGCGAGCGGAGGGCCAGCGCAGCAAGGGGCTGCCCAGGCCGGTGTCCGAGCTGCTGACCTCGTTGTCCTCACGGGCCGCGCTGCTGCCGCTGGTCGAGCGCTACACGGGCCACAAGCGGGCCCACGGCGCCATGGACTACGGCGACCAGGTCGCGATCGCCGCGCGGATCGCCCGCGACCACCCCGAGGTGGCCGAGATCGAGCGCGGCCGCTTCGGCGCCGTGCTCCTCGACGAGTACCAGGACACCGGCGAGGCGCAGCGGGTGCTGCTCAGGTCGCTGTTCGGCGCCGGCCACGCCGTGACCGCGGTCGGCGACCCGCGGCAGTCCATCTACGGCTGGCGCGGCGCGAGCGCGGGCAACCTCGAGCGCTTCGGCGACGACTTCGCCGGCGACGGGCCGACCGGCAGCAGCTCGCTGACCATGAGCTTCCGCAACGGCGAGGGCATCCTGGGCGCGGCCAACCTGGTCGCCGACGGCATCCCGGTCGGCGGCGCGCTCGGCGAGGTCGACGCGCCGCTCCGTCCCGGCCCCGGGCGCGAAGGGAAGGGCGAGGTCGTGGTCGCGCTGCTCGACTCGGTCGCCGACGAGGCCGACTGGGTGGCCGGCCGGGTCCGCGCGCTGGGCGATGCCACGACGTCACCGACGGGCGCTGAGGTGGCGTGGGGCGGGATAGCCGTGCTGGCCCGCAAGCGGTCGCACTTCGCCCGGCTCGAGTCGGCGCTGCGCGAGCGCGGGGTGCCGTGCGAGGTCGTCGGCCTCGGCGGCCTGCTCACCCGGCCCGAGGTGGTCGACGTGGTCTGCGTGCTGCGGGTGCTGGCGGATCCCTCTGCCGGTGGCGCGCTGCTGCGGCTGCTCACCGGGCCGAGGTGGCGCATCGGGCCGCGCGACCTCGACGCGCTCGGCCGCCGGGCCCGGCACATCGCCGTGTCGACCGGTCGCCTCCCCTCGGTGGCCGGGACCGCCGGCGGGCCCGCGGAGACTGTGGAGTCCGCCGAGCCCGGCGAGCCCGACTACGACGCGGTCGACGAGCGCAGCCTGGTCGACGCGCTGGACGACCTCGGCCCGGCCACGGCGTACTCCGCGGTCGGTCACGCGCGGCTGGTCCGGCTGCGCGACGAGCTGCGCCGGCTCCGGCGCTGGACCTCGTCGTCGCTGCCCGACCTGGTGACGACGGTCGTCCGGGCCACCGACCTCGACGTCGAGCTGGCGTCCCGGCCGGGGGTGCGCCCGGTGGACGCGCTGCTCGACGTGGACCGGTTCGTCGAGGTCGCCGAGGAGTTCGTGGCGTCGGGGGAGGACCCGGGTCTCGTCGCCTTCCTCGCCTACCTCGACGCGGCGATGGACCAGGAGCGAGGTCTCGAGGTCGACGTGGCCGAGCCCGACGGCCAGCGGGTGCAGCTGATGACGGTGCACGCGGCCAAGGGGCTCGAGTGGGACGCGGTCTTCGTCGCCGGCCTGACCCAGGACGTCTTCCCGGTGGGCGGCCGGCCGGTCGCCGACTGGAGCAAGCAGCTCGCGACCCTGCCGTTCCCGCTGCGCGGCGACCGTGACGAGCTGCCCGAGCTGGACTGGCAGGGCGGCACCGACCAGGACGACGCGAAGACGCGCATCGAGTCGTTCCGCGCGGCGTGCCGTGACCGCGGCGCGCTCGAGGAGCGGCGCCTGGCCTACGTCGCGGTGACCCGGGCGCGCTCGCTGCTCGCCTGCTCCGGCTACTGGTGGGACACCACGCAGAGACCGCGCGGGCCGTCCGGGCTGCTCGACGAGATCCAGGCGCTGTGCGCCAAGGGGGAGGGCACCGTCGACACCTGGGCGCCGGCCCCGCTGGAGGGCGAGACCAACCCGATGATCGCCGAGCCGGTGGCCGGCGACTGGCCCTACGACCCGCTCGGCCGGCGGCGGGCCGCCGTGGCGGGCGCCGCGGCCTTGGTCCGCGCTGCCGCCGGCGGTCGGCCCGCGGGGAGCGGGGCCGCCAGCGGCGGCAGCGCCAGCGACGCCGTCACCGGCAACGCCGTCACCGGCAACGCCGTCACCGGCGACGACCTCGGTGACCGGGTCGACGCCTGGGACCGCGAGCTCGAGCTGCTGCTGGCCGAGCTGGCCCGGACCCGTCGCGGTGACGACGGGCCGGTGGTCGAGCTGCCCGGGCGGCTCTCGGTGTCCCAGCTGGTCGAGCTGCGCCGCGACCCGGTGCGCCTCGCCCGGTCACTGCGCCGCCCGCTGCCCCGTCAGCCGGCGCCGCAGGCGCGGCGGGGCACCCGGTTCCACCTGTGGCTCGAGCAGCTGTGGGGGCAGCAGCGGCTGATCGACGTCGACGAGCTGCCCGGCTCGGCCGACGAGTCGGCCGAGCCCGACGACGACCTGCTCTCGCTGCAGGAGGCCTTCCGGCGCAGCGACTGGGCGTCGCGGGTGCCGGCCGAGGTCGAGTTCCCCTTCGACGTCGTGGTCGACGGCCTGACCCTGCGCGGCCGCTGCGACGCGGTCTTCACCGACGCGACCGACGGCGACGGCGGGCTCGTCGACGTCGTCGACTGGAAGACCGGCCGGCCCCCGGCCGGTGACGAGGCCGTCGCGGCGTCCGTGCAGCTGGCGGTCTACCGCCTGGCGTGGCACCACGTCACCGGCACCCCGCTGCACCGCATCCGGGCGGCCTTCCACTACGTCGCGCACCAGCAGACGGTCCGGCCGGCCGACCTGCTCGACCACGACGGCATCGTCGCGCTGCTCCGCACGGTTCCCGCCGCCACCGCTGCGGACTAGCGTCTCCCAGCCGCCCGCTCCCGCTCAGCCGGACGCGGCCTTGGCTGCTGCCTTCTTCTGCGCCTTGAACTCGCGGACCTTCTGCAGCGACCCGGGGTCCACGACGTCGGCGACCGAGCGGTATCCCTCCAGGGCGTAGTCGCCCGCGACGGCCTCCCAGCCCTCCGGCCGCACCCCGAGCTGCTTGGCCAGCAGCGCCACGAAGATCTGCGACTTCTGCTTGCCGAAGCCGGGCAGCGCCTGCACCCGCCGGAGCAGCTCCTTGCCGGTCGTCGCCTCGGTCCAGAGCCGCGTCACGTCGCCGCCGTACTGCTCCTCGACGACGGCAGCCAGCTCCTGCAGCCGGGCGGCCATCGAGCCCGGGTAGCGGTGGATCGCCGGCGGGGTGCTGCACAGCGCCGTGAACTCGTCCGGGTCGGCGGCCGCGATCGCTGCCGGGTCCAGCGTCCCGAGCCGGCTCACCACCTTCCAGCCGCCGCGGAAGGCGTGCTCCATCCCGTACTGCTGGTCGAGCATCATGCCCATCACGATCGCGAACGGGTGCTCGTCGAGCACGGCGTCAGCCTCGGGCAGGCCCGTCATCTGGAAGCCCATCCCCGTATGGTCCCACGGCCGTCGCGACCCGCCTGGCGTCGCGGGTCAGACCGCTCGCCGGCCGCGCGCGACGACGGCCAGCACGTCGCACAGCCGGGTGACGTCGGCGATCGGGTCACCTCGCACGACGAGCAGGTCGGCGTCCAGGCCGGGTCGCAGCCGGCCCGTCCGGTCACCCACGCCCAGGGCGTCAGCCGCGCGTGAGGTGGCGCTCGCCAGGACGTCGACGACGGGCACGCCGGCGTGTGCGAGCTGCACCAGGGCCTCCGGCTGGACCCCGTGCCGCTTCCCCGGGCTGATGCCGGCGTCGGAGCCCGACACGAGCAGGACCCCGGCGTGGTGCAGCTCGGCGAACATCGCCGCCCGGCTCTCCGGCGTCATGCCGGTGCGCCGCATCAGCTCGAGGACGGCCGGCGGCGGTGTGACGCCGGGGACGATGCCCAGCGTCGGGCACACCGGGATCCGGCGCCGGGCCAGATCCGTCACGGCCGAGGGCTCCGGGGCGAACCCGCTCTCGGTCACGAACGACGCGTGCTCGATCGAGTCCACCCCTGCGTCGATCGCGTCGCGGACCGACCCGACGGAGTGGGCGTGTGCCGTCACCGCCAGCCCGAGCCGGTGTGCCTCGTCCACGACGACGCGCAGGTCCTCGACCGGGAACTGCGGCCGCGCCGCGTCGCTGCCCGGCGTGCCGACCCCGCCGCTGGCCATGACCTTGACCACGTCGACGCGGCGGTCGGCCCGCTCCTGGACGGCGGCCCGCAGCGCGCCGGCGCCGGTGGCCTCGCCGCCCATGTTCGCGCAGTGACCCCCGGGAGTGGTGATGGGCGGGCCGCTGGCGAGCACCCGCGGGAACGACGCGTCCGCACCGTGGGCGTCACGCCACTCGACGACCGCGAACCGCCGGTCACCGAGGTCGCGGACGGTGGTGATCCCGGCAGCGAGCTGCGCACGCAGCGACGCGTCGATGACGGCCGGCAGCTCCTCGTCCGCGGCCTCCGGGATCCGATCGAGAGCGCCCGGTCCGCTGTCGCAGCACAGGTGGGCATGCGTCTCCACGAGCCCCGGCAGCAGCGTCGCGTCCGGGTGGTCGACGAGCACCGCACCGTCCGGCGGCCGCCCACCCGGCGCCAGCACGGCAACGATGTGTCCACCGTCGACCACCACCGCCGACCCAGCCGGCAGCACCCGCTCGCCGTCGAAGACCCGGCCCGCCGTCCACGCCTCCATGGCCGCCTCCCCTGGCGCCAGTCAGCCCGCCCCACCCGTCGTGCCGCCCAGTGTGCCGAGGTCGACGGCGAGCGCACAGTGGTCACTGACCGGCATCCGCAGCCGGTGCGTCGCGGTCACGGTGAGCGGCGCACCGGGCTCGAGCAGCACGTGGTCGAACTGCACCCGCGGGTTCCACGACGGGTACGTCGCCACGCGGGCCGCCCGGGTCCACCGGGTGGCCACCCCCACGACCCGGCCGGGCAGGTTGAGGTCGCCCAGCAGGACGCGCGGCCCCGGCAGGGTGCGCGCCCACCGGACCAGCTCGCGCAGCTGCGCGACGTTCCACCCCGGCACGAACGACAGGTGGGTGCTGACGACGGTGAGCGGCCCGCCCGGTGCCTCGACCCGGGCGGCCAGCGCGGCCCGCGGCTCGTCGTCGACGTGCATCAGCCCCTGGCCGGGCACCAGGAGCGGCAGCCCGACGGGCGCGGGCTTGAAGCGACGTACCGCCCACGACGTCACGGGGTGCCGCGACACCAGACCGATGCCGTACGCCGGGCCTGGCGGCTGCTCGCCGGAGCCGTCGCCGGCGGCCGCCGTCCATGCCTCGCCAGGGGTGCCGTGCAGGGTCGGCAGGAACCGCCACGAACCTGCGTCGAGCGCGTCCGCCACGACCGCGGTCTGGTCGACGTGGTGGGAGCGCGGCTGCCCCCGGTCGACCTCCTGCAGCACCAGGACGTCGGCGTCCAGCGACGACGCCGCCGACCGCAGCTCGCCCTCCTCGACACGGCCGTGCGCGACGGACCTGCCGCCGAGCAGGTTGAAGGTCGCGAGGCGCACCGGCCCGACGCTAGCCGACGACGGCCGGCCCTTCTGGCCCGCATAGGGTGCGCGCCATGAGCACCACCGACCAGCAGCACCGGCCCGACGCCGACCACCTCGCGCGGGTGAGGGCGGCCGTCTCCGACGGTGCCGGCTCCTTCGTCGAGCGGCTGACCGCCTGGCTGCGCATCCCGTCGATCTCGGGGGATCCCGCCCACCACCCGGACGTGCGCCGGTCTGCCGAGCACCTCGTCGACGCGCTGCGCGCCGCCGGCTTCCCGACCGCCGAGGTCTGGGAGACCAGCGGGCTGCCGGCCGTCTTCGCGCACTGGCCCAGCGCCGACCCGGACGCGCCGACGGTCGTCGTCTACGGCCACCACGACGTGCAGCCGGTGACTCCCCGCGAGCTCTGGCGGACCGACCCGTTCGAGCCGGTCGTCGACGGCGACCGCCTCGTCGGCCGCGGCTCGGCCGACGACAAGGGCCAGGTCCTCTTCCACCTGCTGGGCCTCGACGCGCACCTCGCCGCGACCGGCCGGACGTCGCCCGCGGTCAACCTCAAGCTCGTCGTCGAGGGCGAGGAGGAGTCGGGCTCGCCGCACTTCGCGGAGCTGCTCCGCGCCCACCGCGACGAGCTCGCGTGCGACGTCGTCGTCGTGTCGGACACCGGCATGTGGTCGAGAGACACTCCGACGGTCTGCGTCGGCATGCGCGGCATGACCGACTGCCAGGTCGACCTGCGCGGCCCGTCCGGCGACGTTCACTCCGGGTCCTTCGGCGGCGCGGTCCCGAACCCGCTCACCGAGCTCGCGCGGCTGCTGGGCCGGATGCACGACGACGACCTGCACGTCACCATCGACGGGTTCTACGACGGCGTGCTCGAGCTCTCCGACGACGAGCGCGCGCTGATCGGCAAGCTCCCCTACGACGAGAGCGCGTGGCTCGCCAACGCCCGCAGCACGGCACCCCGCGGCGAGACCGGCTACTCCACGCTCGAGCGCGTCTGGGTCCGCCCGACCGCCGAGGTCAACGGCATGTGGGGCGGCTACCAGGGCGAGGGCCACAAGACCATCGTCCCGGCCGAGGCGCACGCCAAGGTGTCCTTCCGGCTGGTCGCCGGGCAGGAGCCGGGTGACATCCAGGCGAAGTTCGAGTCCTGGGTGGGACGACAGGTGCCCGAGGGCGTCGAGTGGTCGGTCCACTGGTACGGCCCTGGCGTCCGCCCCTGCCTCACACCGCTCGACCACCCGGCTCTGGGGTCGGTCATCCGCGCGATGTCGACCGCCTTCGGCTCGGAGGTCCTCCACACCCGCGAGGGCGGATCGGGTCCGGAGGCCGACCTGCAGGACGTGCTCGAGGCGCCGGTGGTCTACCTCGGCGTCAGCCTGCCCGACGACGGCTGGCACGCGCCCAACGAGAAGGTCGAGATCCCCTTCCTGCTCAAGGGCGCCGAGGCGGCCGCCCTGCTGTGGGACGACCTGGCCCGCACCCTCCCGCGCACGCCGTGACCACGCCGTCGAGCACTGAGCCGCTGCCCGACCTCGCCCTGTCGCGCGCGGTCGTCGACCGGGCGGCCCACCACCGCACCGACGACGAGTGGCTGGCGCGCACCTGGACGCACCGCGGGACCGGCATCCTGCGGGTCCGCGGCACGTCGGTGGCCGTGCGTGGTGAGCTCCTCGAGCAGCTGGATGTCGACACCCCGGCCGACGTCGCGCCCGAGCACCGCTACTTCCTCGGGATCGACCGTGACGGCCGGCCCTGGTTCGCCGCCGACCTCGACGCCGCCGGCGCGCCGGACGACGGCGGCCACTTCCGCACGCTGCGCGAGGTCGGAACCCTGCTCGACGCCCGCGACGCGGGGCTCGTCGTGCACGCGGTGTCGCTGGCCAACTGGCACGCCGCGCACACCCACTGCCCCCGGTGCGGCACGCCGACGGTGCCGGAGAACGCCGGCCACACCCGGCGCTGCCCCGACGACCGAAGCGAGCACTACCCGCGCACCGACCCGGCCGTCATCATGCTCGTCGTCGACGACGACGACCGGCTGCTGCTCGGTCGCCAGACGACCTGGCCGGAGAAGCGCTTCTCGACCCTCGCCGGGTTCGTCGAGCCCGGGGAGTCGCTCGAGGCCGCGGTACGTCGCGAGGTCGCCGAGGAGTGCGGGGTCCGCGTCGGGGCGGTGACCTATCTGGGCAGCCAGCCCTGGCCGTTCCCGTCGAGCCTGATGCTCGGCTTCACCGCGCACGCCGAGACGACCGACGTGGTCCGGCACGACGGCGAGATCGCCGAGGCCCGGTGGTACGACCGGGCCGCGATGCGCGCCGACATCGACGCGGGCGAGCTGCTGGTGTCGCCCTCGATCTCGATCTCCCGCCGCCTCATCGAGCACTGGTACGGCGGCCCCCTGCCCGAGAACGCGCGGTCGTGGGCCCGGTGAGCTGGCTCGACGCGCTCGGGTGGGCCGGCTCCGCGCTGCTGGTCTACTCGTTGCTGCAGGCCCGGGTGCTGCGCTTCCGGGTGCTCAACACCGTGGGCTGCCTGGTCCTCATCGTGTTCAACGCCCTGGTCGGCGTGTGGCCCATGGTGGGCATGAACGTCGTGCTGGCCGGCATCAACGTGTGGTTCATCCGCAGGCTCTTGCGCGACCGGCACGACCTGGCGGCGTACGAGGTGCTCGAGGTCGGCCTCACCGACGCCTACCTCCGGCACTTCGTCAAGGTGCACGCCGCCGACATCCGCACCTTCTTCCCCGGCGAGGCGTGGACGGAGCCGCGCGAGGGACGCAGCGCGTTCCTGGTCGCCCGGGGTGACGAGACCGTCGGCGTCGTCGTCGTGCGCGACTCCGGTGGAGGCGTCGCGCAGGTCGAGCTCGACTACGTGACCCCGAGGTTCCGCGACTTCACGCCGGGCGAGTTCGTCTACCGGCGCAGCGGGCTGTTCAGCGAGCGCGGCTTCACCCAGGTCGTGGCGCCCACCGCGATGGTGGCGCCCTACTACGACAGCGTCGGCTTCCGCCATGACGGCGACCGCCAGGTGCTCGACATCCCGCCGACCTGACGGCGACGTGCCGTCCCCCACCGACATGACCTTCGCCCCTGGCGGGCGGCAGCGGGAGGACGCACCTTGGGACCGTGGCGGCGGGCGCTGCAGGTTCTGCACATGGGTCCGCGCCCGGCGGACGCGGCTCCACGGTTGAACGATGGGCGGCGACGCGCCGACCCTGGGTGGACAACCTCAAGGTCATCCTGATCGCCGGGATCATCGCCGGTCACGCGATCATCGGCTACTCCGAGCTCGACTGGTGGTCCTACGCCGACGTGCGCGAGGTCACCCTCTCCCCGGTGACGGTGGCCGGCCTCTTCGTCCTGATCTTGCCGTTCGCGCTCCTCGTGGTGCCGCTGCTGTTCCTGGTCGCCGGCCTGCTCACCCCGGTGTCCCTTGAGCACAAGGGCATCGAACGGTTCGTGCGGGACCGACTGCTGCGTCTCGGTGTGCCGTTCGCCGTGTTCGCTCTGCTGGTGTGGCCGCTGCTGGAGTACGGGTTGTTCCACCTTTTCGGCAACTCGGCCGGCCTGCTCGAGGAGGGCAGCCTGGACACCGGCGTGCTGTGGTTCATCGGCGCACTGCTGATCTTCTCCCTCGCCTACGCAGGCTGGACCTACCTGCGTCATGGCCACCACGCTCGGCCATGGGGGGGCGAGATCCGTACGCAGCAACTGGCGCTGCTCGCCCTCGCCGTGACTGTCGCGGCGTTCCTGCTCCGTCTGGTGGTGCCGTTCGAGGGCGACACCAAGTACGTCGACCTGAACTTCTACCAGTGGCCCGCCTCCGCCGGCCTCTTCGCGCTGGGCATCCTGGCCTCCGGCAACGGGTGGCTCTCGGCGCTGCCCGACCGGCTGCGCCGGCAGAGCCGCACCGTCACCCTGACGGCTGCGGCAACCTTCGCTGTCGCGGTGGCCTACGGCGCCACCCTCGGTGGCGAGTTCGAACAGACGTGGGGGGGCGGCTGGAACTGGCGGGCCCTGGTGTTCGCCGCCGGTGAGAGCACCCTGGCCGTCTTCGGATCGCTGTGGCTGCTCGGCGAGGCGCAACGGCACCTCGACCGTCACCTCCGCTGGGTCGGCCCGGCCGCCTCTCGCAGCGCCTACGGCGCGTTCCTGCTGCAGGGCCTGGTCCTGTTCGGGCTGGCCATCGCGATCCGACCGCTGCCGATTCCTGCCGAGGTCAAGGCCCTCCTCGTGGCTGGAGCCGGTGTCATCGCGTGCTTTGCTCTCGCCTGGCTGCTCATCAGCCGGCTGCCGGGGATAGCACGGATCATGTAACCGGTGCTCCACCGGTGACCCAGCCCCACCACGATCGACGCTCTTGAGCCAGTGGGCGCGCGGCAACCGATCGATCCTTGGCGTCGGGTCGCCCCGCGCCGAGGACCGTGGATGAGCCGCCCGCCGTCCAGGGTGGACGCGGTCTGTCGGGCGACGTCGCTAGCGTCAGCGCATGCCCGACTTCCACCGCCAGGACATCTCCGGTTCCCACTTCGAGCAGGTCCACCTGGAACGCGCCGCCTTCCACGACGTCTACCTCAACGACGCCAAGTTCGACGACGTCGACCTGACCGGCGCCCGGTTCCGCTGGGTCCTGTTCAGGGACGTCGTCATGCGCGGCACCTGGTTCGCCGATGTGCGGATCGAGGGCGAGATCGAGGGTCTGACGGTCAACGGCGTGGACGTCGCGCCGCTCGTCCGGGCCGAGCTGGAGCGCCGCGAGCCCGACCTGGCGAAGATGCGACCGACCGACCCGGACGGGTTCCGGGAGGCGTGGGCGGCGCTCGAGCGGCTGTGGGCTGAGACGGTCGAGCGCGCCAGGGCGTTGCCGGAACCCGCCCTGCACGAGTCGGTCGACGAAGAGTGGTCGTTCGTCGAGACACTGCGGCACCTCGCCTTCGCGACCGAGTGCTGGCTGCTCCGCGCGATCCTGGGCGACCCGAAGCCGTGGGATCCGCTGTCGCTTCCTTGGGACCAGATGCCCGACACCGAGGGCGTGCCGCGCGACCGCGAGGCGCGGCCGTCGCTCGACGAGGCCCTCGCGCTGCGGCTCGACCGGCAGGCGGCCGTTCGCCGCTACCTCGACCCGTTGGACGACGCCACCCTCGCCTCCGACACCGTCCCCGTCGAGGCGCCGGGCTGGCCGGAGCAGCGCAGCTTCCCGGTGCGCGAGTGCCTGCTCACGCTGCTCAACGAGGAGTGGTGGCACCGCCAGTTCGCGCTGCGCGACCTCGCTGTCCTGGAGGAGCGCTCCGCCTGACTCACACGGCCGTGGTCACCGCACTCAGCTTCGAGGCCGCCCGGCCAGCGATTCGATCCAGGCGGTCGCCGACCGAGGCACGATGCCTCGCGCGGCGAGCGGGGCGTCGTCCCAGTCCGCCGCGGTCGTGTCCATCATCACGCCGGTCCCGAAGACCGACGCCAGAGCGTCCTGCCGGTCGCCGAGCACCCGGACGAGCAGCCTGGCGGCGCCCAGCGGCACACGCTGGACCTTGACGCGTCCTCCGGTGGCCCGTTCGGCGACGGCGATCGCCTCGTTGCGGGTCAGCGCCTCGGGACCACCCACCTCGACGATGCCGGGCGGGTCGTCCTCCACGGCCACCGCGGCGACGAGAGCTGCCACGTCCTCGGTCGCGACCCACCGGCGCTTCGTGTCGCCCTTCCCGACCACGGCGACCTTGCGACGTACGACGTCGAACCGGCCGACCGGTGCGAGGTGGATCTCCTGGAAGGCCTCGGGCCGGACCACCACGGCGCGCATGGACGTGGCCGCCAGTCGATGCTCCACGGCGTGCTTCGCCCGCTCCAACGGTGTGCCGAGCCCCTCACCGCGGCGCGCGTAGGAGACGTAGACGAAGCGAGGGACACCGGCGCGGTCAGCCGCGTCGACGAGAGCGCACATGCCCACCTCGTCCACGTCGCGCATCTTCGGCGTCTTCACCCCCGCCAACCGGCGCCCGATGGCCGTCGCGGTGGCAACCACCACGGTCACGCCCTCGACCGCGGCGGCCAGGCTGCCGGGCACCACGAGGTCACCGCGAGCCACGTCGACGCCCAGGAACTCGAGATCGTCAGCCGGTGTCGCCGGGCGCACCAGGGCGCGGACCGACTGCCCGCGGGCGAGCAGCTGACGCACCACGCGGCCGCCCAGGTCACCGGTCCCACCCACGACGAGGATCACGGCTGCCCCCCATCACCCGCGTCACCTGCAGCGACCCTGTCAGCATCGGCCGCGGCGGACGACGCGTCAACGGCCTCCGCGGGCACCGACCTGGCACAGCCCAGCGCTCCGGAGCGGATGCGCGGTCATGGGACCGCGAATCGTCTCCGGAGTCGGAAGTGAGCGTGCCGCCTGCCGGTCAGGTCGGTGCGGCAGCGGTCGCCATCACCCGGCGCAGCAGGTCGAACATCTCCAGGGCACGGACGCCCTCGT
>Ga0210115_1000249_pt1 | contig 15232 bp, 15 predicted proteins | sample MayberryNW_TuleB_2_FD_185526 | JGI IMG/M metagenome (GOLD analysis project Ga0210115, IMG submission 185526) | Wetland microbial communities from San Francisco Bay, California, USA, that impact long-term carbon sequestration - MayberryNW_TuleB_D2... | ecosystem: Environmental > Aquatic > Marine... | reverse complement strand
GGTGATGAAGCGCTCCTCCGAGCCGAGACCAGCTTCCATCTCGTCGATCGCCTGGGCCATCTCGGCGAGCTGTCCCTTCATCCGCCGCGAAGCCGCGAGGGCAGCCGCCTCGCCCTCGAGGATCCGCCGCGTCTCGAACAGCTCACCGACGTCGGCGGCCTCGACCGAGAGCAGGAACTCGAGGGAGCTGTTCAGCGTGCTCCCGAACTCCGCGACGCGGAAGCTGCCGTTGGCGCCGCTTCGGATGACGCCCTGCGACTCCAGCATGCGGAGCGCCTCGCGAACCGAGGACCTCCCGACGCGGTACAGGTCGACGAGATCGCGCTCCGACGGGACTGGGTCGCCCGGGCCGAGGTGACGGGAGCTGATGAGCGCGAGCAAGCGCTCGGCGACGAGCTCGTACGTCTTCTGCCGCGCAATCGGCCCGTAGAGCGTCTGGTCAGACAAGCGGACCGACTATAACCCGATCACGTCTCGCGTGCGCGTGCAGCCGGCTCCGCGAGCGGCAGCCGTAACATCCAGTCGTGCGCGCCGCGCAGGTCGTCGAGCTCGGCAGGCCGCCACAGGCGGTGGAGATCGACGGCGACGGAGCGCTCGAGGTCGTCGCCGTCGCACTGAACCCGGTCGACCTCGCGGTCGCCGCCGGGCGCTTCTATGGCGGGCACCCCCCGCTCCCGTACGTCCCCGGCTGCGAGGCGGTCGGGCACCGGGACGGAGCGCGTGTGTACGCCTTCGGCGACGGGCGCGGCACCGTCAAGGGCGGCTTCCTCGCGGAGCGGGTCGACAGCTCCGCGGCCCTCGACACGCCGGTCCCGGACGGGCTCGAGGACGCGGTGGCCGCCGCCTGCGGCGTCGCCGGCATCGCCGGCTGGGTCCCGGTCGCCACGCGGGCGCCGGTTCGCCCGGACGACCGCGTGCTCGTCCTCGCGGCGACCGGAACCGTCGGCTCGGTCGCGCTGCAGGCCGCGCGAGCGCTCGGCGCGGAACGTGTCGTCGCCGCGGGCCGCGACGCCGCTCGGCTCGAGCGCGCGCGAGAGCTGGGGGCAGACGAGATCGTCGCGCTCGAAGGCGAGGGCCTGGCCGACCGGTTGCGCGAGGCCTGCGGCGGGGACGGCCCCACGCTCGTCGTCGACCCGCTCTGGGGCAGCGTCGTACCCCTCGCTGCCGAGGCCGCGGCGCCGAACGCCCGCATCGTCCATGTCGGGCAGTCCGCCGGGCCGGAGGCCACCCTCCCGTCCTCGCTCGTCCGCGGGAAGCAGCTCTCGATCCTCGGCCACTCGAACTTCGCGCTCTCGCACGAGGAGCGCCGCGCGGCGTACGAAGAGCTCACGGCCCACGTGGCCGCCGGCCGGATCCGCGTGGACGTGGAGCGGTTCCCCCTCGACCGGATCGCGGAGGCGTGGGAGGCCCAGGGCCAGGGCACGAAGGCCGTCGTCACGCTCTGAACGCCGAGGGCCCCGTTCCCGGGGCCCTCGGAGCACCGCATGGTGGCCGGTCAGGCGCCGTCTACACGAGCCCCTGGGCCTTCCACTTGCGGTAGATCCGCCGCGCTCGGGTGTCGAAGTCCTTGACCGCATCGGCGGGGGTGGACTTGCCCTGCGCGACCTTCGCGAACATCTCCGGGATCATGTACGTGTTGAAGATCTCGTCGATGACCGCGTTCGTGTGGCCGGGATGGCCGGGGTTCGTCGTGTACTTCTCCGCGATGGTGGTCAGGATCGTGTACTTGCCTCTCGGCTTGTGCGTGTCCTGCGCCGTCAGTCTGCGGATGGTCTTGAACCCGCCCTTGATCGACCCGGTCCACGGCGGGAAGTTGTAGAACCCGCTGCGCATGAAGTGGTCGCGGTAGGCGAGCTGCTGGTCGATCAGGTACTTCTTCGCCGCGGCCTTGTTCTTCGCGAACTTCCAGATGACGTAGACGCCCATGACGTGCTCGTTGCCCATCCGCATCACGGGACCGCGGGGGATGGACGCGAGCCAGGTGTCGTCGGAGAGGGGCGCGTTCCCGGACAGCTCGGCCGAGCGGACGATGGAGATCGCGTTCAACGCGACCGAGAGCCGGCCGGCGAGGAACGCCTGGTTGTTCGACGCTGCGGTCCAGGCGAACACCTCGTCGGTCATCCCGGTCTTGAAGATCTCGCGCATCGTCTTCAGGGCCTCGATCGCTCCCTTCCTGTTCGAGCCTTGGTTGAAGACGATGCGGTTGGCCTCGTTCTGGATGAAGCCGCCGTAGCAGTAGAGCAGCGAGGTCAGGAGCATGTTCGAGTCGATCTCGTTCGACATGCCGAGGCCGACCGGGTGCCCGCTCTGCTTGAGCTTCGCGGCTCCCCGACGCAGGTCGTCCCACGTCCGTAGGCTGACGCCGGCCTCCTGCAGCTGGCTCCGCCGGTACTGGACGGGGTCGGGCGCGTAGCTTTCCGGGAAGCCGAAGTATTTCTTCGTCTTCGGGTTGTAGGTGCTCTTCTGGGCGACCTTCGCCATCGGGCCGAACTTCTTCGTGACCTCCTGGACGAGGTCGTTGACGAAGACGACCTGCTTCTGGAACGACGACGGCGGCGAGATGAACCAGTGGAGATCGTGGCCGCTCTGCGCCGCGACCTCGGCCGAGCCGTTGCCGTAGAGCAGGGCGTTGTTGATGTGGTCGATCTTGACCTCGACGTCGTTCTTCTCGCCCCACTGCTTGGCGTAGGTGCCGTCGAGCCATGTGTCGTACGCGGGCACGAAGTGGGCCCAGGTCATGATCTTCAGCTCTCCGGAGAGCTGCTTGTGCGCGAAGCGCAGCGGTCCGTACACGCCGAGGGCCTTGTCCGGGAGGGCGCCGAACATGCTGACGGCGAATGCCGCCGCCGCGCCTCTCTTGAGCAGGTCCTCGCGGGTCAGCGTCGAGCCCTGGCTGCCGAGCTCGTCGGGAACGTCCGCCACCGGTACCTCCTTTCTCTCGGGTCGATTCTCTACCTGAAGGCTCCGCCTGTAAAGCCCTTGATGAAGCGGTCGAGGAAGGCGTTGTAGAGGAGCGCGAGCGGGATCGCGGGGATCAGCGTTGCGGCGAGGAGGGACTGCCAGAAGAAGACGTCGCCGCGGATCAGGTCGTTCGGTATGCCCGCGGAGACCGTGCGCTGCTCCGACGACGAGATGAAGGTGAAGGCGTAGATGAACTCGTTGACGCAGAGCGAGAAGGCGAAGATGACCACGGTCAAGATCCCCGGCAGCGAGATCGGGAGCACGATCCGGTAGATCGCGCTGAAGCGCGAGCAGCCGTCGACGAGCGCCGCGTCCTCGAGCTCCTGGGGGATCGTCTTGAAGAACCCCATCAGCAGCCAGGTCGCGAACGGGATCGTGAACGAGGGGTAGACGAGGATCAGCGCCCACAGCGAGTCCTTGAGGCCGAGCTCCGTGACGATCCGCGAGAGCGGGAGGAAGAGCAGCGTCGGCGGGACGAGGTAGACGAGGAAGATCGCGATCCCGGCGCTCTGACCCCAGGGGCCGGCGAGCCGGGCGAGCGCATACGCCGCCGGCAGCGAGAGGACGAGCGTGATCGCGACGACGGCCGCCCCGACGAGCAGCGTGTTCAGGAGCCACGTCGGGTAGTTGGTGTCCTCGAACAGGAAGCGGACGTGCTCGGTGGTCGCGTAGTTCCAGAAGTCCCAGTGGAAGCCGCCCTCGAGGTCGTTGTAGAGGTACGGGGAGTGCTCCACGTTCGCGAGGTCGAGGTTCGTCTTGAACATCGTGATGAGCGCGAAGGCGAACGGGAAGGCGAGCACGATCGCGAACGGCACGACGACGGCGTACGTCAGTCCTTTCTGGCGCCAGGTCACGTCAGGTCACCTGGGCCCGGCGCGCGAACAGGAGCATCGCCACGCTGACGAAGACGAGGAGCGGGAAGAGGAAGAGCGAGATCGCCGCGCCCTCCCCGAGCGAGCCGGAGTTGATCCCGATCTGGAAGGCCCACGTCGGCAGCACCTGCGTCGAGTTGAACGGCCCGCCCTGGGTGAGGAGGTACACGACCGCGAAGTCGCCGGCGGTGAACACGATCCCGAAGAGCACGGCGACGAGCGCGATCGGAAGCTGCAGCGGGATGTCGACGTACCAGAGCTTCTTGAGGCCGGTCGCCCCGTCGATCTTGGACGCGTCCTCGACCTCGTTCGGGATCGAGGCTCGCCCCGCGATGAAGATGACGACCGCGAAGGGGAGGATCCGCCAGGCGTGCACGAGCGTGATTGCGAGCAGGGCGAGGTTCGGGCGGCCGAGCCACTGCAGCGGCGCCTGCGCTCCCTGCTCGACGTGGGTGACGTCGAGGGCCCAGACGATCGCGTTGTCGAGGTGCAGGCGCGCGAGGGTCCAGTTGAGGACGCTGTACAGCGAGTCGAAGATCCACAGCCAGGTGATCGTGGAGAGCACGACCGGCGCGGCCCAGGGCAGGATGACGAGGAAGCGGACGATCCACTTGCCGCGGAAGTCGCGGACGAGGAAGTTCGAGAGCACGGCCGCGCCGACGACCACGACCGCCTGCGAGGCGAGCGTGAAGACCAGCGTGTTCCGGAGGGCGCGCCGGAAGTTGTCGTCGTGCCAGGCGTTCGTGAAGTTGTCGAAGCCGACCCAGTCCCCGGAGAGCGAGCCGCCGATCGCATCGGTGAGGCTGAGGTAGATCGCCCAGACGAAGGGCACGCCGACGACGAGCGCCATGAAGATGACCGCCGGGGCGATGAGCGCGGGTGCGAGGAAGCGACGGCTCTCGAGGGCGCGCCGCCAGCGCCGTGAGGTCGGTCTCCAGGTGGCGGCTTGTGCCTCCATGGGACCGGTTCGATGCTAGTAGATTTGTCGCCAGTCGACAGAGCCGCGGGAGGGCGCGCGTGGCGGAGATCACCCTCGAGAACCTGACGAAGGTGTACCCCGACGGGACCGAGGCGGTCAAAGGCCTCGACCTGGAGGTGGGCAACGGCGAGTTCGTCGTCTTCGTCGGGCCTTCGGGCTGCGGCAAGACGACGGCCCTGCGGATGGTCGCGGGCCTCGAGACGATCACCTCGGGGACGGTGAGGATCGACGGACACGTCGTCAACGACCTCCCGCCCAAGGAGCGCGACATCGCGATGGTCTTCCAGAACTACGCGCTCTACCCGCACATGAACGCGCACAAGAACATGGGCTTCGCCTTGAAGATGCGCGGCATGCCGAAGGACGAGGTCGACCGCCGGGTGGAGGAGGCGGCACGCATCCTCGGCCTCTCGGACTCGCTGCAGAAGAAGCCGCGCACGCTCTCGGGCGGGCAGCGCCAGCGGGTCGCGATGGGGCGCGCGATCGTGCGCCAGCCGCAGGCCTTCCTCATGGACGAGCCCCTCTCGAACCTCGACGCGAAGCTCCGCGTGGAGATGCGGGCGGAGATCTCGCGCATCCAGCGCGACCTCGGCGTCACCACCGTGTACGTCACGCACGACCAGGTCGAGGCGATGACGATGGGCGATCGCGTCGCGGTGATGCGAAACGGGCTGCTGCAGCAGATCGACAAGCCGCAGGTGCTGTACGAGCGGCCGCGGAACCTCTTCGTCGCCGAGTTCATCGGCTCGCCGGCGATGAACCTGGTCGCCGCCGAGCTCGCGCGCAGCGACGGCGAGGTCTGGGTCGAGTTCGGTGACCATCGGCTGCGGCTCGAGCCGGCGACCCTGGAGGCCCGCCCCGCGCTCGCGGGCTTCGAGGAGCGCGAGGTCGTCCTCGGCATCCGGCCGGAGGACATGGAGGACGCGGCGATCCTGCACGAGAGCCACCCCGACCGGCGGCTGTCCGTCATCTGCGACATCCGGGAGGACATGGGGTCGGAGGTGTACGCGCACTTCAGCGTCGCCGCGAAGGCGGTGACGACGGACGAGGTCGTCGAGGCCCTCGTCGTCGAGGACCTCGAGGACGAGGAGGCCCGGCTCGCGGCGGAACGGGCCCGTGGCGCGGGCGTCTCGTTCGTCGCCCGCCTCGAGCGCCAGACCGAGGCGCGCGAGCGCCGACCGCTCGAGCTCGAGGTCGACGTCAGGCGGCTCCACTTCTTCGATCCGGAGACGGGTCTCCGCATCGGCGAGAGCCGCGAGGTTGCCACGGCTGGGTGATAATCGGCGCCGCCCGCAGCGACGACCCGGAGACGAGATGAGCGACTACACGATCAAGCGGCTCGAGGAGGTCACGGACGTGCTCGGGGACTACCCCGGCGAGATGCGCATGATGACGACCGATCTCGAGGCCGAGCAGGTCGCGTTCACCTACCGGCGCATGCCGCAGCACACGGGCGGCAAGGGGTCGTACGGGCACCGGCACAAGGAGCAGGAGGAGATCTACTTCGTCGCCTCCGGCAAGCTGCAGTTCAAGCTCGGCGACGAGGTCGTCGAGGTCGAGCGCGGCGGTGCCGTGCGCGTTCCACCGGAGACGTGGCGCTCGGTCTGGAACGACGAGCCCGAGGACGCGGAGCTGATCATCGTCTCCAAGGTCGTCGCCGGCGGCTCCGCGGACGACGCGGAGTACGTCGAAGGCTTCTGGCCCGAGTAGTGCGCGCGGCCGGGATCGGCTCGCGCGGATCCCGGCCGCGCGGAAACCCCTGAAGGCGGCCCGCTTCGACTCGGCGCCGGTGAGCCTCAGGCAGGTCGCGCGCCCGCCCAGCGGGCGAGCGCCTCGAGGATCTCGCGCAGGCGCTCTCCGTCGGTCGTCAGCAGGTACTCGACGCGCGGCGGCCGGGCATCGCGCACCTCACGCCGGAAGACGCCTCCCTCCTCGAGCTCGACGAGGCGCTGCGCGAGGGTGGCGGGCGGGATCTCGCCGAGCGCCTGGCGGAACTCGGTGAAGCGGGTGCAGCCCTGGTGCGAGGCGAAGAGGATCGAGACGGCGTAGCGCCGCTCGAGGAGGCCCGCCACGCGACGGACCTCCTCCGGGACGGGGTCGGCGTTACAACGCCACATTCGACGAGACCGGCTTCTCCTCGAGGGCCAGGCCCAGCACCTCGTCGATCGACATGACCGGGTGGAAGGTGACGTCCTCCTTCACGTTCTCCGGGATGTCCGCGAGGTCGGAGCGGTTCCGCTCGGGGATGATCACGTCCGTGATCCCGGCCGCGTGGGCGGCGAGCACCTTCTGCTTCAGCCCGCCGATCGGCAGCACACGGCCCTGGAGCGTGATCTCGCCGGTCATCCCGACCGTGTGCTTCACCGGCCGGTCGGTGAGGAGGGAGGCGATCGCGGTGGCCATCGTGATGCCCGCGCTCGGGCCGTCCTTCGGGATCGCCCCCGCGGGGACGTGCACGTGGAAGGCGCGGCTCTCGAACGCGTCCTCGTCGATCCCGAGCTCGGCTGCGTGCGCGCGCACGGCCGAGAGCGCGATCTGCGCGGACTCCTTCATCACGTCACCGAGCTGGCCCGTGAGGACGAACTTGTCCCCGTCCTTGTGCGAGGTCGCCTCGATGAAGAGGACGTCGCCGCCCGTGGCGGTCGCGGCGAGACCCGTTGCGACCCCGGGGACCGCGGTCCGCTCCGCGACCTCGCGGTAGAACTTCTGCCGGCCGAGCGCCTCGCGCACGGCCTCGGGGCCGATCTCGACCGGAGGTTCGACCTCGTCGGAGGCGATCTTCGTCGCCGTCTTGCGCAGCACGGTCCCGAGCTCGCGCTCGAGCTGGCGGACGCCGGCCTCGCGCGTGTACTCCGTGACGGCGAGCTCGATCGCGTCGTCCGAGATCGAGACCTCGTCCTCGCGCAGCCCGTTTCGCTCGCGCTGCCGCGGCCACAGGTAACCGCGTGCGATCGCGACCTTCTCGTCGGTGGTGTAGCCGTCGAAGCGAATGACCTCCATCCGGTCGAGGAGGGGGCCCGGGATCGTCTCGGCCATGTTCCCCGTCGCGATGAAGAAGATCTCGGAGAGGTCGAGCTCGACGTCGAGGTAGTGGTCGCGGAAGGAATGGTTCTGCGCCGGGTCGAGCACCTCGAGCAGGGCCGAACTGGGGTCGCCACGCCAGTCGGCGCCGACCTTGTCGACCTCGTCGAGCATGATCACCGGGTTCATCGTCCCCGCGTCGCGCAGGGCCCGGACGAGCCGGCCCGGCAGCGCGCCGATGTACGTGCGCCGGTGGCCGCGGATCTCCGCCTCGTCGCGGATCCCGCCGAGCGACATCCGGACGAACTCGCGACCGGTCGCACGGGCGATCGACTCGCCGATCGAGGTCTTGCCCGTGCCGGGCGGCCCGATCAGGGTCAGGATGGCGCCCGAGCGGCGGTCCTCCTCCACCCCGCGCTCCTTGCGCAGCTTCGCGACCGCGATGTACTCGACGATGCGGTCCTTGACGTCGTCGAGGCCCGCGTGGTCCGCGTCGAGCACCTCACGCGTGTGCTTCGGGTCGAGCCGCTCCTCGGAGCGCGCGTTCCACGGCACCGCGAGCAGCCAGTCGAGGTAGTTGCGGATGACGGACGCCTCGGGAGACTGCTCGCCCATGCGCTCGAGCCGCGAGAGCTCGCTCTCGGCCTGCTCGGCCACGGCCTCGGGCATCTCCGCCTCGGCGATCTTCGCGCGGTACTCGTCGACCACCGACGCCTCGTCCTCGCCCAGCTCCTTGCGGATCGAGTCCAGCTGTCGGCGCAGGATGTACTCGCGCTGCTGCTTCTCGACGCCGGACTCGACGTCCTCCTGGATCCGCTGGCGCACCTGCATCAGCGCGAGCCGCTCGCGCTGCAGCTCGAGCGCGAGCTCGAGCCGCTCGCGGACGTCCAGGGTCTCCAGAAGCCGCACCTTCTGCTCGAAGGTCAGGTCGGGCGAGTAGCCCGAGGTGTCGGCGAGCGCGCCCGGCTCGGAGATCGAGCGGACGAACGCCGCGATGCGGCCGTCGTCGCCACGCAGCTCGAGGATGGTCTCCACGACGGCGCGGTACTCGCGCTCGAGCTCGCGGGTCCGGCCGTCGACGGTCTCGTCGTCCGGCCGCTCCTCGACGTCGACGAAGAGACGTCCCTGGGAGTCGGTCGAGGCGGCGCCGCCGACGCCGCGGTGGAGACCGTTCAGGGCCACCGCGCGGCCGCCTCCCGGCAGCCGGATGTGGTCGGTCACCTCGGCGACGGTGCCGACCTTCGCGTACTCGCCGTCGTGCTTGGGGACGAGCAACACACGCTCCTCGTCGCCGACGTCGACGGCCAAGGTGACGTTCATGTTCGGGAAGACGACGATGTCGTCGAGGGGGACGAGCAACAGGCGGGTTGGGCTCTCGTTCGTGCTCACGATCCTCGCTTTCGTACGTTTCGAGTAGTTAGTTCGAAAAGTGTAGCTACTACGTCATCCACCACGACGCGCGAGTGCGCGGAAGCGCGCGAGCGCGAGCTCTGCGACGCGTCCCGCCAGGACGTCCGAGGAACGGCCAACCCCGTTCCCGTTCCAGGTCATGACGCCCGCGACGAACACGCCGCCGTGCCAGAACACGAGCCCCGTGTCGTGCCGCGCCGTCGAGATCCAGCCCGCCTTGTGCAGCACGGCGACGTCCTCGGCACGGGTCACGCGGCGGTCGAGCTTGTGCTGGTCGCGAACGTGCGCCGTGAGCCAGAGCAGGTAGCGGGCATCGGCACGTGTCAGGCCGGGCTGCGCGCGGAGCAGGGGGCCGCGGTTCTCCGTCGCCAGCCAGAGGGCCCGCCAGAGCGCGGTCATGTCGTGGGCGGTCGTGTACTTGCCGACGCCGAACGCCGGCTGGCGCTCGACGCGAACGGGGATCCGGCTCGACAGAGTGCGGACGAGGTACCCGCCGTACATGGTCGTGTCGACGAGCCCGATCGAGCGCATCAGCGAGTTGACGCGCTGCCCACCGGCGCTCGTCGAGCCCCCGAGCCAGACGAGGAGGTCGTTTGCGGCCTGGTCGTCCGAGGGGACGATCATCTCGCGCAGTCGTCCGTTCAGCCACGAGCCCGGGGGCGGGATCCCGGAATAGCGGGTGAGCACGGCCGCTGCGATCCCGAGCTTCAGGGTCGACGCGGCCGGGAAGCGCGCCTTCGCGTTCCAGGCAGCCCCGATCCCGGTCGTCAGGCTCTGGACGTAGAAGCCAGACGTGCCGCGGTGGGCGGCCGCGAGCCGGTGAAGGCGCCGGGAGAGCGCCGGGTCGTTGCGCGCGCGGGCCGCGCGCGGCCTCGCGGCGGCGGGCAGGCCGAAGACGTGGCGGACGACGCGGGAGGAGAGCCGCCCCGCGCTCGTGTGGGTGGTGACGCGCACGGAGACGTCTCCCGTGGGGAGCGGGACACGGAGCCAGATGCGGCGACCGCGGAGCTTTCTCGCCGCCAGCACGCGGCCGTTCGCGGAGACGACGACGACCTTCGCCGCGGGCGCGGCGCGACCGGTGACGAGCCCGTACGACACCTGGTACGGCGCGGGCTGCTCGATCGCCGGCGGCGGCAACCCCGGTCCTGCCGCCACCGCTCCCACCACTGCTGCGACCGCCGCGACCACCACGCCGAGAACGATAGGGCCGCACGCGAGGGCACAAGTTACAACTTGCAACAAGCTGTCCCCTTCGAGCCCGTCTCGCTCCTCGAGCCCACGGTTGGACGGCCCCGGCCACGACCAGAGAGCGCACGTTGCAGGTTGTAACTTGGGCCTTCTCGTCGCGAGCCGATCGCGCTCGCCCACGCTTCTTGGCGCGGGCGTCCGCCCGTCGGCTCGTGCGTTCTGCCTGCGTCCTCCAAGACCACCGCCCAGGCTCGCTCGCGGAGGTCGCGTCTAGCCTTGCGCCCATGCCGCCGGCACAGGGGCCGCCGACGCCGATCCTCGCCCACCTCGACCTGGACGCCTTCTTCGCGGCGGTCGAGGAGCTCGAGGACCCGACCCTGCGCGAGCGGCCGCTCGTCGTCGGCGGCGACCCGCACGGCCGCGGCGTCGTCGCGACCGCGAACTACGCCGCGCGCAGCTTCGGGATCCACTCCGCGATGTCGTCCGCGGAGGCCCTTCGCCGCTGCCCGCACGCGATCTTCCTTCGTCCGCGCCACGCCCTCTACCGCCAGTACTCGCGCGCCGTGTGGGAGACCGTGGCCGAGATCGTGCCGCGACTCGAGCGAACGGGGCTCGACGAGGGCTACCTCGACCTCGGGACTGTCGCCCGTGACTTCACGCGCGCCCGCGCGGTCGCCTCGGCGGTCCAGACCTCCGTGCGCGCCAAGACGAGCCTCACCTGCTCGCTCGGCATCGGCACGTCGAAGGTCGTGTGCAAGATCGCGTCCGACCGCCGGAAGCCGGGCGGCGTCACGGTCGTCCCGCCCGGCGGCGAGGCCCGTTTCCTGGCTCCGCTCGCCGTGCGGCTGCTGCCCGGAGTGGGCCCGCGCGCGGAGGAGCGGCTGCAGCGCGCGGGTGTCGAGACGATGGGCGGGCTGGCCGCGCTGACGGACGAGGCGCTGGCATCCGTCCTCCCGGGATCCGTCGGCAGGGTCCTCCGCGACCGGGCTCGCGGGATCGACCCGCGCGACCTCGAGCTCGAGGCGGAGACGATCTCCGTTTCGGCCGAGGACACGTTTGCGCGCGACATCTCCGACCGGGAGCTGCTCCACACCGAGGTCCGGCGGCTGGCCGAGCTCGTGGCGGCCCGGCTGGGCAACTCGGGGCTCGCGGGTCGCACGGTCACCGCGAAGCTGCGGTACGCCGATTTCTCGATCCGCACGCGCTCGACGACGCTCGGAGCCGGCATCGAGACGGCGGACGTCATCGGCGACGTCGCCTGCGCCTTGCTCGACCGCGGGCTCCGCGACCGCCCGGGGGCGCTTCGGCTCGTCGGGGTCGGGGTGTCGGGGCTGTCGACGCACCGCCAGCTGACGCTCGAGGAGGCCTAGATGGTTGATCGGTAACGGCCGTCGATGCGGGGGATGGCCGAGACCGAGCCGGGGACACCGCCCGACCGAGCGCGTATCGGGAGTACGGCCGAGGGCGGGCGGCGCCAGACGGCGACGTGTCTCGGCCACCAGCCGCACGGCGAGGAAATTGCCGATCAACCATCTAGAGTCCGCGCGTGCTCGAGGCGGCGCTCTGGGGTCTCGTCACCGCCGGCTCGCTCTGGGTCGGCTGGGCGATCGCCGTCGGGCAGCCGGGGAGGCGCTGGATCGGGCTCGCGATGGCGTTCGGCGCGGGCGTCCTCATCGCGTCGGTCGCGTACGAGCTCGTGCTCGAGGCGTTCGACACGGACCTCTACTACGCGACTGCGGGCTTCGCGGCAGGCGCGCTGGCGTTCTACACCGGCGACTCGCTCATCGACCGACGCGGGGGCCACGGCCGCAAGAGCACGAGCGGCGACGACCAGCTCGCAGGCAGCGCGAACGCGATCGTGCTCGGCACGATCCTGGACGGGATCCCGGAGTCGTTCGTCCTCGGCGCCTCGCTCCTGAAGGACGGGGCGGTCCCGATCGCCGTCGTCGTCGGCGTCTTCGTCTCGAACGTGCCGGAGTCGCTCTCAGGGACGAGCGGCCTGCTCGCGGCCGGCTGGACGCGCGGGCGCGTCCTCGCGATGTGGACCGCGGTCGTCGCCGTGTCGGTCGCCGCCGCGGCAGTCGGCTGGCTCGCCCTGAACCGGCTGCCCGAAGCCGACGGCGCGTTCGTGCTGGCCTTCGCGGGCGGCGCGCTGATCGTGATGCTCGCGGACACGCTGATGCCGGAGGCGTTCGAGCTCGGCGGGCGCGAGGCGGGACTCCTCACCGCGCTCGGGTTCGCGGTCGGCTTCGGTCTCTCCTGATCGTGCGCAAAGACGGGAACCTCGCGAGCGCGAGCTCCGCTCGCGCGAAGATCCCTGAAGGCGCCGCTGTGGCAGCTCAGGTTCGGAGCAACGGGCGCGTGAGGCACGTCGGCCCGCCATCGCCCTTGCGCGAGATCTCGTCGCCGCGATAGGTGACGACGTCGACACCGGCCCGTTCCATGCGCCTGCGCGTCTCGTCGTTGCCCTCGAGGGCGAGCGCACGACGCGGGGCCAGCGCCAGGACGTTCGATCCCTGTGTCTCGAACTCCTCGTCGGGCACCTCCACGACCGCGATGCCACGCTCGGCGAGCAGCCGGAGGAGCCGCACCGGCGCGAGCCGCGGGTAGACGAGCGCGAGGTCGCGATCGAGCGGCGAGAGGAACGACATCAGGTGCAGGACCTCCGCCGCACCGTTCCAGTGCGGAAGGTCGAACGCGATGACCTCGACGCCGGGGAAGGCTCTCTCGAGCTCCGCCACCGCGGCCTCGGTCGTGCGGTAGCCGACGCCGACGAGCAAGGTCTCGCCGTCGAGCCAGACGGTGTCCCCGCCCTCGACGAGAGCGGGGGCCGCGATCTCCGCGGCCACGGGCACACCGGCTCTTTCGAGAACGGGCACGAGCGCTGCCGGCTCTCCGCGCCTCGCCGCCTTCCCGGGACGAAGGAGAACCGCTCCCTCGCGCCCCACGAGCACCGGGTCGTAGGTGTAGATCGCATCCGGGTTCCCGAGGTCGTGGCGCGAGACCACCACCTCGGCGCCGGCGTCCTCGAGCAGACTGCAGAACGCCTCGTGCTCGGCGGCGGCGGCCGCCTGGTCCGGTGCCGCGCACCACCCCTGCCCCGCGCAGTTGGCCAAGTCCTCCGCGAGCGGTGGCCGGACGAGCACGCGCCGCAGCGTGCCGCTCATCGATGCGCTCCCGAAACGGGCTACGCTCACGCGTCGAGCACGCGGGCGCGATGCGCCGACGAGTACACGTCCTTGCGCAGGATCAGCCCGTCCCGGCAGGGAAAGACGTCGACGCCGTCCCATTCGAGACGCCGTCCCTCGGGATCGGTCGCGGTCGCCGTCCACTCGCTGACCACGACACCGTCGCGCGCGTACAGCCGCCGGTTGCGGAAGGCAAGGTCGGGCCAGTTCTCGAAGATCCGCGCGATGTGCGGGCCGACCTCGTCGCCCTCGACTCGCTCGCCGGCGGTGTGGTTCTCGAACACCATCCCAGGCGCGTGGAAGCCGACGATCGCGTCGACGTCGTGCGCGTTCCAGGCGGTGTCGTAGCGCCCGATCAGCTCCTCGAGCGCCTCAGCGGAGTCGAGCTCGACCATCGCGCGAGTATCGCAGCACCGACCAGACATTGACGAACGTCGATGTCTCCGATAGGCTCAGACATCGATGAACGTCGATCTCTCACGGATGCTCGTACCGGCGCCCTGCTGCGCGCCGCTGGACGAGGACCTGACCGACGAGGACGCGCGCGCGACGGCCGCGCTCTTCAAGGCGCTCGCCGACCCGACGCGGGTCCGCATCGTCAGCCTTCTCGCCCGTAGCGAGGAGCCCGTTTGCGTGTGCGAGCTCACACCCGTGCTGGACGTGTCGCAGCCGACGGTCAGCCATCACCTGAAGAAGCTCGTCCAGGCCGGTTTGCTCCGGCGTGAGCAGCGTGGGGTCTGGGCCTACTACCACCTCGACCGCGAAGGCCTCGAGCGCGCGGCGAGCGTCCTCGACCTGAAGGGAGTCACGGTATGAGCACGGATCTTCGCGAGCAGGTGCGTGAGCGGTACGCCGATGCGGCCCGCGGGCTGGCGTCGGGATGCGGGTGCGGGTGCGACTGCGAGAGCATCGGCTGCTGCGGCGAGGAGGCGACGACGCTCTTCGGGCAGGGCCTGTACGGCGCCGAGGAACGCTCGTTGCTTCCCGACGGCGCCGCAACGGTGAGCCTCGGGTGCGGGAACCCGGTCGCGGTCGCGGACCTGCGGGACGGCGACACCGTGCTCGACCTCGGCTCAGGGGGCGGCATCGACGTGCTCCTCTCCGCGCGGAGAGTCGGTCCAGAGGGAACCGTCTACGGGCTCGACATGACCGACGAGATGATCGCCCTTGCCCAGGGAAACGCGCGCGAGGCCGGAGCGAAGAACGTCCACTTCCTGAAGGGCCTGATCGAGCAGATCCCGCTCGGCGCCGACAGCGTCGACGTCGTGATCTCGAACTGCGTCGTCAACCTCTCGACCGACAAGCCGAAGGTGCTCTCCGAGATCGCCCGCGTCCTCCGCCCCGGCGGGCGGCTCGGCATCTCGGACGTCGTCGCAGAGGACCGGCTGTCACCGGCCGAGCGCGCCGAGCGAGGGAGCTTCGTGGGCTGCATCGCGGGGGCTCTCTCCGAGGCCGAGTACAGACACGGCCTCGAGGACGCCGGGCTCGTGGACGTCGAGGTCGAGCGCACGCACCGCGTCGCCGACGGCATGCACGGTGCGATCGTGCGAGCGACGAAGCCCGCGTAATCGCGCCGTCATCCCCGGCGCCTAGCGTGTGCGCGGATGGAGATC
>Ga0210115_1000247_pt1 | contig 15240 bp, 14 predicted proteins | sample MayberryNW_TuleB_2_FD_185526 | JGI IMG/M metagenome (GOLD analysis project Ga0210115, IMG submission 185526) | Wetland microbial communities from San Francisco Bay, California, USA, that impact long-term carbon sequestration - MayberryNW_TuleB_D2... | ecosystem: Environmental > Aquatic > Marine... | reverse complement strand
CGCCTGCACGAGGAGCGCGGGTTCCCCGTCGTCGGCGTGCCGAAGACGATCGACAACGACCTCTCGGGGACGGACTACACCTTCGGATTCGACACGGCCGTCTTCATTGCGACGGAGGCGATCGACCGCCTGCACACGACGGCGGAGTCGCACAACCGCGTGATGGTGGTCGAGGTGATGGGGCGCCACACGGGCTGGATCGCCGTCATGAGCGGGATCGCGGGCGGCGCCGACGTGATCCTGATCCCCGAGCAGCCGCTCACGGTGGAGGCGTGCTGCGACGAGATCAGGCGGCGACACGCGCGCGGCAAGGACTTCTCGATCGTCGTCGTGAGCGAGGGCTACGAGCTGACGTACGAGTCGGGCGAGCGGCAGACGGTCGCCCAGGAGGCGCGGGCGAGCGATCAGTTCGGCCACGTCCGGCTGGGCGGGGTCGGCGACGCGCTGGCCGGGGAGATCGAGGAGCGGACCGGCTACGAGACGCGCGTGACCGTCCTCGGCCACGTCCAGCGGGGCGGCACCCCGACGCCGCACGACCGCGTGCTCGCCACCCGGTTCGGCCTCAAGGCGGCCGACCTCGTCGAGCAGGAGCAGTGGGGCACGATGGCCGCGCTGCGCGGCGACTCGATCGTCTCCGTGCCGCTCCGCGAGGCGGTCGCCGAGCTCAAGACCGTGCCGCCCGAGTGGTACGACGTGGCGCGCGCGTTCTTCGGCTGAAGCGCCGCGGGCCCCGGCCCTACTGGAAGAGGAAGAGAAGGGCGTCCGTGGGCGCGTAGTCGTCCGTGAGGGTCGGGACGTCGGAGGTCGGGACCGGCGTCTCGAGACGGTCGGCGAACGCACGGTCGAGGTCGGGCGCGCCCGGGTGGGCACGGCGGATCTCGCGCCAGCGCGCGGCCAGCACCTGCGCCGACGGGGTCGCGGCGTCGCTCGCGACGAGGATCAGGTTGCGAAAGGCGTCCTCCTCCGGGCTGGCCTGCTCGAACACCGGGTGCACCTCGACGGTGGGGAACACCGTGCGGTACGTCCGGTAGATCGACCGGAAGAGCTTCGACCCCGGCCCGGCGAGCGCGCCGATCGCGTTCGTGACGACGACGCCTCCAGGCGCGAGCCGGCGCTCGACGAGGTCCATGAACTCGGCCGTCACGAGATGGAACGGGATCGTGTCGGCGAAGAAGGCGTCGAGGACGATCACGTCCCAGCGCCGCTCGTCCCGCGCGAGGAAGCGGCGTCCGTCGCCGACGCGGACCTGCAGCCGATCGTCGTGCGGGACGCCGAAGTAGCGGTAGCCGACGTCGACGACGACCGGATCGATCTCGACCACCTCGACGTTCAGGTCCTCGAAGTCCCGCCACATGAGCTTCGGGGAGGCCCCGGCGCCGAGCCCGACGAAGAGCACGTTCTTCGCCTCGGGGCGGTAGGCGAGCCCCAGGTGGAAGTAGTCCGTGTAGCGAAACCGGGTGCGGAACGGGTCGTTCTTCCACATGGCGCTCTGGAGCGAGGCGTCGAAACGCAGGTACCGCGTGTCCGCGTCGTCGACGACCGCCAGCCGGTGGTACTGCGTGTCCCGGGCGAACACGACCTTGAGCTGCGGGTCGTCCGAGCCGACCTGGGCGTCCTTCGCGTCCAGGTAGCCGTAGCCGCGCATCCGGTAGAGCGGCGACCAGTTGCGCGACTCGGCCGCTGAGAGGGTCGCGCCCGCCTCGGGCTCGTGCGTGGCCGCGAGCGCGCCGGCGCCGGCGAGGGCGACGAGGGCGAGCGCCGCGGCGACGGCCCGGCGGTCGAGGGCGGCCACGATCGCCGCCGCGCCGAAGAGCGTGGCCGCGCCGATCGCGAAGAGCTGGTCGACGCCGACCTCCGGGATGAGGAAGAACGCCGTCGCGAACGTCCCCGCGATCGAGCCCGCGGTCGAGACGGAGAAGAGCCGTCCCGCCGTCCGGCCGACGTTCGCGAGCGAGCGGATGCGCAGGCGCACGGCGACCGGCGTGACCGCGGCGAGGATGACGCTCGCGGGGCCGAAGAGGACGACCGCGGCGAGCAGCGGATCGAGCCGCGGGCCGGGATCCCAGTCGACGATCGCTTCGAGGACCCGCTCGTCGACGAGCGGCACGGCGAGGACGGCGAGCCCCCCGAGGCCGATCACGGCGACGAGAAGCGGCGCGGGCGGCAGGCGGTCGGCCAGCGCCCCGCCGAGCCAGTAGCCGACCGACAGCCCGGCGAGCACGACGCCGATCAGCGCGCCCCAGACGAAGAGGGAGTTGCCGAAGTAGGGCGCGACCACGCGGCTGGCCGCGATCTCGACCCCGAGGAGGACCGCCCCGGAGAGGAAGACGGCCGCGCCGATCGCGAGCGCCTCGACGCGCTCGCTCGGGCCAGGCTCGAGCGGCTCTGCCGCCGGACGCCGCTCCCGGGGCGGCGTCTCGAGCTGGGTCATCGAGAGGGGCCGGACGGCAGCCTGCCGACGAGCGCGCGGATCGTCCCCGCGAAGCCGGGGCCCGCGCCGAGGTCGCGCACGATCAGCGCGTCCACCCCGGCCCGCTCGAGGGCCAGCACCTGCTCCCGCGTGACGGCGCCGCTCTCCGCGACGACGAGCTTCCCCGCCGGCACGTCCGGCAGGAGGTCGAGCGCCCGCTCGAGCTCCTCCTCCTCGGAGCCGCCGCCCCGCCGCGAGATGAGGACGATGTCGGGGTCGATGCGCTCGAGCGCCCGCTCGAGCTCGTCGTCGTCGGCCACGTCGAGCGCGAGGTCGACGTGGAGGTCGGCGGCGCGCTCCTGGAGCTCCTCGAGCACGCCGTCGTCGCCGTCGAGCTCGTCGAAGACGCAGACGACCGCGTCGCCGCCGGCCCGGCCCACCTGGACGACCGCCTCGCCGTCACGGATCGGCTCGCGGACGAGCACGGGGAGTCCGGCCGCGGCGCGCGCCGCCTCGGCCTCCGCGCGCGTCGCGACGGCGATCGCCTCGGCGCCGGCCTCCTCGGCCTCGGCCGCGAGGGCCGCGACGTCCCCCGCGAGCGCGGGGATGACGGAGATCCCGTCTCCCTCGGAGATGGCCTGGCTGAAGCGGCGCACGTGGCTCTCAGACCCCGATCGGGTGCCAGACCGTCTTCATCTCGAGGTACGCGGCCGCATGCCACGGGGATTGTCCCTCGCCGCTGCGGACGACGCGCTTCACGTTGTCGGCCGCGAGCCGCTCGAGCTCCGTGCGGTCGCCGTCGGCTCCGACGAGATCGAGCGCGTTCACGTCCATGTGCCCCGCGAGCACCGGCGAGAGCTCGTCCTTGCGGCCGGTCAGGACGTTGACGACGCCGCCCGGGACGTCGGAGGTGGCGAGCACCTCGGCGAGCGTCACGGCCGCGAGCGGCCGGCGCTCCGAGGCGAGCACGACCGCGGTGTTGCCGCCCACGATCGCGGGCGCGAGGCGTGCGACGAGGCCGTCCAGCGGGCTCTCCTCCGGCGCGACCAGGCCGACGACGCCGACCGGCTCCGGGATGGTGAAGTTGAAGTACGGCCCCGCGACCGGGTTGGACGCGCCGAGCACCTGCGCGAGCTTGTCCGCCCAGCCGGCGTACCAGATCCAGCGATCGACGGCCGCCGTCACCTCGGCCTCGTCGCCGACGAGCTCGGTGAACTCGGCGCGGCGGCCCTCGAGCATCTCCGCGGCGCGGTAGAGCACCTGGCCGCGGTTGTAGGCCGTCAAGCTCGCCCAGCCCGGGAGCGCCTTGCGCGCGGCGCGGACGGCGTCGCGCAGGTCCTTGCGCGAGGCCCGCGCGACGTTCGCGCCCTCGACCTCGTACGTGCGGCCCGACTCGGAGCGGGGGAACTTCCCGTCGACGTAGAGCTTGTAGGTCTTCGCGACCGGCAGACGGTTGGTCACTCGTCGAACCTCACGTAGGGCTCGAGGCCGTGCAGGCCGCCCTCACGGCCGAAGCCGGACTCCTTGTAGCCGCCGAACGGCGAGGCCGGGTCGAAGCGGTTGAACGTGTTCGCCCAGACGACGCCCGCTCGAAGTCGCTGCGCCATCGAGAGGATGCGCGACCCCTTCTCCGTCCAGACGCCGGCCGAGAGGCCGTACGCCGTGTTGTTCGCCTTCTCGACCGCCTCGTCCGGCGTGCGGAAGGTGAGCACGGAGAGCACGGGCCCGAAGATCTCCTCCTGCGCGATCCGGTAGCTCTGGGCGACCGAGGTGAAGACGGTGGGCGGGAAGAACCAGCCCTTCTCCGGCAGGCGACAGGGCGGCTGGTAGATCTCCGCGCCCTCCTCCTCCCCGCTCGCGACGAGCTCCCGGATCTTCTCGAGCTGCTCTCTCGAGTTGATCGCTCCGACGTCCGTGTTCTTGTCCAGCGGGTCGCCGACGCGCAGGGTGCCCATGCGCCGCTTGAGCTTCGCGATCAGCTGCTCCTGGATCGACTCCTGCACGAGCAGCCGCGAGCCGGCGCAGCAGACGTGGCCCTGGTTGAAGTAGATGCCGTTGATGACGCCCTCGACCGCCTGGTCGAGCGCGGCGTCGTCGAAGATCACGTTGGCCGCCTTGCCGCCGAGCTCGAGCGTCAGCTTCTTGCCCGACCCGGCGATGGCCCGCTGGATCTCCTTGCCGACCTCGGTCGAGCCCGTGAACGCGACCTTGTCGACGTCCGGGTGCTTGACGAGCGCGGCGCCCGCGCGGCCGTCGCCGGTGACGATGTTCACGACGCCCGGGGGCAGGCCCGCCTGGCGGAGGACGTCGCAGAAGAGAAGCGCCGAGAGGGGCGTCGTCTCGGCCGGCTTGAGGACGACCGTGTTCCCGGTCGCGAGCGCGGGCGCGATCTTCCACGAGAGCATGAGCAGCGGGAAGTTCCAGGGGATGACCTGGGCCGCGACGCCGAGCGGGCGCGGATTGCGGTTCGGGAACGCGTACTCGAGCTTGTCGGCCCAGCCCGCGTAGTAGAAGAAGTGCGCGGCCGCGAGCGGGAGGTCGACGTCGCGGGACTCCTTGATCGGCTTGCCGCCGTCGAGCGACTCGAGCACCGCGAACTCTCGGCTTCGCTCCTGGAGGAGGCGCGCGATCCGGTAGAGGTACTTCGCGCGCTCGCCGGGCGCGAGGTCGCTCCAGCCGTTCTCGAATGCGTCGCGCGCCGTCTTGACCGCGACGTCGACGTCCTCCGCGTTCGCGGAGGCGAACTCGGCCAGCGGCTCCTCGGTCGCCGGGCTGACCGACGTCTCGTACTCGCCCGAGCGCGGCTCGACCCATTCGCCGCCCACGAAGAGCCCGTAGCGCGGCTCGAGGCGCACGAGGTCGCGCGCCTCGGGCGCGGGTGCGTAGTCGAAGGACGAGGGGACCGGCGAGCGGTCCTGGCGCTTGGCAACGTCGCTCACGGCGCCGTCCATCGTAGCGGCCGACCCTCCCGCCCCAGGGGCGTGCGCCGGCCCGGTGTCAGTCCAGCGTGAAGTAGTCCGGGCTCTGGTAGACGCCGGTCTTCTGCTTGCGGATCTGGAGCAGCAGGTCGTTCAGGAGCGTCGAGGCGCCGAAGCGGAAGAGGTCGGGGGTCAACCACTCGGGGCCGAGCGTCTCGTTCACAAGGACCAGGTGGCGGACGGCGTCCTTCGCCTCGCGGATCCCGCCGGCGGCCTTGACGCCGACCTTGCGGCCGGTCTCCTCGTAGACGTCGCGCGCCGCCTCGAGCATGACGAGGGTGACGGGCAGCGTCGCGGCCGGGCTGATCTTCCCGGTCGAGGTCTTGATGAAGTCGGCGCCGCCCGCGATCGAGAGGAGGCTCGCGCGGCGGACGTTGTCGTACGTGCCGAGCTCGCCCGTCTCGAGGATCACCTTCAGGTGCGCGTCGCCGACCGCCTCCTTGACCTGGCGCACCTCCTCGTAGACCTTCGCGTACTGGCCGGAGAGGAACGCGCCGCGGTCGATCACCATGTCGATCTCGTCGGCGCCGGCCTCGGCGGCGCGGCGGGCCTCCTCCACCTTGAGGTCGAGGGGGGAGCGCCCGGACGGAAACGCGGTCGCGACGGCCGCGACCTTCACCGGCGTCGCCTCGAGCCGCTCGAGCGCCACGTGGATCAGGTCCGGGTAGATGCAGATCGCCGCCACGGGCGGCACGGTCGTGTCGGCGGGATCGGGCCTGGCGGCCTTCGACGCGAGCGCGGCGACCTTGCCGGGCGTGTCGGAGCCCTCGAGCGTGGTCAGGTCGGTCATGCGCACGGCGAGGTCGAGCGCGAAGAGCTTCGACTCCTTCTTGATCGAGCGGCGGGCGAGCGACGCGGCCCGCTCCTCGACGCCGACCTGGTCGATCGAGCCGATCCGCGGCAGCCGCGGCTCGAGCGGAAGCTCGAAGCCTCTCGGCAGTGCGGGCGCGCGGGCCATGGGCCCAGTGTAGTCCTACGGAATCGGCGCCAGGGAGTCCGCGATCGCGACGAGCGTCGCCTTCGTGTACGGGCCGCTCACGGTGTAGAGGAGCGAGCCGTCCTGCCAGTAGAGGTGCGGCGGGATCTCGGGCCCGATGCCGTAGAACGCCGCCTGGCCGTTGACGGTCGCGCCCTCCTCGAACTGGAAGAGGCACTCGCCGCCGAACGGATCGGCCTGCCAGCCGGGCCCTGCGAGCCGCTGCGTGACGTCGATGCGCTCCACGCCGCGCCGGAAGACCGCCGCGAAGAGGCCGTTGTAACGCGGGTTCGACCCCTCGGCTCCGGTGATGCCGGACCTGCGCCGCCACCCCGCGAGCGCGAGCTCGAACCCGGACGGCAGCACCGTCGGCAGCTCGGGCGTGTACGAGAGGTTCGCGTCCGCCTGGGCGGGCGTCGAGCGGTGGAAGGCCGTGTCCACGCGGAAGGGGCGCGGGCCGAGGCGCGGCAGCTCGAAGTCCGACGCGGGCAGGTCGTCGTTGACCTTCCGGTAGGAGAACGTGCGGGTGAGGGTCCGCTTGCCCCGCGTCTCCGAGATCCGCAGGGGGAGCAGGTTGCGCTTCGAAAGCCAGAGCGTCACCGAGCCGCGGCGGAGGCCTGCGCAGTCGTTGCCGCGGACGGCCACGGTCGTGCGCCAGGCCGGGATCCCGCCGGCCAGGCCCGAGGCAAGCGTCCGGCGGCCGGCGCGCGCCTGCGCGAGCGCGAACTCCGCGTACTGGCCTGCTTGGTCGCTGACCCAGTAGGCATCCGGGCGGGCGAGGAACGGGCGCTTCTCGCTCGAGCCGTCGTCTCGGTCGACGGCGCCGATCGCACGCCGGGCGGGCGTCTCGAGCAGCCACGGCCGCCGGTCGAGCGACCAGCCGCGGCGCTCGGCGTAGCGGCCCGGCTCCTCCCAGGAGAGGAAGTAGCGCTGCGGCCCGATCTGCTCCCGGGCACGCCAGGAGTGGGCGACGACGACCGGGTCGGGCCCGCCCGTCGGCAGGCCGGCCGCGGCCGGAACGGCCGTGACGAGCGCGAGCACCGCAGCGGCGACCCCCTTCCTCACGCCGTCCATGGTCGCGCAGCGGGTCGGACGGCACAAGGGGCGATTACGCTCGACCGGACATGCGCCGGGGGATCCTCCTGGTCGTCCTCGTGCTCGCCGGGTGCGGCGGGAACGACGGCGCGCGCACCGAGGAGACCGTGGCGCGCGTCGTGGACGGCGACACGATCAGGCTGCCGGACGGGACCCGTGTGCGCCTCGTGCAGATCGACGCGCCCGAGGCGGACGAGCACGAGTGCTACGCCGCCCGGGCGACGCGCGCGCTCGAACGGCTGCTGCCGGAGGGAGCGGAGGTCGAGCTCGAGCGCGATCCGGCCCTCGACGACCGCGACCGATTCGACCGCGCGCTCCGCTACGTCCTCCGCGGCGAGACGAACGTGAACCTCGAGCTGGTCCGCGCGGGCGCGGCGGCGCCGTATTTCTTCCGTGGCGACCGCGGCCGCTACGCGGACGACCTGCTCGCGGCCGCCGAGGAGGCGCGCGAGGCCGGCCGCGGACTCTGGGGCGCGTGCCCCAGCGCGCGCCTCGACCCCTCCCGCGCCCTGGCCGCCGGGAGCTAGGCGGCGACCGCGAGCTCGCCGAGGAGCGGGCCCGTGTCGAACGCCTCATAGCCGAGCCGGCGGGCGATCTCCTCGCTCGACGGCCGCGTTCCCTCGCGGAAGAGCTCGCGGAGGAAGACGCCCGTCTCGGGCCGCTGCCACCAGTCCTCGCCCACCGCGTCGCGCAGGTACGCGCGGAGCTGGGCCGAGCGGATCCAGGCGCGCAGGTAGTCGGCGGAGTAGAACCCGTCGTCGAGGTCGGCGAGGTAGTTGTCCGGCCGGTAGCGGAAGCCCACGGCCGCCTCGAGCCGCTCGGCGTACGTCGTCGCGTAGTCCGGCGCGTTCGCGAAGTCGCTCCAGAGCTCGAGCTCGTACCCGAGCTTCGCCGCGTAGCGGCGGAAGAGCAGCGCCTCGAGGAAGCGCGTGCTCTCGGCGTTCTCCTCCGCCTCGGCGTCCCCGAGCCCGAAATGCCGCGCGTGCCACTCCGGCTCGCGGGAGATCGACTCGACGAGGAACGAGTAGATCTCCGTCAGCGCGTGGTCGCGGGAGAGCCGCCGGAACGTGTACGGGAGCTGCGGGTCGCAGCCGGCGTAGTGGAGCGCGTGACCGGCCTCGTGCAGGAGCGCCTGGTAGTCGTGCAGGCCCCCCTGTGCGCGCGTGATCAGATGGACGACCGCCGGCGGGTCCGACGCGATCACGCACGCCCGCGGGTTCTTCTGCGGCCGGTCGTCGAGGTCGAGCCGGATGCTCGATTCGGCGGCGAGGTCGAAGCCGAGCCGGGCGAGCGTCTCGAGGCACACAGGGACGGCGCGCTCCTTCGAGTACGTCTCCGCGAGCGGCGACATGCGGCGCAGGTACGCGACGTGCGTGGACGCCGGGACGGGCTCGCGCTCGTCGCCGAGCAGCCGGTCGAGCCAGCGCTCGCGCAGCCGCTCCCAGGAGGGCGCCTGCCGCTCGCCGGCCGTGTCGAGCTCGGCGGCGAGCTCGCCGAGGCTGATGCCCTTGAGCTCCTCGCTCCGCGCGACCGGATCCGGCTCGCCCGTGAGCTCCGCCTCGAGCTCCTCGCCCCGCCGCATGAGGGCGAGCCGGTCGTCGTTGAGCGCGGCCGAGACGTCCCCGGCCAGCCGGCCCAGCTCCTCGCGCCGCGCGTAGTCGTCGATCAGGGCGACCTGCGCCTGGGCGGACCGGAGCGGCAGCGACTCGTCCTCGAACTCGACCCGGGCGGCGAGCAGCTTGTTCTGCAGCTCGTCGTAGGCCTCGGCCAGCTCGAGCGAGATGACCCCGCCCGCGGCGGACTCGCGCAGCCGGAAGAGCCGCTCGTGCTCGTCGGCCGGCGCCGCGTCGGTCGCCTCGGCGAGCGCGGTGTGCTGGTCGCGCGTGAAGAGGTCGGCATAGCGGGCGACGATCGCCGCGTGCTCGCTCGTCTCCTTCTCTCCGACGCGCACTGCGCGCGCCTCCTCGGAGCTCTCGAGCAGATAGCTCCTGAGGCGTTCTTCGAACCGATCCGGCGCTACCCCCATCGTCCCCTCTTCTTCTAGATTCCAAGCCGCGTCAGCATGGCCTCGTCGCGCCGCCAGCGCGGCCGGACCTTGACGGTCAGCTCGAGGAAGACCGGCCGGCCGAGCAGCTGCTCGATCTCCGGCCGGGCCCGCGAGCCGACGTCCCGGATCATACGGCCGCCCTTGCCCACGACGATCCCCTTCTGGGACTCCGTCTCCACGAAGACGGACGCCGACACGCGTCCCTCCTCGATCTCCTGCACCTCGACCGTGACCGCGTGGGGCACCTCCTCGCGCGTCAGGTGGAGGACCTGCTCGCGCACGAGCTCGGCGATCCGCTCCCCGGTCGACTGGTCGGTCAGCTCGCCGGCGGGGAAGTACGCGGGCCCCTCGGGGAGGAGCGCGACCAGCTCGTCCCGCAGGGCCTCGACGCCGTCGCCGGTCCGGCCGCTGACCGGGTGGAGCGCGTGGAAGTCGCCGAGCCGGGCGGCCTGCGCGATCGCGGCCGCGATCTGCTCCGGCCGGAGCCGGTCGACCTTGTTCAGGGCCACGACCACCGGCGCCTCGCCGCCGTAGACGCGCTCGGCGATGAAGCGGTCGCCGCCGCCGATCGCCTCGTCGGCCGCGAGGACGAAGAGCACGGCGTCAACGTCCCTCAGGGACTCGTTGACCGTCCGCTGCATGCGCTCGGTGAGCGGGTCGCGGGGCCGCTGGAACCCGGGCAGGTCGACGAGCACGAGCTGCCACCCGTCCCCGTTCGCGACGCCGGCGAGCCGCCGGCGCGTCGTCTGCGGCTTGTCCGACACGATCGCGACCTTGCCGCCGGTCATGGCGTTCACGAGCGTCGACTTGCCGACGTTCGGCCGGCCGGCCACCGCGACGAAGCCGGATCTCACAGCGCGAAGCTGTCGGGCAGGAGCTCGTCCGGCGTACGGGTGAGGACTTCCCCCTCGTGCCTGAAGACGACCCGGTCGACCTTGAACTCGAGCATCCACTGCCGGCAGCCGCCGCACGGCGAGGCGGTCACCGCGAGCGCCTCCACGTCGCCCGGCCGCACGCCGAGCCGGGCGGCGCGCGCGAGGGCGGCCCGCTCCGCGCAGACCCCGAGCGGATAGGACGCGTTCTCGACGTTCACGCCGTCCACGACCTCGCCGTTTCGCAGGAGCAAGGCCGCGCCCACATGGAAGTTCGAGTACGGCGCATAGGCGGCGTCCGCCGCCGCGACGGCGCGCTGCAGGAGGTCCTGGTCGGTCACGGATTCACGTGAGGAACTGGAAGAGGAGCAAGGTCACGAGCGTACCGAGGAGACCGCCGAACGCGACCTCCGTGGTCGTGTGGATACCGGATTCGACCCGCGTCTGCGCGACGAGGAACGCCATCAGGAACGCGAGCGTCGAGATGAGCACGCGGTGCTGGAAGTCGGCGGCGACCATCGTGATCGCCATCCAGCCGCCGAACGCGACGGCCGCGTGGCCGGAGGGGAGCCCGCCCCGCAGCGGCGTCCCACGGCCGGAGATCGCCTTGACGGCGATGACCGCGATCACGGTCAGGCCGAGGGCGATGATGGTCAGGTTCGCGGGGATCGCCCGCACCTCGTTCACGAGGTGGTACGTCGGGGCGCGAATCCGGTCGACGAAGACGAGGTAGCCGATCGTGGCCGCGACCACCGAGGCGACGAGCACGGCGCCGGCGGCGACGTCCTTCGCGACCTTCGCGCGCGGGTCGTGGGTCTTCGTCGAGAGGTCGATCATCTCCTCGATCGCCGTGTTCACCATCTCGGCGAAGAGCACGAAGGCGATCGAGACGAGCAGCACCATCAGCTCGACCTTCGTGACGTCGTAGGCGAACGCGAGCACGAGCACGACCGTGGCGAGCGCGAAGTGGACGCGCATGTTGCGCTCGCGGCGCAGGACGTGGATGACGCCCTCGATCGCGTAGTTGAACGAGACTAGGAGCGAGTGCGGCCGCTTCTCCGACGGCGGTGCCGGCGGCAGCTCGACGAGCTCCGGCGCTTGCACCTCGCGCGGCGGCGCCTCGGGGCGCTGGGCGGTCACGGAACGAGCTCCGTCTCGCGGCGCTCCATCTCCGCCCCGTGCTCGTACCCGAGCACGTGCAGGAGCCCGTGCACGAGCGGCCAGCGCCACCCGTCGCCGACCACGTCTGGACAGATCACGACGTCGCCGAGCTGGCGCGGGACGCCGTCGGGCAGCTCCTCGCGGGCGTCGATCGGGAAGGAGAGCACGTCGGTTGCTTCGTCGACCCCGAGGTGCTCCCGCTTGAGGGCGCGCATCTCCTCGGCGGAGACGAACGCGATCCCGAGGTCGCCCTCCTCGACCCCCTCGGCTGCGAGCGCGGCCCGCGCCAGCTCCGCGACCTCGCCTGCGTCGACGGCCGCGCCGCTTCGGTTCTCGACCTCGACCTCGATCACGACCCGGCCCCGTCGCCGTTCTCGGCGTGCGCGCGGTACGCCTCGACGATGCGCTGGACGATCACGTGGCGCACGACGTCCTCGTTGCCGAGCTCGACGAACTCGAGCCCCTCGACCTCGCGCAGGATCTCGCGCACCCGGACAAGCCCGGAGGCTTGCTCGCGCGGCAGGTCGACCTGCGTCACGTCGCCGGTCACGACCATCTTCGAGCCGAAGCCGAGCCGCGTCAGGAACATGTGCATCTGCTCCGGCGTCGTGTTCTGCGCCTCGTCGAGGATCACGAACGAGTCGTTCAGCGTGCGGCCGCGCATGAAGGCCAGCGGGGCGACCTCGATCGTGCCGCGCTCCATGTAGGCGTTCACGCGGTCGGCGTCGAGCATGTCGTAGAGCGCGTCGTAGAGCGGCCGCAGGTACGGGTCGACCTTCGCGAGCATGTCGCCGGGGAGGAACCCGAGCCGCTCGCCCGCCTCGACGGCGGGGCGCGTGAGGATGATCCGGTTGACCGCCCGCTCGGCCAGGGCCGCCACGGCAAGCGCCATCGCGAGGTACGTCTTGCCCGTCCCGGCCGGGCCGATGCCGAACGTGATCGTGGAGCCGCGGATCGCGTCCACGTAGCGCTTCTGGTTCACGGTCTTGGGCGTGATCTTCTTGCCGCGGTGCCGCCAGACGACGTCGGAGAAGACCTCGCGGAGGTCTGTGCTCTCGTCCAGCGCGCCCAGGACGGCGTCGACCGTCCCGGCGCCGATCGCGTGACCGCCCTCGACCAGCTCGACGAGCTCGTCGATCACGACTCGGGCCCCGCGGACCTCGTCCTCCCCGCCCTCGAGCGTCAGCCGGTTGCCGCGCAGGAGCACGGTGCAGCCGAGGCGGTCGCGCAGCCGCCGCAGGACGCCGTCGTCGACGGTCGCGAGCTCGGCGGCGACCTCGTTGGGAACGGAGATGACGTCCTGCAACGGTCTCAGTGTAGTTGTGCCCGCGGGCCGTTCCCGCGCGCCCTGCGGCGGATTGACACCGCTCCCGGCCGGTGGGATCGTTTGTGGCGGCCAGCACCAACCTCCGTCGGTCCGTTGTCGCCGCCAACCTTCCCGACACCCCCCAGCGAGGACTCGCGCGAGAGCGACGCGGGTTCCACCGAGCCGAGGCCCACGCTGAAGACCGGCGACAGCGGCGACGACGTCATGCTGCTCCAGGCACGGCTCGCCGCCCTCGGCGTCCTGACCTCGCCCGTCGACGGGATCTTCGGGCCGGCCACCGAGGCGGCCGTCAAGGAGGTTCAGCGCAGGGTCGGCGTGGAGCCGACCGGGGTCGTGGACGAACGCACCGCCGGCTCGATCGCGGACGTCACCGAGGAGGACGCAGACCTCGGCCCAGGCACCACGGGCGGGTCCACACCCGGCACGCCCGAGCCGAAGAGCCGGCTGGTCGTGAACGAGACAAACCGGCGACTGGTCATCACCGGCCCCGGCGGCAAGGTCCTCGTTCTCTCGCCGCTCGAGCGCCGGACCATCCCAGAAGACGACTTCGAGGACTTCAAGCCGCTCCTGGACGACCTCCAGCGGCGGTCGGTGGTCGCGCTGCCGCCGAACGAGGCATCGAACGCACTCGGCCTCATCCTGGGCGGCGCGGTCTGGGCGCTCGTCATCTTCGGCGCATTCGGCCTCTTCCGTGGCAGCAGCACCTACTGGATCGTGGGAGCCGCCGCGATCGCGCTCGCGGTGATCATCCTCGCCGTCGCCGCGAAGCTGGGACGAACGGCCGTCTGGCGCTGGACCCTGCAGCTCGCCGCGCTCGTGGTCATCCTGGCCGTGGGGATCGCGCTACCCGGGTCGGCCGTCTACTTCAGCGCAGGCGTGGACCAGCTCGTGCAGGCCGCCTACTTCGACGGGACGCTGCCGCAGGACCAGCTCGATCTCACGCTGCTCGGCCGGGGCCTCCAGCTCCTCTTCCTCGCCGCCGTGTCGCTGCTGCCCGCACTGCTCTACTTCCTCTTCGACCGCCAGCAGCTGCGGACGCTTCGCGAGCAGTTCGAGCGCCACATGTTCCGGCTCGACCCGTCCATCCAGACCCTGGCCGACGTCCGCGCCAAGTACGGGACGCTGCTCGAAGAGGCATACGGGCCCGTGCTGTCGCACGGCGGTGGCCGCCTGCTGCCCGGCCGGCGCTCCCCCGTTCTCGTGGCGACGATCGTGATCACGCTCGGCTGGCTCTTGACCCTGCTCAATCCCGACGTGGGGCTGATCACCGACCGGGCGGGGATCATCCAGCTCTTCCAGCCGGATCCGTCGACGATCGTCTTCGGCTTCCTCGGCGCCTACTTCTTCGCGCTGATGACGATCCAGCGGGGCTACGCACGCGGGGACCTTCGGCCAAAGACCTACACCCAGATCACCGTCCGCATCTTCGTCGCGATCATCTTCGCGTGGGTGCTTCAGCTGTCCCCGGGCGACGACGAGGCGGGGTACCTCCTGCTGCTCGCCTTCGCCGCCGGGATCGTCCCCGAGACGGCGATCGTCTGGCTCCGTGAGGGCCTGCGCGGCAAGCCGGGGAAGGAGTTCTCGCGCTGGATGGCCGAGCGCGACCCGCTGACGAACCTCGAGGGCATCGACCTCTACGACCGCGCCCGGCTGCTCGACGAGGGCATCACCAACGTCGAGGGGCTCGCCCACCACGACCTGATCGAGTTGCTCCTGCAGACGCGCATCCCGGCGCCACGTCTCGTCGACTGGACCGACCAGGCGATCCTCTACCTCCATGTCGGCACGAGCAGCGTGGAGACCGACGAGAAACCCCCGATGTCGCGGCAGGACGCGATTCGGCAGTTGAACGCCCACGGCATCCGGACGGCCACCGACCTCGAGCAGGCGCACTGGGAGGCCAAGGAGCGTGGCGACCTGGACACGTTCCTGCAGATCGTCCCCGGCCTCCGAGCAGGGACGCCGCCGCGGCTCTCGATCATCCTGGACACGATCCGGGACGAGGAATGGATGGCGAACCTGCGGAACTGGCACAAGCCCGTCCACCTCTTCGAGCACACGCTCGACTGGCCTCCATCTGCTCCTGCGGAAGCGGCCGCGGAGCCCGAGCTCCCGACCGACGCCGGGAACGGGGTGCCCGAACCGGCTACGCCAGCTTCTCTCGCACCAGCCGGCTGACCTCGGAGCCGTCGGCCCGGCCCGCGACCTGCGGCATGACGTCGGCCATCACCCGGCCGAGATCGCCAAGAGAGGTCGCGCCGGTCTCGGCGATCGCGTCGTCGACGATCCGCTCGAGCTCGTCCTCGTCGACCGGCTCGGGCATGAACTCCTCGACCACGTCGAGCTCGCGCTCCTCCTGGTCGGCCTGCTCGTC
>Ga0210115_1000245_pt1 | contig 15326 bp, 12 predicted proteins | sample MayberryNW_TuleB_2_FD_185526 | JGI IMG/M metagenome (GOLD analysis project Ga0210115, IMG submission 185526) | Wetland microbial communities from San Francisco Bay, California, USA, that impact long-term carbon sequestration - MayberryNW_TuleB_D2... | ecosystem: Environmental > Aquatic > Marine... | reverse complement strand
CGATCACCGCGCCCTTCACCGTTGGTGTGGCGGCCGGTCTTGCGAGCCCCCGCTTCGCCAAAGGCTGGGCCGCGGTCGCACCGGACGTCGGCTACGCGGACCACGTCTACGACGCCTTCGACGAAGAAGCCTTCCGCGAGGCGCTCGACCTCGTTCGAACGGACGTGCACGCCATGCTCGAGCGCCGGTCTCTCGTCGAGAGCCGGTTCGACCCGCAGCGCTGGCTGGCGTTCCTCGTGGCCCGCCTCGACGAGGACGGCGCCGCGTTGTGGATGCCGACGTACGAGCCCGACGACGAGGTCGACGCGCACCTGCCGTTCCTCTGCCGCGACCTCGGCTGGGACGACCCGAACTGGCTCGCGAACGAGCGCTCGTTCTCGTTGCTCCTCGAGCGGGTTCGGCCGGGATCGGACGTGCTCGAGGTCGGCGCCGCGAAGTGCTGGGGCGCGCTGCACCTCGTCCCGCGCGGCTGCCGCTACGTGGGAAGCGACATCCTCGCCGACCCGAAGGTCGGCCTGGGCCGCGGCGCGTTCTACGAGGCGCGGGTCGGGCGGTTCGACCGCGGCGACGACCTCGGGCGCGTAGAGGGTCAGCGGCTGGTTGAAGCCGAAGCGTTCGGCGGTGGCGACGAAGTCGTCGTTGCCGATCTTCGGCCCCAGCGGGGCGAAGTCGGCGTTGCAGGACTCGGCGAAGGCCTGGCGGAAGGTGCCGCCGCAGACCTCGCCGTTGGCGTTGCTGATGAAGCGGCCGCCGACGTTGACACCGTCGGTCAGTTCGAATTCGTCGTCGAGCGAGACGACGCCCTTCGTCAGGGCCGCCGTGGTGGTGATCGTCTTGAAGGTCGAGCCGGGCGGCTGCGGCGCCGAGAAGGCCTGGCCGGCGAGCGCGCGGACGTCGCCGCTGCGGGCGTCGAGCACGGCGACGCCGCCGGCGCGGCCGGCCAGCCCGGTCACCGCGGCCTGCTGCAGGTCGGGGTCGATCGTCGTCTTCACCGGCGCTCCGGGTTGCGGCTTCGCCTGGGCGAGGATGCGCGCCGAGCCGCCCTTGCCGGCGACCGCCAGCAGCGAGCCGCCCGGCTTGCCGGCGAGCCGCCGGTTGAATGCCTGCTCGAGCCCACTGACGCCGACCGGCGTGCCGGCCGGGAAGCCCTGGCGGGCCAGCGTCGGCAGGTCTTCTTCCGCGGCTTCGCCGATTTCGCCGGTCACGTCGATCGCGGCGCTGCCCAGCGGGTGTTCGCGTTCGGTCGCCGGGCCTTCGGCGAGCGGCGTCCCGTCGCGGGCGAGGATCGGCGCCCGCGGCGCCAGGTCGACCCGGTTTTCGAGCTGCTCGCCCATTTCCAGGCCGGGGAAGACCAGGCTCGGGTGCCAGGCGATGCCGCCCTCTGCGTAGGGAACCTTGAGCTCGGCGGTGACCGAGCCGAAGGCGACGGTGCCCGCCTCGGCCGGGATCGGCACCACGGTGGCGCTGCCCTCGTCGTCGGGATCGCCGAGCTCGCCAAAGACAAGCGTGCGCAGGGTCGCTACCTCGGCCGCCTCGCGGTAGGCCTGGGCGAAGTCCGCCCGGCTCACCGTCCGTCGTGAGGCTTCGTTCAGCTCGCGGTACATCGCGCCAAAGTCCTTGTTGGCCCAGGCCAAGGCGAAGCGCTCGGCGGCGTCCTTCTCGGGCGAGCCAGGGGAGCCGGCGGAGGCGCCGAGGGCGAAAGCGATGATGGCGACGATCGTCAGCGGCAGCGCGCGCGTAATCAGACGGCGGCGCCGCTGCACCGCGAGAGGCAAGGTTTTCACTGGCTGGGAATTTAGTCTGAGGAGGCGCCGGGTGCTACCCCCAACTCAACTTTTTCCGAATACAGATAGCGGGTCATCCGGTGCAGGGACCCGTATCGACAGGCGTCACCGGCCGATTTTCCAGAGCTCGCAAGAGGATCGAGTTGGGGACCGCGAAGCCGCCCGGCGGGCCCGAGGTGGTCGCGGCGAACACGGTGGCCATCGCCCGACCCTGGGAGTCGACCAACGGACCGCCCGAGTTGCCGCTGCGGACGCTGCCGCGGAGGGAAACGATCGAGCGGGTGATCGGGCCGTTGCCGTAGGCGTCCTCGCTGATCACCGAGTCTGTGTCGCCGAAACGCGCCGGTGAGGCGGAGTAGGGGCCGTTCTCGGGGTAACCGAGGACGGCGCCGGGGGCTCCGCGAGTAGGTTCGGGCGCGATCGTCAAGGGGGCAAGCGGGGCGTCGATCTGCAGCAGGGCCAGGTCGTTGGCAGGGTCGTAGTGGACCGGGGTGGCGTCGAGCGAAGCGCCGTCGATCGTGGTCACGCTGGTGTCGTCCTCGCCGGCGACGACATGCGCGTTGGTGGCGACGACGTTGGGCGCGGCGAGCCAGCCCGATCCCTCGACGCCGAGCCCGCAGGCCGTGCCGAGCACCCGCACCACCGAGTTGCTGGCCCGCCGCACGTCCGGGTCGGCGAGGATCGCCGCGTCTGGGGAGGCGACCGGGGTCGTCGGCCCGGTGATCGAGGGCGCCGGGTCGATCCGGTTGAGCGCGTTGAGCACCGGCCCCGACGGGGGCAGCAACTCGTTCAACTGGCGCAGGATCAGCGATCGCTGCACGTCGGCGCGCAGCTGGGCGGTGCCGGGGGCGTGCAGGGCAACCGCGCCGAAGACCCAGATCAGGCCGAGCGCGACGGCGGCGATCAGCGCCGCGCCGCCGGCGCCGTCGGCGGCGTGCAGGAAGCGGCCCCGGACGAGGCGCTTGCGCAGGCCCAACGCCACGCTCTCGACCGTGACCGCGGCCAGGGCGCCGACGAGCAGCGCCCCCAGGGCGGCGAACAGAGGCGCATAGGGTGAGCTCGCGCCTTCGCTCAGCAGCAATGGGGCGGTGCGGCCGCCGGCAAACGCGCCGATCGCGAAGCCGAGCAGGGTCAGCACCCCGACGACCAGGCCCTGCCTGTATCCCCACATCGCGAAGGCGATGGTGAAGGCAACGATCGCCCAGTCGAGAACGGTCATGGGGGAATCCAAGCAGGCCTGAGGCCCTGGGCCGGGCACTTACGTTCAGTAAGCTGAAGCTCCCAGTGGAGGCTATATCTGCTCAAGAGCAGCCCACGGGTGTCTGTCCGCACTTCCACGCCGCGATCGAGTTGATCGGCAAACGCTGGACCGGGGCGATCGTCTTCGCCCTGACCGACGGGCCGCTGCGCTTCGGCGAGCTGGCCAAGGCGGTGCCCGGTCTCTCCGACCGCCTGCTCTCCCGTCGCCTGCGCGAGCTCGAGCGCGAAGGCCTGGTCGAGCGGCAGGTCGAAGCGGCCTCGCCGACCCGCGTCACCTACTCGCTGACCGAGGCCGGCGCCGCGCTGGGACCGGCGATCACGGAGTTAAAGGAGTGGGCCCGCCGCTGGCGCTCCCCCGGATGACGCGCGTCATCCGGGGCGTCGGTGGATAGCCTGGGGCGCGTGGAGTTACCTGGTCCGTTCGCAGTCGGTCGCTACGCGAAGACGCTTCGCGACGAGCTGCGCAGGCGCGCGCGCGTCCAGTTGATCGGCGAGATCACCGGGTTGCGGCACACCCGGAAGCAGACCTATTTCGAGTTGCGCGATGCCGAGGGCGCGGTTCCGTGCACGATCTGGGCAGGTGAGTTGGCTGCCCTCGGGCTTCCGGAGGGGACATTGCGGGACGGCGCGGAATTCGTCGCGGCGGGCGGGCCGGATTACTTCATCGGCAGCGCGACCTCCTCTCCCGCCTTCTCGTTTCGCGTCACCCACCTGCGCCTCGCCGGCGAGGGCGACCTGCTTGCGCGGCTGGAGGCGCTGCGCAAGCAGTTGCGCAGCGAGGGCCTGTTCGAGCTGCAGCGGCAGCTCGCGCGGCCGCGACTGCCGAAGGCGATCGGCGTGGTGACGGCGGAGAGCGGCGCCGCCCGTCGCGACCTGCTCGCCGGGTTGAGGCGGCGGGGCTGGGCGGGGAGCATCGTCTGGGGCTTCGCCCCGGTGCAGGACCGGCGCGCGGCGCCGGCGATCGCGGCGGCGATCCAGGAGCTGGCGGCGATGCCGGCGGTCGAGGCGATCGTCGTCACCCGCGGCGGCGGCAGCCTCGCCGATCTCTGGGCTTTCTGCGACGAGACCCTCTGTCGCACGGTGGCGATGCTGCGCGTGCCGGTGATCAGCGCCGTCGGCCACGAGCGCGACGCGACCCTGCTCGACGACGTCGCCGCCGTCGCCTGCTCGACCCCGACCCACGCGGCCGAGGCGGTCGTGCCACTCGACTGTCACGCCGCGCGGGGCGAGTTGGTGCGCAGCGCCGCGGCACTGCGCCGGGCGGGCGAGGGTGCGGTCAGCGGTCGCAGTCGTCACCTGGTGGGGCTCGCCCGCGGTCCCGCGCGGGCGCTGCGGCGCGAGCGGATCGCGCTCAACCAGAAGACGCGCGAGATCCGCGCCTCCTCCGAACGCGGCCTGGCCCAACGCCGCGCCTTCCAGCGCCGGCTCGCGCTTGTCGTCCTCGACCGCGCCGCCCGCCGCGCCGCTGGACCGGAGGCCGCCGCCCGCCGCGAGGCACTGCGCCGCGCCGAGGTCGCCTTCCGCGCGCACGAACCGGAGCGCACGCTGGAACGCGGCTACGCCCTCGCCGAGGACGCCGCCGGTGAGCCGGTCACGGGCGCCGCGGCGGCGCTCGCCGCCGGCCACCTGCGTCTGCGCTTCGCCGACGGCGCCGTCGGCGCCGCGATCGAACCGGAGGGAGGCGGGCAATGAGCGAGCAGCCGCGGTCCTACGAGATCGCGGTCGAGCGGCTCGAGCAGATCATCGACCGGCTCGACTCCGGCCAGGCCGGCCTGCGCGAAACGCTCGACCTCTGCCGCGAGGGCCGCGAGCTCGTCACCTACTGCTCGGCCGAGCTCGACGCCGTCGGCAAGGACCTCGAAGAGCTCCGGCTGGACGAGCTCGCGGCAAGGCTGGAGGCGCCGGGCGATTCCTGACTCAAGCCCTCTCCGGGCCGGAGCAGAGGTTGCCGAGCGCCGGACAGCCGCGGCAGAGGTCCCAGCTGCGTCGCTCGGGTGGCGCGACCGGGAACTCGCCGGCGGCGATGCGCTCGACCTTCGCCCGTAGCTGCTCGCGGCCACGCTCGATCGCGGCGCTGTCGAGCAGCTCGGTGACGGGGTCCTGGGGGCGTTCGAGGAAGACGTAGGCGACCTCGACGTCCTCTGCAGCTCGCGCCTCGGCGACCGCGAGGGCGTAGATCGCCCGCTGGGTCGCGTACTTGACGGCGCGCTCCGCTGGGGCCACGCCGTCGAGGCGGTCGGTCTTGTAGTCGATCACCAGCGGCGGCTCGCGATCGCGCTCGACCAGCAGGTCGATCGAGCCGCGCAGGGTCGCGCCGGCGACGCCGAGCAGCAGCGGCACCTCGGCGCGGGTGGTTGCCCCCGCGGCGCCGACCCGCTCGCGCAGCAGTTCGGACCCGAGCCAGGCGCGGACCGGCGCCAGCAGCGCCGGCTCGGCTTCGCTGCCGGGGTCGATTCCCGCCGCCGCGGCGTGCTGCCCGACAAGCGCCTCGTCGGGCTCACGCCACCCGTTCGCCGCGCTCCACTCGAGCAACGAGTGAACCGCAGCGCCTCGCGCCGCGGCCTCGTCCCGCGCAGGCCGACGGGCCTCAAAGCGGCCTATTTGGCCGCTTTGAGGCCCGTCGGCGGGGAGATCGAGGACGCGCTCCGTGAAGAAGCGGTAGGCGCACCGCTCGTAGGCGGTGAGTGCGGTGTAGGAGAGGGGGCGGTGGGGGACGGTGGGGGGGCGGCGTTGCAGCGGTGGCGCCTGGGTCTCGGTAAGCAGCGCTGGCGGGGTCGGTTCGGCCCGTGTCGCGGTCAGCTCCGCCGCTCGCTCGGGCGAGGGGAGGTTGACCCGGACGGCTAGCTGCGAGGGAGCGAAGCCCGCATCGAGCCCCTCTCGCGGCTGCGGGGCCGGGACCTCGATCATCGAGTCGTGCTCGCGATCGACCTCGAAGCCGGCGAGGATCCGCTCGATCACCGGCGTGCCCGGCTGGTCGTTGTGCCCCGGTTTCGGCGCGGCGACGCCGCTGAGGATCAGCCGCTCTCGCGCTCGCGTCGCGGCGACGTGGAAGAGCCGCAGCTCCTCGGCCGCTTCGCGTTCCTGCGTCGCGGCGCAGAGCTGTGCGTGTGCGTAGAGGTTGACCGAGGCGGCGCCGAGGCGGCGCAACTGCAGGCCGACCCGCGGCTGGTCCGGCTCGCGGCCGAGCGTCAGCAGCGGCAGTCGCGTACCGGCCAGCAACCGCCGCGAGAGGTTGGGGACGGCGACGACGTCGAACTCGAGGCCCTTGGCGCTGTGCACGGTCATGATCCGCACTCCGTCGTGGCCCTCGATTGCGGTTGCCGCTTCGGCGTCGGCGTCGGCTTCCGCCCGCGAGGAGAGGAAGTCGAGCAGCCCGCGCAGGTCGCGACCCTCGCGCGACTCGAACTCTTCCGCCAGCCGCATCAACTTGCGCACGTTGGCGAAGCGCGCCTGCCCCGCCGGCCGCATCAGCACCGCCAGGTCGTAGCCGGTGGCGGTCAGCGCTGCCTCGATCAGCCCGGCGAGCGAGAGTCGGCCGGCGCGGGCGCGCAGCTCGACGATCGCCTGCGCGAGCTCGCGCAGCAGGGCCAGCTCGGCGTCCGGGATCTCGGCCAGCCGCGCGGGCGCCTCGAGCTCGGCCTCCTCCAGTTCCACCGCCTGCGCCAGGGCCGGCCAGACGTGGCGTCGGCGGCCGGCCGCGGCGCGCAGTAACCAGAGCGTGTCGGGGGCGGCGGCACAGGCCGGTGAGGCGAGCGCGCCGAACAGCGCCTGGTCGTCGAGCGGATTGGCGATCGTCGCCAGCAGGGCGCAGACGTCGGCGACCTGTTGCTGGGACCAGTAGCCGCGGCCGCCGATCGTGTAGGGGCGTAGGCCGGCGCGCTCGAGCGAGTCCTCGTAGGCGTCGAGATGGGTGAAGGCGCGCAGCAGGACGACGATCTCGCCGCGCTCGACCCCGCTGTCGGCCAGCTCGCGCAGGCGGGCGGCGACGAAGCGGGCCTCGGCGAGGTGGTTGGGCGGCGTGTCGGCGTCGGTCGCCGGGGCCAGGTCGATCGTCTCCTCATCCCAGCCATCGCGCGCGGTCAGCAGCAACTCGGCGGCCGGGCCCTCGCCGGACGGTGAGGGTCGCTCGGGCAGAGCGCCGACGCGCAGCGGGTGAAAGCCCTCGCCGAGCAGCTTCGCCCCGATCGCGTTGACCGCGCCGATCAGCTCCGGCCGCGAGCGGAAGTTGCCGCTCAACTCCATCGCCTCGCCGGTGACGCTCTCCTCGACGGCCCGCCGCTGCTCGCGGAAGACGTCGAGGTCGGCGTGGCGGAAGCCGTAGATCGATTGCAGCTCGTCGCCGACGACCATCAGCTCGGTGCGCGGCCCGCGCAGCGCCTCGATCAGCCGCAGCTGCAGGCGGTTGGTGTCCTGGAACTCGTCGACCAGCAGGTGAGTGAAGCGGCCACGGTAGGCGTTGCCGATCTCCTCGCGTTCGAGCAGGTCGACGGCGCGCAGCTGCAGGTCCTCGAAGTCGAGCCCTTCGCGCCGGTCCTTGACCGCGGCGAAGCGTCGCGAGAAGAGCGTGAGCAGGGCGGCGATGTGGCGGTAGGCCTCGCCTCCCTCGCCCGCCTCGGCGCTGCGGGCGATTGCCGCGTCGATCGTCTCGCGGTAGGCGGTCATCGATTTCGCCCTGCTGTCGGTTCGCAGCGTGGTCAGCTCGTCGAGGCCCGGCGCCGCGCTGCTCTCGAGCGCCGCCAGCGCCCGCTCGACCAGCTCGCGGTTGGAGTTGGTCGCCTTCAGCTCGGCGAGGGTCTCGGTCGCGACCGCGGCGGCGTGGCGCACGGCTGCCTCCGGATCCGCGGCCGGCGGTTCGGGCAGGACCGGCGCGACCCCGCGACTGCGCAGCTCGGCATGGACGCCGCTGACGATCGCCCGCAGGCCGCCGATCTCGAAGGCGGCGACGGTCCGCTCGCGCCCCTCGTCGCCGTCGGCGAGGAACTCGGCCAGGGCGTCGTCGAACGCCTCGCGCGCCGCCCGCTCCGCCTCGGTCGCGTCGAGGACGCGGAAGCGCGGGTCGAGCCCCGCTGCCACCGGGTGCCCGGCGAGGAGTCGGTTGCAGAAGCCGTGGATCGTCGTCACCCAGGCGCCGCCGATCCGCGCCAGCAGCTCGCGGGCGCGTTGCGAGCCGCCCGCCGCGCGCAGCTCGAGCGCCGTGCGGATGCGCTGGCGCAGCTCGGTCGCCGCCTTGTCGGTGAAGGTGAAGGCGAGCACCGCGTCGGGCGAGACCTCGAGCTCGTGGACGAGGCGGCAGTAGCGGTCGACCATGACCCCGGTCTTGCCCGTCCCGGCGCCGGCCTCGACCAACAGGTCGTGGTCGGCGGCCTCGATCGCCCGCGTCTGCTCGGGGGTCGATGTTCGCTGACTCACCGCTCCTCCCACTCGCCGTCCTCGGCTTCGACCGGTGCCCGGTCGCGGCGGCAGATCGGGGCAAAGTCGCAGAAGGCGGGGCAGACGTCGTGGCCGCGCAGGCCCGCTCGCGGCCCCGGGTCGCGGCGGATGTCGCCGCGGCGCATGCGGGCGACGATCTCGCCGGCGCGTCGGCGCGCGTCGGCGAGCGCCTGCGCGAACCCCTCATCGTCGACCACGTCGTTGTCGTAGAGGCGGTAGGCGCCGAGCCCCGCCGCCGCGTCCTCGCGCACGACGCCGCGCGGCCGTCGGGTGGAGGTGCCGCGCAGCGGGTGGTAGAGCCCGGCTGCCGCGTCGGCCCCCCAGTGCTCGGCGACCGCGATCAGGTAGAGCTGCAGCTGCAGCTTCGCCTGCTCCTCGAACTTCTCCCGCGGCGTCACCGCGCGCGAGAGCTTGTAGTCGAGGACAAGAGCGCGCCCGCCGGGGTCGCGGTCGACCCGGTCGATCGCCCCGTGCAGGCCCCAACCGTCGATCTCGAGCACGGGGCGTTCGGCGTCCTCGTCCTCGCCGAAGCTCGCCTCGAACAGCCAGGGCTCGAAACCGCCGAGCTCGCGCCCGGCCTCGTCGGCGAGGAAGCGAGCCAGCAGGCCCTCGACCCGGCGCGCGATCGCTCGCTCGGCCGGATGCGAGCCGAGGCCGCGCTCGGCGGCGAGCTCGGCTACCAGGGTGCGACCGCGGGCGATCCAGGCGCCGAGCGAGCTGGGCCGGGGGAGAGGGTCGCCGCTCGGGCGCTCGCGGTAGAGCCGGTCGAGCACGGCGTGCATCAGGCCACCCTGGACGAGCGGGTCGGGGGTCGGGTCGAGTGGCTGGGGGTCGAGCTCGTGCGAGACGAACCAGCGGTAGGAGCAGACGTCGAACCCCTCCAGCGTCGTGCCGCCGTAGGCGGGGATCGCGGCGAGGGCGGCGAGCACGGCGGGGTTGCTCAGCGGGCCGGGGGCGCGGCTCGCCGCGTTGGCTCGGCGGGCGCGCTCCAGCTCACCCTCCGTGGGCGCCCGCCCCGGCGCGAGGCCGAGCCGGGTCAGGTCGCGGGCGATGGTCAGCCCGGCCTCGACCGGGTCGATCTCCCCGTCGCCGGCTGGCGGGTCGAGCAGGCGGCGGATCTCGTCCACGAACGGGGAGCGTGCCTCGGCGACCCCGTTCTCGTCGCTGTCGCGGTAGGAGAGGAAGAGCCGCCGGCTGGGCAGCGCCAGGCAGGCGTGAAAGAGGTAGCGCTCCTCGGCGTCGGGGTCCCGCCGCGGCTCGAGCCCAAGCGCGGCCCGTTGCTGCTCGGCGAGGAAGGGGTCCTCGTCGCGGTCGCGGCGCGGGAACTCGCCGTCCTGCAACGAGGCGACGAAGGCGTGCTCGAAGCGCGAGGCGCGTAGCCGGTAGGGACTGGCGATTCGCACCCGGCCCTCGACCGGCCCGCTCCAGGCGTTGAAGCGGAGCCCGCGCAGGGTCGCCGCCAGGTCCTGCGGCTGCGGCGCCAGCTCGGGCCACTCGGCGAGGTCGCCGAGCGCCGTGGAGATCGTGGCGGCGGCGCGCAGCTCGAGGCCGTCGCCAGGCTGCGGAGCCGGCCCATCTCCCTCGCCGCCGAGCGGTCGCGCTGCCATCGTCGCCGCCAGGCGCGCGACGGCGGCGGCCAGCCCGGCCGGACCCGCGCTCGCGGCGTCCCTGACCTTGGCGAGGTCGCCGGGCGGCCCCTCGCGCCGCTCCTGCCACAGCTCGAGGGCGGCGGCCGCGCCTTGCACCCGGCGGCGCCGCAGCTCCCGCTCGAACCAGTCGACCGTCGCCGGACGCAGGCCCGAAGGGCCGCGCAGGAAGCGCAGCAAGTCCTCGGCCCGGCCGGCGCCGAACTCGACCTCCAGCAGCGCGATCAGCGCGCCGCCGACCGCGGTGCCGCTGACCGGCACCTCGGCCTCGAGCGCGACGGCGACGCCGCACGACTCGAGCACGGCGGCGAGCAGCGGTCCGCGGCGCACCGGGTCGCGCACGGCGATCGCGATCCCGGCCGGATCGGCGCCGGCGGCGATCAGCTTCGCCACCTCGACCGCGATCGCCTCGGCCTCGCCGCGCTCGCCGGTGGAGCGGAGCAGCACCAGCGCCTCGGTGGGGGTGCGCCGCGCCGGCTCGACCTTGCCGAACTCGTGCTGGAGGTGGGCGAGGAGCGGATCGACGCCGAACGGTTCGAGCCCCCGCGGGCCGTCGAGCCCCTCGCTCGTCTCGGCGATCCGGCGCAGCTGCTCGAACAGGTCGGCGCGGGCCGCGAGCGCAGGGCTGTCCCGCTTGTACGGCAGGGCGACGGTAACCTCGGTCGCCGCGCTCAGCGCTTCGAGCAGCCGGCGCTGGTTGGGGGTGAGCTCGCCCGGCTCGTAGAGGAGGACCGGTCGCTCGCCCCAGGCTGCGGGCGCCGCGCGCAGCGACTCGATCGCGGCGAGGTCGGCGCCGTGGACGTCTGTCACGCCGAGCCGGTCGCGCAGGTCGGCGTAAGCGGCGAACAGCGTCGCGAGGTCGCCGAGGTAGGCGGATGCCTCGAGGGTTTGCGCTCCGGAGCCGAGCGAGCCGGGCTCGAGTCCGGCGCTCTGCAGCTCGGTGAGCAGACGCTCGAACGGGATTGCGAACCCCGGCCGGCCGGCGGAGCGTCGCAGCCGCCGGAGCTCGTCGCGACGCTCGCGGAGCGCCAGCGCGACGGTGGCCAAGCGCTGCGCCGGCGTCAGCTCTCCCTTGGGGGTGGCGCCGGTGCTCGCCGCGACCTCGCGGAAGAGGTCGCCGAAGGTCAGCACCGAGCCGCCCAGCGCGGCGCCGGAGCGACAGAGGATGCGCTCGAAGCGGAAGACGTCGTCGAGCGTCGGCAGGACCAGCACCGGCTTGCGGTCGAGCGCCTCGCCGAAGAGCGCCTGCACGCGCTCGGCGCGGCCGGAGTTGGGGGGTCCGTGGATCAGCGTCAGCGGCATCGGCGGAAGCGATCCAGCATAGGTCCGCGTCCGGCGCGCAGGTGTCGCCGTCAAGCCGCCCGCGAAGCCGCAAATGGCGCGATTTCATCCCCAGCTTTGTCGTCTGCCGCCCTCTCTAGATTGAGCGCAGAAATGGCCCTCTGCTTCGTAGACCCAGCAGACGCGATCCGCGCGATCGCTGACTCGATCGGCCGCGAGGCACGCCGCCAGCTTCTCGGCGAGGCGGTCCGCGCCTGGGTCGACGAGATCCCCGACGACGAGCTCGAGGGCCACTACGCCAAAGCCCTCTCCGAGCTCGACGAGCACGACCTCTCGATGCTCGCTGCCTGGCATGGCTCGCTCGAGCTCGGCCAGCCGGTCCCCAACCGCGACTTCCTCATGGGCGCCTTCGGCTCCCTGGGCGAGAACCGCCGCGAGGCGCTGAAGCTGGCCGCCGGCTTCCGTGGCGAGGAGGCCGTCGACGCCGGCGTAACCGAAGACGACGCCCTCGAGCTGGTCCTCGATCTCCTCTCCCAGCCCCGCCTGATGGACCTGGCGGTGGAGGCAGTTGACCTCTACGTCTGGGACCGAGCGGGAAGCGACAACTGAGGACCCTGCAAACCGGCGCATCTCGGGGTCCTCGGTCGCTCGGATCGGGTCACGCACTGATGGTGCGCTCCCCTCACCTCGCTTCCTGCGTCCCCCGACCTGCTTGGTTTTCGGGTCCTAGAGTTTGTCTGATCTCTGATATCGCCTGCTCGTTGTCCTGGAAGTGGACGGCGGTCATGCCGGCCCTCTCGGCGCCTTCGCAGTTGACCTGGACGTCGTCGACGAAGAGGCAGCGCTCGGCCGGTAGGCCGAGGCGGGCGAGCGTGAGCGCATAGATCCTCGATTCGGGCTTGCGGCAGCCGACGAAGCCCGAGTCGACGACGGTCTCGAAGATCTCATCGACCGGCAGCATCGGGCGCCACCAAGGCTCCCACTCGCGCACGTTGTTGGTCAGCATCGCCATCCGGTAGCCGGTTGCCTTGAGTTCGCGCATCAACTCGATCATCGCTGGGTTCGGCTCGAGCGCCTCGAAGTAGATCTCTTTGAAGCTGTGCATCTCGGGGCGGTGGCCGAGCAGTGGCTCGAGGCTGGCGGTGAGCTGTTCGAGGAAGGCGGCCTCGGTGATCTCGCCGCGCTCCATCTCGAACAGCGGGTTCTCGCCACCGTTGCTCTCGGTAGCGGCCTGCATCGCCTTCCCGAGCGACTCGGACGTGATCCCGGTCCGATCCTGGAAGGCCATGAAGGACTGCACCAGCGGCGTCGTCAGCACGCCACCGAAGTCGGAGATGACCGCCTCGAGCTCAGCCATCGCCGCGGACCAGCTCGTAATGGCCGAGGCCCTTGCGGCCCTCGACCGACCAGCGGAAGAAGGCGACCTGGGAGACCGAGTCGGGGCGGCGAATCTTTGCGGCGCTGATCAGGGTGCCGGCGCCGCGCAGCGGTTGACCCTCCTCGCCATCGGTCCAGAGCTCGAGCGTCGCCCGCCGCTGCATCCCGTCCGGCCCGTACTCGGTCGAGAGCAGGGTCTCAGAGGCCTCGACCGGCGCCCCGTCCGGGTCGCAGAGGATCGCTGTCACCTGCTCGTCGCCGTGCTCGTCGGCGTCCGGCGGCCGCACCGCGCTCAGCGCCAGCAGGCCGCCGTCGTCGAAGACGATCCCGATCGACCGGCGCCGCACCTGTCCAGGTCCTTCGCTCATCCCGCGGGACCATATTCTGCGCGGAGAATTGACCGCCGCAACGATCCGCACCGCCGACTCCCAACGCGACGCCGCCGCCTGCCTCGCGATCTACGCGCCGTACGTCGAAAAAGGAGCCACGTCGTTCGAGGAGGAGGTTCCGACTCCCGCCGAGTTCGGACAGCGGATCGCGCGGACCCTGGAGACCCACCCCTGGCTGGTCGCTGCACAGGGCGGGGAGACGGTTGGCTACAGCTACGCCATCCCGCATCGCTGGCGGCCTGCGTACCGCTGGGCGGTGGAGACCTCGGTCTACGTAAGCGCCGATCAGCAGCGCCGAGGTATGGGCCGCGCCCTGTGCATGGAGCTGCTCGAGCGGTTGCGCCGCCAGCGCTTCCACGTCGCCTGCGCCGGCATCACCCTTCCCAACGAGGCCAGCATCGGCCTGCACGAGAGCCTCGGCTTCGTCCCCGTCGGCGTCTACCGCCGGATCGGCTGGAAGGATGGCTCCTGGCACGACGTCGGCTGGTGGCAACTGGACCTGCAGCCGCCCAGCGAGGCAAGGCCAGCTGAGCCGCTCCCTCCCGGTTAGCGCGATCTGTCTGTATTCTGACACCTTATGCGGTGTCAAGCGACAAATCTCGGCGCTGCTTTACAGCGAGCCCGGGAGCAGCAGGGCCTGAGCCAGCGCCGCCTGGCCCTGCGCGCTGGTACCAGCCAGGATGCGATCAGCAGGATCGAGCGTGGGGTCGAGGCGCCGACGCTGGACCGCTTCGCTCAGCTCATGCTGGCGCTTGGCTTGCGACCGGTAATCGAGCTCGAGCCCCTGCAGAGCCGGGTGTCTCGCGACGAGCTCGCGGCCGGCCAGGCATTGACTGCGCGCGAACGGCTGCGCGAGGCGATTGGCTGGAACCGCGTGGCCTCGCGCCTGGCTGCGGCCGGTGAGCAAGCGAGGCGCAGCGGGCATCCGGCTACGAGGGCGAGCAGACCGTGAGCGAAAGCGCGCGGGGCGAGCGCCCCCTTGACCTCGGCGAGTTGATCGCGACCCTTGCCCGTCACGGCGTTGAGTACATCGTGATTGGCGGTGTGGCAACCCAGGTGCACGGCCACCGTCGCACGACGATGGATCTTGACCTGACGCCGGAGCCCGGTCCCGAAAACATGCGTCGACTTGGCGCGGCGCTTGCTGCGCTGGAAGCGCGGCCACGAGATGCAGGGCCAGGAGAGGCGGAGATCCCTGTCGATGACCCGGAGCGCCTGGCCGTCGCGGCGATCGTCCCGCCGCTGCTCACGCGCCACGGTCAGCTGCACATCGTCAAGGAGCCCAAGGGCGCCTCTGAGTTTGATCGGATGTATGAGCGAGCGCTGCGCGTCGATCTCGATGGGACCGAGGTCGCGATCGTCGCCCTCGACGACCTGATCCGGATGAAGCGCGCAGCGGGTCGCCCCGCCGACCTCGACGACATCGCCGCCCTCACCGAGGTCGAGCGCCAGCGACACAGGTCCGAGCGGTAGCCCCGGTTACCATTGGCCGATGCCTGAGAACCAAACCGATGTGCTGACCGAAGACGACGTGCTGGAGGCGCTCGAGGAGGTGATCGATCCCGAGCTGGGGCTCGACTTCGTCTCGCTGGGCCTCGTCTACGACGTCGAGATCGAGGGCGAGGACGTCTACGTCACCTTCACCCTCACCACCCCCGCCTGCCCGATCGGCCCCCAGGTCTCCGAGCAGATGAGGGAGTTCGTAGGCGACCTCCCCGGCGTCAGCACCGTCCACCCCAAGATGATCTTCGACCCCCCCTGGTCCCCCGAGATGATGTCCGAGGACGCCAAGTTCGCACTTGGGTTCTAGGCAGGGATTGCGGGGTCAGAGGGGGTCATAAGGGGTCAGTTCTGTCCCCATCCCGTCCCCACGGCCGTCCCCACGGAGATTCTCAGGTGACGGAATGAACCGCCCCGGCTTCGATGGAGACCAAATCCCCTGAGAGGATGAGGTCATGTCACGAAATCGGAGGTACCCGCCGGAGGTCAGAGAGAGGGCGGTCGCCCTGGTGCTCGAGCACCAGGGCGAGCATCGCTCCCAATGGGCGGCGATGCAGTCGATCGCACCCAAGTTCGGGATGGCGGCCGAGACGCTTCGCAATTGGGTCCGCCAGGCCGAACGCGACCGTGGCCTGAAGCCAGGACCGACGAGCGAGGAG
>Ga0210115_1000244_pt1 | contig 15373 bp, 18 predicted proteins | sample MayberryNW_TuleB_2_FD_185526 | JGI IMG/M metagenome (GOLD analysis project Ga0210115, IMG submission 185526) | Wetland microbial communities from San Francisco Bay, California, USA, that impact long-term carbon sequestration - MayberryNW_TuleB_D2... | ecosystem: Environmental > Aquatic > Marine... | reverse complement strand
GACGGACCACCCACCGGGAGGCTCAGCCATGGCCGCGACCACCTCCGCGCCGCCCGCAGCGCGCACCGACGACGAGTTCCTCGAGGTCGTCTCGCCGTTCCGGCGCGAGCTGCTGGCCCACTGCTACCGGATGCTGGGCAGCGTCCACGAGGCGGAGGACCTCGTGCAGGAGACCTATCTGCGTGCCTGGCGGTCCTACCACGGCTTCGAGGGCCGGTCCTCGCTGCGCACCTGGCTCTACCGGATCGCCACCAACGCCTGCCTGACCGCCTTGGACAGCCGTAACCGCCGGCCCCTGCCGACCGGGCTCGGCGGGCCTGCCTCCGACCCCTCGGACCCGCTGGAGCAGGCCGAGATCCTCTGGCTCGAACCGGTGCCCGACGCGCTGGTCGGCGGCGACCCCAACGACCCGGCCACTGTGGTCACCGCCCGCTCCACCGTGCGGCTCGCCCTCGTCGCCGCCCTGCAGCACCTGCCGCCGCGCCAGCGGGCCACCCTCGTCCTCCGCGAGGCGATGCAGGTGCCGGCCGCCGAGGTCGCCGAGATGCTCGGGACGACGGTTGCTGCCGTCAACAGCAGCCTGCAGCGCGCCCGCGCCCAGCTCGACGCGATGGACGTCCGCGAGGAGGACGTCGTCGAGCCGGAGGACCCGGCGCAGCGCGCCCTGCTCGACCGCTACGTGCGCGCGCTCGAGACCAAGGACGTGCGCGGCATCGTCGAGGCGTTCACCGCCGACGCGGTCTGGGAGATGCCGCCCTTCACCTCGTGGTACCGCGGCGCCGAGGCCATCGGCACCCTCGTCGGGGAGCACTGCCCGGCCGGCCCGGGCGACCTCCTCGCCCTGCCGACCCGCGCCAACGGCGGCCAGCCCGCCTTCGCGGTCTACCTGCGCGGCCGCGAGGCGTGGGAACCGTTCCAGCTGCAGGTGCTCACCGTCACCGACGGCCGCATCTCGCACGCCGCCGCCTTCTTCGACACGACCCTCTTCGGCACGTTCGGCCTGCCCGCGAGCCTTCCCCTGGTCGCATGACCGCCACCCCGTCGCACCCGGTCGCGCTGCCGGCCACGGTGGGCGAGGGGTTCGCGCTGCTCGAACGCGCCATCGGCTACACCCTGGGCAGCCTCGTCCTGGTCGGTCCGGGGCAGCTGACGGCGCCGACTCCGTGCGCCCGGTGGGACCTGCGCCGGCTGCTCCGGCACATGGACGACTCGCTGCGCACGCTGCACGTGGCGATCGCCGCGGGCCACCTCGACCTGTCCGCCGGCGCGCCGACGGACGCCGACTCCGGCGACCCCGTCGCCGACCCGGTCGGAGCCCTGCGCAGCCGCGCCTGCGCGATGATGGGCGCGTGGGCCGACCCGCGCGGCCCCACGGCGGTCACCATCGGGGGCGCCGGCCTGCCCGCCGGCATCTTGGCGGTCGCGGGGGCCGTCGAGGTGGCGGTCCACGGCTGGGACGTCGCGCAGGCCTGCGGAGCCGACCGGCCCATCCCGTCGTCGCTGGCCGCCGCGCTGCTCGGCCCCGCGCTGCTCTTCGTCGACGACGGTGACCGTCCGCGCCGGTTCGGTCCCGCCGTGGCCGTACGCCGCCGGGCCGGTCCGGGCGAGCGGCTCCTCGGCCACCTCGGCCGCCACGGCTGACCTGCCCGCGGTCGGCAGCAAGCAGAGACAGCCTTTGCTTTCGGCCCTCTTGCCGGGGACCTGCGACTGCGAGACGGTCGGATTCGCACCGTGCTGACCCAATGATCCGATTCGTCACGACGGGGAGAGCCATGACCGACACGACCACCGATGCCCCGACCCCCGCTGCCGACGGCGGCGACGAAGGCTCCCGCGGCCTGACCCGGCGCGGCCTGCTCGGCGGCGGCGCCGCGAGCGCCCTCGGGCTCGCGATGGCCGGCAGCCTCGGCGGGCTGGCCCGGGCCGGCGGTGCCGAGGGCGCCGTCACGACCGTCAAGCACGGGTCCGGCGTGGGCTACGGCCCGCTGGTGACCGACCCGGCGGGACTGTTGTCGCTGCCGAAGAGGTTCCGGTACACCGTGGTCGCCGAGTCGGGCGTCACGACACTGGAGGGCGGCGGCGTCTCGCCCGACAACTACGACGGCACGGCGGCGTTCCCCCGCACCGGCGGTGGCAGCGTGCTGGTCGCCAACCACGAGATCCGGGCGCCCGGCTCGTACCAGCACGGCGTGCCGCACGTCGCCGGCGTGACCTACGACCCCGGTGTCGAGGGAGGCACCACGACGATCGAGGTGGACGGCGAGGGCCGGCGGGTGCGTGAGTACGTCAGCCTGGCCGGCAGCAGCACCAACTGTGCGGGCGGCCGGACCCCGTGGAACACCTGGCTCACCTGCGAGGAGACGTTCGAGCCGGTCGGTGCGACCAAGCCGCACGGCTACGTGTTCGAGGTGGACCCCTACGACCAGACGGCCAACCAGGACCCGACGCCGATCGTCGCGCTCGGCCGGTTCGAGCACGAGGCGGTCGCCGTCGACCCCGACACCGGGCAGATCTACGAGACCGAGGACGCCAACGACCCGCACGGGCTGCTCTACCGCTGGACCCCACCGAGCGACGCCCTGCCGCTGGGCACGGGCAGCCTGGGTGCTCTCGCCGCCGACGCCGGCGTGCTCGAGGCGATGCAGGCGTTCGACCACGGGACCTGGGTGCCGGACCTGTGCGTCGCAACCAAGCCGGGGACGACGTACGACGTCAGGTGGCGGCCGGTGCCGAACCGCAACCCGGCCACGCTCGCCGAGGTCGTCCGCAAGCAGTTCAACGGCACCTGGGGTGGCACGTCCTACACCGATCGGCCGGGCGGGAACATCACCCGCAGCCGCAAGCTCGAGGGCGCCTGGTGGGGTGACGGCGGGGCGTACGTCGTCGCCTCCTTCGCGCGCACCGGCGACGGCAGCGCCGTGCAGCACGACGGTCAGGTCTGGTTCGTCGACCCGCTGGAGGACACGATCACCCTCAAGCTGCGCTTCGCCTACACGACCGACCAGGACGGAGACCCGGACGGCCCGGACAACATCACGGTGTCGCCGTACGGCGGGGTGATCCTGGCTGAGGACGGCGAGGGTCGCCAGCACCTGGTCGGCGCGACGGCGCAGGGGGTGACCTACTTCCTGGCCCGCAACGAGGTCGGCGACGGCAGCGGGGAGATGGCCGGCCCGACCTACTCCGCCGACAAGTCGACGCTCTTCGCCAACCTCTTCCACCCCGGCCACGTCTACGCGATCACCGGGCCCTGGCACCGTATCGGCACGGTCGGCTGAGCGGTCACACTGCACGGGTGACCGGAGAGCTCGAGGACGAGAGGGAGCCCGACTACCGGATGAGCCTGGCGGCGGAGCGGACGTACCTCGCCTACGTCCGCACGTCGCTCGCCCTGCTCGCCGCCGGGGTCGCCGTCGCGGCCGCCCTTCCGGACGCGGGGCACGAGGGGCTGCGCCGGGTGACCGGGCTGGTCCTGGTCGCCACCGGGCTGCTGGTCGTGGCGACCGCGCGGCTGCGCTGGCGGGCCGTCGACCAGGCGATGCGGCAGGGCCGGCCGCTGCCACCGGCACCGGTCACGACGGTGCTCACCGCCGGCACGCTGGTCGCGGCCGTGCTGGCGGTCGTGCTGGTCCTGCTGGTCTGACGCAGCGCCCGCTCAGCCCTTGCCGAGTGCCCGGGCCAGCTCGTCGCGGCCCATCCGGGAGCGACCAGGGATGTCCCGGCGCTTGGCCTCCTCGTAGAGCTCGGCCCGGGTCTTCGGCGTGCTGCCACCACTGCGCTTGCGGGCTGCCACTGCCGCGCCCTGCTTGCCGAGAGCCGTCCTGGTGGACTTCGGCATGCTGGCGATCGACTCCTTCGACTTCGCGGCGCCGGCCGCCTTCTTGATGTTCTTGCGCGCCGCATTCCGCTGCTTCGTGGTCGCCATGTCGTCACCTCTCCTCGGTGTCGTCCCGTCGTCCCGACCGCAACCGGCCGGCGTCGACCTCACGCCTGGGGTTGCGGCGCAGGTACTCCTGCTCCAGCACCTCCATCCGGTGGGTGTGCGCCGTCAGCGCCGACTCGGAGCCGTGCAGGAAGGTCTCGTGCCGGGTCTCGTGCAGGTGCTCGAGCTCGCGCAGCAGGTCGTCATCGCCGAGCTCGGCAGCCGCCGGTCCGGTCGTGCGGTCGTGCGAGGTCTGCGGTGTCATGCCGCGGGATTACCCGCGTGGCCGGCAGTCATCCCCCGGACCGGTCAGCCCTTGCGGCCGGTCGTCGCGATGCCTTGCACGAAGTAGCGCTGGCCCAGGAAGAACGCGATGATCATCGGCACCGTCGAGATGACGCTCGCGGCCAGCACGACCGTCCACTTCATCTCCCCGCCCTGCCCGAACTGGTCGAGCACCACCTTCAGGCCGCGCGGCAGCGTGAACAGCGCGCTGTCCTGGAGGTAGATGAGCGGCCGCACCAGGTCGGTCCAGCTCGCCCTCAGCTCGAGGATGAAGGTGATGATCAGGGCCGGCTTCGACAGCGGCACCGCGATCCGCCAGAACAGCCCCAGGTAGCCGACCCCGTCGACCCTCGCTGCCTCGAAGAGCTCGCGGGGCAGGTTCAGGAAGAACTGCCGGAGCAGGAAGATGTAGATCGCCGAGCCGAAGAGGTTCATCCCCCAGAGCGGCACCTGGGTGGTGGCCAGCCCGAGCTCGTTCCACACCAGGTACGTCGGCACCATCGTGACGACGCCCGGCAGCATCATCGTCGCGAGCACGAGCCCGAACAGCGCGTTGCGGCCGCGGAACCGGAAGTAGGCGAAGCCGAAGGCGATGAAGGCGCTGGACAGGGTCACCGCTGTCGCGGCGGCCAGGCCCACCGTCACGCTGTTCATCAGCCAGCGCAGGATCGGCGCCTCCCGCCACACCTCGGCGTAGTTGCCGGGCTGGACGTCCCTGGGCCAGAGCCGGTTGTCGAAGACCTGCGACTGCGGCTTCAGCGAGGCACTGACCAGCCAGAGGAACGGGTAGGTCATGACGAAGGCGATGGCGCCCGCCGTCAGCCAGACCAGGGCCCGGCGCACGCCGCGGCTGCGGCGCCGGCCGGGGTCCTTGCGCTCGGACGCCGTCGACCCCGCGAACACGTCACCGGCGGTGACGGCGGCCGGCAGCTGCGTGCTGGTGGAGCTCATTGCTGCCCCTCGTAGTAGACGAACCGCTTCGAGAGCCTCAGCTGGACCAGGGTGATCACGAGGATCACCAGGAAGAGCAGCCAGGCCAGCGCGGACGCGTAGCCCATGTGCAGGAACTTGAACGCTTGCTCGAAGAGGTAGACCACGTAGAACTGCGCGGCGTCGCCTGCGACGCTCGCGTCCTGCTGGCCGAAGAACATCGTGTAGACCTCGGCGAAGAGCTGCAGCGACGCGATCGTGTTGATGACCGTGGCGAAGAGCAGCGCCCCGCTGATCATCGGCAGCGTCACGTTGCGGAACCGCTGCCAGCCGCTGGCGCCGTCCAGCTCGGCCGCCTCCTGCAGCTCCACCGGCACGTCCTGCAGCGCGGCGAAGAAGATGACCATCGTCGTGCCGACGCTCCACAGCGACATCAGCACGATGCCCGGTTTCACCCACGCCGGGTCGGTCGTCCAGTCCGGCCCGTCGATGCCGACCACGGAGAGCGCGGCGTTGATGAGGCCGGTCTGGCCGTTGAGGAGGAGGAGGAACAGCACGCCGATGGCTACCGGAGGCGTCATCGAGGGCAGGTAGAACAGCGTCCGGAACAGCCCTGACATGCGGCCGAGCCGCTGCAGGAGCATGGCCAGCCCCAGGGCACAGACGATGACCAGCGGCACGTGCAGCGCCGTGTAGAACAGCGTGTTCCCCATGGCTCGCAGCGCCTGGTCGTCGGTGGCCAGCTGCTCGTAGTTGTCCAGCCCGACGTACTCCGGTGAGCTGATGACGTCGTACGACGTGAAGCTGAGCACCAGGCTCGCCACCATCGGCCCGGCCGTGAACACCAGGAACCCGATGATCCACGGGGCCAGGAAGACCGGGACCCACCGGTTCTCGCGCGCCTGCAGCGACTGCCGCCGCGGGCGGGGCCGTTCCGGCTGGTGCCGGGCCGGCAGCGTCCTGTCGTCGCCGGTCCGGTGGGCCGTGACGGTCATTCCGCGGCCTTGTCGATCGCCGCCTGCGCCTTGTCCTGCGCCGCTGAGAGGGCCTCCTGCGGCGAGGCCTTGCCGGCCAGCACCTGGTTCACCGCCTCGAACCACGCGTCCTTGATCTCCGACGCGGCCGGGCTGGCGGGCGTGGTGAACGCGCTGTCCTGCTCGTCGAGCACCACCTGGACGGCGTCGTCGATCGCCTGGTTGCCGCTCGGGTCGAGCACCTCGCCGAAGATGACCTCGTCGGCGGCCTCGTTGCCGGTGAAGGTGCCGGTGTAGGGAGTCTTGTCCTTCTCGGCCGCGGCGGCCTTGGCCTTGGCGGCCTCGACCCAGGTGTCCTTGTCCGTCAGCGTCTTGATGAAGGCGCACGCAGCCCCGGGGTTCTTGGCGCCCTTCGGGATCGCCCAGGCGTTCCCGGTGGCGAAGGTCACCGGCTCGCCGTCGCGCCCCACGAACGGCTTGGTGGCGAGGGGGACGTCGGGGGAGACGTCGGCGAGCACGCCGAGGTACCAGTCCTCGAGCGGCACGACGCCCACCTGGTCGCTGGCGAACTGGTTCTTCTCGCCGAAGAAGTCCCAGCCGTCCCGGAACGCCTTGACCTTCCCCCAGCCGCCGGCGTCCTCGATCAACCCGGTCGTCATCTCGAGCGCCTCGACGACCTTCGGGTCGTCCAGCTGCGCCGTGCGGCCGTCCTCGCTCACCAGGTCCGCGCCGTTCGCCTTGGCCCACAGCGGCAGGAACTCCGGCAGCTTCGGGTCGACGCCGAGCCGGCTCAGCTTGCCGCCGGACTCCTCCGTCAGGTCCTCCTGCAGCGTCGAGAGCCGGTCCCAGTCCTCCGTCGTCACCTGGTCGATGTCGACCCCGGCCTCGTCGAGCGCCTTCGTGTTGATGAGCAGGGTGCGGATGTCGTAGAACTCCGGCACCCCGTAGAGCGCGTCGTCCAGGGTCACCTGGTCGAGCGCCGGCTGCCGGAAGTCGTCGAGCGCGATGCCGGACTCGTCGACGCAGTCGTCGAGCGGCTGCAGGGCCCCGCGCGCGGCGTAGGTGCCGAGGACCTCCCGGTCCATGTACACGGCGTCGGGCGGGTTGCCGCTGGCGACCGCGCTCAGGAACGGCTGGGGGTCGAACGCCCCCTCGTTCACCTTGAGCTGGACGTCGGGGTACGCCTCCTTGAAGGCGTCGACCCGCGTGGTGGCGATCTCGTCGCCGAGCCCGAAGCCGCTGGTGGTGAGACGACCGCTCGGCTTCGCCGGGTCGTCGCCCCCGCCGCCACCGGCGGCGGGGGAGTCGTCGCCGCCGACGCCGCCGCAGCCCGTCAGGACGAGGGCGAGAAGGGTGCTTCCGGCAACGCCGAGCGCACGGGTGGTGCTGAGCATGAGGGGATTCCGTCCGGTCGTACGTCCGTCGGCGCCGTTTCTTCGACACCGACGGAGATGCGCTCCCCGGTTCGAGACGCCGGAAACACTGAGTAGCGGTCTGCACCGCTGAGTAGCGCTGCGTCGCCCATCCGTGGACGCAGAGCCACCAGGAGGCTCAGCCCAGGTCGCGCAGCACGACGTCGCGGCCCTCGACCACGACGGCGAACCCGTCGGCGGTCGCGCGCACGTCGCGCACCGTGACGCCGCCGGGAAGGTCGCGCAGGGGATAGACGACGCTGAGCCGGTCGGCCAGCGTCGCGGTGAGGCTGCCGCCGACCGAGGACCCGTCGGCGAGCTCGAAGGAGCGCGGGGTGACCCGGACGGTCCGTCCGGTCGCCCGCACCCTGCTGGTCGCGACCACGTCGACCGGCTCGCCCAGCACCTGCACCGTGCTGGTCATCCGCACGGTGTCCGGCGAGTCGCCGGGGCGCATCCGCAGGTCCGGGACGCCGGCGCGCGCGACCACCTCGTCGTACGTCACCAGCCCGGTGCCCTGGACCTGGTCCAGGGTGACGTCGCCGCCCGACGGCGCTGCCACGCCGCGCGCCGTCACGTCGAGGTCCCGCGCGGTGCCCTGGTCTGCGTCCAGCGCGCTCGCCGTCACCCGTACGTCGCTGAACTCGCGCGCGGCCAGCTGGGTGAGGAAGGGGAAGCCGCCGACGTCCACCTGCGGGTCGGCGAGCCCGTGGGCGGCGAGGCGGGACTCGGCCTCGCCCGAGGCGAGGTGCTCGGCGACCCGGTCACCGGCGACCGCCACCCCGGCCAGGACGATCAGGAAGACCACGAACGTGCGCACCCGGAACGGTAACCCGCGACGCCTTGTCCGATCGACACGGGTTCGTCCCCGGCCGAGTCGTCCGTGGGTCAGCCGGTCAGCTCTGCCGGCACCGCGATGACGTCGACCATTGCGCCGTTGCGCAGCACGGTGACCGGCAGCGGCCGGCCGATGGCGTCGGCGAACAGCAGCCGCTGCAGGCTCTGCGCGTCGCTGACCGGCGCCCGGCCGGCGGTGACGACGACGTCGCCCGGCCGCAGCCCGGCCCGGTCGGCCGGCGCGCCGGTGACGACCTCGACGATGCGCAGGGCGCGCCGGGCCCCGAGCCGCTCGGCCACATCAGGGGACAGCGGCGTGGGGGTCGAGACCAGCCCGAGGTAGGCGCGGCGCACCCGGCCCTCGGCGATCAGCGACGAGACGATCCGGCGGGTCGTGGCGTTGACCGGCACCGCCAGGCCCAGCCCGATGCCGGCGACGGCCGTGTTGATGCCGACGACCGCCCCGGTGGCGTCGGCGAGGGCACCGCCGGAGTTGCCCGGGTTGAGTGCCGCGTCGGTCTGGATCACGTCCTCGATCACCCGCCCGGCCCGCCCCGAGCGCGTGGGCAGCGACCGGCCGAGCCCGCTGACGACCCCCGCCGTGACCGAGCCGGTGAGCCCGAGGGGGTTGCCGACGGCGACGACCAGCTGGCCGACCCGCAGCCGGTCGGCGTCGCCCAGGGTCGCCGGTCGCGGGGTGGTCCCGCGCGCCCGCAGCACCGCCAGGTCGGAGAGCGGGTCGGCGCCGACGACGTCGAACCCGACCTCGGTCCCGTCGGCGAAGGCGGCCTCGCCGGCCGCCGACGACCCGACGACGTGGGCGTTGGTGAGCAGGAACCCGTCGTCGGTGAACACCACGCCGGACCCGGCGCCCCGTCTCACCAGCACCGCCGCGACGTGCGGGGTGACCGCCGCCGCCACGTCGCTCACCACCCGGGAGTACGCGTCCAGCGCCGCAGCCCCGGCGACCGCTGCCGCGTCGGCGTCTGCTCCATCGCCCTGCCGTGCCATCGCTCCAGCAGACCGCGGTCGGGCGGCGGGCGCCAGCGCGTGGTGTTCGCCCGTCGCGGACAAGGCCCCTCGTCAGCTGAGGGGGTGCGCGGCCAGGTCGCGCCGGTGCCGCCGGGCGCCCTTGAGCCGGACGTAGCCGAGCGACGCGTTGACGTGCCGGATGCCGGCGTTGCCCGCCTCGTTGTACGTCTCCAGCCGGGTCGCGCCGAGCCGCACCAGGTCGTCGTGCAGGGCTGCCTTCGCGACGCGGGCCAGCCCGCGGCCGCGCGCCGCCGGGTGCACCCCCGTGTAGAGCACGTCCCAATCGGTGTCCGAGTCCTGCTGCGCCAGGGACATGGCCACCGGCGCCCCGGCGACGTCCAGCAGGACCAGTCGGCCCCGGGTCCGGTCCACCGCGGCCGCGTCGAGCTGGGTCGACCACGTCGTCCCGCCTATCTCGTCCGCCTCCGGCGAGGTGTCGCTGTCGACGTAGAGCCGAGCGACCGCCGGGTCGTCGCGGGTGGCCTGCGGGTCGACCACCCGGACGGTGACGTCGGACGGGACAGGGGCGTCCGGCCGCCAGCCGGTCAGGTCCAGCTCGCTGGCGATCGAGTGCTGGAAGGGATCGAAGTGCCGCCGGGCCAGCCACGGGAGGACGGCGTGGTCGTCCCGGTCGTCGGAGAAGCCCATGACCCGCCCGGTGCCGGGCGGGACGCTGCGCGCCGCTCGGTCGAACAGCGCCGCGCCGACGCCTTGCCCCCGGGACGGCCCGGTGACGCCGACGTTGAGGGCCACGGTGCCCTCGGGCAGCATCGGCGGCCGGGCGACGCTGGCGCGGCCCACGACCGCGCCGTCGACGACCGCGACCAGGTGGACCAGCGCGACCTTGTCGAGGTACTCGAGGGTCCGCTGGGCACCGGCGGGGGACTCGCGGGAGGTCTCGGCCAGCAGGCGGATGACGGCCGGGCGGTCCGCGTCGGCCATCTGCCGGACCTCGACGGTCATCGGCCGCTCCCTCGCTCGGGCCGGTCAGAGTGCCAGCAGCGCAGTCAGACGATCCCGGTCGCCGCCGACGACGTCCACCGTTTTCGTGCGGGCGGTGGCTCCGGTGACGAGGGTGACGTCCCGCCGGCGTACTCCGAAGGCGTCGGCGACCGCCGCCAGAGCGGCCTCCGTGGCGCGGCCGTCGACGGGCGGGGCGGCGACCCGGACGACGAGCGCACCGTCGTGGCTGCCGCCGACCACCGTGCGACCTGCGCCGGGGCGCACCCTGATCGTCACCCGCAACGTCACAGGCTCATTGTCCCGTGGCAGGGTCTGCCGCATGGGCAGGAACGAAGCGCTCCACGCCGTCACCGGGTTCGCCGGCTTCTCCGACCGCGCGCTCGAGCTGTACGCCGGTCTCGAGGCCGACAACAGCCGCGAGTACTGGGCGCGGCACAAGGCCGAGTGGGAGTCCGAGGTCCGCGACCCGATGCGCGCGCTGCTGGCCGGGCTCGAGGACGAGTTCGGCCCGGCCAAGATGTTCCGCCCCAACCGCGACGTGCGCTTCAGCAAGGACAAGGCGCCGTACAAGACCCACCAGGGCGCGCTGGTCCCGGTCGGCGAGGACACCGTCGGCGTCGGGTTCTACGTCCAGGTCGACGCCGAGGGCATGCTGGCCGGCGGCGGCTGGCGCTCGCACGGCACCGAGGAGATCGCGCGCTACCGGGCAGCCGTCGACTCCGCCGCCACCGGCACGGAGCTGCAGCGGCTGGTCGACCGGCTCGAGGCCGCGGGCTTCGGGATCGAGGGCGACCGGGTCGCCACCCGGCCGCGGGGAGTGCCGGCCGACCACCCCCGCCTCGAGCTGATGCGGGCCCGCTCGCTGATGGTCTTCCGCCGTTTCGGCGCCCCGGACTGGCTGGCGACGCCGGCCACGCTCGACGAGGTGCGCGGCGCCTGGCGCGCGGTGCGGCCGCTGGCCGAGTGGGTCGGACGGTACGTCGCCGGCTGACCCTGCCGCCGGGACGGAGCCGGGCAGAACTCGGTGGTCACCCTGTCGGCCGCCGGGCCTATGGTGGCGGACGTGACGACTCCAGAGACGGGGGCGCCGGAGACCACGCCGGTGGGCCCAGCCCTGCTGAAGGACCTCGACGCGACGCTCGAGAACCACCGGGTCGAGCTGACCGGCTACTGCTACCGCATGCTCGGGTCGGCCTTCGAGGCCGAGGACGCCGTGCAGGACACGCTGGTCCGCGCCTGGAAGGCGGCGGAGAGGTTCGAGGGGCGCTCCTCGCTGCGCTCGTGGCTGTACAAGATCGCCACCAACGTCTGCTTCGACATGCTCGACGGCCGACAGCGCCGGGCCCTGCCGATGGACATGGGGCCGGCCCGCCCTGCCTCGGACGGGCTGCCCGCCCCGATGCCGGAGACGGTCTGGCTGCAGCCGGTCCCGGACGCCCGGGTCGTGCCGTCCGCGGCCGACCCGGCCGAGATCGCCGAGCTGCGCGACACGGTGCGGCTGGCGTTCATCACGACGCTGCAGCTGCTCCCGCCCAACCAGCGCGCTGTCCTGATCCTGCGCGAGGTGCTCGCCTGGCCGGCCGCCGAGGTCGCCGACCTGCTCGGCACCAGCGTCCCCTCCGTCAACTCCGCGCTGCAGCGCGCCCGCGCGACCCTGGCCAGCAGCGGCGATCCGCACACCGAGAAGCGGCCGCTCGACGCGGACGAGCAGGCACTCGTCGCGCGCTACGTCGAGGCGTTCGAGTCCTACGACATGGACCGGCTCACCGCGCTGCTCGCGGAGGACGCCTCGTGGTCGATGCCGCCGTTCGACCTGTGGCTGCAGACCCACGACGACATCGTCGAGTGGTGCCTCGGACCCGGCATCGGCTGCGACGGCTCCCGGCTGGTGCCGGTCCAGGCCAACGGGGCGCCGGGGTTCGCGCAGTACAAGCCCGACCCCGAGGGTGGCTTCTCGGCCTGGTCGCTGCAGGTGCTCGACGTCGACCCCGGTGGCCAGCGACTGCGCGGCGTCATCTTCTTCCTCGACGTCGCGTCCTACTACCCCATGTTCGGCCTGCCGCTGCACCTCGACGCCTGACAGCACCGCTCGCGCGGCAACGCCCCCGGTCCGGCAGGACCGATGAGTTCGCCAGGCCCGCAGGGTCACTTCCCCCGTACACCGAACTGCCTGACGACCTCACCATGACCCGGAGACCACGATGACCGAGCTCGACCACCGCGGCCGCTGGCTGGCCCTCTTCGTCCTCTGCAGCGGATCGCTGATGATCGTGCTCGACTCGACGATCGTCAACGTGGCCCTGCCCTCCATCCGCGAGGACCTCGGCTTCTCCGAGTCGTCACTCGCCTGGGTGGTCAACGCCTACCTGCTGACCTTCGGCGGCTTCCTGCTGCTGGGCGGCCGGCTCGGCGACCTGTTCGGTCACCGCCGGATGTTCCTCAGCGGCCTCATGCTGTTCACCGCGGCCTCGCTGGCCTGCGGGCTGGCCACGTCACAGACGTTCCTCATCACCGCCCGCGCGGTGCAGGGGCTGGGTGGCGCCGTCGTGTCGGTCGTCGCCTTCTCGATCGTGATGACGCTGTTCACCGAGCCGGCCGAGCGCACCAAGGCGATGGGCGTCATCGGCTTCGTCGCCGCCGGCGGCGGCAGCGTCGGCGTCCTGGCCGGCGGCGTGCTCACCGACCTGCTCGACTGGCACTGGATCTTCCTGGTCAACATCCCCGTCGGCGTCGCGGTCATCGCGGCCGGCCTGGCGCTGCTGCCCGGCGGCTCGGGCCTGGGAGCCGCGAAGGTCGACGTCACCGGCGCGGTCACCGTGACCGCCGCCCTGATGACCGCGGTCTACGCCATCGTCAACGGCAACGAGGCCGGCTGGGGGAGCGGCCAGACCATCGGCCTGCTCGCGGTGAGCGCCGCGCTGCTCGTCACCTTCGTCGTCGTCGAGCACCGCTCGGCCGCGCCGCTCGTCCCGCTGTCGCTGTTCCGCCTGCGCAGCGTGGCGGTCGCCAACGTGGTGGGCGTCCTGTGGGCGGCCGCGATGTTCGCCTGGTTCTTCCTGTCGGCGCTCTACCTGCAGCTGGTGCTCGGCTACGACCCGCTGCAGGTCGGGCTCGCCTTCCTGCCGTCCAACCTGATCATGATGGCGTTCTCGCTCGGCCTCTCGGCGAAGATGGTCATGCGGTTCGGCACCCGCATCCCGCTGGCGCTCGGCCTGGCGATCTCGTCGGTCGGCCTGGTGCTGTTCTCCCGCGCCCCGGTGGACGGCACCTTCGTCGCCGACGTGCTGCCCGCGATGCTGCTGCTCGGCATCGGCGCCGGCATGGCGTTCAACCCGGTGCTTCTGTCGGCGATGAGCGAGGTCGAGCCGAAGGATGCCGGGCTCGCCTCCGGGGTCGTCAACACCTCGTTCATGATGGGCGGCGCCCTGGGCCTGGCCGTGCTCGCGAGCCTCGCCGCGTGGCGCACCGGCGACCTGCTGGCCGGGGGCACCGACCAGGTGGCGGCGCTCAACGGCGGCTACCAGGCGGCCTTCCTCGCCGGCGCCGGTGCCGCCCTGCTGGCCGCCGTCATTGGCGGCGTCTTCCTTCGCACCGTCCCGATGGGCGGCGGCGACCCGCACGCCGCCGGCGCCGTCGAGGACGCGGGCTCGCTGCCCGGCCCGCGCGACGGCGACGACGAGTACGCCCGCGTCTGACCCCTCGACCGTGCGTGACAACCGCCCACCGGCGTGTCCGGTGCGGCAGCGCACACTCCGGACGGGAAGCGACCTACCGTGACCGGGTGGACGAGACCGGGTGCCGGGTGGCCGGCATGGACGACGACGGCGGCGGCCTGGAACCGTGCCCGCGCTGCGGGGGCGAGCAGGCTTGGGTGGCCTCGCACTCGCAGTGCCTGCGCTGTCGGTGGATCACCCCCTGCTGCGAGGGCGCGGCGCTGCCGCTGCGTGGATGAAGGGCTGATCAGATGGACATCCTCGGCCTGGTGTTCGCCGGGACGGCGACCCCCCACCGTCCGGCGATGACCGCCCTGCTCGCCGACGTCCTCGGCCTGGCTCGGGTCGCCGACCCCGGGATGGATGCCGACGTGTTCGACCTGCCCGACGGGTCGCGCTTCGGCGTGGCCGACGAACGGGAGCCGGGTCGAGGCAGGTCACGGACCATCGGCTTCCTGGTCGCCGACCTGGACGTCGCGGTCCGAGACCTGCGGGCGGCCGGCGTCGACGTCGACGACCCGCAGCAGACCGACCGGCAGCGCTACGCGCACTTCGTCGCCCCAGACGGCGGGCTCTACGAGCTCGTGCAGGAGATCTGACTGCGGAACCACCAGCCGTGCCACCGCGTTGACAGCCGGTCGCGTCGACACGGTCGCGGCGGCGGTGAGAGGGGACGGGATGGCGGAGCAGCAGGTCGGCGTCGACGCGGGCGCGGAGCTGGACCGGCAGCTCGAGAGGTTGCTGGAGTCGGGCTACCCGGCCGCGGCCGGCCGGACCGAGGCGGACCTGGTCGAGCTGGTGGAGCCCGGCCCGTGACCACCACAGCTCCAGCAGGCGCCCGCCGGCGCGGCGCAGCTCCCCCGCCGAGGTCAGCCGCTCGGCCCGCTCGCGCCAGCCGGCGCCGAAGACCTCGTCGTCCGCCTCGCTCAGCGGCAGCTCGTAGGCGGCGGCGACCATGTGCCGTGAGGCGATCTGCTCGCTTTCGTGGTCGAGGATCGCCGCCTCGACCGGCCGCCCGAGGAACTCGTAGGGGTGGCGGCAGAAGAACTGGTCGAGCGCATCGGCGCCGGCGACGTATACGGCGAGCCCGCGCCGCTGCCGCCCCGCCCGGCCCCACATCTGCCGCAGGCTGGCGACGGTGCCGGGGAAGGTGACGCAGATCGCCGCGTCGAGCTCGCCGACGTCGATCCCCAGCTCGAGCGCGTCGGTCGCGACCACGGCGAGCAGATCGCCCGCCGCCAGCCGCGCCTCGATCTCGCGCCGCTGCTGCGGCGTGTAGCCGCCGCGGTAGGGGGCGATCCGCTC
>Ga0210115_1000243_pt1 | contig 15380 bp, 12 predicted proteins | sample MayberryNW_TuleB_2_FD_185526 | JGI IMG/M metagenome (GOLD analysis project Ga0210115, IMG submission 185526) | Wetland microbial communities from San Francisco Bay, California, USA, that impact long-term carbon sequestration - MayberryNW_TuleB_D2... | ecosystem: Environmental > Aquatic > Marine... | reverse complement strand
TGGACGACGTCAGGCGGCGGCACCGCCCGCCGGGGCGGCCGGAGCTCGCGACGGCCAACGCCGGGACCGACGGCTCGACCCTCCTGCCCGGCGCGCAGCCTGCCTGGGTGGTAGCGCATCTCCACCGCTTCCGGGCCTTGCGCGAGCGGCGCCAGCACGATCAGCGACGGCGCGCGGTGTGGCAGCTCCGGCAGCCGGCCCTCGACGGTGAACAACGCCGCCCGGGTCCTCGAAGTCCAGGAGGAGCTCGGGAGCTTCGACGCCTACCTGTGGGCGTTCGTGGACGGGCGCCCGATCGTGAACCGCGTCCGGACGCTCGCGGACCTCCCGGCCGAGACCGACCTCTCGAAGGCGATCTCGAAGGACCTCAAGCGCCGCGGTTTCCGCTTCGTCGGCCCGACCGTTGTCCACGCCTTCACGCAGGCGGTCGGGATGGTCGACGACCACATGCTCGACTGCTTCCGCCGCGCGCAGTGAGCACGTCGGCTACGCGCGGGTCGTCAGCGACACCATGTCCGCGAGGTTCACGAGCTGGATCGCGGCCCGGAACGAGGTCAGGCGGTCGGTGTCGTCCTCGATCTCGGCGCACGAGCGCCACAGGTCCTGAGCCGTCGTCAGGAGCTCCTCGATGCGCTCCGCGACCTCCTCGACGGTGCCGGTGAGCCAGCGGTCGCGGCGCTCCTCGAGGAGCTCCTCCGGCTTCGCGTCGCCGCCGCGGACGGCGAGAAAGGCGCCGAGGCGGTCGAGCACCTCCCCTCGGTCCGAGCCGACGAAGCATGCCGTCATCACCGAGAAGCCCAGCGTCTTCGGGTCCCGGCCAGAGTCTTCGCACGCCTGGTCGAGCCGCGCCTTGCGCTCGCGCAGCTCGTCGTTCGTCGCCCCGAGCGTGTTGACCTCGCTCGCGTACCGGGCCGCCAGCGCGGCGAAGCGCGACTTCACGCTGCCGCCGAGCACGAGCGGCGGGTGCGGCTGCTGGAGCGGGCGCGGCAGCGCGAGCTGGTCGCGCAGCTCGTAGGCCGGGCCGTCGTGATCGAAGCGCTCCCCGCTCCACGAGCGCACCACGACCTCCACCTGCTCGGCGAAGAGGTCGAACCGCTGCCTGCCGTCGAGGAAGGGAAAGCCGTGCGCGAGGTGCTCCCGCTCGTACCACCCCGAGCCCATGCCGACGTCCACGCGCCCGCCCGAGATGTGGTCGACGGTCACGGCCATGCGTGCGAGCACGCTCGGGTGGCGGAACGTGGCCGGCGAGACGAGAGTGCCGAGACGGATGCGCTCGGTGACCGCGGCGAGCCCGGCGAGCGTCGCCCAGGCGTCGAGGGCCGCCGCGTCTCCCCGACTGATCGCCGTGTAATGGTCGGAGCGGAAGAGGCCGTCGAGACCGGTCTCCTCGACCAGCCGGGCGACCCGCACCCAGTCGTCCCAGGTCACGCCCTCCTGTCCCTCGATCATCAGGCACACGCGCACGTCAGACCTCCAGTCGGGCCGGGTCGGTGACGGGAGCCTGGCAGACGAAGCGCTCGCAGACGTAGACCGCCGTCCTGCCCTCGACGAGCCCCTTCCCCGCGAGCAGCGGGACCTCCTCGCTCGGCCCGACGGCGGCGACCGCGTTCGGCCGGAACGGTGCGAGCGCCGCTCGCGCCACCGGCGCGCCGACCTCGCCGGCGATCGCGATCTCGCGCGGTGGCGAGAGCCAGAGGTCGAGGCCGCACAGCGCCCAGGCGAACGCGCCCGGCGCACGCCGGAGCGCGGGCTCGACGAGGCGGAAGGCGGAGACCGCGCGCTTCTCGAGCTCGCCGTCCCCCCAGATCCGCCCGAGCCGGAGGAGCACCCACGCGAGCATCGAGCTCCCCGAGGCGACCGGCGTGTCCTGCAGGTCCTTCGTGCGGGGCACGCGCGGGTCGCCTTCCGCGGCAGAGAGATAGAAGCCGCCCCGCTCCTCGTCGGCGAAGAGCTCGACCGCGAGCAGCGCGAGCCTGTGGGCCTCGAGCAGCCAGCGGAGCTCCCCGGTCGCGACGTGCAGCTCCATCAGACCGTGCGCGACGTTCGCGTAGTCGTCGAGGAACGCGGCCCCGCTCGCACGTCCGTCACGCCGCGAGCGGAGCAGCCGCCCCTCGTCGTCGGAGAGCGCGCCGAGCAGGAACTCGCCGAGCTCGCGCGCCCCCGCGAGCCAGTCCTCGCGCTCGAGCCGGTAGCCCGCCTCGGCGAGCGCCGCGAGCGCGAGCCCGTTCCAGGACGCGATCGCCTTGTCGTCCCGGAACGGCTGTGCACGCGTCGCGCGCTCGGCGAGCACGCGCGCGCGAAGCTCCGGCTCGAGCTCGCCGCGCACGATCAGGCGCCCGTCTTCGAAGGGCTCGAGGATCTCCTCCGGCAGCCCGACCGCGGCCGCCTCCTCCGGCGTCCAGGTGTACGTGAGGCCTTCGACGCCGTCCGTGTCCGCGTCCTGGGCCGAGGCCAGTCCGCCGGGCGGGAGCGCGAGCTCGCGGAGCACGTACTCGAGCGTCTCCTCGACCACCGCCCGGTAGCGCACCTTTCCCGTGACGACCCAGGCATGCAGGTACGCCGAGGCGAGGACCGCGTTGTCGTACAGCATCTTCTCGAAGTGCGGGACGAGCCAGCGGTCGTCGACCGAGTAGCGGTGGAAGCCGCCGCCGACGACGTCGTAGAAGCCGCCCGCGGCCATCCCGTCGAGCGTCGCCTCGACCATGGCCAGCGACTCCTCGTCCCCGCGCCGGAGCAGGAGCTCGACCGTCGAGGCCGCAGGGAACTTCGGCGCGCGCCCGAAGCCGCCGAAGGAAGGCTCGAACATGCGAGCGATCTCGCGCGCCGCCTCGGAGACGAGCGAGGCCGTGAGCGGCTCGGAGGAGGGCGCCATCTGCGCGCCGCGGCGCAGCGACTCCCCGATCCGCGCTGCCTGCCGCTCGAGATCGCCGCGTCGCTCGCGCCACGCCTTCGCCACGGCCTCGAGCACGTCGCGGAAGCTCGGCAGCCCGTGGCGGGATTCGGGCGGGAAGTACGTCCCCGCGTAGAAGGGCTCGCCGTCCGGCGTCATGAACACGGTCGTCGGCCAGCCGCCCGAGCCCGTGAGCCCAACGGTCGCGTCCATCGTCACCGCGTCCACGTCCGGCCGCTCCTCCCGGTCGACCTTGACGTTCACGAACAGGTCGTTCATCACCGCCGCGGTCGCGGCGCTCTCGAAGGACTCGTGCGCCATCACGTGGCACCAGTGGCACGAGCTGTACCCGACGGACACGAGCAGCGGCCGGTCGTCGGCGTGTGCGCGCTCGAACGCCTCCTCGCCCCACGGGTACCAGTCGACCGGGTTCTCCGCGTGCTGGAGGAGATAGGGGCTGGTCGCGTCGGCGAGGCGATTCACGCCGATGGCCTCCATCCGCGGCCGCGAGAGCGGCCGCGCTTCAGGGATCTCGGCGCGAGCGGGATCCGCTCGGGCGGATCCCGCTCTTGCGAAACCAGTCGAGTGCTGGTCGCGTCGGCGAGGCAATTCACCGCCCGTGACTGTACGCAGCCGTCACTCGGTGACGCGGCGGGCGCGCACGTGCCGGATCGCCTCGACGGCGAGCCCGAGGGTGAGCGCGATCCCGAGCGCGAGCGCCACGCCCCACAGGGGATGGTCCTCGAACGTCTTGCCCCCGAAGTACCCGAGCAGCGCGGCGTAGGTCGCCCAGATCACGCCGGCGATCACGTCGTAGACGATGAACCTGCGCCAGGTGAGGGAGTGGACGTACCCGGCCGAGAAGGTCACCGCGGTGCGGCCGCCGGGGATGAAGCGCGCGATGATGATGATGTAGGCGCCGCGCTCGTCGAGCGTGCGCTCCGCCCACTCGAAGCGCTTGTGCGCCTTCTCGCCCGAGAACCAGCGCTTCACGGTGCGCTCGCCGACGAGCGTGCCGATCCCGTAGGAGATGTTGTCGCCGAGGATCGCGCCGGCCGCGCCCGAGAGGATCACGAGCCAGAGGACGAGGTCGCCGGAGCTCGCGAGGTTGCCGCCGATCACCATCAGCGTCTCGCTGGGGACGAGCGGGAAGAACGCGTCGACGGTCGCGACCGAGAAGATCACGAGGTAGCTCCACCACTCGCCGGAGACCCAGTCCGCGAAACGGTCGAAGTCGAGCCAGTCGGGCATCGGCGCATCTTCTCAGCAGGCGATGATTGGCCGGTGTCGTTCCTCCCGCTCGAGGGCGTGCGCGTCGTCGACGTGACGACGTCGATCGCGGGCCCCTACTGTGCCGAGATCCTGGCCGCGCTCGGCGCCGACGTCGTCAAGGTCGAGCGCCCGGGCACGGGCGACGACGGCCGCGCCTGGGGGCCGCCGTTCTGGAACGGGGAGGCAGCGATGTTCCTCTCCGTGAACGCGGGCAAGCGCTCATTAGCCGTCTCGCTCCGGGACGAGCGTGGGCGCGACCTCGTCCTCCGGCTGGCCGACGGCGCGGACGTCTTCCTGCAGAGCCTGCGCCCCGGCCTCGCCGAGCGGCTCGGCCTCGGCGCCGACGTCGTGCGTCGCCGCAACCCGCGCCTCGTCTACTGCTCGGTGGGCGCCTACGGCGCCGTCGGCCCGCTGCGCGAGGAGCCCGGCTACGACGCGCTGATGCAGGCGGCGGGCGGCCTCATCAGCGTGACGGGCGAGCCCGGGCGGCCGGGCGCGCGGGTCGGGTCGTCGCTGATCGACATCGGGACGGGGATGTGGTGCGCACTCGGCGTCATGGCGGCGCTGCTCGAACGCGAGCGGACCGGCGAGGGCGCCGTCGTCGACGGCTCCCTGTACGAGACGGCGCTCGCCTACATCGGCTACCACCTCGTCGGCTACCTCGCAGACGGCACCGTTCCCACACGCGAGGGCACCGCCTTCCCGATGGTCGCGCCGTACGAGGTCCTGCCCACCCGCGACGGGGAACTGATGGTCGCGGCCGGGAACGACCGGCTGTTCGCGGCCCTCTGCGCCGCGCTCGAGCTGCCCGAGCTCGCCGAGGACGCGCGCTTCCGGAGAAACCCCGACCGGGTCCGCAACCGCGAGCGGCTCGTGGCGCTGCTCTCGCAGCGGCTACGGGAGCGAACGAACGAGGAGTGGCTGCGCGAGCTCGCGGGCGCCGGGGTCCCCGCTGCCCCGGTCGCCGACGTCGCCGACGTCGCCGCCTCGGAGCAGACCGCCGCGCTCGGGATGCTGCAGCCGGTCCCGCACCCGGCGATCCCAGACCTCCGGCTCCCGGCCGTGCCGCTCTCGTTCGAGGGCGAGCGCCCGGCGCACCGCCTGCCGCCGCCGCGCGTCGGCGAGCACACGCGGGAGATCCTGAGCGAGCTCGGCCTCGACGAGGACGAGATCTCCACGCTCGCCGAGGCGGGCGTCGTAGCGGCGCCTCCGCGCACGCGCTCCGGTTAGGCTCGTCGCGTGGCCCACCTCTCCCCCTCGTTCAGCGCGACGCTCCGCGTCCGGCTCGAGGACAAGCCCGGGTCGTTCGCCCGGCTCGCCGGCGCGATCGGGGCCGCGGGAGGGCTGCTCGGGGCGATCGACCTGGTGCGCGTCGAAGGGACGAGCAAGGTGCGGGACGTCACGGTCTCGGCCGGCGACGAGGACCACCTCCACCGGATCGCCGAGGCCGTGCGCGCCCTCGACGGAGTGGAGGTGCTGCGCCTCTCCGACCGGACGTTCCTCATGCACCTGGGCGGCAAGATCGAGATCCAGTCGAAGATCCCGCTGAAGACGCGCGACGACCTCTCGATGGCCTACACGCCGGGCGTCGCGCGGATCTCCTCGGCGATCGCCGACGACCGGGACTCCGCCTGGAACCTGACGATCAAGCAGAACACCGTCGCCGTCGTCTCCGACGGGACCGCGGTGCTCGGGCTCGGGAACATCGGCCCCGAGGCCGCGATGCCGGTCATGGAGGGGAAGGCGCTCCTGTTCAAGGAGTTCGGCGGCATCGACGCCTGGCCGATCTGCCTCGCGACGACCGACCCGGACGAGATCGTCGCCGTCTGCACCGCGCTCGCCCCCGGCTTCGGAGGGATCAACCTCGAGGACATCTCCGCCCCGCGGTGCTTCGAGATCGAGTCCCGGCTCGACGCGGCACTCGACATCCCCGTCTTCCACGACGACCAGCACGGGACGGCGATCGTCGCCCTGGCCGCGCTCGTGAACGCCCTCGAGGTGGTCGGCAAGCGCCTCGAGGACGTCTTCGTCGTCGTCACGGGCGTCGGCGCCGCGGGCGTCGCGACGACGGAGGCGCTGCTCGCCGCCGGCGCGGGGAAGGTCGTCGGCTGCGACCACGACGGCACGCTCTACGAGGGCCGGCCCAATCTCCCGCCGCACAAGGCGGCATACGCGGCGCGCACGAACCCGGACCGGCTCGCCTGCACGTCCGACGAGGCCCTGGCCGGAGCGGACGTCTACATCGGGCTCTCCGTGCCCGGCGCGGTCAGCGCCGAGGGCATACGCAGCATGGCCGAGGGCGCGATCGTCTTCGCGATGGCGAACCCGACGCCCGAGGTCGACCCGGAGGCGATCCACGACGCCGTCGCAGTCGTCGCGACGGGCCGCTCCGACTACCCGAACCAGATCAACAACGTGCTCGCCTTCCCCGGCGTGTTCCGCGGCGCGCTCGACGTCCGCGCCTCGACGATCACCCCCGAGATGAAGGTCGCGGCCGCGCGCGCGATCGCCTCGGTGATCCCGAAGGACGAGCTCGGGCCCGAGTACGTGATCCCGAGCGTCTTCAATCGCGACGTCACCCCTCGCGTCGCCGAGGCGGTGGCGGAGGCGGCAGAGCAGGCCGGCGTCGCGCGGCACCCGCGACCCCACGCCTCGAGCCCGGAGGAACGATGAGCGACCAGCCGACCGAGGTCACGCCGCCGCCGGAGCCCGAGCCGACGACGGAAGCCGACACCGAGCCGGAGCCCACGGTCGTCGTCGGCGCGCCGCCCGCCGTGCGCCCGCGGCGCCTCGAGCGAAGCCGCGAGGACCGGGTCCTCGCGGGGGTCTGCGGGGGTCTCGGGCAGTACCTGGGCGTCGACCCGGTGCTCATCCGGATCGCCGCGCTCATCCTGGTCTTCGCGGGCGGTGCCGGGCTGCTGCTGTACGGAATCGGCTGGATCGCGATGCCGGAGGCCGAGGAGGGCGTGGAGGGCGGCGAGCCCGCGCCGGGCGCCGCCTCTCCGGCCGTGACCGTGGGCGGCACCTCGGGCGCGGTCGTCCTCGGGCTCGTGTTCGTCGTGCTCGGCGCGTTCTTCCTCGTCGACGAGATCTGGTCCGACTTCCTCGCCTGGAAGTACGTGTGGCCGATCGCGCTGATCGCGGTGGGCGCGGCGGTCCTCGTCCGCGCGCGTCAGTGAGCGGGCGCGCCGGGCTCGGCGTCGTCCTGCTCGCCGCAGGCGTCCTCTGGCTGCTCGCGGCGACGGACCTCGTCGACCTCTCCTACCGCGTCGCCATCGGCATCCTGCTCGTCGTCGTCGGCCTCGCGATCGCGCTCAGCCGCAGCCATCGCGGGCCTCTCGTCGTCGTGGGGATCCTCGTCGTGCTCCTGGGCGTCCCCGCGCTGTTCGTCGACAACGACCTCTGGACCGAGGGCGTCGGCGACCAGACGTTCACTCCCGCGGCGTCCGAAGACCTCGAGCCGTTCGAGCACGGGATCGGGAAGCTGACGGTCGACCTGCGCACGCCCGGCCTCGAGCTCGACGACCGGACGGTCGAGGCCAGCCTGGGGATCGGGGACCTCCTCGTCCGCGTCCCGGCGGAGACGGACGTGAGGATCGACGCCCACGCCGGAATCGGCAACATCCAGGCCCTCGGGCGGGAGGAGAACGGCATCGACACCGACCTCGAGCGGATCTCGGGCACCGCCGGCGCGCAGGAGGTCGAGCTCGAGCTGGAGGTCGGCATCGGCTCGATCCGCGTCGAGCTCGAGGACTGACCCGGCCGAGCGGCTACTCGTAGGCGATCGCCCGCAGCGGGTCCAGCTTGGAGGCCCGCCGCGCCGGGAAGACGGCGGCGATGATCCCGACCACGATCGCCGCGATCACGAAGACGACGAGCTGCGCGACCGGGAGCGAGAACACGAGGAAGTCGACGCGGACGATGAGCAGCGTGGCGAGGACGAGCCCGAGCACGATGCCGATGGCGGCGCCGATGAGCGCGGTGATGATGCTCTCGTGCCGGATCATTCGGCGCACCTGACGGCGGGTCATGCCGATCGCGCGCAGCATCCCGATCTCGCGCGTCCGCTCGAAGACGGTGAGCACGAGCGTGTTCACGATCCCGAACAGGCTCACGATCACGGACAGGGCGAGGAGGACGTAGAGGATGTTCAGGATCGAGCTGAGCCCCGAGATCTGGTTGTCGATGAACTGCTGGCGGGTCTGCGCCTTCGCGTTCGGGAAGTCCTCGAGCGACCGGTCGAGGGCGGCCTGGTTCGCGTCGGTCTCGCCGCCTTCCATCTTCACGAACGAGTAAAGGTTGCGCGGCTGCGGCACCTCGTTGTCCCAGACCGCGGACGAGATGGTGACATTGCCGAACGGCGAGCCGCCCGTCGGCGGGTCGAAGATCGCGTCGACGGTGAACGTGCCGTTGTTCCCGTTCGGGAAGGTGAGCTGGATGCCGTCTCCGACGCCGAGGTCGTTGTCGTCCGCGTATCCGTCATCGATGAAGGCTCCGTTCTGCCCCAACGTCCGGAACACGGCCTGCGAGCCCTCCTTCCACGTCACGTCGATGACCTGCTCCATCCCCGGGTCGACCGCGGTGACGAAGTGGACGTCGCCGTCGACGAGCGCCTCGCCCGTCCGGACGTTCCCGACGGCGGTGACGCCCGGTGCCTTCGCGGCCGCCTCGGCGGCGTCGATCGGGATCGGCGAGAAGTTGTTCTGCGCCGTGATCGCGTAGTCGCCGGTGAACAGGTCGTTGACGGCGCCACGGAACGAGGCCACGAGTCCGGCGGCGAGCGTCGCGACGAGCGTCACGAGCGCGAGCCCGATCATCAGCGCAGCGGCAGTCGACGCGGTGCGCTGCGGATTGCGGCGCGCGTTGTCGCGAGCGAGGATCCCGGCCACGCCGAAGAACCGCGCCGGGAACCACCCCAGCACGTGGGCGAGCGGGCGCACGAGCCGCGACGAGAAGAACGCGACGCCGAGGAAGACGAAGAGGGTGCCGACCCCCATCCACGCGAGGACCTGGGTCGTCCCGAGCCCACTCTTGAAGATGCCGTACGCGATCGCCGCGAACCCGAGGACCGCGAGGACGGCCGCCCCGACGCTCCGCAGGCGCCGGAAGCGCGGCTCGGGCAGCGTCGCTCCCTCACGGACTGCCGAGACCGGCGGGACGCGCGTCGCGCGGATCGCCGGACGCAGGCTCGCGAAGAGGGTGACGAGGATCCCCACGAGCAGCGCTACGATCGCGGTGCGGGCGAGGAAGACGATGCCGGTGTTCGGGAGCGTGAAGCCGACCGCGTTGAACAGGCTGAAGAGCCCTTCCGCGAGCAGGAGCCCCAGGAAGAGCCCCACGACCGAGGCCACGATGCCCACGGCGAGCGCCTCGGCGACGATCGAGCCGAGGATCTGCTTGCGCGACGCGCCGAGCATGCGCAGCGTCGCGAGCTCGCGCGTGCGCTGCGAGATCGTGATCGACAGCGAGTTGGCGATGACGAAGGCGCCCACGAAGAGGGCGATGCCCGCGAACGCGAGCAGGAACCCGCGGAAGAAGCTGATGAACTCGTTCGTGCCCGATGCGTCGTCGCGCACCTGCTGCTGGGACGTCCTCACCTGCGTCCCGTCGGGGAGGATCGCGTCGATCTGGCGCACGAGCTGCGCATCCGTCGTGCCGGGCTTCGCGGCTACGGCGATCTCGTCGAGCTGCCCCTCCTTCCTCATCAGGCGCTGCGCGGTCGGGAGGTCGAAACCCGCGAGCGTCGCGCCTCCGATCGTGAGGCCCGAGCTGAACTGCACGATCCCCGACACGCGCAGCCGCTGCACCGGGCCCTCGACCTGCACGCCGACCGTGTCGCCGACCTCGAAGTCCTCCTTGCCCGCGGTCGCCTTGTCGACGACGACCTCGTCTCGCCCCGGCCACGCACCCTCGACGAGGGTCAGCGGGTTGAAGACGGAGTCGCCGTTCGCGATCGAGAAGCCGAGGTTCGGAGCTCCTCCGTAGACGACCGCCTTGCCGTCGTCGCCGATGAACTGGGCCGCATCGCTGTCGACGCTCCCCTCTGCATCGGCGACGTCGGGGAGCTCCCGCACCTTCGGCAGGAGCGACTCGTCGAACGTCGGCGCGCTGACGCCGCTGTCGTCGCCGAGGTCGAAGGCGGACTTGCCGGAGATGACCGCGTTCGAGCCCTGGCGGATGTCGGTGAAGATCTTGTCGAACGCCTGGTCGATCGAGTCGGTGAGGACGTACGTGCCGCTGATCATCGCGACGCCGAGGACGACCGCGAGTGCCGTGAGCGCGGTCCGCAGCTTGCGGCCGAGGAGGCCCCGGAGCGCGAAGCGCGTCATGCGGCGAGGTTACCCTGAGGTCGCAGGGGCGGAGTCGGGGTTACTCGTACGCGATCGCTTCCAGCGGGTTCAACTTCGCTGCTCGGCGAGCGGGCATGATCGCCGCGAGGATCCCGATGACGATCGCGACGATCGTGAGCACCGCGAGCTGCACCCACGGGATCGCGAAGCGGACGTCGAACTCGGAGAGCGCGCGATTGACGAGCGCCGCGAGGAAGATGCCGAGCGGAAGCCCGATCGCGGCGCCGATCAGCGCCGTGATGACGCTCTCCTGCCGGATCATGCGGCGGACCTGTCGGCGCGTCATCCCGATCGCCCGCAACATGCCGATCTCCCGCGTGCGCTCGTACACGGAGAGGACGAGGGTGTTGATCATCCCGAAGATGCTCACGAACACGGCCAGCGTGAGCATCACGTACAGGAACGAGATGAACTCGTTGAAGTCGGCGTCCTCGCGCTGGACCCACTGCTCGCGGGTCTCGAGCTGCGTGTCGGGGAAGCCGGCGATCGCCTGCTCCAGCGCGGCGCGGTTCTCGTCGGTCGGCTCGCCCTCGACGTTCGCCCACGTCCAGCGGTTGCGCGGCCGGTCGTAGAGCGAGTCGAAGAGCTCGGTCGAGACGTTGACGCTCTCGAGCAGCGGGTAGAACGGCGGTGGCTCGAACGTCCCGACGACGGTCACGCGGGCAGTCCGGTCGGCGATCGAGCGGATCGTGATCGCGTCCCCGACCTCGATGCCGTGGTCCTCGGCGAAGTTGCTGCTCACGACCGCGTTCTCCGTCCCGAGGGTGGCGAGCACGCCGTCGTCGCCCTCCTTCCAGTCGAAGACGTACGCATCGGCGACCGTGTCGGGCTCGATGCCGCCGATCTCGGCGGTGTCGCCGTCGACCTGGCCGGCCTCGGAGCGCACACTCGTCACGACCTCGGGAACGGGCGACTTCGCGAGCGCGTCGCCCGCGGCGACGACGAAGGGCGTGTAGCCGTCGCTCGCGGTGACGACGTAGTCGGCGACGACCTGCTCCTCGATCGCCTGCCGATTCGACGCCTTCATCCCGGTCGTGAGGGTCGCGATGAACGAGACGAGCGCGATGCCGATCATCAGCGCGGCGGCCGTGGAGGCCGTTCGGGCGGGGTTGCGCAGCGAGTTGCCGCTCGCGAGCCGCCCCGCGGCGCCTCCGGCCCGACGCGCGGGGAGCCCGACCACGGTCGCGAGCGGCCGCACGAGATGCGACGAGAGCATCGCGACGCCGACGAAGAGCAGCAGCACACCGGCCGCGATCGAGATGAGGCGGTCGCCGGTGCCGAGCTCGTCGGCGAACATCGCGCGCGCGAGCGCGAGGACCGAGCCGACGACGACGAGCCCGGCGATCCAGGGCGTGAAGCGATGAAACCGCCCGTGCGGCAGCGTGGCGCCCTCTCGTACCGCCGAGATCGGCGGCACCCGCGTCGCCCGGATCGCGGGGAAGAGGCCCGCGAGCAGGGTGATGCCCATCCCGACGGCGAGTGAGACGACGACCGTCCGCGTCGCGAAGACACGGTCGGCCGTCGGCAGGTCGACGCCGAGGCTCCCGAAGAGCGCCTCGATCCCCTCGGCCAGGAGCAGGCCGAGCGCGAGGCCGGTGAGCGACGCGAGCAGCCCGATGACGAGCGACTCGAGGATCACCGACGCGAGCACCTGGCGCCGCGAGGCGCCGAGCGTCCGCAGCGTCGCGAACTCTCGGGTTCGCTGGGCGACGGTGATCGAGAAGGTGTTGAAGATGACGAACGCGCCGACGAAGAGCGCGATGCCGCCGAATGCGAGCAGGAAGTAGCGGAAGATGGACGTGAACTCGCTGACCTCGTCCGCCTGCTCGTCCGCCTCGGCGCTCGCGCTCACGGCCTCGGCGTCCCCGGGCAGGACGGGCTCGATCGCGGCGACGATCTCCTCCTCGGAGATCCCCTCCTCGGCTGCGACCGAGATGGCGTCGAACTGCCCCTCGCGCCCGAGCAGCTCCTGCGCCGTCGGGATCGTGAACACGACGAAGCTGATCGCGCCGAGGCTGTCCAGGTCGCCGTACTTCGCGACGCCGACGAGCTCGAACGACCGCTTCGGCTGCAGCGTGGAGATCGCGACCGAGTCGCCGACCTCGTACCCCTGCTCGTCCGCTGCCCCGGCGTCGATGACCACCTCGTTCGCGGCGGCAGGCCAGCGACCCTCGTAGATCGTGAGCGGGTTGAACCGGGAGTAGGCCGGAGACGTGTCCAGGCCGAAGCCGAGCGTCGGGAAGCCCTCGCTGTTCACGGACTCGCCCTCCGGCGTGAGGAGCTTGGTCGAGTCCTCGTCGATGACGTAGCCCGACGCGAGGGCGACCCCGTCGACGCCGCGTACGTCCTCGAGGAGCGAGGCGTCGATCGGCGGCGTCGGCGGCTTCTCGCCCTCGATGGAGATGTCGAGGCCCTTGCCGGTGACGATCGCGTCGGTTCCCGCGTACGAGTCGACGAGGAGGTTCGTGAAGGCGCGCTGGACGGTGTCCGTGAGGATGTAGGTGCCGCTGATCATCGCGACGCCGAGCACGATCGCGATGCCGGTGAGGACGGCGCGCAGCTTGCGGGTCATGAGCCCGCGAAGGGCGACCTTGGTCATGTCGCGGCCCGGGTCGTCTCGCTCAGGCGGCGATCTCTTCCATGACCGTGTGGATCGTGTGCGCGTCACACTCCTTGAGCTCGCGCACGATCTCGCCGTCGGCGAGGAAGAGGATGCGGTGCGCCATCGCGGCCGCGCGGGGGTCGTGCGTCACCATGACGATCGTCTGCCCGTACTCGTCGACGGAGCGCCGCAGGAGGTCGAGGATCTCCTGGCCGGTCGCGGAGTCGAGGTTCCCCGTCGGCTCGTCTGCGAAGAGCACGGTCGGCCTCGACACGAGCGCCCGTGCGATCGCGACCCGCTGCTGCTGGCCGCCGGACAGCTCCGACGGCCGGTGCGAGAGCCTGTCGCCGAGGCCGACGTCGTCGACGAGCTGGTCGAACCAGCCGTCCTCCGGCTTCTCGCCGGCGATCGTGAGCGGCAGCAGGATGTTCTCCTTCGCGTCGAGCATCGGGAGGAGGTTGAAGAACTGGAACACGAAGCCGATGTGCTCGCGGCGGAGCTTCGTCAGGGCGTTGTCGCCGAGCGTCGTGATCTCCTGACCGGCGAGCTGCACGCCGCCGGACGTGGGCTTGTCGAGGCCGGCGAGGATGTGCATCAGCGTCGACTTACCCGAGCCCGACGGGCCCATGACGGCCGTCGCCTTGCCGGGCGCGATGTCGACCGAGACGCCGCGCAAGGCGTCGACGGCTGTGTCGCCCTCCCCGTACCGGCGCGTGAGGTCACGTGCGACGACGACGCCGCCGTTCGAGCTCTCCATCCTCGTCTCCCCTTCCATCACCGGTGGCCCGGAAGGCTACAGCCCTTGGGCTGGCCGATCCAGTCCGGATCGGGCAGAGTGCGACGGTGGACGCGGGCACGGAGATCCGCTTCGCGCTCGAGCGGACGCGCGACGAGACCGACGGCCTCCTGAAGCCGCTCTCGGACGAGGCGCTCTCGGCCCCGGTGCCGGAGCCGGGCCTGCCGCTCGTCTGGGTGCTCGCGGACATCGGCCGCTTCGAGGAGCTCTGGCTGCTCCGCAGCCTCGACGGGCAGCCGCCGCTCGCCGGGCGGCACGACGACGTGTACGAGGCCCTGAGGGCCGAGCGGACGAGAGCCGGGCGCCCCGTCACGCCGCCCGCCAGTGCCGTTCGCGCCTACGTCGAGGACGTGCGCGAGCGAGCGCTCGAGGCGCTGGCACGGACCGACTTCGACGCACCGGACCCGCTCCTCCGCAAGCGCTTCGTCTTCGGCCTCGTCCTCCAGCACGAGCTCCAGGCGCAGGAGCGCCTGCTGCAGACGATCCAGCTGCGGACGGAGGTCGAGTACCCGGGGCTCCGCGACGCACCGCGCGACCGCGCGCCGTCGGGCCCCGACGAGATCTCCGTGCCCGAGGGCACGTTCACGCTCGGCGCCGTGGACGAGCCGTGGGCGCTCGACAACGAGCTCGTCGCTCACGAGGTCGACTTGCCCGCGTTCCGCATCGACCGCCTCCCGGTGACGAACGCCGAGTTCACGCAGTTCGTCGCCGACCGCGGCTACCGCTCGCGGCGGGCCTGGAGCGACCCCGGCTGGGAGTGGCGCGAGCGCGAGGGCGTGGAGGCGCCGCTGTACTGGGAGAACGGCAAGGACGGCTCGGAGCGCATCCGCTTCGGCCACCGTGAGCCGCTACCCCCGGACGAGCCCGTCCAGCACGTGTCCTACTGGGAAGCCGAGGCGTTCGCCCGCTGGGCGGGCAAGCGCCTGCCGACCGAGGCCGAGTGGGAGCGCGCGGCGGGGTGGGATCCCAGGCGCGGCAAGATGCGCTTCCCGTGGGGCCAGGAGTCGATGGGGTACGAGGCGAACCTCGGCCACCGCCGCTTCTCACCCGCCCCCGCGGGCTCGTACGGAGGGGGCGTGAGCCCCGTCGGCTGCGTGCAGATGGCCGGCGACGTGTGGGAGTGGACGTCGTCGAGCTTCCACGCCTATCCGGGCTTCCTGCCCTTCCCCTACCCGGAGCTCTCCGAGATCTACTTCGGTGACGAGTACCGCGTCCTGCGCGGGGGCTCGTGGGCGACCGACCCGATCGTCGCGCGCACGTCGCTCCGCAACTGGGAGGACCCGGGCAGCCGGCACGTCTTCGCCGGCTTCCGCTGCGCCCGCGACGACTAGCGCATCAGCGACGACGCCTCGGCCAGGACGTCGCCGAGAATCCCGGTCATCTCGTCGAACTCGGCCTGCCCCGCGACGAGCGGCGGCGAGATCTGGATCACCGGATCGCCGCGGTCGTCGGCGCGGCAGACGAGCCCCC
>Ga0210115_1000242_pt1 | contig 15447 bp, 26 predicted proteins | sample MayberryNW_TuleB_2_FD_185526 | JGI IMG/M metagenome (GOLD analysis project Ga0210115, IMG submission 185526) | Wetland microbial communities from San Francisco Bay, California, USA, that impact long-term carbon sequestration - MayberryNW_TuleB_D2... | ecosystem: Environmental > Aquatic > Marine... | reverse complement strand
CGCAAGGAGTTCGACCTGCTCGCCGAGCTGATCCGCCACGCCGGCCGCGTCGTCACGCGCGAGCAGCTCATGGACCGCGTGTGGGACGAGAACTGGTTCGGCTCGACCAAGACGCTCGACGTCCACGTGCGCTGGCTGCGCCAGAAGCTCGGCGACGACCCGTCCGACCCGCGCTACCTGCACACGGTCCGTGGCGTCGGCTTCCGGTTCACGGCTCCGGAGGAGTTCTCGTAAGCCTCCGGGGTCGCCTGCTGCTGGCGCTCGCCTACGTGCTGGTGCTGGCGATCGTCGCGCTCGAGGTGCCGCTGATCATCAGCCTGCGCGACCGGGTCGACGCCGAGGTCAAGTCGCAGTCGCGCAGCCAGGCGGAGCTCGTGGCGGCGACGCTCGACCCGAACCGCCGCGGCGAGCTCGACGAGGCGACGCGCGAGCGGGCCTTGGCGGCGATGGCCGCGCTCGCGTAGCCGGGGCGGAGCGGAACCTCGAACTCCGCGCGGGATCGTCTTCTTGCCGAGCCCAGCTATGAGTCGTGCGACCGGACGAGCGTGGCCGCCTTCGGCCTCCCGTCAATGCCCGCTTCCTGGAAGATTGCCGGAGTATCAGGGTCGGAGATGAAGCTCTGCCAACCCTGCTCGTCCCAGTCGAAGACAGCCCAGTATCGGTCCTCGTCGTTCGGGTCCTGAAACACCTGAGCACCCTTTGAACCGTGCTGCCCGCGCTTCGCGGCACCCGTGGTCGAAAAGGTGCTCCAGAAGCGGTCGAAATCCTCGACCTTTACCGTTGCCAAGACCACAACTCGCCTCCTCTGTCGCAGTTGCCGGTGCCCCGTCACCCTACGACACTTCTTTGTCACGAGGTAAAGCGCCCCGGAGTTCGGGGCGGGGCGGGTCGACCTGAACGACGCGCCGATGCGCGAATCTCACTCACGGCGCCCGGCCCCACCGTCACGATGACGCGCTCAAGCTCGGCGCGGAAGATGGCCGGAAGGGACATGCCGCCTGGGGCACTAGCGGGGCAAACGCCACGAATACGCTTCACGCAGAGATGCGGCCTCGAGGAGTGGGGAGGGGGTGCAAACCCGCATCGCTGCTGGCGATCGTCGCCCTCGGTCGTCGAGCGTCGCCGCCGTTGGACTACGCTGGGGGACTAGAGGTCCCGCGTTCGAATCTCGGCGCCCCGACTTAGTGGAAAGACCTGCTAATGCGGGTCTTTCGCAGTAGATGACGAGCACCTCATCTCTATCTGCGCACACTCTTGGCGCAAACGCCCCAAGAGTTCTTCGATCAAGCAGTCGTGGCAGAACGCCACGACGGCGCCCTCGGAGTCGAGGCACGCGCCGGCCCCAGGTGTCCCCGAAGCCGGCCCCGATCGCTCCGCACACGGCGCACGCGAGCATCCCGTGCTTGTGACCCTCCCGAACGTTCTTGCGGCGCGCGCGCTCCTCGAGTGATCTCTACTCGTTGGACGGTCAGGTCGCCGGTTCCCGCCCTCGTCCCACAGCTCCGGCGCGGGGTGCCATTCCCCGTCTTCCAGTGTGGGCGACGCCACGCTCGCGGACTACACCGGCGAAGCGCGCAGCCACGATAGATACGGCGCGCTGCCTGCTAGAGCCGGATCAAGACGTTGATGAGGATGGTGAGAGCGACAGAAACGAGAAGCGAGACCAGCAGGCAACCGGGTGAGCACCCGTAGACTCGTATCCCACCGCCTCGATCGCCGTCTGCCATTGCGACTACGTGGACTCACGGCTCCATCGCCAAACCACCTCGGGTCGAGCTTGTGAGCGACCGCGTATCGAGGGCGCGAGCTCCAGTCGGGCTGGCTGAATAAGTCACGGCAGCATCTCGACCGCCTACTACGAGACGCTCACGCAGATCGCGTACGCCTGGGCATTCCTTGCCGAGGCGGTGCCGTTGTATACGTAGACCTCCCATCCGGTCATCGCCGCCGTCGGACGTGAGTGACTTACCACGACGTCGCTGTTGATGGTGCCAACGAAGTAGCCGCCACCGACCGCCCGTTTGCCGCCCGAGCACTGGGCTGTGACGGTTCGGCCGCTGTAGTAGTCGCCGTTTCCGACTGGCACGCTCACAGTGGCCGAGGTGATGACCTCGTGACCCGACACGCCGGACGGACCGGGTTCGCCCTTGTCGCCCTTGTCGCCCTTGGGGCCTGTCGGGAGTTGCCCCGGCTTGAAGTCGGCGGCGAGCAGGGAGCCGTTCAGGACGTGAGTCGTGCGGACGGCATTCGGGGCGAGCTTCGACGGTTTGACCGCATTCCTCTTGAGCTCGAGCGTTCCGACGCTGTTTCGGGGCACGTTGAGGACGGTGGCGTAGCTAGTCCCGCCGAGCGCGACGAGCAGCGCAAGGCAGGCAACGACGAGGGCAGGAGAGGGACGGCGCATCTGACGACCTCCTTCAGGGGCTTTGGGTCGCACCGTAATAGGCCATCCCGGGTTTGCCATGCGAACATGCGTTCGCATGAGTGCCCAGCCGAGGGATCATGTCCGCTTTAGTCGGCGCGATCATCACCAGTCGCCCTGGCAGTTCTCTCGAGTTCGCCGGGTCCGATTTTGGTTCTCAGAGCTGCCGGCCGCGAGCAGGTCGCAGCTCTTCGAGCGAGCCGAGGAACGTCCACGTCGCGCGCCCCTCCCAGTCGAGGCGACGATCGGCGATCACTGACGCGCTCTGGCTTGCGAACACGACGCCGGCCACGCACGGCTGCGGGCGTTCGTCGTCCTCGGTCCCCCAGCGTCGTCGCCGTTGGACTACGCTGGGGGACTAGAGGTCCCGAGTTCGAATCTCGGCGCCCGACGAGGAACCGGGTAGTGGGACTCGCGAGTGCCCATCCGTGCCAAAACGATGACCGAAGACAAGCAACCAGGATTCATCGCCGGCGGCCCGCGCAGAGTCAGGGGCGAAGACGAAGGGTTCTGGGCCTTCCTCCGAGCGTGGGTCGTCAACCTGTTCAAGGTCGATCGGAGACTCTGAGCGAGGCATCGTCCACGACGCTTCGGTCGGTTCAGGCGCGAGCGAGGTACTCGCGTTCGAGGTCGGTCACCGGCTGGGGCAGCTCGGCGAGCGGCGACAGCTCGTGCAGATCGGCCACCGTCTGCGCTTGTTCGAACGGCATCTCGAAGGCCGAACGAAAGGCGCTGCCGACGTCCTGGGAGTTCTCGTCGGCGACCCGTGCGAGATGACGGGCGGCGATCAGCCGGACATGGAACTCGCCTTCGGGCAGGCCCTCGAACGTCATCGCGAGATAGCACTTCCCCGTTCGGCGCGGGGCAAACTTCCCGACACGAAGCCTTCGGCCCAGTCAGGTCGCTCTCGACCGGAGAGCACGGATCACCTCGTGGCCCAGAGCATCAGCAGGAAGCCACCCACGAAGAGCGCGATGATGACCGCAACGGACCCGTCCACGCTCTCGGCCTCCTTGCCGCTACTCGCCTGTTTCGAGGCCCTGGCGTTCGTCGTCCTGGTCCCCGGACCGATCGTCGGCGGGGTCCGGCCCGCTGTCCTCGCGCGGGGTGTCCTCTTCGGGGACCTGCCCTCCCTCATCGCGCGCGTACGCCCGATCGACTTCGGGATGCTCGACTTCCTCGTCGCGTTCCGCCTGCTCGGACACGTCCGACCTCCTCGAGATTCGCCACCATGCATGTACCCCTCGGCGCGAACCTCAACCCGGACCGACCGACGAACCGCACCCCTGGACAAGCAGAAAGCCCCGCAGGAGCAGGGCTTTCATGCTTCTCTGGCGAGAAGGGACGCGGACGTCTGTGGCGAGCGTCTGCCGGTCAGCGCTCGACGTCGCCGCGCCACGCGCCGGTCTCGGCGCCGCGGGTCTCGATGAACTCCTTGAACGCCTTCAGGTCGCCCTTGACGCGACGGCTGTCGAGGCCGAAGGCGCTCCCGATCGACTCCTTCGCGCCCTCCGGGTCGTAGGCCATCTGCAGCATGACCTTCGTGCTCCTGTCGTCGAGCTGGTGGAATGTGACGACGCCGTCCGGGCCGTCCTCGCCGATAGCCTTCCACGCCACGCGCTCGTCGGGGTGCTGCTCGGTGATCTCGGCATCCCACTCCCGGGTCTGACCGCCGACGTCTGCGACCCAGTGCAACCGCGTGTCGCCCTTCTGCTCGACGCGCTCGACGCCGTCCATGAAGTGCGGAAACGACTCGAACTGCGTCCACTGGTTGTAGGCAGTGGAGACCGGGACGGCGATGTCGATGGACTCCTCGATGGTCTTCACGGTTCCCTCCTTGTCGTTGGCTCCCGTCCCGTCTACCCGTGCGTCGCGCGCCGAAACCCGGGCCCGTCGGCAGAATGGCCGCACGGCGTCGTACACGGTCAACGAGCGGGCGGTGGCCCGCGCTCACGAGCTCATCGAGAGCCGGCAGTACGTCGTGCGCAGCGAGTGGGGTGAGGTGCAGCCGCGGGCCGCGGACCAGGATCGGTACCTGGAGACGCACTCGTGGGAGGAGTACGCGCAGTGGCACCTGGGGCTGACGGAGGGCGCCCGCGACGGCACGAAGGCGCGCTGCGGGTTCGTCTATGGGGACTTCCGCCGGCTACACCGCTCCGGGTTGATCGCGTGCCACTACCGGGCCGCCGAGTGGGAGCACAAGGCGATCGAGCTGGCCGCGCACGATCTGCTGCAGGCGCTCGACCGGGCGCGCGCCTGAACCGAGCGCTCGCCGAAGCCGTGGAGGCCGCCGACGGCGGCCTCCACCGTCCCTCACTGCCAGGCGATGGCTAGACGAGCGCCTTCCAGAACAGCTTGATGTCCTCTGCCGGGAAGGTCTCGGTCTCGAACCACTCGAGCGTGGCGATCTTGCCGAGGACGCGGAACGCGGCTTCGAGATCGGGATACTCGAAGATGCCGATGTACTCCCACGGGCCCATCACCGCGAGGAACCGCTCGACGGTCCCACCCTCTGCCTCGACGATCTCGTGGATCTTGTCGAAGTACTCGGGTGTCTTGTCGAGATGCTCCCGCGCCACAGGCGTGAGACGGAAGAGCCCGAGATAGGTGAACATGCGTACCTCCTCGATCGGGGCATTGCCAGGAGCCCCACTACCGCCGAGCCTTCCGGCCCACGGCGAGGCGGGCATCGGTGAATACGCGTATCTTCGGCAGACGGCGCCCGCGCCGCAGCCAGTGTGCGGTCCGACTCGAGGCGGGAAGCCGGACAGGCCGCGCCCGGGACCGACCCCGAGTCCTGCGACAACGGCGCGCTACCGGCTCAGTACCAGCGGCCGCGCGCGAAGCCGCCGAACGCGAGGAGCCCGACGAGGGCGATGATCACGCCCCAGAGCACGCTCCAGAAGATCGCGACGACGATCCCGATGATGACGATCGCTCCGCCGAGTGTGAGGCCACCGACCATGCGCGAGGGTACCCCGGTTGCCGGGGACGGAAACTTGCGTGATCTCTACGAGCTAGCGCGAGTCCTCGTGCTCCGCCCCCGCCTCGAGCCGGCGCTGGACGACCGACCCGTAGCCGATGAGGAAGCAGAGCACGAAGAGCGCCAGTGCCGCAACTGGCAGGACCATGCCCGTCCATCGACCGTGCCCAGGCCGTCGGCGATCCCTGGAACGAGGCGTCCTCACTCCCTGAGGCGAATCCACCTTTCGGGTAGTTGTGCGAGAGCGGCTGCATTCCGACCTTGAGGTAGCTCGTGCAAGTAAACGGGCAGCCGTCGGAGCGAGGGGTTCGCCTTCACCCCTCCGAATCACAGGAGGAACCTCCACATGACTGACATCCTGATGCGCCCGGTGGTGTGGCTGCAGGTCACCGTGGCCGAGCTGCGGGAGCGCGAGGATGGCCAGACGACGACCGAGTACGCAATCCTGCTCGGCTTCCTGGCGATCGCCATCATCATCGCACTGTTCTTCCTCCGGAACGTCCTTCGGAGCCTCTTCTCGGACGCGGCGAGCAGCGTCTCGAACGCGCCGAACTAGAGAAGAACGAAGTGCGCGGCCGCCCGCCGACTCGGGCGGCCACCGGCAAGACCGCGCCGGCCCGGCTCTCGCGAGCGCCGGGCCGGCGCAGCCGTCTCAGGGCACGACGTCGTGCCCGGCGCACGGCTTCGGCGTTTCGACGAGACTCCTCGGTGGGAGAAGGACAACTGTCGAAAGGAGTCGTGCCATGGCAGTCGCACGCGTGACCGAGATCAGCTCGACGTCCACGACGAGCTTCGAGGACGCGATCAGGACCGGCCTCGACCGCGCGAACCAGACGCTGCGGAACGTCAAGAGCGCGTGGATCAAGGAGCAGCAGGTTCGCCTGGACGGCGGCTCGATCGCCGAGTACCAGGTCAACATGCTGGTGACGTTCATCCTGGACGAATAGGCCGAACGCGGGGGAGGGCGTCCCGAACGGACGCTCTCCGCCGAGCTCAGCCGATCAGCGCGCGGACCTGGTCGGCCGAGACGGGCTCGCCGGCCCGGATGAGTTCGCGCGCCGCGTCGACGCGGCCCCAGACGTCCCAGAGCAGGAAGCCACGTGGCCTGCCGTCCTCGACGTAGCAGACGACGCCCTTCCGGTTCGGCTCGGCCCACTCGGCGACCGTCTCGAGCCGCGAGTCGACATCCCCGACCGCCTCGTAGCCGAGGTCGAAGAGGTCGGAGTAGAAGAACGGGAGATGGTCGTACGGGGCGTCGGCGCCGGCCATGTTCGCGCCGACGTGACGTCCGTGGGTGTTCGCATGGTCCTCGTGCTCGACCCGGCGCGTCCCTCCGAGCGCAGCCACGGGGAAACGGGCGACGTCGCCTGCCGCGAAGACGTCGTCGCGCCCGCCGGCGCGCCCACGGTCGTCGACGAGGACGCCGTCGTCGACCTCGAGCCCGGCCTGCTCGGCGAGATCCGTCCGCGGGACGATGCCGAGTCCGGCGACGACGACGTCCGCCTCGATCGTGCCGTCGTCGGTCGCCACGAGGGACGTGTCCTCGTCGCGCGTGATCGACTCGACCTTGCGGCCCGCCTGCACGTCGACGCCCTGGGAGATGTAGTAGTCGGCGACGAAGCGCGCCAGCTCGGCCGGGAAGAGCTTCGCCCCGAGCCCCGCTTCGGGGAAGAGGATCGTCACGTCGCAGCCGTTCAGCGCGAGTGCGGCCGCCACCTCGGAGCCGATGAAGCCGCCTCCGACGACGGCCGCCCGGACCCCGTCTCCCGCAACCTCGCGGAGCGTCCTGTACGTCTCGAACGTGCGGTAGTAGATCACCCCGTCGTCCCACGCGGGGACGCGACGCGGCGTTCCGCCCGTCGCGAGCAGGAGCTCCTCGTAGGAGTGGCTCTCGCCCGTGTCGTCCGTGGCCGTCCGGCCGTCCAGGTCGAGCGAGGTCACGCGCCGGCCGACGAGGAGCTCGACGCCGAGCTCCTCCGTGCCGCGCCAGACGGAGCTCTCCTCGGTGCCCTTCCACAGCGCCTTCGAGAGCGGGGGGCGCGCATAGGGCGCGACCGGCTCCTCGCCGACGAGCCCGATCGAACCGTCGGGGTCGTGATCCCGGATCCCGCGGCACGCAGCGTCCGCCGTCATGCCGCCGCCGACGATCAGGTACCGGAACGCCCCCACGGGCTCGATGCTAGTAGAGAGCGCTCGCGAGCCGCCGGCGGTACGTCGTGGCGAGGGGGTCGTCCTGGCCGAGGTCGTCGAAGACCGCGACCGCGAGATCGCGCCGCCGGATGCGCTCCTCGGCGGGCGCGTCGGCGATCCCGTCGACGAGGAGCTCGAGGGCGCGCGCCGTGTCGCCCGCCTCGAGCGCAGCGAGCACGTCGGGGAGCTCGCCGCTCGCCCGGAGCTCTTCGAGGACGCCCTCGATCCGAGGCGGCGCGAGCAGCTCGTCGACGAAGGCGGCGACGCGGGCGGGAGGGAGCGCCCCGACGAACTCGGCGGCGACGCGGCCGTCGCGGAAGCCCTTCACGGCCGGAATCCCCTGGACCCGGAAGGTCGCCGCGAGACCGGGGTTCGCGTCCACGTCGACCTTCGCGAGGACGACGTCGCCTCCTCGGCGCTCCACCTCGGCGTCGAGTATCGGCGCGAGCGCATGGCAGGGGCCGCACCAGGCCGCCCAGAAGTCGACGATCACGGGAGTCTCGCGCGACCGCTCGATCACGTCCTGCTCGAAGCTCTGCTCGGTGACGTCCATGTTCGTGTCGCGGCGGAGGGCCGCAGGCTCATCCTTTCACGACGCCGAGCGGGACGAGACGGGGGACTGGCACTCCCTCCGCCGTCTCCGACTCGAGCTCCACCTCGAGCTCCGCCGTGTGGTCGACGAAGCGGTACATCCGCCTCGACTGTAGCGCCGTTCACGAGCGGCGCGACGTCGTAGAAGACCGTACCTGCGCTCCGAGGAAGCCCGCTTGCGTCCTCCCGGCGCCGAGGCGACACTCGGGCAGAACGACGACACCGGGAGCGAGATGCGAACGAGGATCGTGATTCTCGGCGGCGGAACCGGCGGCACGATGATGGCGAACCGCCTGCGACGGCGGCACGACCCGGCCCAGGTTTCGGTTGCCGTCGTCGACAAGGACGATCGCCACGTCTACCAGCCCGGGCTCCTGTTCGTCCCCTTCGGGCTCGCGTACGCGGACGAGATCGTGCGTTCGCGCCGCCGGCAGCTGCGGGAGGGCATCGACTTCCACGAGACCGAGGTGGAGCAGGTCGTCCTCGAGGACGACGCCGTCCGCCTCGCCGACGGAACCGTCCTCGACTACGACGTGCTCGTCCTCGCCACGGGTGCGGTGCTCCGGCCGGAGGAGACGGAGGGAATGACGGGCGCGGGCTGGAACGAGCGCGTCTTCACGTTCTACGACCTCCCGGGCGCCGAACAGCTCGCCCGAGCCCTGGCCGACTTCGACGGTGGTCGGCTCGTCGTGAGCCTCGTCGACATGCCCATCAAGTGCCCAGTGGCGCCGCTCGAGTTCGCGTTCCTTGCCGACTGGTACTTCACGGAGCGCGGTATCCGAGACCGCGTGGACCTGGTCTACGCGACGCCGCTGGACGCCGCCTTCACGAAGCCGATCGCCTCGCAGCACCTCGGTGGACTGCTCGACGAGAAGAGGATCGAGCTCGTTACCGAGTTCGCGACCGGCGAGATCGACGGCGAGCGGGGGAGGCTCGTGAGCTGGGACGACCGGGAGGTCGCGTTCGATCTGCTCGTCACCGTGCCCGTCCACGAGGGTGCGGCCTACGTCACCAGGTCGGAGGGGCTCGGCGACGTGCTCGGCTTCGTCCCGACCGACCCGGCCACCTTGCAGTCCGAGGCGAAGTCGAACGTCTTCGTCCTCGGTGACGCGGCGAACGTCCCGGTCTCGAAGGCGGGCTCCGTGACGCACTTCGAGGGGGAGGTGCTCACCGAGAACATCGACCGTTTCCTGGCGGACGAGGAGCTGTCCGCGGTCTACGACGGCCACGCGAACTGCTTCATCGAGACAGGGTTCGGGAAGGCGCTCCTCATCGACTTCGACTACGAGACGGAGCCTCTCCCCGGCCGTTTCCCGAACGCCTTCGGACCGCTTCCGCTGCTCAGAGAGTCGAGGCTGAACCACCTCGGAAAGCTGACGTTCCAGTGGCTCTACTGGCACGCGCTGCTCCCTGGACGCAGCATCCCCGGGATCCCGCACGCGATGCCGACGAGCGGAAAGGAACGGCAGCAAGAGGCCGTGTGAAAGGAGCTGTGACGATGACGACGACGGAGTTCGTCGGAAGCCAGGTCGAGCGCGACGCCGAGGGCTTCCTCGTGCATCCCGAGCAGTGGACTCGCACGCTCGGGGAGGCGATCGCGCACGAGAGCGGGATCGCCGAGCTGACGCCGAGGCACTGGCAGGTGGTCGACTTTATGCGCGAGCGCTACCTGACGACTGGTACCGCACCCTCGATCCGGGCGCTCGGCAAGGAGTCGGGAGTGCCCGTCAAGGAGCTGTACGCGCTATTTCCGAAGGGGCCCGCGAAGCTCGCCGCGAAGATCGGCGGCATTCCGAAGCCTCGCGGCTGCATCTAGGAGGTGCGCACGATGACAGAGCTGCTGGAAGTCTTCGAGACCGAGGAGGACAGGGGCCGCGAGCCGATCCAGAAGGCGAGCATCGTCGTGTCGAAGGGCTCGCTCGAGGGGATCTACCCGGCGCTGATCATGGCGAACGGGGCGCGCATGGAGGGGATCGAGGCGGACCTCTTCTTCACCTTCTTCGGGCTCGACGCGATCCGCAAGGATCGCCAGGCGAAGATCAAGGTCGCGACGGTCGGGAACCCCGGCCTGCACATGCCGACGCTGCTCGGAGCGATCCCGGGAATGTCCTGGATCGCGACCAGGATGATGGGCACGCAGATGGAGAAGCTCGACATACCCCCGATCGGGGAGTTCCTGGAGCTCATCCACGACTCCGGCGGGCACATCTACGCGTGTCAGGCAACCGTGGAGATGTTCGGCCTGACGATGGAGGACTTCGTCCCGCAAGTCGACGGCGTGCTGACGGTCGGCGAGTTCTACGACCGGAGCGCAGGCGCCGAGATCATCTTCACGTAGGCGAGACGACGACGTCTGCGCCGCAGCCCGCGACAAGCGCTGGCGGGACGTCGTCCCTCGCGACACGGGCGAGCGAGCGATGAGAGAGGTCGATCTCGATCGTGGGCCAGGAGTCGAGGCCGAGCGAGCGGGCGCCCTGCTCGGACCCGAAGCGGAGCAGCTCCTCGGTCGTGAAGACGCCGCGCCTACCGGTCTGCCGACGCGCGATGCCCTCGAGCTCGCGGAGCTCCTCCAGCGGGTCGATCCGCACGTTCGAGTCCGATCCGATGCAGAGCGGGATCGAGCGGGTGCGGATGCGCTCGGCGGGGAGGAAGCCGTCGCCGAGGTCGGCCTCCGTCGTCGGGCAGGCGCAGATCGTCGTCCCCGAGGCGGCCAGGAGGTCGAGCTCCGAGCCGTCCGCGTGGGTCGCGTGCACGACCGTCGTCCGCTCGCCCAGGCAGCCCGTACGCTCGAGGAGCTCGATCGGGCGGCAGCCGTGCTCCGCGAGGCACTCCTCGATCTCGCGCGGCTGCTCGTCCGCGTGGACGTGGAGCGGAAGCTCCTCCTGCGCGGCGTAGCGCGCGATCGCTTCGAGCCAGTCCGCCGGGCATGCGCGGACGGAGTGGGGAGCGACGCCTACGCGGAGGCCGGCCCCTCGGAGCTTCTCGACCTGGGCCAGGAAGGCGGGCACGGACTCCTGGCGGAACCGCGGCAGCCCACCGCGCGCGTAGGCGACGTGCAGGAGCACGACCGCAACCCCGGCCGCCGCGGCCGCCTCGTGGGCGGCGAGCGCCTCGGGCACGCCGAGGTAGTGGAATTCGCCCACGGCCGTGTAGCCGGCGGCCCGCAGCTCGCGGTACGTCTGCTCGTACGAGCCGCGCACGAGCTCGGGGGTCTGGCGGCCGGCTTCCTCGAGCATCGACTCGCGCCACGCCCAGAAGTCGCCGCCTGCGGCACGTCCGCGCAACGCGCGCTGGAACGTGTGGCTGTGAGCGTTCACGAACCCGGGAAGCGTGAACGCGTCGGCCACCGGGCGACCGTACCAGGGGCCTCGAGCGGGGACGTCTCAGCTCGTAGTGTTGCGCCGTGCGCCGTCACCTCCCGAACGCCCTGACGATCGTGCGCTTCGCCGCGATCCCGGTGTTCGCGTGGCTCTATCTCGCAGCCGACGACGGGCCGGCGTGGGGGGCAGGCGTGTTCTTCGCCGGGGCCGCCGCCACCGATCAGGTCGACGGCTTCCTCGCGCGGCGTTGGGAGGTGCAGTCCGCGTTCGGCAAGGTCGCCGACCCGCTCGCCGACCGGCTGATGATCGGCACGGCCGTCGTCCTGCTCTGGGCCACGGGGCGCCTGCCGCTCGTGGCTGCACTCGTCGTGCTCGGTCGCGACCTGGCGCTCGTCCTCGGCTACAAGCTGCTCGCGCCGCGCGGCCTCGAGCTCGAGGTCAGCTTCCTCGGCAAGCTTGCGACGTGGGTCTTGTACGCGGCGCTCTGCTTCGTCGTCGTGACCGAGGAGGGCACGACGTGGCCGCAGGTGCTCGTGTGGATCGGCGTCGCGCTCGCGCTCCTGGCGGCGCTCCAGTACGTCGTGCGCGCGCGAGGGGCGCTCGCGGGCTCCTGAAGGGCGGCGGGAGGGAGGTCGCCGCACGCGGCGAAGAGGTGTGAAGTCTCAAGCTGAGGTTGACCCCTTGGAACGCAGGCTGCTTTACTCACGGGACTACGAGGAAAGGCGACCGTTGGAACCACTTCCCGATCTCACGAGCCTCACCGACGACGACCTCCGCACCATGATCCGCGACCTCGAGAAGGAGGAGGACGAGATCTCCTTCCGCCGCCGCGTGCTGCACGGCCGCATCGACATCCTGCGCGCGGAGCTCGTCGCACGCCTCCGGGAGCAGGTGAGCGCGGGGGAGGCGAAGCTCGCCGACGTCGAGCGCCTGAGCGAGATCCTCACCGCGAAGGCGACCCCGAACGCGGACTCGGAGTGACGCACGTCTACTGCCCGGAGTGCGGCTTCCAGAACCCGGAGGCCTCGAACTACTGCGCCCGGTGTGGAGCGCTCATCGCGCTGGACCAGGACCCGGGCGGTGAGACCACGATGACGTTCGAGGTCGAGGACGGCACCGACGACGGCGAGTCGCTGCTGGCGTCGCTCGGCATCACCGGCCCCGCTCTCGTCGTGCGCTCGGGAGGCGGCATGGCGGGCCAGTCGTTCCAGCCGGGCGAAGGGAGGACGCTGATCGGGCGTTCCCCGGAATGTGACGTCTTCCTCGACGACGTCACCGTCTCCCGCCGCCACGCCGAGCTCCAACGCGCCGGCGAGACCTTCACGATCCGCGACCTCGGGAGCCTGAACGGCACGTACGTGAACCGGCATCGCATCGAGTCGGCGACCCTCGAGGACGACGACGAGGTGCAGATCGGCAAGTACCGGCTGACGTTCCTCCTCCGATGAGCACCATGGCCACCTCGAGGAGGGGCAAGGGTGGGGCAGAGCCCCGGCTGCGCACCATCGGCTCCGTCTGCGAGGAGCTGCGGGGCGAGTTCCCGGACATCTCGGTCTCGAAGATCCGCTACCTCGAGGACCAGGGGCTCGTCGCCCCGCGGCGCACGCGAGGCGGGTACCGGCTCTTCTCCCCCGACGACGTCGAGCGCCTGACCACGATCCTGCGCCTGCAGCGCGACGAGTTCCTCCCGCTGCGCGTGATCCGCGAGGAGCTCGACGGTCCCGGGTCATCCGCCGAGCGAGCGAAGCGCCGCAGCGCGGGCCTTACGGGACGCGAGGACGAGATCGACCTCGCCGAGCTCTGCGACCGCGCGTCGGCCCCGCCGGACTTCGTCCGTCAGCTGGAGGAGTTCGGCGTCGTCGTGTCGCGGGTCGAGGCCGGCGAGCACCTGTATCGCGAGAGCGAGGCGGAGATCGCCGGCGCCTGCGTCAGGCTCGCGCGCTTCGGCATCGACGCGCGCCATCTGCGGACGTTCTTGACCGCGGCGGGAAGGCAGGCGACGCTCGTCGAGCAGCTCGTCGCCCCGGGCCTGCGGTCGCGGAACCCGGAGCGCCGGAAGGGCGCGCTCGACGATCTCGAGGCGCTCGCCCGCGTGTCGCAGGAGCTCTCGCACCTGCTCTTCCTGCGCGACCTGCGCTCCGCCGCGGAGCGAGGGACGTGAGCCTCGATCTCCGCGACCGGATCCGGGACGTCCCGGACTTCCCGACCCCGGGAGTGATCTTCAAGGACCTGATGCCGCTGATCGCGGACCCCGAGTACTTCGCCGAGACGATCCGGCTGCTCGCGGAGTGGGCCGGGCCACGCGAGCCCGATCTGATTCTGGGAGCCGAGGCGCGCGGCTTCATCTTCGGCGCCCCGCTCGCGTACGAGCTGGGAGCCGGCTTCATCGCGGCACGCAAACCGGGCAAGCTGCCACGGGAGACGGTCGAGGCGACCTATGCGCTCGAGTACGGGACGGACAGCCTGCAGGTGCACCGGGACGCCGTCCCCGCCGACGCGCGCGTGATCATCGTCGACGACGTGCTCGCGACGGGCGGGACGGCAAGCGCGAAGTGCGAGCTCGTCGAGGACCTCGACGGGGTGGTGGCCGGCGTCCTCTTCGTCATCGAGCTCACCTTCCTGGGCGGACGCGAGCGGCTCGAGGGACACGAGGTGCACTCGCTGCTCCAGTACTGACGCAGCGCCTGGCCGTCCGGTCGCCGTACTACAAGGAGAGTGTGTACGACGCGCTGACGAGCACTTACTCGTTCGCGTGCCCGCACGGGCCCGAGTCCCACGTCCCGCTGTCCTCCTTCCGCACGCTCGAGCGCCTTCCGGGCGCCACGCATCCCGCCGTCTATCGCGTCCTCTTCTCCTGTCGCTGCGGCGAGGATCACCCCGGCCTCGTCGCCCACGACGAGCTCGACTGGGCGCCGCTCGGCGTGGCCGCCGGCGGCACGTTCCGCAACCTGCTCACCGCGCGTGACGACTTCCTCGCGGGCGAGCTCTCCGACCTGGCCGCGGCACGGATCGGGGCGGGGGAGTGGCCCTGGAGCTTCTTCTGCTTCCTCGAGGGGCGCCCACGGCCCGTCACCCCGTCGTCGTTCGCGCTGATCGCGCCCGGCGACGGGCTTCTCGGAGTTGCGGTCCGCTGCCCCGCCTGCGGCGCGGTGTCGGTGAACCTCGTGACCCACGAGCACGTGGACCTGCCGTTCGTGAACGACGCCCGTGTCGGGGTCGTCTCGCACGTGTTTCGCGAGGATGCGCTCCGGGCAGTGGACGAGTTCCGCCTCGAGCTCGCCTCGGCGCGGTTCGACGAGAGGAGGCTCGATCTCGAGCTCTAGCCCGCACTCCGGCGATGCGTCACTCCGGCCAGGGATCGACCCCACCGGAAGGCGCGCCGATAGCCGTCCAATGGGTGCCGCCGGCCCGTTGAGCGCCGTCCCTTCCGGGTCGCCCCGCCTCCTCGCGGACGTGAGGGCGCTGGACGAGCTCGACACCCACGGGCGCGAGCCCGCCTTCGAGCGCCTCGAAGCGGCCCTCGGCAGGGACTTCGCCGACCGGCTCGTGGCGGCGCTCTCGAGCGACTCGGTCGACCCGAGGCGCTAGCTGCGCACCGCGGCGCCGGCTCCGCGGATCCGCACGAAGAGGAAGCTCGCAGCGCCCACGAGGAGTGCGATCACGAACGACGTTCCGCCCGGGAAGCCGACGGCGAGCGATCCGAGCCAGACATAGAGGAAGAACGTGAGCGCCCAGGCGAAGGACTGGACGCCCTGGTCGATGCTCGGCATGCGGAGGTGCATCGCGCCGCATCCTAACGGGCGCGCCCGCCCGGACGTTCGCGTCCGTGTCGGACCAAAAAGTTCACCGAGCCGGTGGCGCTTTCGTCCACACAACCCGCTGACCGTCCGCTTCCGCGTAGAGCCTTCGAGCTGCGCTTCGACCTACTCGCGCTCCGTGCT
>Ga0210115_1000241_pt1 | contig 15471 bp, 14 predicted proteins | sample MayberryNW_TuleB_2_FD_185526 | JGI IMG/M metagenome (GOLD analysis project Ga0210115, IMG submission 185526) | Wetland microbial communities from San Francisco Bay, California, USA, that impact long-term carbon sequestration - MayberryNW_TuleB_D2... | ecosystem: Environmental > Aquatic > Marine... | reverse complement strand
ACATGTCCCACAGGTCCCGCCGCAGCACCGGGTCCAGCCCGACGGTCGGCTCGTCGAGCACCAGCACCTCTGGCTGGTTCAGCAGGGCGGCGGCCAGCGAGACCCGCGCCTCCTCGCCGCCGGACAGCCGGCTGCACAGCGAGTCGGCGTGGTCGGTCAGCCCGACGTCGTCGAGCACCCGGTCGACGTCGCCCGCGGGGGCCCCCAGGACGGCGGCGAAGTAGCGCAGGTTCTCGCGCACCGTGAGGTCCGAGTAGACCGACGGGGCCTGGGTGACGTAACCCACGGCTCGCCGTAGCGGCGGCGAGCCGGCCGGCCGGCCGAGCACCTCGACGGTCCCGCCCGCCACGACCTGGACGCCGACGATGGAGCGCATGAGCGTGGTCTTCCCGCTGCCGCTCGGGCCGAGCAGACCGGTCACCGAGCCGCGCGCGACGTCGAACGACACGTCGTCGACGACGGTGCGCCCGCCCCGCACGACCGTCAGGTTCCGGACGCTCAGCGCCGGAGCAATATTCATCACACGATGAAATATCCTCCCGTCCTGACCCGGCGTCAACCCTCCGCGAGGTAGCGCTGCACGGCGGGTGCCATCAGGGCCACGAGGTCGTCCTCCGAGGCCGAGGCCATCGGCTCGAGGCGCACGACGTGGCGCAGGATCACGACCCCCACCATCTGGGCGGCGGCCGCCTGCAGCCGCAGCGGGTCGGCCGGGCCGCCCGCCGTCGCGATCCTGCCGAGCAGGGCGCTGCCGACGAACTCGCGCAGCATCGCCGCCCCCTGCTCCCCGGTCATCGCCGAACGCAGCATGCCGAGCATCGGCGACCGGAAGCCCGGGCTGGCCCAGGCGCCGAGGAACGTGCGCACCAGCCGTTCGCCGAGCTGGTCGGGCGGACCGTCGAGGATCTGCGGCACGAGCTCGGCCGGCGCGAACGGCAGCTCCATCGCCGCGACGAACACCTGCTCCTTGGTACCGAAGTAGTGGTGGACGAGCGCCGGGTCGACCTCGGCCGACCGGGCGATGCCCCGGACACTGGCCGCGGCGTACCCCTTGCCGGCGAACTCCTCGCGCGCAGCTGCCAGGATCATCGACCGCCGGTCCCCACCGTCCGCGGGTCGCCCGGGTCCGCGGCGCGTCGCGTCGGCCATCACCTGCTCCTCACGTCGCCATGATGCCCCTCCGCGACGACGCACCCCACCGGGTCGACCAGCAGAGCTAGTTGCGGGCGAACACCGCGTAGGTCACGAACGGCTCGTCCAGCTCCTCTGACGGGTGGTCCTTCGCGAGCCGCTCGAGCTCCTGACCTACGACCTCGCGGGCGCGGTCGGGGCCGAGGTCGAACACGTAGGACTTGGTCAGCAGGGTGCGCCCGAAGTCCTCGAGACCGAGCCGGCGCGACCACGGGATCTCGACGGTCGCCACCTTGCGCCGCCACGGGTCCCCCGCGAGCAGGTCTGCGGACCACTCGTCGCCGGGGTGCGGCGGGACGCCGCAGGCGGCGAAGAGCCGGCGGTCGTGCTCGTGCACCCAGGGCACGGACTGGTCGTGCTGGTTCCACCACAGGGCGAGCACGGCCCCCGGCTTGAGCACCCGGAACGCCTCGGGCACCGAGCGCTGCGGGTCGGTCCAGTGGAAGGACTGGGCGTAGGAGACCAGGTCGAACAGCCCCCCGGCGAGCGGTAGCGCGTTGCCGTCGCCGACGACCGGCCGGACCCGCGACGTCGAGCGCGACCGCAGCACCTGCAGCGCGGCCAGCCCCGGCTCCACGGCGGTCACCGTGGCACCGCGGCCGGCGAGCGCGCGCGACGCGATACCGGTGCCCGCCCCGACGTCGCAGACGGACGACCACAGCAGCGGCTGCCCCATGGCGGACTCCAGCGCGTCGAACAGCTGGGCCGGGTAGTCGGGACGGTGCGCGTCGTAGTCGGCCGCGACCGCGTCGAAGAGCTGCCGCTCGCTCACGTGGCGCTGCTCGCGGCGGCCAGGTTGAGCCGGGCGAACGCCAGCCCCTCGGCGAGGTCCGCCTCCCTCTCGTCGCGGTTGACCGCACGCCGGGTGTTGATCTCCAGGACGACCGACCCGTCGTAACCGGCCCGGGCCAACCGCTCGAGGACCTCGGCGCACGGCTGGTTGCCGCGCCCGGGCACCAGGTGCTCGTCCTTGTTGGACCCCGACCCGTCGGCGAGGTGGACGTGGGACAGCCGGTCCCCCAGCGCATCCAGCACCTGCACCGCGTCGGAGTCGGAGACGGCGGTGTGCGACAGGTCCAGGGTGACCGTGGGAACGTCGAGCTCCAGCAGGTCCCAGTGCGGCAGGTAGGCGACGACCTCCCGGCTGCGGGCCCGCCACGGGAACATGTTCTCCACCGCGAAGACCACGTCGGTCTCGTCCTGCATCCGGGCCAGCCCCTCGACGAAGCCGCGGGCGTAGTCGCGCTGCCAGCGGAACGGCGGGTGCACCACCACGGTCGGCGCGCCGACACCCTCGGCCGCCTCACGGGCGCGCTGCAGCTTGGTCCAGGGATCGGTCGACCAGACGCGCTGGGTCAGGAGGAGGCACGGGGCGTGGATGGCGAGCACCGGGATGCCGAACCGTTCCGACAGCCCGCGCAGCGCGTCGGGGTCCTGGCTGACCGGGTCGGTCCAGACCATCACCTCGACCCCGTCGAAGCCGAGGTCGGCGGCCATCTCGAACGCCGTCGTGCAGGTCTCCGGGTAGCAGGACGCCGTGGACAGGGCGACCTTCGCGCCGGGGACGCGCACCGTACGGCTCACACCACCAGCCTATGGCCGCACGTAGGGTGGCTCCCGTGCCCGAGGTGCCTCTCGACTTCCCCCGCGCGTGGGTGGAGTTCCCCGACCCCGCCGACGACGAGCAGTCGTTCCGCTGCGACCTGACCTGGCTCACCTCGAGCTGGACCTGCATCTTCGGCAACGGCTGCCAGGGCATCTACGCCGACCAGCCCCCCGAGGTCGGGTGCTGCACGCTCGGCGCGCACTTCTCCGACAAGGACGACGAGCGCCGGGTGAAGGCCTTCGTCAAGCAGCTGACCCCGGAGACCTGGCAGCACTACGACCCCAAGAAGTGGACCGAGAAGGACGAGGACGGCGCCAGGAAGACCCGGGTCGTCGACGGCGCCTGCATCTTCGCCAACCGGCCGGACTTCCCTGGCGGCGGCGGCTGCGCCCTGCACGGGCTGGCGCTGCGCACCGGCCGGCACTTCCTCGAGACCAAGCCCGACGTCTGCTGGCAGCTGCCGATCCGGCGGACCTACGAGCACGTCGAGCGACCGGACGGCACCGAGGTGCTGGTCATCGTCATCGCCGAGTACGACCGGCGGGGCTGGGGCGCCGGCGGGCACGACCTGGACTGGTACTGCAGCGGCAACACCGAGGCGCACGTCGGTGCGGATCCGGTCTACGTCTCGATGCGCGCCGAGCTGGTCGAGCTGATGGGCCAGAAGGGGTACGACGAGCTGAGCCGCCTGGCCGAGGAGCACCTGACCTCCCGGCGGCGCTTCGCGCTGCACCCGGCCGACCCCAAGGCCCGCCGCCGCTGACGCACCCGGCCGTCACCGATGCGGCTGGGCCGACGGGGACGCTCGGCGGCCACCCGGGGACCTTCTGCCCTTCAGCTCGGGGCACCCGCGCGACACCGTGGAGAGCGGGTCCAACCACGGTGTCCACCGGAGGTCGTCATGCAGACCGCCCGCCCCCTCCCCGCCGGCCAGCCGCTCCTGGTGGCCGACAAGGTCAACAAGATCTACCGAAGCGGTGACGTCGAGGTGCCGGCCCTCATCGACCTGGACCTGACGGTCGGCGTCGGTGAGCTGGTCGCCGTCATGGGGCCTTCCGGGTCAGGGAAGACGACGCTGCTCAACTGCCTGTCCGGCCTCGACGACATCGACGCCGGGCACGTCCGCGTCGCGGGTCGCGACCTGTTCTCCATGAGCGACGCCGACCGCACCGAGCACCGCGCCAGGTCCATGGGCTTCGTCTTCCAGTCGTTCAACCTGATCCCCGTCTTCACGGCGGTCGAGAACGTCGAGCTGCCCCTGCTCCTGATCGGCACCAGTGCCAAGAAGGCGCACGCCGCAGCCGTGGAGATGCTGGCTCAGGTAGGGCTCACGCACCGCGAGGACCACCTGCCCAACCAGATGTCCGGCGGCGAGCAGCAGCGCGTCACCATCGCCCGCGCCCTCGTCGCGAAGCCGGCGGTCGTCTGGGCCGACGAGCCCACCGGCAACCTCGACACCGCCATGGCCGAGCAGATCATGGTGCTGCTGCGCGAGCTCAACGAGCAGCACGGGCAGACGATCGTCCTGGTCACCCACGACCCGCAGATCGGCGCGGCCGCCGGTCGCCTCGTGCTCATGCGCGACGGTCGCCTGCAGAGAGACGAGCGTCGCGACCGCATCACCGTGCCGCCCTCCAACGGCGGCGGCCGGGCGGTGTACCAGGTCCCGCCACCCCGCTTCCACTGAGAGGGATGCGCCATGTATCCCGAGCTCACCCGCCCGCTGCTCATCCTGCTCGGCGCCGCCCTGGCCTTCGTCGCATTCCTCGCGATCGGTCGACCGGTGCTCCGCCGGCTGGCCTTCCGGCAGATCCGCCGGCGGCCCGCGGAGGCGGTCCTCGTCGTGCTCGGCTCCCTGCTGGGGACCGCGCTGATCGTCACCAGCCTGGTGGTCGGGGACTCCCTCGACCGGTCCGTCCGCCAGACCGCGTACGACGTCCTCGGTCCGATCGACGAGGTCGTGCGCGCTGCCGACGGGACGACCGGCGCCCAGGCGGCCGAGCGGCTGGCCCCGCTGCGGAGCGACCCGCAGGTGGACGGGGTCCTGGCCGTGCGCGGAGACGTCGCGGCCGCGTCGACGGGCACCGGCAACGCGCGTCTCGCCGCGCCCCGCACCCTGGTGTGGGAGCTCGACTACGCCGCAGCCCGCGACTTCGGCAGCCCGGACCCCTCCGGGCTGGACACCTCTGACCCCGGACCCGGTCGAGTCGTCATCAACTCGAACCTGGCCGACGCCCTGCACCTCGGCGTCGGTGAGGCCGTGACGCTGCACCTCTACGGCTCGCCGGAGGAGTACACCGTCGGCGCCGTCGTCCCCGCGGAAGGTGTGGCCGGCATGGGTCTCGGCGCGGCCGTCAACAGCAACGCCTTCCTGCCGGCCGGTGCCCTCACGGCGGCTGCCTCCGCCGCCGGTCGGACGCCGATGACGACCGTCCTCGTGTCCAACAGTGGCGGGGTCGAGGGTGGCGACGAGCTCACGACGCCGGTGACCGCCGCGATCCGCGACGCACTCGCCGGCCTGGACAGCCGGGGGGCCTCCGTGCTGACCCCCAAGCACGAGGTGCTGGCGGCAGCCGAGGAGACGGCGGCGGCCATCGGGTCGCTGTTCCTCTTCATCGCCAGCTTCGCCATCATCGCCGGCGTCCTGCTCGTCGTGAACATCTTCGTGATGCTCGCCGAGGAGCGCAAGGGCCAGCTCGGCATCCTGCGCGCGGTCGGCATGCGCCGCCGCCGGGTGACCGGCGAGTTCGCCCTCGAGGGGGCCGTGTACGCGGCGGCGGCGGCACTCGTCGGTGCCCTGGTCGGCGTCCTCGTCGGGCGAGTCGTCGTCGTGGTGGCGCTGAACATCCTCAACTCCTTCGAGCGCAGCGACAACAAGCTCGACATCGTGTTCGCCGTCACCCCGGTCAGTCTCGTCAACGGCATCGCGGGTGGGTTCCTCATCGCCTTCGTGGCCGTCGTCCTGACCAGCGTGCGGATCGCGCGGACCAACATCATCGCGGCCATCCGCGACCTCCCCCCTGCCACGGGGCGGCGACCGAGGCGCGCACTGACCACCCTCTCCGTGATCGGCACGGCGGTCTTCGGGCTGCTGTCGGTGCCCGCCGTGGCGAGCAGCGCCGGCGCGGCCGTCTACCTGATGCCGGTGCTGACGATGGTCTCGGCCATCCCGCTGCTGCGGCGGCTGGCCAGCCTCAAGGTCGTCACGACCGTGGTCGCGGTGCTGACCCTGCTGTGGGGGCTGGGGGCCCACATCCTGCGACCCGCCATGTTCGAGGAGGGGTCGACCGCGACGTACGTCGTCATGGGGACGATGCTGTCCTTCGCCGCCGTCGTCCTCATCAGCCAGTACCAGTGGCTGATCGTGCGACCCTTCCGGCCCCTGATCCGACGTCCGTCCGAGACCGGGCTGGCGGCCAGGCTGGCCGTCGCCTACCCCACCGCCCGCGCCTTCCGCACCGGGGCGACCCTGGCGATGTACTGCATCGTCGTCCTCGTCATCGTGCTGCTGGCGCAGATCTCCGCCGTCATCCATGCGGGAGTCGACACCGCGGTGCGCGACGCCAGCGCGGGCTGGACCATGCGCGCAGACTTCAACCCCGCGACACCGCTGCCGGACTCCACCCGCTCGGTCACCAGCAGCCGCTTCGCCGGGATGTTCGAGGACGTCGCGCCACTGTCCAGCGCGACCGGTGACGCCGACGACCCGGCCGGCCGGTCGACCGACCCGGTCCCGGTCAACGCGATCGGCATCCCCGGGCAGATGATCACCCACGAGCCGGAGCTCGAGGACCGCCTCCCCGGTCTCCGCACCGACGAAGCCGCCTGGCGGACGGTCCTGTCGGACCCGCGCTACGCCATGGTCGACCTCTACTACGGCGCCACCGGCGGGCCACCGGGTGCGTTGGTCGAGCCGGGGGACCGCCTCTCGGTCACCGACCCTCGCACCGGCCTGGTCTCGACCCGGATCGTGGCCGGCACCATGCGTGACGGCACCGCGTTCTACGGCGTCAACGCCGGCGAGTTCCGCTGGCCGGTCGTCATGAGCACCGACAGCGTGCGACAGGCGTTCGGGTCTGCGGCGACCGTCAACAGCCTCCTGCTGCGGACCGTCGACGGGGTGGACCGGGCACAGCTGGCCCGCAGGCTGCAGGGCGAGTTCCTCGCCAACGGCTTGGTGGTCACCGACGTGCCGGACGACGTCCGCAGCACCTACTCGGCCAACACCCAGATGTTCCGGCTGATGCAGGGCTACCTGGCCCTCGGTCTGCTGGTGGCCATCATCGGGCTGGGCGTCGTCATGGTGCGCTCGGTGCGCGAGCGCAGGCGCACGATCGGCGTCCTGCGCGCACTGGGCTTCCGGGCCCGGACCATCCGGCGGTCGTTCCTGGCCGAGAGCGCGCTCGTGGCGGTCGAGGGGGTCGTCGTCGGCGTGGCACTGGGCCTGCTGACGACCTACCTGCTGTACCAGAACAGCGACGCGTTCGGGTCGGTGCACAGCGGCTTCCCGATCGCCTGGCCCGAGATCGCCCTGACCGTCGGCATCGCGCTGGTCGCCTCGCTCGCGGCGACGGTCGTGCCGGCCCGGCGGGCCGCTGCGATCAAGCCGGCGATCGCGGTCCGGGTGGCCGACTGACGAGCAGTACGGTCGGACCGTGCTCAGCTGGCTCCGTCGCAGCCTCGGGAGCTCGTCGCGGGGGGCGCGGGCGGCGATGAGCGTGCTCGACGAGGTCTGGCACCCGGGGGCGGCCCGTGCCCGGGCGGACCAGGAGACCCGGCACGAGCGGTCGGTCCCCGCGCCCAGTCCTGGTGACCGGCTGCTGCGCGCCGGGCGGGTCAGGATCGGCCGGTCGGCCGCCCGCGGTCGCGCGGACCCCTAGATCTGGGCGAGCCTCAGCTCCTGGGTGCCGATCTCGAGCAGGCCGGCCGGCAAGAGGTCGCGGCGGTCGGCGAGCGACAGCTCCAGGGGCACCAGAACCTCGCGCTGCAGCCGGTCCACCTCGACCGGGTCGCCCTGGGCGACCCGCAGCAGCTCGTCCGCGAGGGCGGCCCGCGCCCCGCGCCACCCGGCACCACCGGGCGAGCGGTCCGAGGCCAGCCAGGCGATCCGCTCCTGGTCGCCGTGGGCGACGGCGTTCAGCCAGATCCAGGGTGGCACGATGCCGCCGGCACCCTTGGTTCGCAGGCACTCGAGCAGGCGACCGTCGAGATAGGCGGCCGCCTCGTCCGCGACATCCGAGCCGCCCCAGGTCGTCCAGCCGTCCAGGGCGTGCCGGACCCGACGCCATCCGCGCATGTCGCCCACCTCCGTCCGCTGCGGCCGGGCGGCTCCGGCTGGAGACTCCGACCACCGTCACTATCGAACGGCTCGGTGGGCAGATCTCAGTGCCGATCGGGTCCTACCCGTGGGCCCTTTGACCCTTCGGCGTCGGGCCCAGCGACCTCGTGGGCGGGCGCGCCCTACGATCCCCGGCATGAGCGAGCGACACTCCCTCGGGACCATCCTCGGCGTCTGGGCGCACCCCGACGACGAGTCCTACCTGTGCGGCGGGCTGATGGCCCGCGCGGTCCGGGACGGTGCGCGGGTCGTGTGCATCACCGCGACCCGGGGGGAGCTCGGGTCGCCGGACGAGGAGCGCTGGCCGAGCGGCGCGCCGCTGGCCGCCGTGCGCACCGCGGAGATGGAGGCGGCGCTGGCGGTCCTGGGCGTGGCCGAGCACCACTGGCTGGACTACCCGGACGGCGGGTGCGCGCAGGTCGACCAGGACGAGGCGGTCCGCCGGGTCGCCGCGGTCATGGCCGAGGTCGACCCGGACACCGTGCTGACCTTCGGGCCGGACGGCATGACCGGCCACGACGACCACAAGGCCGCCTGCCGCTGGGCGACCGAGGCGTTCGACCAGGTGGCCCGGCCGGGTGCCCTGCTGGCGTACGCCACGAACACGCCCGACTGGAACGCCCGCTTCGTCCCCGCCCTGGACGAGCTCAACGTCTACATGGGAGTCCGGCCGCCGGAGACCCCGCCCGAGGAGCTGGTCATCCACGAGGAGCTGACCGGCGACCTGCTCGCGGCCAAGCTGCGGGCCCTGACGTCGATGCCCAGCCAGGTCCAGCCCCTCATCGACGCGGTCGGCGAGGAGACCTACCGGGCGGCCATGGCGGAGGAGTCGTTCCGGGCGCGCGACTGAGCCTCGTCCACAGCCGCCCGGGTGTCGGCCGGGTTCTGTCCGGACCCGGACCTACGCTCGGTCGACATGAGCCGCGCCGCCGTCCGTGAGCGACCCGCCTACCGCTGCGGGGAGTGCGGCTGGGCCACCACCAAGTGGGTGGGGCGGTGCGGCGAGTGCCAGGCCTGGGGCACGGTGGAGGACACGTCCGCTCCTGCCGTACGCACCACGGCACCCGGTCCGGTCAGCACCCCGGCCCGCCCGATCGCCGAGGTCGACGTCGAGGCCGCCCGAGCGGTGCCCACCGGGGTCGACGAGCTCGACCGCGTCCTCGGCGGCGGGCTGGTGCCCGGTGCGGTGGTGCTGCTCGCCGGCGAGCCGGGCGTCGGCAAGTCCACCCTCCTGCTCGACGTGGCGGCGCGGGTCGCCGAGCACGGGCGGGCGCTCTACGTCACCGGCGAGGAGTCCGCGGCCCAGGTGCGCCTGCGCGCCGACCGCATCGGGGCGATCCGCGACGACCTCATGCTGGCGGCCGAGACCGACCTCGCGGCGGTGCTCGGCCACGTCGACGCCGTGGGCCCGTCGCTGCTCGTCGTCGACTCGGTGCAGACGGTCGCGAGCGCCGAGGTCGACGGCTCGCCGGGCAACGTCAGCCAGGTCCGCGAGGTGGCGGCCGCCCTGATCCGGGTCGCCAAGGAGCGCGGCATCGCGACCGTCCTGGTCGGGCACGTGACCAAGGACGGCTCGGTCGCCGGGCCCCGCTTGCTCGAGCACCTGGTCGACGTCGTGCTGCAGTTCGAGGGCGACCGGCACTCCCGCCTGCGCATGGTGCGCGGCGTCAAGAACCGCTACGGCCCCTCGGACGAGGTCGGCTGCTTCGACCTGTCCGACGACGGGATCGAAGGTCTGGCCGACCCGAGCGGCCTGTTCCTGTCCCAGCGCCGCGAGGCGGTGGCCGGCACCTGTGTCACGGTGACCGTCGAGGGCAAGCGGCCGTTGGTGGCCGAGGTCCAGGCGCTGCTCGCGCCGTCGCACCTGACGTCGCCGCGACGCACGACCAGCGGGCTCGACGGCGGGCGGCTGGCCATGGTGCTCGCCGTCCTGCAGCGCCGCGGCGGCGAGCGGGTCCGGATGTCCGCCACCGCGGCCAGCGACGTCTACGCGTCCACCGTCGGCGGGGTGCGGCTCACCGAGCCGGCGACCGACCTCGCGGTGGCGCTGGCAGTGGCCGGAGCCGCGCAGAACGAACCGCTCGCCACCGGCCTCGTCGCCGTCGGCGAGGTCGGGCTGGCCGGGGACATCCGCCGGGTGACGGCCACCTCGCGCCGGCTGGCGGAGGCATCGCGGCTCGGCTTCACCCACGCCCTGGTCCCGCCTGACCCCGGCCGGCTCCCGCCAGGCATCACGGCGATCGAGGTCACCGACCTGGCGATGGCGCTGCGGGTGGCCTTCCCCGGGGCGGAGGTGATCCCGTTCGGGAACCGACGCGCCCCCTGAAGCGTGACCCTCTCGTGACCCTCGCGCCTGCACCGATCGCCGGTCCGGCACGGATAGACTCGCGCGCGGTCACGGCTGACGAGCGGGAGCGGTGAGGTGGCAGGCACCGAACGGTTCGACGACTCGCTGCGCGCGACGCTCGCGGCGGTGGCACCTGGCACCGCCCTGCGCGACGGGCTCGAGCGCATCCTGCGGGGTGGCACCGGTGCCCTCATCGTCCTGGGCTACGACAAGGTCGTCGAGACCCTGTGCACCGGCGGCTTCGTGCTCGACGTGGAGTTCAGCTCGACGCGCCTGCGCGAGCTGGCCAAGATGGACGGCGCCATCGTGGTCGACCGCGACTGCACCCGCATCGTGCGCGCGGCGGTGCAGATGGTCCCCGACTCCGCCATCCCGACCGACGAGTCCGGCACCCGGCACCGCACCGCCGACCGGGTCAACAAGCAGACCGGGCTGCCGGTGATCTCGGTCAGCCAGTCGATGAGCATCATCGCGATCTATGTGGGCGGCCAGCGCTACGTGCTCGAGGCCTCCCCGCAGATCCTGTCCCGCGCCAACCAGGCGCTGGCGACGCTGGAGCGCTACAAGCTGCGCCTCGACGAGGTCTCGGGCACGCTGTCCGCGCTCGAGATCGAGGACCTCGTCACGGTGCGCGACGTGTCGGCGGTGGCGCAGCGGCTCGAGATGGTGCGGCGGATCGCCGGCGAGATCGAGTCGTACGTCGTCGAGCTCGGCACCGACGGCCGCCTCCTGACCCTGCAGCTCGACGAGCTGATCGCGGGGGTCGAGCCGGACCGCGAGCTGATCGCCCGTGACTACCTGCCGACGCCCACCGGCCGGCGCTCGCGGACGGTCGGCGACGTGATGAGTGACCTCGACCTGCTCGACTCGCTGGAGCTGCTGGACCTGGCCGCCGTGGCCAGGGCGCTCGGCTACGCCGGCGGCGAAGGGCTGGACGCAGCAGTCTCGCCGCGGGGCTACCGGCTGCTGGCCCGGGTGCCCCGGCTGCCTGGCACCGTCGTCGATCGCCTGGTCGAGCACTTCGGCAGCCTGCAGAAGCTGCTGGCGGCCAGCATCGACGACCTGCAGACCGTCGACGGCGTCGGCGAGTCCCGCGCCCGGTCGATCCGCGAGGGCCTCTCGCGACTGGCCGAGTCGTCGATCCTCGAGCGCTACGTCTGACGGCCTCGTCCCGAACGACCGGCAGTCGGGCCGCCGGCCGACGGGCTGCCTGCTGGCGGGCCGCCTACCGACCGCCCAGGTGACCGCGCAGGACCGAGACGACCAGGGCGTGATCCTCGAGCTGGGGCAGCCCCGAGACCGCGACCACGCCGACCGGGCCGACGCCCCGGACCAGCAGCGGAAACGCGCCACCGTGAGCGGCGTAGTCGGCGCTCGGCACGGCGTACTTCTCCTCGATGGTGGTGCCCTGGTCCCGGCAGAGCTGGCCCACGTGCAGCGAGCTGCGGCCGAAGCGGCGCACGACGTTGCCCTTGCGCCGGATCCACTCGTCGTTGTCCGCCACCGTGCCGGGCAGGGCTGCATGGAAGAGCTGGCGGCCGGCCCGCTCGACGTCGACGACCACGCCGGCGCCGCGCTTGCGGGCCTCCTCGACCAGGGCCACCCCGAGCGCCCAGGCTCGGTCCTCGTCGAAGCCGTCCACCTGCAGGTCGGCCTCCTGGGCCGCCAGCTCGGCCACCGTGGGCCAGTTCTCGTTCATGCCCGGCAGCGTGCCACGCGCCGCTCGCCTTCGAGACTTCGGCACTCCTGCGCCGACTCGAGCGGGTGGCGGGCATGGCCTCAGGTCGGGGCGGCGCCCACCACGACCGTGGCGTCGTACTCCTCCGACGTCACCACCGAGGCGGCCAGCCCCGCTGACGACAGCACTTCAGCCGCTGCGTCGGACTGCCGGGAGCTCGCCTCGGTGAGCAGGTGGCCGCCCGGCGCCAGCCAGCGGGGCGCCTCCGCAGCGACCCGACGGAGCACGGCAAGCCCGTCCGGCCCGCCGTCCAGGGTGGCGACCGGCTCGTGCAGCCGCGCCTCCGAGGGCATCAGCTCCAGGTCATCCGTCGGCACGTAAGGGACGTTGGCCAGCAGCGCGTCGACCCGGCCGCGCAGGTCGGCGGGCAGTGCCGCGAAGAGGTCACCGAGATGTACCCGGCCGCCGAGCGGCTCGACGTTGCGGCGGGCGCAGGCGATCGCCACCGGGTCGACGTCCGCGGCGTGCAGCTCGGCGCGGCGCAGCATCGTCGCCAACGCCACGCCCAGTGCGCCGCTGCCACAGCAGAGGTCGACCACGACCGTAGCGGGGGCACCCGGCCGGACCAAGGTGGCGGCGGGCCCGTCCACGACCGTGGCCGAGGCACCCGGCCGGACCAGGGTGGCGGCGTGCTCGACCAGGAACTCCGTGCGCGGTCGCGGCCGGAACACCCCCGGGTCGACCTGGATCCGCAGCCCGCAGAACTCCGCCCAGCCCAGAACGTGCTCGAGGGGCTCGCCGGCGATCCGGCGGCCGGCCAGGACCTGCAGCATCTGGTCATCCTCGGCCGCGGCCTCCTGGAGCAACCGGGCCTCCTCCTCTGCGAACACGCAGCCGGCCGCGTGCAACTGCGCCACGAGTCGGTCGGAGTCCATGACCGCAGCGTCTCACTCAGACGCGAGGGAAACCTGGTCGCGCGCATCGACGGGGATGCCTTACCGAGACAGCTGAGCTGGGGCCTTCAGGCCAGTGGTGGGTCCGTCCCCCTGGCGTAAGTCTTTCCCAGCGGACTGCGCCAGGTCTTGATGCGTGTGACCGGGTCGTAATGCAGTCGCCAGCGGCCATGGGTCTTGGCGTTGTGGTGCTGGCGGCACAGCGGCCCGAGGTTGACCTCGACGGTGCGTCCGTCGGGAGTCCGGTAGGCAATGACGTGGTCGCAGTCACACTCCCTGGCTTGTCTGTGACAGCCGGGAAAGCCGCATGTGCGATCGCGCGCGATGACGAACGCGCGCAGCCGGTCGCTCGGACGGTAGGACTCCGCGCCGCGGTCGATCAGGTGGCGGGTGCCCGGCTCGGTGGTCCAGCGCACCCAGTCCCGGTCAGCGGCCATGGCGCGGGCGAGCTCTGCGGGAACTGCCCCGTGACCGGCAAGCTGGCCGGGGTTGTCAGCGAGCCCGAACAAGGTCGGCAGATCGATGAGTATCGCCGCGGTCTGCGCGCCGCCGCACGAGCAACGCGGCACCGGCCGCTGCTGCGGCTGCTGCTCCGGCTCCGGCTCCGGCGTCGCCGTGCCCGGCGTCGTCATGCCCGGCGTCGTCATGCCCGGCGTCGTCATGCCCGGCGTCGCCGTGCCCGGGGTCGTCGTGCCCGGCGTCGGGACACCTGGAACGGTGCGGCCGAGGATGGCGTGGGCGAGCGCATCGAGCCGCAGCGCGTCAAGGCTCGGGAGGTCGGCTTCGGGGTCCGCGGACCGGAGCGCGGTGCGCAGACTCCGGGCGCGGCGGGTGAGCGCGCTCCACAGGTCGTGCTCCAGGTCTGGGGCGAAGGGCGAGCACCACGAGCGGGTGCCGTCCGCCTGGTCGATCCGGTCGATGCGCCGGTCACGGGTGGCCTTCTTGAGCTTGTCGGCCGCCGCTTCCGGGTCGATGCGGGTCACGGCGTCGCGGACCGCACGTCGCGTCTCCGAGGCGGTCTGCCCGGGCATCCGGCCAAGGACCTTGGCCTCGACGGCCGCTGCCGTGGCATCAGGTACGTCGACCAGGCCGTCGACGAGGTTCGCCGCCTGCCGCCAGGTCACGTTCCCCGCGCACAGCGCGGTCAGGGTGTCCGGGTGCCGGTCTCGCAAGGCGACCGCGACGGCGGTGCGGTGCCCGGCGGTCACCGGCGCCAGGTGCAGCGCGGCCCCGATCTCATGACGCGCCTCGTCGCGGGTCAGCCCCAGGTCGGCGGTGGCATCCGCGACGGCTGCGATCGCATGCTGCTGCCAGCCCGACAGCACCGACATCAGCCGCTCCAGGCCGCGCACGACGTCCACCCGCGACGACCCGTCCAACGACGCCAGGTCCACGTCGGACAGCACGGCGAACGCCGCGTGCGGGTCCAGCAGCCCGTCGGCGGCGCGCTCGACCAGCTCCGGCGACACCCAGGCTCCTCCGCCCGGGCCGCTTCCGCCTCGATCGAGGTCGTCGGGGAACGGCGCCATCGCGTCCCACAGGTCGGACGGCTCGTCGTGCCGGGGCAGGTCGGACCAGAGGTCCGCGTCGGGATCGGGTGGCAGCCCCGGCTCGGGAGCGAGTGCGAGGTCCGGCGGCCAGTGCGCCGACGGATCCGGCCGGCGACGGCCCGACCCGAGAGGTCGCAACGCGCGAGCGGTCGGTGCGAGCGATCCCACGCGAACCACCTCCTTGCTCGAACGTATGTTCGATCCTAGCGCATCACATCACCGCACGGAAGGGGCCTGTGCACAACCAGGCAGGCGCATGCCGCCGGGTCTCCGCTCGCCAGGCCGCTCCCGCGCGAGGGCACCAGTGCACGCGGGCGCGGAGCAGTCTCAGGCGCTGACCAGCCCGGCCAGGGCGGTGAGCGACACGAGGAGCACCGGCGCGCCACCGGCGTCACGACGGACCTCGAGGACGTACGCCGGCAGGCCCACTCCGCGCTGGCCCTCGGCCGCGGCGAGCTCGTCCTCGCCGAGGACGGCGACCACCTCGTCCACGGCGAGCCCGAGGACGCCCTCGGCGACCTGCAGGACGAGCACGTCACCGGTCGCGTCGTCGTCGGCCGAGCCGGACCGCAGGTCGACGACCGGCACCGGCTGGCCACGCAGCACCAACAGCCCGGTGACCGGCGCGCGGGCACCGGCCAGCGCTTCGATGCCCGTGGCGCGTACGACCTCGCGCACCTCGTCCAGCCGGCCGGCCAGCGTGCGGCCCTCCACCACGAAGGTCACGAACCCGCTCACGACGCACCTCCCGGGGTCGAGGCCACGATGTCAGACCCGGCACCGGCGATCCGCTCGGACTGGTCGGCCA
>Ga0210115_1000239_pt1 | contig 15602 bp, 14 predicted proteins | sample MayberryNW_TuleB_2_FD_185526 | JGI IMG/M metagenome (GOLD analysis project Ga0210115, IMG submission 185526) | Wetland microbial communities from San Francisco Bay, California, USA, that impact long-term carbon sequestration - MayberryNW_TuleB_D2... | ecosystem: Environmental > Aquatic > Marine... | reverse complement strand
GTAAGGGCGGCTGTCACCAGCACGACCAGCACGACCAGCACGACCAGCACGACCAGCACGACCAGCACGACCAGCACGACGGCGAGGGCCGGGAGCACCCGCTCCCGGCCCTCGCCGCGTCTCTGGAGTCTCCGGGTGGCCGGTGCGGTCAGTGCTCCCGGCGGCGACCGGCCCGCAGCTGGGTGGCCCCGCGCAGGGTGCCGAACACCACGATCGCCAGCAGGGCCAGCGTGAACAGGGCGACGCCCCACTGCTGGTGCACGATCGCGTCCACGAGCCCGACCGTTCCGCTGAGGATGAGCAGGCTGCCCAGGACGACGAGCAGCCACGCCGAGAACCGCTGGTAGGGGTGCACGGGACGAGTCTCCCGTAGTCGCCGGGAAGGGATCACGACCCGGTCCGGTTGCCACGGACGATGCGCTCTCACGACCGGACCCCGGCACCGCCCTCACCGGCGCGCCCGCCGGGCATCGGCCTGCGCTCCGAGCGCGGGCCGGTGCTGATCGGGCTGATGCTCGCGACCGCCCTGGTAGCGCTGGACGCCACGATCATCGCCACGGCGGTGCCCTCGATCGTGCGCGACCTCGGAGGCTTCTCGCAGTTCCCGTGGCTGTTCTCCATCTACCTGCTCGCGCAGGCGGTGCTGGTGCCGATCTACGGCAAGCTGGCCGACGTCGTGGGGCGCCGTCCGGTGCTCTTCTTCGGCATCGGGGTGTTCGTCCTCGGGTCGCTGCTGTGCGGCCTTGCCTGGAGCATGCCCACGCTGATCGCCGCGCGGGCGGTGCAGGGGATCGGCGCCGGCGCGATCCTGCCGATGACCGTGACGGTCGTCGGCGACCTCTACTCGGTGGCGGAGCGGGCCCGTGTGCAGGGGTACGTCGCCAGCGTCTGGGGCATCTCGTCGGTCGTCGGGCCGACCCTCGGCGGTCTGTTCGCCGAGTTCCTGAGCTGGCGGTGGATCTTCTTCGTCAACCTGCCGCTCGGCGCGCTCGCCGCGTGGATGCTCGCCCGGGCCTTCCGCGAGAGCGTGGAGCGTCATCCGCACCAGATGGACGTCCTCGGCGCGGTGCTGCTGACCACGGGGTTCTCGCTGCTCATCCTCGGGCTGCTCGAGGGCGGCGTGGCGTGGGACTGGTCCTCGCCGGTCAGCCTGGCCGTCTTCGCCGGCGCCGCGGTGGCGCTGGTGCTGACGGTGCTCGTCGAGCGGCGGGCCGCCGAGCCGGTGCTGCCGCTCTGGGTCTTCAGCCGCCGGGTCCTCCTGGGCGGCAACCTCGCGTCGGTGTCCGTCGGGGTCGTCCTGATCGGCCTCGTGTCCTACGTGCCGACGTACGTCCAGGGCGTGCTCGGGACCGGTGCCCTGGTCGCGGGGTTCGCCCTCGCGGCGATGACCCTGGGCTGGCCGATCGCCGCGGCGTTGTCCGGCCGGGTCTACCTGCGGATCGGCTTCCGCGACACCGCGCTGATAGGCGCCGCCGTCGTGGTGCTCGGCTCGGTGCTGGTGGCCATGCTGACCGCCGACTCCGCGGTGCTCACGGTGGCGGCCACGACGTTCGTCGTCGGCGTGGGGCTGGGGCTGTGCTCGGCGCCGACGATCGTCGCGGTCCAGTCGGTCGTCGACTGGCGGCGGCGCGGCGTGGTGACGGCGACGAACCTCTTCGCCCGCAACCTCGGCAGCGCGGTCGGCGTGGCGGCCTTCGGCGCCATCGCCAACGCGACGCTGGCGGCCCGGTTCGCCGACGCTCCCGCCGGGTTCCCGGACCGGCTGCGCGACAGCGCCGAGGCCGAGCGTCTCGTCGTCGAGGGCGGCGACCGGTCCGGCCCGGTGGCGGAGTACGTCCGGTCCGCGCTCTTCGACGCCTCGCACAACGTCTTCCTGGGCGTAGTCGTCGCGGCGGTCGTGGGCTTCGCCGTGCTGTGGCTGATGCCGCGGCGGACCGAGCCGGTCTGACCCGTCGGCTCGGGACGTGTCAGCCGACGGCGTCCATGGCCCGGTAGATGCGCTTGGCCGAGACCGCGTGCCTGGTGCCGAGCTGCTGGGCGAACAGGCTGACCCGCAGCTCCTCGACCATCCAGCGCACGGCAGCGACCTCGGCGTCGAACGGATCGGCTCGGCGGGGGGCAGGCAGGCTCGCCACCCACTTCTCCACCTCCGCGCTGACTGCCTGCACCTCCTCGAGGCGGGCCCGGTCGCGGGCGGCGCCGGCGGGCAGGGAGTCGAGTCGTACGCCGTCCGCGCGCAGGTAGCGCCGCAGGTCGGGCAGCCGGGCCGCGCCGGCAGATGAGACGAAACCGCGCCGGGTCAGCGTCGCGACGTGCTCGCGGACGTCGACGACGGTCGGCAGGGCTGCCGGCGCCGTCGGCCCGCTGGCGCGAGTCGTCAGCTCGTGCGCGAGCGTGAGCACGTCGGCGACGTGGACGACGACCTCGTAGGTGGCCTCCGCGAGGTCGGCCCGCACTTCCTCGCGCAACCGGTCGAAAGCGGCCGCGTCTCGCACGTCTGCCACCGGTGGCGCACCCAAGGCGGCCGCGGCGCGGTCCATGAGCAGGTCCACGGCGGCGTCGACGCAGTCGGCCAGCAGGTCGGGGACGGAGGGGTACGCGCTGTGCCCGAGCGCCAGCTTCTGCCGTGCGTCGAGGCGGGACACGACGAGCTTCACCGGGGAGGGCACGGTGAGGGTGAGCAGCCGGCGCACGCCGAGCCGGCTGGCCCGTCGGGCCTCGCCGGCCGAGCCCATCACCTGTAGGGCGACAGAGGCGCCCTCGTCGACCAGGGCGGGATGGCCGGCGACGCGCTGCCCGTCGCGCTGCTCCTCGAACGTCGCCGGCAGGTCGCCGAACGACCAGCTGGTCAGGCCACGGCGCTCGACGGAGGAGGCCGCGGCAGCGACGGTGCGACGTACCGCGGGAGCGAGCCGGGCGGACAGCGCCGTGAGGTCCTTGCCCTCGCCGACCGTCGTCCCGGCGGCGTCCTCGACGCGGAACGTCACGCGCAGGTGCGGCGGCACCTTCGCCACGTCCCACGCGTCGGGCGGTACGTCGACCTGGGTCATCGCGTAGAGCTCGTCGCCCATCGCGTCGGTCAGCGGACGTTCGCCGACGTCGGGGCCGAGCCGGTCGAGCACCGCGCGGGCGGTGTCCGGCGCCGGCACGAACCGCTTGCGGAGGTCCTTCGGCAGCGTGCGCAGCAACGCGGTCACCACCTCGAGCCGCAGGCCGGGCACCTGCCAGTCGAAGCCGGCCGGTGTCAGGCGGTTCAGCACCGCGACCGGCACGTGCACCGTCACGCCGTCGGCGTCGGTACCCGGCTCGAACTGGTAGGTCAGCGGAAGGCGTAGGTCGCCCTGCACCCACTCGTCCGGGAAGTCGGCGTCGCTCACCCGGGACGCGCCCTCGCGCACCAGCATCTCGGGGTCGAACGTGAGGAGGTCGGGCGTCTCCCGGCGCGCCGTCTTCCACCAGGCGTCGAAGTGCCGGGCCGACACGACGTCGGCCGGGACCCGCTCGTCGTAGAAGTCGAACAGCGTCTCGTCGTCGACCAGGATGTCGCGGCGGCGGGCGCGGTGCTCGAGCTCCTCGACGTCGGCGAGCAGCTCGCGGTTGTGGTGGAAGAACCGGTGGTGCGTGCGCCACTCGCCCTGGACCAGGGCGTGCCGGACGAACAGCTCGCGGGACAGTGCCGGGTCGATGCGGCCGTAGGTGATCCGGCGCGAGGCCACGATCGGGACCCCGTACAGGGTGACCTTCTCGTACGCCATCACGGCACCGTGCTTGGCCGACCAGTGCGGCTCGCTGTAGGAGCGCTTGAGCAGGTGCTCGGCCAGCGGCTCGGCCCACTCGGGCTCGATCCGCCCGAGGTCGCGCCCCCAGAGCCGGGAGGTCTCGACCAGCTCACCGGCCATCACCCACGCCGGCGGCTTCTTGAACAGCGCGGACCCCGGCCACGGGGCGAAGTGGGCGCCGCGGGCACCGGCGTACTCCCGCCGGTCCGGGTCCCACAGCCCGATGTGCGAGAGCAGCCCGGGCAGCAGCGACAGGTGCACCGGCTTCGGCTCGTCGCCCGGCGCGCCGACCTCGCCGGCCGTCGACAGCCCGATCGACTTCGCGACCTGCCGCAGCTGACCGACCAGGTCCTGCCACTCCCGGATCCGCAGGTAGTGCAGGTACTCGGTGCGGCACATCCGGCGGAAGGCGTTGCCGGACAGCGCCTTCTGCCGCTCCTGCAGATAGACCCACAGGTTGCGGTAGGCCAGGAAGTCCGACCGGTCGTCGGCGAAGCGCCGGTGCATCGTGTCGGCCGCCTGCTGGTGCTCGACCGGCCGCTCGCGCGGGTCCTGGATCGACATCGCGGCGACGATGACGAGCACGTCGGGCACGCACCCGTTGCGGTCGGCCTCGAGCAGCATCCTGGCCAGCCGGGGGTCGACCGGCAGGCGGGCGAGCGAGCGGCCGAGCCGGGTGAGCCGGCGCGGGCCGGAACCCGCGCGCTCCACGTGCTGCTCCAGCGCACCGAGCTCGACCAGCAGGTCCAGTCCGTCCTTCACCTGCCGCCGGTCCGGCGGCTCGAGGAAGGGGAACGCCGCGAGGTCACCGAGGCCGAGCGCCGTCATCTGCAGGATCACCGAGGCCAGGTTGGTGCGCAGGATCTCCGGCTCGGTGAACTCCGGCCGCGCCAGGAAGTCGTCCTCGGAGTAGAGCCGGATGCAGATGCCGTCGGACGTGCGGCCGCACCGGCCGGCCCGCTGGTTCGCGCTCGCCCGGCTGATCCGCTCGATCGGCAGCCGCTGCACCTTGAGCCGGTGGCTGTAGCGCGACACCCGCGCCGTGCCGGGGTCGACGACGTAGCGGACGCCGGGCACCGTCAGCGAGGTCTCCGCCACGTTGGTGGCCAGCACGACCCGCCGTGCGGTGTGTGGCTCGAACACCCGGTGCTGCTCCGCGGCCGACAGCCGGGCGTACAGCGGGAGCACCTCGACCTCTTCGCGGACGCCGCGCAGGTGCCCGCGCAGGGCGTCCGCGGTGTCGCGGATCTCACGCTCGCCGGAGAGGAAGACGAGGATGTCGCCCGGCCCCTCGGCGCGCAGCTCGTCGACCGCGGCGAGGATGCCGGCGACGAGGTCCCCGGCGTCTCGCTCGTCGGCGGCCGGCTGGTCCGGGTCGACCAGCGGCCGGTGCCGCACCTCGACCGGGTAGGTCCGCCCGCTCACCTCCACGACCGGGGCGCCGCCGAAGTGGGCGGCGAACCGCTCGGTGTCGATGGTCGCCGAGGTGATGACGAGTTTCAGGTCCGGCCGTCGGGGCAGCAGGGAGGCGAGGTAGCCGAGCAGGAAGTCGATGTTCAGGCTCCGCTCGTGCGCCTCGTCGACGATGATCGTGTCGTACGCCCTCAGGTCGCGGTCGCGCTGGATCTCGGCGAGCAGGATGCCGTCGGTCATCAGCCGGACCATCGTCGACGGACCGACCCGGTCGGTGAAGCGCACCGAGTAGCCGATCGCCTCGCCGAGGGGCATCTTCAGCTCCTCGGCGATCCGTTCGGCGACGCTGCGGGCCGCGATCCGGCGCGGCTGGGTGTGCCCGACCAGCCCGGCGACGCCGCGGCCGAGCTCGAGGCAGATCTTGGGCAGCTGGGTCGTCTTGCCGGAGCCGGTCTCGCCGGCCACCACGACGACCTGGTGGTCGCGGATCGCCGCCGCGATCTCGTCGCGCCGCTGCGCGACCGGCAGCTCGGCCGGGTAGCTCACCGACGGCGCGACGACGTTCCGTGGCCGCGGCGGGCGGGCCGGGCGCCTGCGGCGCGGCGGCCGGTCGGTGCTGTTCGGCATGGGTCCACCAGCCTATGCGGCCGGATTCTGCTCGACATTGTCGATTTCCGTCCGCCACGTCCGTCGAGGAGGTGTCAGAGTCGAGCCGGCCAACCGGCCGGGAAGGAGTCACCACATGAGCGAGTACCTGATCCTGATCTACGAGAGCGAGCAGGCCTACGCGGAGGGCGGCGAGCAGGTCTACGGCGAGGTGATGGCGGCGCACGACCGGTTCTCGCACCAGGTCCCGGAGCTCGGCGGCAAGATCGTCGGCGGCAAGGCGCTGCAGCCCACGTCCACCGCGACGACCGTGCGCGGCGACGTCGTCACCGACGGCCCGTTCGCCGAGACCAAGGAAGCGCTCGGCGGCTACTACCTGGTCGAGGCGCGCGACCTCGACCATGCGCTCGAGATCGCCAAGCTCTGCCCGGCCCGGTTCGGCGGCGTCGAGGTGCGACCGCTGATGGAGTTCCCCGACGAGTGACGTCCCGCGACGAGGTCTCCGCAGCGGTGGCCGACGCGCACCGTCGCGAGTGGGGGTTCGTCCTCGCCGCGACGGCGCGGGTCGCCGGCAGCCTTGACGTCGCGGAGGAGTGCGTGCAGGACGCGTACGGCGCCGCGCTGGACGCCTGGCTGCGCGACGGGGTGCCCCGGTCGCCGGGGGCCTGGCTCACCACCACCGCGCGCCGCCGCGCCCTGGACGTGCTGCGACGTGAGCAGACCCTGCGTCGCAAGCTGCCGCTGCTGGTCGACACCGCGCCGGACACCGCGTCGGCGGACGGCGGTGTCCTGGACCGCGACCGGGCCGCCGACGGTGCCGACGCGATCCCGGACGACCGGCTCCGGCTGGTCTTCACCTGCTGCCACCCGGCCCTCTCGCGCGAGGCGCAGGTCGCGCTCACCCTGCGCCTGGTCTGCGGATTGACGACGGACGAGATCGCCCGGGCCTTCCTGGTTCCGGAGACGACGATGGCGGCCCGGGTGACCCGGGCCAAGAAGAAGATCGCAGCCGCGCGGATCCCCTACCGGGTGCCCGCCGAGGCGGACCTGCCGGAGCGGCTGGACGCCGTCCTGACCGTGGTGCACCTGGTCTTCACCACCGGGCACGTGGCGCCGACCGGTGCCGACCTGGTGCGCCCCGACCTGGTGTCCCGGGCGGTCGACCTCGGCCGGGTGCTGCGGACCCTGATGCCGGACGAGGGCGAGGTGACCGGCCTGCTCGCGCTCATGCTGCTCACCGACGCGCGGCGGGACGCCCGGTCCGGCCCGGACGGCGCGGTGGTGCTGCTCGAGGACCAGGACCGGGCGCGCTGGGACCAGGCCGAGATCGCCGAGGGGCTCGACCTGGTGCGCACGGCCGCCCGGGCAGCGCCCGGACGCTTCCTGGTCCAGGCCGCGATAGCCGCCGAGCACGCGCGGGCGGCGTCGTACGACCGTACGGACTGGACCCGCATCCTGCGCCTGTACGACCTGCTGCTCGGGCTGTGGCCGAGCCCGGTCGTCGCGCTCAACCGCAGCGTGGCCGTCCTCATGGTCGACGGCCCGCAGGCCGCGCTGGACGAGGTCGACGCCCTGGAGCGCGGCGGCCGGCTGGACGGCTACCGCTACCTGGCGGCGACCAAGGCCGACCTGCTCCGCCGTCTCGGCCGTGGGCCCGAGTCGGCCGCGGCCTACCGCGAGGCGATCTCGCTGACCGACAACGCCGCCGAGCGGCGGTTCCTCGAGGGTCGCCTGGCCGAGGTCATTCCCCGCTGACCGGGTCGGCCTCCGTCCGCACCTCGCTGACCAGGTCGGCGGGGAAGCCCCCGATCTCGGCGTGCTCGCGGACGGCGTCCGCGTCGACGGCGACGTACACGCAGTAGAGCCGGTCGCTGGTCACGTAGCTGTGCAGCCACTGCGCCCGCCCCTGAAGCTCGGCGACGAACTTCGGCATCGGCGGCGCTCCTCCGTGGGGGGGTCGGGCACCTCCAGGGTCGCTGCCGGGGGCCGGCAGCGCGTCGGTCGCAATGACCAACCCGACGTGCCTCAGGCCTGGGCAGCCCTACCCAGCAGCCCGCTGTCGTAGGCGAACGCCGTGACGGCCGAGCGGGAGGTCACACCCGTCTTGACGAAGATGTTGGACACGTGCCGGGCCACGGTCTTCTCGCTCAGGACGAGCTCCTCGGCGATCGCCCGGTTGCTCTTGCCGGCGGCGACGAGCCGGACCACCTCGACCTCGCGGTGGGTCAGCCCGCTGGGCCGGTCCTCGCGCGCCACGACGACGCCGAGCCGGTCGAACGTGGCGCGCGCGGCGTGCTCCTCGCGCCCGGCGGCCTCGGCGTCGCCCAGTGCCCGGTAGGCCCCGGCAAGGAGCATGCGGGTCCTGGCCGCCTCGTAGGGCGCGTCCAGCTCGTGCCAGGTGTTGAGCCCCAGCCGGAGGGTGCCCATCGCCTCGACCGGCAGGTCCTGGGCGAGCCGTACGGCCCCCCGGCAGCGGTACGCCTCCCCGCGCAGCCCGGCGCTCTGGAACGTCTCGGCGGTGGCGAAGAGCTCGTCAGCGGCCGTGTCGGCGAGTGCCGTCTCGCCTGCGGCGAGCGCGATCTCCACCTGCGCCGAGAGCAGCGGCGCCCGGTCCAGCCGGCTCCCCGTGCGGTCCGCGAGGGCGGCGGACACCGCAGCGGCAGCGGCGTCGACGCGTCCCTGGGCGAGGCGCACCAGGGCCAGCCCGGGCTGCGGGTCGCGGCCGTGCCGGTGCGCGTCCAGGTAGGTGCGCTCGGCGGCGGCCAGGTCCCCGCGCAGCCGGCGTACCTCGGCGATCTCGTAGTAGGCGTCCGCGACGGCGAACACGTCCACGCCCGCCATGTCCCGGCAGGCCTCGAGCGCCTCCTGCTCGGCCTGCGCCCAGGATCCCCGGGTCTGCAGGACCTGGGCGCGGTGCACCCGGCAGATGCCCGGGTACAGCGAGGTCAGGGGCAGCGGTTCGCACCACCGGGTGGTGGCTAGCGTCCACTCGTGCGCCCGCCGCATGTCGCGCAGCTCGTTGCACGCGTCCATGAGGCCGCAGTAGATGGCGCCGGTCCACAGCGGGCTCAGCTCGTCGGAGAGCGCGGCGAGCATGGACTCGTCCAGCAGCGCGAGACCCTCCGGCACCCGCTCGCCCTTGATCAGCGCCCGGCCCTCGTAGTAGACGCCGAGGGCGACCAACGTCGGGTCGTCGTGGCGACGGCCGAGGTCCTGCATCCGCCGCGAGGCCGCCAGGGCGCCGTCGAGGTCGCGACCCATCAGCTCGGCGATCCGCAGGTACAGCGGGTAGCCGTGCTCCGCGCACTCCGGGAGGTCGGCCAGGGACCGTTCCGCCCGGCCCATCCAGCCGGCGCTGGCGGCCGGGTCGCCGACCAGCCGGGTGCTCACGGCGAGCAGGAACGCCGTCCGCGCGGCCGCGCGCCGGTCGTCGACCGCGCAGTAGGCGCGGAAGGCCTCGCTGTGGTGCCCGATGGACTCCCGCATCCGGCCGAGCCACCACGCGGCCTCCGCCAGGCCCTCGAGGTCGGCGGCCGTCCGCCCGTCCACCGCCGTGTACGCGTCGTACGCGGTCTGCCAGTCCCGCCGCCCGGCCGCGGCGGTGGCGGCCTCCCGGGCCGCCGCACCTTCGCGTGTCGTCACTCGCCCTCCCGCGCGAGATTGTGGCACCGCGGGTGGCCATGCGCAGTTAGACCCACGCCGCGGACTGCCGAAGATGGGGACTCTGCCCGAGGTGGCGCGCCCGCTCATCGACGACGGTGAGGTCACGGCACCAGACCGGCATCGGAGCCGGTCCGGTAGTCCCCGACATCACACCGGAGGTTTCGTCGTGCCTGCTTTTCCCGCTTTGACCCATGTCGCCGTGACCGTGACCGACCTCGAGCGAAGCACGCAGTGGTACAGCCAGCTCTTCGACTCGGAGCCGGTCCTCGACGAGGACGAGACGACCGGTGGCTTCCACCACACGGTCTACCTCATCGGCGGCGGCCAGCTCTTCGGCCTGCACACCCACCCGAAGGGCACCGGGGACAAGTTCTCCGAGTACCAGACCGGGCTCGACCACGTGTCGTTCGGCTGCGCCGACCGCACCGAGCTGGCCGGCTGGGCCGACCGCCTGGACCAGCTCGGCATCACCCACGGCGGCATCGTGGATGCGCACTACGGGTCCGGGCTCTCCTTCCGCGACCCGGACGGCATCGCGCTGGAGCTCTTCGCCCCGCCGGCTGCCTGACCGCGGAGCAGGGTCGTGAGCGCCGCGCTGAAGGCGCCGGCGCAGGCGACCTCGATCGGCAGCCGGTGCGACGCCTCGGGCTGGATGGCCGCGTGCGCGCGGTCCATCCAGCCCGGGAAGGGCGAGCGCCCGAAGAACTGCCGGGCCGGCTTGTCGACGTCGGGCAGGCAGGCCCCGAAGATGCCGGCCAGCACCCGCAGCCGCAGCCCCCGAGGAGTCGCCCGGGCGACCAGCCCGATCGCGGCGAGCCCGACCAGGCCGTCGGGCACGGCGACCTTCATCAGGTGCTCCTCGGGCAACCCGAAGTGGGGCAGCGAGTCGAGCACGAAGTGCGAGGCGAAACCGCGACCGGCCGCGCTGAGCGGGTCGGGGGAGAGGGCGCCGACGACGGCACCGCTCAGCACGTGGTTGGTGATCAGCACGTCGCTCACCGCTCCCGGTGGTGGTCGGTCAGGTCGTGGACGTGGCCCGCGGGGTCGGCGTGGACCAGGGCCGCGTGCAGGCGGGCCACGTCGTGCAGCAGCCGGTGCTCGACGTCCTCGGCGATCCGGTGCGCGTCGACCACGCCCAGCGTCGGTTCCACGACGATGACCAGCTCAGCGCGCAGGGTGTGCCCGATCCACCGTAGGCGTACGTCGCCGAGGTCCTGCACCCCGGGCACCTCGCGGGCGACCTGCTCGACGGTGTCGACCAGCCCGGGGTCCACGGCGTCCATCAGCCGCCGGTAGACGTCTCTCGCGGCGTCGCGCAGCACCGACAGCACCGCGACCGTGATGAGCAGGCCGACCACCGGGTCGGCCCAGTCGAGGCCGACGGCCACGCCGGCGGCGCTGAGCACCACCCCCAGAGACGTGAACCCGTCGGTGCGGGCGTGCAGGCCGTCGGCGACCAGCGCGGCCGAGCCGATCCGGCGCCCGACCGTGATCCGGTAGCGGGCGACCGCCTCGTTGCCGACGAAGCCGACCAGCCCGGCGACGGCGACCACCCAGAGGTGGTCGATGTCGCGGGGGTCGGCCAGCCGGCGCACCGCCTCGACCGCGGCCACCACGGCCGACGCGGCGATGAAGAGCACCACGACGATCCCGGCGAGGTCCTCGGCCCGGCCGAAGCCGTACGTGTAGCGACGTGTCGGCGCCCTGCGGCCCAGCGTGAAGGCCACCGCGATCGGCAGCGCGGTCAGCGCGTCGGCGAAGTTGTGGATGGTGTCGACGAGCAGGGCCACCGACCCGCTGACCGCCACCACCGCGAGCTGGATCAGTGCGGTGACCATGAGCGCCAGGAAGGACAGCAGCAGGGCCCGCATGCCGGCCTTGCTCGACTCGAGCTCGCTGTCCATGGCCACCGCGGCGTCGTGGCTGTGCGGGGTGACCAGGTGGCGCAGCCGGGCGAGCAGCCCACCCGGCGCCCCGTGCTCGTGCTGGTGGTCGTGGTCGTGGTCGTGCTCGTGGTCGGCGTCGTGGTCGTGCGCGTGACCCGGTGCGGTCACGGGCGGGTCACGTCGTGCTCGTGGTGCACGAGGTCGTGCAGGAAGTAGAGGGCGACCGTCGCGACGGTGAAGGTCGAGCCGTTGCTGCGGCGCCCGGACCGCTGCCACTGGTCGTCGCGGACCGCGGCGAGGCGACCCGCGATCACCTCGGCCTCCGCGGCCAGCTCCCGGGCGACGGTGGCCGGGTCCTGCTGGTCGTACCGCTCGGCGACAGCCGTCTCGTCCTGGTTCCAGTTGGGGAAGACCGGGTCGTCCTGCTCGAGCATCTGCAGCAGCCGCTCGTCGAAGAGGTGACAGACGTCGCGGACGTGGCAGGCGTACTCCAGCGGCGACCAGGTGCTCTCGTCCGGCCGCCGGGCGGCGTCCGGGCGGGCGAGCACGTCGCGCCACAGCGGGATCCCGGCGCGCACCCGGTCGGGGACCGTCGCGAGCGGCACCGCCGTCGCGTCGAAGCCGCACTCGGGACAGGGCTCGCGCAGCACCCACGTCCAGTCCTTGGTGTCCGGGACGATCGCCACGCCGGGCACATTACTGGGCACGATACTGGGGCCGTGGGCGACGGACCGGTGATCAGCACGCTCGTCGCGACCGGCGACTCCTTCACCGAGGGGCTCGAGGACGACCTCGGCCCGGAGGGACGGCACCTCGGCTGGGCCGACCGGGTCGCCGCGGCGCTCGCGATGGTGGACGGCACAGCGCGCGGAGAGAGCAGGGCACCCCTGCGCTACGCCAACCTCGCCGTGCGGGGCCGGCTGCTCGACCAGGTGGTGGCCGAGCAGCTGCCGACCGCGCTGGACCTGCGCCCGGACCTGGTGACCTTCCACGCGGGGCCCAACGACGTGCTGCGGCCGCGGACCGACGTCGCCGGCGTCCTGCGGCGGTACGACGCAGCCGTCGGGGTGCTGCGCGACGCCGGGGTGGGGACCGTGCTGTTCACCGTGATCGAGCGGGCCGGGGGCACCGGCCGGACGGCGCAGCGGCTGGCCGAGCGGTTCGCCCGCTTCAACGCGGGCGTCCGCGAGGTGGCCGGGCGCCGGGGCGCCCTCCTCGTCGACCAGGGCGCGGTCCCGGCCCTGCAGGACCGCCGGCTCTGGCACGAGGACCGCCTGCACCTCGCCCCGGCAGGGCACGAGCGGGTCGCGGCAGCCGTGCTCGAGCGGCTGGGCGTCACCGATCCCGACCTGCTCGGCGGCGACCCGGGCTGGTGGCGGCTGCCGCTGGACGTGGCGCCCCGCCGGCCGCGGCGGCACGACGTGCTCGACGACGTCCGGTGGGTTCGTCGCTACCTGCTGCCCTGGGTCGGGCGCCGGGTCCGCGGGGTCTCCAGCGGGGACCACGTGCCGCCCAAGCACCTCGAGCTGGTCGAGGTCCGGCCGGTGGACAACCGGGGCTGAGCCGCGTCAGCCCTCGATCTCGGCCCGGCGCAGCCGCACCAGATCGCGCAGCACGTCGTCGGGCAGCGGCTCCTCGGCCGTGAAGCGGATCGTGCCCTTGGACAGCGCGAAGCCGGACAGTCGGCCGGCGACCGCCTCGACCACGTCGGGGCTGAACGGGAAGACGCTCAGGTGCCCCTTGGCCGCCCGCATCCCGAGCAGCGGACGGCCGCCGAGCAGCAGCGCCGCCATCCCGTAGCTGGTGCCCTCGGTCGCGCCCGGCGCCTCCGCGACGGCCAGGTCACGCACCCGGGCGAACGCCGCGCGGTCGGCCGGGTCGAGCGTGGCCAGGTAGTCGGTCACCGCTCCCACGAGTCGCCTCCCACCCGTCGCCTCCTTCGCCTCGGTCCGCCTCGCGTCAGCTCGCCTCGCTGAGCCGCTGCTGGTAGATCCGCAGCGCCTCGACCCGGGTCGCCGCCTCGGCCAGCCGCTCCGGCGGGATCCGCCCGCTGCGCACCGCGTCGAGGACCGCTCGCCGGGCCCGGCGGGGACGTGGCGAGTTGAGCACCAGGTCGTTGCCGGCCAGCAGGGAGCGGATCGCGCCCTCGGCCGGGCCGTACCGGCCGTGGACCGGGCCCATGCCCTGCGAGTCGGTGATGGCGACGCCCTCGAAGCCGAGCTCGCCGCGCAGGAGGGTGTCGAGCACGGTCCGGCTCAGCGAGGCCGGCACGCCGCGCTCCAGCGCGGGCACCGCGACGTGACCGGTCATGACCACGGGCGCCCCCGCGTCGACGGCGGCCCGGAAGGTGGCCAGGTCGGTGCGCCGCAGCGCCTCGACCGACTTGCCCTGCACCGGCAGCGACCGGTGGCTGTCACCGCTGACCGTGCCCAGGCCGGGGAAGTGCTTGAGGACCGGCACCACACCGGCCTGGAGGTAGCCGCGCACGGTCGCCACGACCATCCGCGCGGCGACCCGGCGGTCCGCCGAGTAGGTGCGCGAGCCCATCACCGAGACCCCGTCCGGGTCGACGTCGGCCACCGGCGCGAGCACCATCGTCACGCCGAGGTCGCGCAACGTACGTCCGTTGGCGCGGGCGACCTTGCGGGCGTACGCCGTGCTGCCGCTGTAGCCGACCGATGCGGCCGACGGCACGGGTGCGACGCCGACCTTGAGTCGCTGCACGACCCCGCCCTCCTGGTCCATGGACACGAGCAGCGGAAGCCCGTCAGGCCCGTCTCCCTGCGCGTGCAGGACCCCGGTCAGCCGGCGTACCTGGTCGGCGTCCGCGATGACCTCGGGTCGCAGGAAGAAGCCGCCGTACGTCTGGTCCGCTGCCACCTCGGCAGCCGAGTCGACCCCGTGCATGAGCTGGTTCTGCGCCGCCTCGGCCGGTGCCGGCGACTCGCCGTCGTAGCCCCAGAAGCCCGGCATCATCACGGTGGCCACCCGGTCGGCGTCGTCCATGCCGTCGACGATCGCCCGGGCCTGCGCGAGCTCGCCGAGGGTCGGGCCCCAGCTGCTGGGGGTGTCGGGGTCCGGCGGCGGCGTCGTGCTCTGCGCAGGCGTGGCCGCCGAGGTGCGGCCGGCGCCGGCCGGCGTCGGGCCCCCGTCGGCGCCGCCGAGCAGCCCGCACCCGGCGAGGGCCAGCACGACCACGGCGACCACGGCGAAGCTGCCTCTCCCGGGGTGCCGCGGCCGACGGGTCCGGTGCCGCCGACGGGCCGACCTGCGCTGGGTGGTGTCCCGCCGTGCCGTCATCGCGGCACATCCTGTCACCGCCGCAAACCCCCGGCCGGCACGACCCACAGCCGGCGCACCCGTCTCACACCCGCCGGGTGTCCACATGCCGGACACCGTCCGTCACGACCTGTGGACGCACCGGTGGACGACCGCGGGCCGACCGGTGGACAACCGGCCCTCGTCGGTGCACAACGGGTCCCCACCTGTGGAGATCGCTGTGGACCCGGGAAGTCGTCGAAATCAGTGACCGAAAGCCCTTGTCGGGGTTGCCGTCGGGGCACTAGAAATCTCATCACGTCACCGGCAACGGGGACCGCCCCGGAGGAGACTCCGGGACGTCGGAAGCGGCGGGAAACCAAGGCTTTCGGCGGGTCACCGGGCACCGAGGACGGGTTCCGAGGTTCGGACGGGCGAGCGATCGTCCGCCAGGGCCTCGGGGCGTGCCACGAGGCGACCTGCCGAGCAATCGGCAGGCATCGGACGCGGCACACGTGCCAGGAGGCGCGCCGGCCGAGCAATCGGACGGTGAGCGGACCTGGTACGGCGGCTCGAGGCGCACCGACCGAGCGATCGGTCGGGAAGCGGACGGGTCGCGAGGTGCGACGAAGCGCGCCGACCGAGCGATCGGACGGGAAGCGGACGACGCGCCGGCGTGGTGCAGCGCGTCGCCCGAGCAATCGGGCGGAGAGCGGGCGGCACGCTCGCCGGGCAGCGCGACCGGCCGAGCGATCGGTCGGTGAGCGGGTGCGGCGGACAGTCCGGTGACGCCGGGCGCCGAGCGATCGGCGGTCGGCGGCACGGGACCGGCGAGGCCCCTCCAACTCATGCGTGGAGGGGCTTTCGTCGTTCCCGGGGCGGCCGAGGCGCCCACCTCTCACCGCTCGCGCAGGTGACTCCCAGCCGACACCCAGACTTGTCGGCCACGGTGACGCCTATGAGCAGCACGACCGGTGCGCTACCCGAGGCCTGGCCC
>Ga0210115_1000238_pt1 | contig 15716 bp, 14 predicted proteins | sample MayberryNW_TuleB_2_FD_185526 | JGI IMG/M metagenome (GOLD analysis project Ga0210115, IMG submission 185526) | Wetland microbial communities from San Francisco Bay, California, USA, that impact long-term carbon sequestration - MayberryNW_TuleB_D2... | ecosystem: Environmental > Aquatic > Marine... | reverse complement strand
GTTCGCGCAGCGGCTCGAGGTGCCGGTCGTGATGACCGACCTCGACCAGGAGAGGGTCGACAAGGGCGTCGGCTACGTGCACGGCGAGGTCGACAAGCTGCTCGCCAAGGGCAGGGTCAACCAGGACAAGGCCAACCGGCTCAAGGCGCTCGTGACGGGCTCGACCGGCAAGGACGCCTTCGCGGACGCCGACTTCGTCATCGAGGCCGTCTTCGAGGAGATGAAGGTCAAGCAGCAGGTCTTCGCCGAGGTGGAGGCCGTCGTCTCGCCCGACTGCGTGCTCGCGACCAACACGTCGTCACTGTCGGTCACCGAGATGGCGTCGGAGCTCGAGCATCCCGAGCGGGTCGTGGGCTTGCACTTCTTCAACCCGGTGGCCGTGCTGCCGCTGCTCGAGATCGCGCGCGCCGAGAGGACCGACGACGCGTCGCTCGCGACCGCTTTCGCCGTCGGCAAGGCCCTGAAGAAGTCGTGCGTCCTGGTCGCCGACCGGCCGGCCTTCATCGTCAACCGCCTGCTCACCCGCTTCCTCGGCGAGGTGACCCGCGCGGTCGACGAGGGCACCGACTTCCGGGTGGCCGACCAGGCGCTGGAGCCGCTCGGGCTGCCGATGTCGCCGTTCGTGCTGCTGCAGCTCGTCGGCCCGGCCGTCGCGCTGCACGTGGCCGAGACCATGCACGAGGCCTTCCCGGACCGCTTCGGCGTGTCGGAGAACCTCGGCCGCCTGGTCGCCGCCGGCAAGACCGGCGTCTACGTCTGGGAGGGCGCGACCCCGAAGGTCGACCCCGAGGTGACCGAGCTCTTCCAGCAGGGCTCCACGCCGTTGACCGAGGAGGAGGTACGTCGCCGGGCCCTCGACGCGCTCGCCCAGGAGATCCGCCTCATGCTCGACGAGGGGGTCGTCGCCGACGTGCGCGACATCGACCTGGCGATGCTGCTCGGCGCCGGCTGGCCGTTCCACCTGGGCGGCGTGACGCCGTACCTCGACCGGGAGGGCGTCTCCGAGCGCGTCACCGGCCGGCGGTTCCTCGAGCCCGGGGTGGCCAGCCTGCCTCGCCGCTGACGCGCCCGGTAGCACCCACGCCCGCTGGCCAGGGTCCGCGGTGCCGGCGATGACTTCCGGTCGGTCCCCCGGTCTACCGTGCGAGCAAGGACGTCCACCACCCGCGAGGAGCGACCCGATGGCCATTGTCCTGAACCCCTACATCTCCTTCGACGGCAACGCCCGCGAGGCGATGCAGACCTACCGCGAGATCCTCGGGGGCGATCTCGCGATCAGCACCTACGGCGAGTACGGGCAGGCCGACAGCCCGGTCGCCGACAAGATCATGCACGCACGGCTCACCGCACCCGACGGCATGGTCCTCATGGGAGCCGACAACCCGCCGGACACCAAGCACGAGCCTGGCAACAACATCGCGATCAGCCTCAGCGGCACCGACGCCGACGCCGCCGCGCTGCGCGACTGCTGGAGCCGGCTCGTCGAGGGAGGGCAGGTCTCGGTGCCGCTGGAGAGGCAGATGTGGGGCGACGAGTTCGGCATGTGCACCGACCGGTTCGGCATCAGCTGGATGGTCAACATCGGCCAGCCGGCCTGACCCCCCGGCTGCCGTGACCGGTCACGGCAGCAGCAGTGCCGCGTCGCCGAGCTCGTGCCAGAGGTAGCCCTCGGCGCGCGCCTCGGCGTAGGCCGCCTCGACCAGGTCCGATCCGGCGACGGACGTGAGCAGGTCCAGGTGCGACGCCCCCTCGTCGTGCCAGCCGGTGACGAGACCGGAGACGACCCGGGCCGGCCGCCGCTCCCCCAGGACGAGCGTGGTCCAGCCCCCGCCGGGGTGGACCGTGCCGGTCTCGTCGGCGCGGCTCTCCAGCGCCCGGGTGACCGTCGTGCCCACCGCGACGACGCGTCCTCCGCGGGACCGGGTGACGTTGACCAGGTCGGCGGTCGCCACGGGCACTGCATAGGGCTCGGGGAGCGGCGGCTCACCGCGCTCCTGCGACGACACCGTCGTGTGCAGCGTCACCGGGGCGACCGCCACGCCCGCGGTGACCAGGTCGGTGACCATCGAATCGCTGAACGGTCGGCCAGCGCTGGGCATCTCGGCGCTGCCGGGCTCCCGGCCGAAGACCGTCTGGTAGGTCGCCAGCGGCCAGTCGTCCGGAACGTAGGAGTAGGCGATCGGCCGACCGTGCCGGGCGAGGTACGTGGGCACTGGTCCGGCCACCACGAGGCGGCACCGCCACAGCCGCGCCGCCGCCGGGTCGGCATCCGGGTCGGGGTAGGGCGCGAGGACCTGAAGGCGACCGTGCGGCAGGGTGACGGTCTCGCCCGGCACGACGTCCCGCAGCGGGCCGGTCGCCCGGCGGCCGGGCCGGAGCTCCACCGTCCAGGTCCCGTCGGGCAGCGCGCTCGACAGGTGGGCGGTCACCGCGCTGCCGGCCCGGTCGCCGTCCACCGCGGCAGCCAGGGTGGCCGACGTGTTGACCACGACCAGGTCGCCGGGTGCGAGGTGGGCCGGCAGCTCGCGGAAGACGATGTGCTCGACGCAGCCCGGCCGGGCGACCAGGAGCCGCACCTCGTCCCGCGCGAGCCCGCGAGCCTCCGGCGGCCGGGTGGCCTGGCGGGTCGGTCGTTCCCGCAGGGCCACCGCTCTCATCGAGCCGCTCCGTCCGCGGCCAGCAGGCCGGCTGGACCATCGGCGGCCCGGTCGGCAGGTGCCTCCGCGGCCAGCACGTCGACGGCGCGGTAGCGCCCGCTCGGGGGCCGGTCGCGCAGCAGTGCCCGCAGTGCCGGGACCGCGACCTCCTCAGGTGCCGGTCGGTCGCTGATGTCCTCGCCCGGGAACGCCGCCTGCTGCATCGCCGTCCGCATGTCACCGGGGTCGAGGGCGTAGACCGACACGGCAGGTTCCTCGGCGGCGAGCACCGCAGACAGATGGTCCAGCGCGGCCTTCGCCGAGCCGTAGCCGCCCCAGCCGTCGTAGGCCTCGACCGCGGCGTCCGAGCTCACGTTGACCACAGCGCCGCCGACGCGGCGCAGCCTGGGCAGCGCCTCGCGGAGCAGGGCGTGCGGCGCCAGGACGTCGACCTCGTAGACCCGGGCCAGGTCGGCGGAGGCGTAGTCCGCGAGCCGCGGCCGCGGGCTCGGCCCCAGGAAGCTGGCGTTGTTGACCAGCAGATCGACGCCGCCGAGCTCCCACGCCGCGGCGACCAGGTCCTCACGATGCGCCGGCTCCGTGACGTCGCCGGGCAGCGCGCGGATCGTGGCGGGGTCGAGACCGGCGGCAGCCTCGGCGAGCTCGTCCGCGCCCCGCGCGTCGAGGACGACCGCCCAGCCGTCGGCAGCGAGCGCCCGGACGAGTGCTCGGCCAAGGCCCTTCGAGGCACCGGTGACGATTGCGACAGGCACGGTTGCTGTCTCCCTTGGTCGGTGGATACTTCCTTGTGGCATCCTCGAACATGAAGTTGACTTCAGGTCAAGACCGGAGTTCACGTGGACACCACCGACCTGTTGACCGTCGGCGCCGTGGCCGAGCGCAGCGGTTTCGCGCCGTCCGCCTTGCGCTACTACGAGCGGGTGGGCCTGATCCGGGCCTCGCGTACCGGCGGCAACCAGCGCCGCTACCCGCGCAGCGTGCTGCGCCGGCTGGCCTTCATCCGGGCGGCCCGCAACATCGGGCTTTCCCTCGACGAGGTGGCCGAGGCACTGGCGGCGCTCCCCGACGGGCGCACGCCGACCAAGGCGGACTGGGCGCGGCTCAGCCGCACCTGGCGGGCCCGTCTCGACGACCAGATCGCCGGCCTGGTGGCCCTGCGCGACGGCCTGGACTCCTGCATCGGCTGCGGTTGCCTGTCCCTGCGGCGCTGCGCCTTCTCCAACCCGGCCGACCTGGCGGCGACTGCGGGTCCCGGCGCCGCCTTCCTGCCGTCGTCGCTGCGACGCCCGGTCGATCACGCAGAGTGAGCGCCACTCACCCTGCTGGCCGAGTTGGGCAGGCGGGCCGGCGGGTACGGTCGAATCGTGCAGGCACCCGACTCGCTCGACCTCCGCCGGCTGGCCCTGGCCGTCGCGGTTCTCGACGACGTCGACATCGTGCCGATGGACGACGGTGTCCTGCTGACCGGTGACGTCCCGGTCGAGGTGACCTGGCTGGAGCTGCGCCGCGCCCTGGCCGGGGCCGACCCCGAGGGCGAGCGGGGCCGCCACCGGGTGGGTGCCTTCCTGCGCGGCCGTCGCATCGTCGCCCGCACCCACCCCGACCACCTGCGCGAGCTGGCCCGCCCGGTCGGCCTGCCGGTCGACCACCCGCTGCACCCGGGCCTGGACTGGATCCGGCTCCGGGTGCTCGGTGGCGCCCTCGACGTGGGCTTGGGCTTCGTGGCGGCCGAGTCGGACCCCGACCAGGTCGTGGTGGTCCCGCAGACCGCGCTGGACGCCGTCGGCATCGACCCGTCGCCTTGGTGGCCCGGCGCCCTCGCCTACCTGGAGCGGATGGGCGCGGTCGCGGCCGAGCGGCTGCGCGACGGGTCGATGCTGCGACCCATCGGCGACTGCGACGTCGTGACGCTCCTCGCGTCCCGCGTCCTGCGGCAGGCGCTGGCCGAGCAGGACGGCACCGGGATGCGGGCCGCCGCGGTGCCGATGCGCCGTCGTGGCTGGCTCGACCTCACCCGGATCGACCCGGCGTTCACCGCTGCGGCCGCCGCGGCGACGCCGGCTGAGGACCGCGGGTTCCCCCGGCCGGTCCTGCTGACCGCCGACGAGGTGTCGCTGGCACCCGAGGGCGGCCGACCGGCCGAGATCGTCCTGCGCGACGAGGCGGTCGAGACGCCGCACCTGCGCGCCGTCCTCTACCGCTGACCCGGCACCGGCCCGGCAGCGGCACCGGCACGGCAGCGGCTCCTGGGCCGCGGCTCCTCGAGGCGCGGCTCCTGTTCCTGGCGCCGCGACCCGCGCTCCTGGCGCCGCGACCCGCGCTCCTGGCGCCGCGGCCCGCGCTGTGCCTACCGTGAGGGATGCCAGCCGGCCGGGCACGTGCGACCCGCGCGCCGATCCTGGCGGCTGTCTGCGCCCTCGCCCTGCCCGCCTGCTCCGCGGGGCCGGCGGCGGACCTCGCCGAGGGCCGGGCCGGATCCGGCGGCGTCGCTCGCCCGCTGCCGGCGAGCACACCGGGCTCCGGCCCTGCCGATGCCCCGCCCGGGACGAGCCGCCCGCCGACCTCCGCGACCCCGGGGTCGCCCACGGCCCGGCCGCAGGGGACCACGGCCCGGCCGCAGGGGACCCCGGCCCGCCGCATCCATCTCTCCGTCGCCGACCTCGGCCTCCGCCGGCTGCGGGTGGTGCCCTACCGCGGGACCGCCGACGACCGGCCGGGCACCCGGATCCAGGACGGCGGCCTCGCCGCGTCCCCCCGCGGACCACGAGGCGGCGTCGGTCCCGGCCAGGTCGGCAACTTCGTCGTGACCGGGCACCGCACGACGCACGGCCGGCCGTTCGGCGACCTGCCCTCGTTGCGCCGCGGCGCCCACGTCCTGGTGGCGGCCGGCGGTCTGGTCTACGACTACCGGATCACCCGCACCCTGCGGGTCTCGTTCCGCGACCGCGCGTCCCGGATGAGCCAGTCGGCACCCGTCCCGGGCCGGCCGGGCGTGCCGGTCGACGACGCGTGGATCACCCTGTCGACCTGTGCGACGCCCGAGGACCACGCGGCAGGCAACTACTGGTCCGACTCCCTCGGCAACCCCGAGCACCGGATCGACAAGGTCGGCCGGCTCGTCGATGTCCGGCCGGCTCGCTGACCTGGGTCCTTGCCCGCGGATGGCTGCGCGCCGGATGATCGGCTCATGGCCGAGGCGCGCAGCCGCTACGCGGTGACACCCGATGAGCTCGAGGCGAGCGCCCGGGTCCCGGTGGCTGAGCAGATGGCCACGGTCGACCCGGACCGCGGGGCGACCCTGACCAGCTGCGCCGACTGGCCGGACATGCAGTGGCTCCTCGCCGCCGGCGGCCAGGGTGGCGGGAGCCTGGGCACGGCGCTCGGCATGGGCGACGGAGACGGCGACTGACCTGGCGCAGTCGGCGACTGAACGATGATCGTGGGCTGGTGCGTGGCCGGGGCAGGTGCCCCGGCTGCCGGTACTGGTGGGGCGCCGCAGCGCGTGGCTCAGTCGGAGGGCGCGGCGTCGCTTGGCGCAGGGTTCTCCACCGCTGCCTCCAGGCTCGCGACGGTCTCCACGATGTCGCGGGCAATCTGCTGGGCGGTGAGTCCGATCTCGGACATCACCTCGGCGCGCTTGCCGTGGTCCAGGAAGCGCAGCGGGACGCCGAAGTCGCGCAGCGGCGTCGAGACCTTGGCGTCGCGCAGCGCCTGTGCGACGGCGCTGCCGACTCCCCCGGCCCGCACGCCGTCCTCGACGGTCACCACGCAACGGTGCGCGGCGGCCAGCCGGACGACCGCGTCCGGGACCGGCTTGACCCACCGAGGGTCGACGACGGTCACGCCGATGCCCTGCTGGGCGCAGCGCTCGGCGACCTCGAGCGAGGTCTCCGCCATGGCACCGACCGACACGAGCAGGACGTCGGCGTCCTCCGCCCGGCGCAGCACGTCGACCCCGTCGACCGTGTCGACCGCGACGACGTCGGCGCAGACCGCGCCGGTCGGGTAGCGGAGGACGGTCGGCGCGTCGTCGACGGCGACCGCCTCGCGCAGCAGCGCACGCATCGTCACCGTGTCGCGCGGAGCTGCCAGCCGCAGCCCGGGGACGACCTGCAGGAAGGCCATGTCCCACATGCCGTGGTGGCTGGCCCCGTCCGGACCGGTCACGCCGGCCCGGTCGAGACAGAAGGTCACACCGCACCGGTGCAGCGCCACGTCCATGAGCACCTGGTCGAAGGCCCGGTTGAGGAAGGTGGCGTAGACCGCGACCACCGGGTGCATCCCGCCCATGGCGAGGCCGGCGGCCGACGTCGTCGCGTGCTGCTCGGCGATGCCGACGTCGAAGACCCGCTCGGGGAACTCCGCGGCGAACTTGTCGAGCCCGACCGGGATCTGCATCGCCGCGGTGATGCCCACGACGTCCGGTCGCTCCCGCGCGATCTCGACGACCTCGTCGGCGAAGACACTGGTCCAGGACGTGCCGGCGCTGGCCAGCGGCTGGCCGGTCTCCGGGTCGATGACGCCGATGCCGTGGAAGTTGTCGGCGGTGTCGTCCTCGGCCGGCTTGTAGCCGAGGCCCTTGCGGGTGATGCAGTGCACCAGGACCGGGCCGGGGTAACCCTTGGCCCGGCTCAGCGCGTGCTCGACGGCCTCGATGTCGTGGCCGTCGACCGGCCCGACGTACTTGAGGCCGAGGTCCTCGAACATGCCCTGCGGCGCGACGATGTCCTTGATGCCCTTCTTCACCCCGTGCAGGGCCTCGAACACCGGCTGGCCGACCACCGGGGTGCGGCCCAGGACCCGCTTGCCCCACTCGAGGAATCGCTCGTACCCGCGGGTGGTCCGCAGCGTCGCGAGGTGGTGGGCGAGGCCGCCGATCGTCGGGGCGTACGACCGCTCGTTGTCGTTCACGACGATGACCAGCCGCCGGGAGTGGTCGGCGGCGATGTTGTTGATCGCCTCCCACGCCATGCCGCCGGTGAGCGAGCCGTCGCCGACGACGGCGACCACGTGGCGGTCGGTCTGGCCCCGCAGCTGGAACGCCTTGGCCAGCCCGTCGGCGTAGGACAGCGCCGTCGACGCGTGGGAGTTCTCGATGACGTCGTGGTCGGACTCGGCCTGGCTGGGGTAGCCCGACATGCCGCCCTTCTGGCGGAGCCCCTCGAAGCCTCCGGCCCGGCCGGTGACGATCTTGTGGACGTAGGCCTGGTGCCCGGTGTCCCACAGGATCCGGTCGTGCGGCGAGTCGAAGACCCGGTGCAGCGCGAGGGTCAGCTCCACCGCCCCGAGGTTGGGACCGAGGTGGCCCCCGGTCTTCGACACCGAGCGCACCAGGAAGTCCCGGATCTCGGCAGCCAGGGCGGCCAGCTCGTCGTGGTCGAGCCGCCGAAGGTCGCGGGGTCCGTGGATCTGCTCCAGCACCCGCCCGAGTCTACCGACGTCGGACGGGACCTCCCGCCCGGTCATCTGGACCTTGGGCCCTTCCCGAGGCCCCGCCAGGCTGCTTTGGTAGGAGCGTCGTCCCAGCAGGTCGTGAGGTGCCCGTGCGCAGACGAGAGGTCAGCCCGCCTCCTCCGCACCTGTTCCCGCCCGACGAGTGGCGGATCGTCGAGCAGCGCTACTCCCGGGCGCAAGGCGGCACGGCCGAGACCCTCTTCTCCCTGGGCAACGGCTACCTCGGGCTGCGCGGCTCGCCGGACGAAGGCCGGCCGGCCCTGCTCGCGGGCACCTTCGTCAACGGCTTCCACGAGACCTGGCCGATCCTGCACGCCGAGCCCGCCTACGCCCTCGCCGACACGGGACAGACCATCATCAACGTGCCGGACGCCAGCGTGCTGCGGCTCTACTTCGACGACGAGCCCCTCTACCTGCCGACCGCCCGCACCCCCGAGTACCTCCGGGTGCTCGACATGCGGGCCGGCGTGCTCACGCGGGACCTCGTCTGGTCCAGCGGCTCCGGCAAGCACGTACGTGTCCGGTCGACCCGGCTGGTGTCCCTCGAGGAGCGCCACGTCATGGCCTTCCGGTTCGAGGTCACGGCGCTGGACCACCCGGCCAGCGTGGTCGTCTCCTCCCAGGTCCTGAACCGGCAGGACTCCGCGCGGACGGGGAACGGGACCGGAAACGACCCGCGGCTGGCGAAGGTGCTCGCCCATCGGGTGCTCGCCTGCCAGGACCGCGAGCAGGACGGGCTGCGGATGCTCCTGGGATACCGCGCCAGCAACAGCGGGATGACCCTCGGCGTGGGCGTCGACCACGTCATCGACTGCGAGTCGCCGTACCGGAGCTCGGTCACGCTCGACGACGACCTGGGCGAGCTGGTGCTCACCGTCGACGCGGAGGTGGGCGTGCCGATCACCATCACCAAGTACGCCACGTACCACACGTCGAGGAGCACGCCGACCGGTGAGATGGTGGCCCGGTGCGCGCGCACCCTCGACCGGGCCGTCAGCTCTCGGTTCGACCGGCTCGTCAGCAAGCAGCGCGAGCACCTCGACCGGTTCTGGGACCGCGCCGACGTCCGGGTGGACACGGAGCGGACGCCGGTGCAGAAGCAGCAGGCCGTCCGGTGGAACCTCTACCAGCTGGCCCAGGCGACCTGGTGCGCCCATGGCGCCGGCGTGCCGGCGAAGGGCCTGACCAGCCAGGCCTACGACGGGCACTACTTCTGGGACAGCGAGATCTACGTGCTCCCGTTCCTCGCCTACACCCAGCCCCGCCTCGCCAGGAACCTGCTCCGGTTCCGCTACAGCATGCTCGAGGGGGCTCGCGAGCGGGCCTGGCAGCTCAGCCAGCGCGGTGCGCTCTTCCCGTGGCGCACCATCAACGGGCAGGAGGCCAGCGCCAACTACCAGGCAGGCACGGCGCAGTTCCACATCAACGCGGACATCGCGTTCGCCATGCGCCGCTACACCGAGATCCGCGGCGACGACCGGTTCACCGCGGAGATCACCGCCGAGGTGCTGGTGGAGACGGCCCGATTCTGGGAGGACCTCGGGTTCTACGGGTCCGACGGACGGTTCCACATCCACGGCGTGACCGGCCCGGACGAGTACACCACCGTCGTCAACGACAACACCTACACCAACCTGATGGCGCGGGAGAACCTGCGCTCGGCGGCCTCGACGGTGCGCTGGCTGCAGGCTGAGCGGCCGGACGACCATGCCGCCCTCGTGCACACCGTCCACCTCGAGGAGGGCGAGCTCGAGACCTGGGAGGCCGCTGCGGCCGCGATGTACGTGCCGTACGACGCGCAACGCGGCATCCACCCGCAGGACGACGCATTCCTCGACCACGAGGTCTGGGACCTCGAGGGGACCCCGCCGGACAAGTTCCCGCTGCTGCTCCACTTCCACCCGCTCGTCATCTACCGGTTCCAGGTGATCAAGCAGGCGGACATCGTCCTGGCGATGTTCCTGCTCGGCGAGGAGTTCTCCCCCGAGCAGAAGCGCCGCAACTTCGAGTACTACGACCTCCTCACGACCGGCGACTCCTCGCTCTCGGCGAGCGTGCAGAGCATCGTCGCGGCGGAGGTCGGCATGCAGGAGGAGGCCCTGGAGTACTTCCGGCACGCGCTGTTCATGGACCTGGGCAACGTGTCCGGCAACACCACGGACGGCGTGCACATCGCCTCCGCGGCCGGCGTCTGGGCGGCCCTCGTCTTCGGGTTCGGCGGCGTGCGCGACCACGAAGGATCTCTGTCGCTGACGCCGAGGCTTCCCGCCGAGTGGCGGTCCCTTGACTTCTCGGTGCGCTTCCACGACCGCCAGCTGCGGGTGCACCTGAGCCACGACGAGGAGCAGTACCTCCTGGACGAGGGTGAGCCGCTCGAGGTGACCATCCGGGGCGAGCCACGGCTGCTGTCGCCGGGCCAGAAGGTCGCTCTCGTCCCGCCCGGCTGACCGGCCCGGCCCGCTCGGTCCGCTCCCGACCGGTCAGGCCGTCAGGCGGACCGCCGCCAGGTCGTCGACCACCACGTCGGCTCCCTCGCGGCGCAGCTCGGCCGCGTGCCCTCCCCGGTCCACCCCGACGACCAGGCCGAAGTGGCCGGCCCGTCCGGCCTGGACCCCGGCGACCGCGTCCTCGACGACCACGCTGCGGGCCGGGTCGGCGCCCAGCCGCCGGGCAGCCTCCAGGAACAACGCCGGGTCCGGCTTCCCCGGCAGCCCGAGACGGGCCGACTCGCTGCCGTCCACCCGGACGGAGAACAGGTCCCCGATGCCGGCCGCCTCGAGCACCCGCTGGCAGTTGCGGCTGGCCGAGATCACCGCGGTCCCGACGCCGTGCCGCTGCAGCTCGCGGACCAGGTCCACCGACGAGGGAAAAACCCGCGCTCCGTGTTCGGCCAGCGTCGCCCGGAACGCCGCGTTCTTGCGGTTCGCCAGACCCCAGACCGTCTCGTCCCCAGCCGGGTCGTCCGGCGACCCGTCGGCGAGGTGGATCCCCCGGGACGCCAGGAAGTCGCGGACCCCGTCGTCGCGGTGCTTCCCGTCGACGTAGCGCTGGTAGTCCTCGAGCCCGAAGGCCTGCTGCAGGCGACCGGTGCGGATCTCCGCCTGCCGCAGGTAGTCGTCGAACATCGCCGCCCAGGCGAGCCGGTGGACCTCGGTCGTGTCGGTGATGACGCCGTCCATGTCGAAGAGCACGGCGTCGTAGTCGGCCACCGGGAGCAGCACGGCGTCGTCCAGCGTGGGCTTCAGGGTGGGCATGGCGACCTCCGGACCTGGCGGGCTACCCCCTCACCGTGCGCCACCAGGTGCCTGGCACCAAGGGCCCAACGGCCCGAGATCTCGCGGAACCTGCGGCGGGCGAACCTGCGGTGGACGGAGCTGCGGTGGGCCGGCCGGCGCGTCAGGGCGTGGCTGGGTGGCCTCAGAGCCGGGCGACGAACCGCCGGCCGCGCAGCGCCTGCTCGACCAGGTCCACCGCTCGGGCCGCGGCCAGCAGCCGCGCCCCTTCCCGCTCGTAGGCGGCCACCGCGGCCGCCACGGTCTCCGGGTCGGCGACGTCGCGCAGGTCGGCCCGGGCCGTCCCCAGTCCCTGCCTGGCCGCCTCGATGCCAGCCTGCACGTGGTGGACGGCGAACCGCGCCAGCACCACCGGGTGCCGCCGCAGCACCTCGTGCGCCCGGTAGTCCGGCGGGCACAGGTCGAAGAGCCACCCGGTCGCGGAGCGCTCCCAGTCAGGCGTGCCGGGTGGTGCCACCTCGGCCGGCCACCCCGGCGGTACGACCGCACGCTCCATGCCCTCAGCCCACCACGGTCCGGCCGAGCAGGGCCAGCGCCGACACGGCGCACACGAGCAGCACCGCCGCGCGGGTCCGGCCGGCGTCGACGTGCCGGCGGAGCGGCCCGGACAGGGCGAAGCCGACCACGACCGCCGGGAGCAGCACCGCGGCCGTCGCCGCCTGCGCCGCCCGCAGCTCGCCGCCGATGGCGAGCCCGGTGACCGACAGGATGCCGCCCCCGACGAAGTAGGCGCTCATCGTGGCCCGCAGCTCGGGGCCCGACAGGTGCTGGAGCACGATGGCGACCGGCGGCCCGTCGATCGAGACGGCCGTCCCCGTCACGCCCGACACCAGCCCCGCACCGGCCAGCGTCGTCGGCGTGTCCGGCACCCGGACGGCGTACCACGTGAGGGCGACCGCCCCGAGGACCACGAGACCCACGACGACGGCCAGCACCTGGTCGTCGACCGTGGCGACGACCAGCACGCCGAGCACCGTCCCCGGGACCCGGCCGCCCAGCGCCCATCCGAGGCCGCCCCACCGGGTGTGCCGGGCCTCCCGGGCGAAGGTCAGCACCGGCAGCAGGAAGCCCAGCAGGATCATCAGTCCCGGCATCAGGTCGGTGTCGACGAGAGTCACCGCCGGCGCTGCCACCAGGGCGAAGCCGATGCCCACGGCACCCTGCACCATCGCCGCGAGCAGCACCGCGACCGACAGCACGACGATCGCGGCGGCTCCGGGCACCGCGGCACCCTAGCTAGCGACCCACAAGATCGTCTCTTGTGGACGCCGACACACCAACCTCTCGGCGTGTCTGGTGTGTCGGCGTCCACAAAGTCACGGGGCGACCGTCGCGGCCGTCATGTCGCGGACCTCGGCGTAGCGCTCGCGCACCGTCGGGGTCGGTCCCGCGTCGTACGTCGTGGTCGAGGCGGTCGCCCAGCCGGGTGGCTCGTCGCCTCCGGCGAGCACCCAGGCGGCCTGCCGGGCAGCCCCGTCGGCGACGTACTCCCCCGGCTCCGGCACGACCACCGGGCAGCCGAGGACGGCCGGCGCCATCTCGCGCACGGCCCGCGACCGGGCGCCGCCACCGACGAGCAGCACCCGCTCGACCCGGGCGCCCTGCTCGCGCAGCGCGTCCAGCCCGTCGGCGAGCCCGCAGAGCAGGCCTTCGACGGCGGCCCGCGCCAGGTGCGCCGGGGTCGACGACGTCAGCGTCATCCCGTGCAGCGCCCCTGTGGCGTCGGGGCGGTCCGGCGTCCGCTCCCCCTCGAGATAGGGCACCAGGACCAGCCCGTCGGCGCCGGCCGGAGCCGAGAGCGCGAGGTCGGAGAGCCCGTCGTGGTCGACGCCGAGCAGGCGGGCCGTGGCGTCGAGGACGCGGGACGCGTTCAGCGTGCACACCAGCGGCAGGTGCCGGCCGGTCGCGTCGGCGAAGCCGGCGACGATGCCGCTCGGGTCCCTCGCCGGCACGTCCGCGACCGCACTGACGACGCCGGACGTGCCGATCGACACGACGACGTCGCCGGGGCCGGCGCCGACGCCCAGGGCAGCGGCCGCGTTGTCACCCGCCCCGGGCCCGAGCGCCACCGCGCCGTGGTGACCGGCCACGTCGTGCGGAGGCACGACCCGCGGCACGAGCGGCCGGGCGCCGAGCGCGAGCTCGAGCAGGTCGGGCCGGTAGTCGCCCGTGGCGGCCGACCAGTAGCCGGTGCCGCTCGCGTCGCTGCGGTCGGTGGTGACGTCCTCGACACCGGAGCCGGCCAGCCGCCAGGTCAGCCAGTCGTGGGGCAGGCACACCGCGGCAGTCCGGCCGGCGTGGTCGGGCTCGTTGTCGGCCAGCCAGCGCAGCTTGCTGACGGTGATCGACGCGACCGGGACGACGCCCACGGCGTCGGCCCAGGCCGCTCCCCCGCCGAGCTCGTCGAGCAGCTGCCGGGCGGCTGCCGCGGACCGTACGTCGTTCCAGAGCAGAGCCGGGCGTACGACGCCGCCGGACTCGTCGAGGCACACCATGCCGTGCTGCTGCCCGCCGACGGACAGGGCTGCGACGTCGTCCAGACCGCCCGCCGCGGCGACGGCCACCTGCAGCGCCTCCCACCAGGCCTGCGGGTCGACCTCGGTGCCGTCCGGATGAGGTGCCCGGCCGAAGCGGACGAGGGCGCCGGTCCCCGCGTCGCGGACGACGACCTTGCAGGCCTGGGTGGACGAGTCGACGCCCGCGACCAGGGTGCGTGCCCTCGAGGGCATCGGGGGCATCGTCAGCGGGCCCCCAGCAGGTGCTCGACCGCGAGCTGGTCGAGCTGGACGAAGGAGTAGCCCTGCGCCGCGACGGCGTCGGCGTCGAACGCCTCGAAGGCCGACCGGTCGGCGAGGAGCTCGGCGTAGGTCTCCCCGTCGGCGAGCGTCGGCACCGCGAGCTCGGGGACCCGGGCGGCCTGCAGCGCGGCCTGCACCTCGGGGTCGGCGCGGAAGGCGGCCGCGCGGTCCTTGAGCAGCAGGTAGGTCCGCATGTTGGCCGCGGCCGACGCCCACACACCGTCGAGGTCCTCGGTCCGCATCGGCTTGTAGTCGAAGTGCCGGGGGCCCTCGTAGGCCGGACCGTCCCAGCCCCCGGTCGCCCCACCGTTCTCGAGCAGGTCGACGAGGAAGAACGCGCTGAGCAGGTCGCCGTGGCCGAACACCAGGTCCTGGTCGAACTTCGGCCCGTGCTGGCCGTTGAGGTCGATGTGGAAGAGCTTGCCCTGCCACAGCGCCTGCGAGATCGCGTGGACGAAGTTCAGGTTGGACATCTGCTCGTGCCCGACCTCCGGGTTCAGGCCCACCATCTCGTGGTGCTCGAGGGTGGAGATGAAGGCCAGCGCGTGCCCGACGGTCGGCAGCAGGATGTCGCCGCGCGGCTCGTTGGGCTTGGGCTCGAGGGCGAAGCGCATGCCGTAGCCGCGGTCGGTGACGTACTGCGCCAGGGTGTCGATCGCCTCGCGGAACCGGTCCAGAGCGGCCCGCACGTCCTTGGCGGAGTCGGTCTCGGAGCCCTCACGGCCGCCCCAGAACACGTAGGTCTGCGCGCCCAGCTCCGCGGCCAGGTCGAGATTGCGCATCACCTTGCGCATCGCGAACCGGCGGATGTCGCGGTTGTTGGACGTGAACCCGCCGTCCTTGAACACCGGGTGGGTGAACAGGTTGGTCGTGACCATCGGGACGACCAGCCCGGTCTCGTCCAGCGCCTGGCGGAACCTCTTGATGTGGCCGTCACGAGCCGCGTCGTCGCTGCCGAACGGGAAGACGTCGTTGTCGTGGAAGGTGACGCCGTACGCCCCCAGCCCGGCGAGGCGGTGCACCGACTCGACCGGGTCCAGGGCCTCGCGGGTCGCGTCGCCGAAGGGGTCACGGGCCTGCCAGCCCACGGTCCACAGTCCGAAGGTGAACTTGTCGGCGGGTGTGGGGGTCCGGTCGCTGCTCATGGCATTCCTTGGAGATCGAGGGCGGGTGGTTCCGGTCAGGTCGGGTCGAGTGGCGTTCGGGTCAGGAGGCGGTCCGGCGGGCGAGCGCCTGCAGGGGGTCGGAGAGGAGCGGCTCGAAGGCGAGCTCGGCGGCGCCGACGAGGGTGGAGTCGGAGCCCAGGGCGGGCACCACCAGGCGGACCTCGCCGACCAGGGCGGCCAGCCCGGTCCGGGTGACCTCGGCACGCACGGTGTCGGCGTCGGCGAGGAACACCTCGGCGAGCGCGCCGCCCAGGATCACCACCTCGGGGTTGAGCATGTTGACCACGTTGGCGGTGCCGCGGCCGAGCCAGATCGCCACCTCGAGCAGGGCGGCGACGGCATCCGCAT
>Ga0210115_1000237_pt1 | contig 15768 bp, 18 predicted proteins | sample MayberryNW_TuleB_2_FD_185526 | JGI IMG/M metagenome (GOLD analysis project Ga0210115, IMG submission 185526) | Wetland microbial communities from San Francisco Bay, California, USA, that impact long-term carbon sequestration - MayberryNW_TuleB_D2... | ecosystem: Environmental > Aquatic > Marine... | reverse complement strand
ATTGTGCTTGAGAAATAGTTGTCTCAGTGCAAGTATTATCGCCGATGCAGGCCAGCGAGATCGCGACGATTGCCGAGCAGGCTGAGGTGGGCGCCGGGGCGCAGGACACGGCGGCGCGGCTGAGCGCCTTGCTGCGCCACGTCTTTCTCTACGACCGCGGCAACCAGCTGCGGGTGATCGAGGAGTGCGGCCTCTCGATGACGCAGTGCAAGGCGCTGCTCGAGCTGGGCGGACTTGGCGAGGAGACCGAGCCCCGGCAGGTGAGCGAGCTGGCCGAGACTTTCGGCGTCTCGGTGCCGTCGATGAGCCGCGCGGTCGACGCCCTGGTCGGCGAGCGTCTCGCGAGCCGAGTCGAGGACCCCGATGACCGCCGCGTGCGGCGCATCGCGATCACCGAGAAGGGCAAGCAGCTGGTCAACACCCTGCTTGTCGTCCGCCAGGCGGGCCTGGAGGCGTTTGCCGCCAGCCTCAGCGCCGACCAGCGCCGCAAGCTCGACGCGGCGATCGAGGCGTTGATGGAGAGGGACGACATCGCCGCGGCCTACGAGCACCTGAAGGGAGTCAAGGCTTGACCCGCTACCGCCACCTGATCACCGACGACAACCGCAAGTGGTGGACGCTCGGGGCGATGTGCTTCGCCCTGTTCATGATCATGCTCGACAACACGGTCGTCAACGTCGCCCTGCCCTCGATCCAGCGCGACCTCGGCGCCTCGATCTCGGGCCTGGAGTGGACGATCAACGGCTACACGCTCTCCTTTGCCGTGCTGCTGGCGAGCGGCGGCCGGCTCGGCGACATCTTCGGTCGCCGTCGCGCCTTCCTCGTCGGCGTCGTCGTCTTCGCTCTCTCCTCGGCCACCGCCGGCCTCGCGCAGAGCTCTGCCGACCTGGTTGCGAGCCGCGTCGTCCAGGGCGTCGGCGCCGCGCTGATGATGCCCGGCACGCTCTCGATCATCACCGACGCCTTCCCCGCCCACGAGCGCGGCAAGGCGATGGGGACCTGGGCGGGCGTCTCGGCGCTGGCGCTTGCCGTCGGCCCGGTGCTCGGCGGTTTCCTCACCGAGCACGTCAGCTGGCGGGCGATCTTCTACCTCAACATCCCGGTTGCCGCCAGCGCGATCGCGGCGACGATCTTCGCCGTGCGCGAGTCGCGCGACACGACCGTCGGTCGGGAGGTCGACTACCTCGGCGTGGCGGCGCTGACCGCCGGCCTCACCGCGCTCATCCTCGCCCTGGTCGAGGGCAACAGCTGGGGCTGGGGCTCGACCGGGATTGTCGCCCTGTTGATCGGCGCCGCGCTCGGCCTCGTCGCCTTTGTTCTGATCGAGCTGCGGGTCAGGGCGCCGATGGTCGAGTTTCGCTTCTTCGCCAACCGCAACTTCGTCGGTGCGGTTGTCGTCGCGCTGATCATCACCTTCGCGATGATGGGCGTCTTCTTCTTCCTCGCGCTCTACATGCAGGACATCCTCCGCTACAGCCCCCTGGAGGCGGGTGTCCGCTTCCTGCCCTCGACCCTGATGATCGTCGGCGTCGCGCCCGTCGCCGGTCGGCTCGCCGACCGCTTCGGCCCGCGCTGGCTGATCGTCGCCGGCCTGCTCATCCTCACCACCTCGCTCTACAGCTTCACCGGGATCGCCGTTGACTCGACCTATCTCGATCTGCTGCCCGGCTTCATTCTGCTCGGGATCGGCATCGCGCTGACGATGTCGCCGATGACGAGCGCTGCGATGAACGCGGTCTCGGTGCAGAAAGCCGGCATCGCCTCCGGCGTGCTCTCGATGTTCCGCATGGTCGGCGGCAGCCTCGGCGTCGCCGTAACCGGCGCGATCTTCCAGGCCGCCGCCGGCAGCAGCTTCGAGGCCGCCGACCCGCAGCAGTTCGTCAACGGGCTCAGCAACGCGATGACGGTTTCGGCCGCGGTGACGTTGGCCGGGGCCGTGCTTGCCGCGGCCGTCATCCGTGCCCGACCGAAAGGGGTCAGCCCGGCGGAGACGGAGGCAGACGTAGCGCTGGCCATGAGTCCGGATCGGCAAGGTCAAGTGCCGGCACCGTCTCGACCTTGACCTCGCCGAGCGCGGCGATCGTCTCGCGGTTCGAGACCTCGATCTGAGTCGGGTTCTCCGGCCACGGGGTGAGGACGACGGCTGCCACGTCGAGCCCGACCGAGCGCGCCGCCTCGATCGTCAGCAGCGTGTGGCTGATCGTGCCAAGGCCAGGGGAGGCGGCGATGACGAGCGGCAGCTTGAGGTCGAGGGCGAAATCGCGCACGAGGTAGGTGGGCGTGAGGGGCACCAGCAGCCCCCCGACCCCCTCGCAAACGAGCGCGTCGGTCCCGTCCGCGGCGGCGCGTACCGCGTCCCGCAGTCGCTCCGGCGAGATCTCCTCCCCGGCCAGCTCCGCCGCCAGATGCGGCGACATCGGCGGCCCGTACCGATAAGGCGCCACCTCCTCGTCCCCCTGCCCCGACCCAGCCGCCTCCCGCAACATGACGTGATCCGGTCGATCGGCCTGAGACCGGCGAGAGAGGCTGGTTTCCGGCCCGTCGGCCGCGTCGAGGCCGGTGACGGCGGGCTTGAAGACGGCGACGCGCTTGCCGTCGGCGGCGAGGGTGTGGGCGATGACCGCGGCGACGACGGTCTTGCCGACCTCGGTCCCGGTTCCCGTTACGAAAACTCCGGACGTGCCGGTGGAACGAGGCCCTATATGACCCTTGTCCACCGGCACGTCCGCCTCAGGCGGCGAGGGGGGTTGGGTTGGCGAGGCCGACTTCGCGGGCTGCTTCGCCGGTTTGGCGCGCCGCTTCGCGTAGGTCGTCCTCGTCATGCGTCGCCATCGCGCTGAAGCGCAGGCGGGAGGAGCCGGAAGGGACGGTGGGGGGGCGGATGCCCTGGGCGAAGACGCCGCGCTCGAGCAGGCGCTCGCAGAGCGCCATCGCGGTGTCTGCCGCGCCGACCGCGAGCGGCACGATCTGGCTCGCTCCACCGCCGGCTGCGAGCCCTTCGGCGCGCAGGCCCTCGCGCAGCACGGCCGCATTGGCGTTCAGCCGCCGCACCCGTTGCGGCTCAGCTTCAAGCAGCTCGAGCGCCGCCAGCGCCGCGCCCAGCGCGGGCGGCGGAAGCGCCGTCGAGAAGATGAAGGAGCGCGCCGTGTTGAGCAGGTAGTCGCACAGCTCAGCGCTGGTGCAGACGTAGGCGCCGTAGGAGCCGAGCGCCTTGCCCAGCGTGCCGACGACCAGATCGACCTCATCGCTCAACCCGGCGGCGGCAACCGAGCCGCGCCCGCCGGGTCCGAGCGCACCCGTGGCGTGCGCCTCGTCGACCATCAGGCGGCAGCCGTGCTCGCGGGCAAGCCGAGCGAGATCCGCCAGCGGGGCCACGTGTCCGTCCATCGAGAAGACGCCGTCGGTGACGATCGCCCCGGCGCGCTCGCCGAACCGCTCCAACCCCCAGGCGAGGTGCTCGACGTCGCGGTGGCGGTAGATGAAGACCTCGGCCCGCGCCAGGCGGCAGCCGTCGACGATGCTGGCGTGGTTGAGCTCATCGGAGAAGACGACGCTGCCGCGTCCCGCCAAGGCAGAGATCACGCCGAGGTTCGCCAGATAGCCGGAGCCGAACAGCAGCCCCGCCGCGTAGCCCTTGAAGGCCGCTAGCCGCTGCTCCAGCTGGAGGTGGGGTTCCATGTTGCCCGAGATCAGCCGCGACGCCCCGGCTCCGGCGCCCCAAGCCAGCGCCGCCTCGGCCGCTGCCTCGCGCACCCACGGATGACCGGCGAGGCCGAGGTAGTCGTTCGAGCAGAGCAGCAGCACATCGCGCCCGTCGAGCTGGACGCGCGGACCCCGCGTGCCTTCGATCAGCCGCAGCCGCCGGTGGAGCCCGCTCGCGCGCAGCTCCCGCAACCGCTCGGCGACATCGCTCATGCCGCGGTCTGGCGCGCCGGGTACGGCGGGGGCTTCTTGGTCTTCTTGATCACCCGCAGCTGCGTCGAGGGATCCCAGAAGTTCGCCTCTTCCTGGCTGTCGATCAGGTCGTCGATCGGCGTCGCCGGGGCCTCGCCCTCGAGCCAGCCACTGCGGTTGTCGGGGCGGGGGTTGGCGCCGTTGTCCGCCTGCCGTGCGACGTTCAGCCCAAGCTGCTCGAACATCGCCCGATCCTCCTCCGGCTCGGCGCCGAGCGTGGTCAGGAAGTTGCCCATCATCACCCCGTTGAGCCCGGCCTTGACCGCGAGCGGCTGCAGCTCGCCCAGGTTCTCGACCCGGCCGCCGCAGAGGCGGAAGAGAGCACCGGGGATGATCAAGCGGAAGATAGCCACCCACTTGACGACCTCCCAGGGGTCCATCAAAGGGCGATCGCCGAACTTGGTCCCGGTGCGCGGGTTGAGCAGGTTGATCGGCACCGAGGTCGGTTCGAGCGCGGCCAGCTCGAAGGCCATCTCGACCCGTTGCCGCGGCGACTCGCCGAGGTTGAGGATGCCGCCGACGCAGGTCTCCAACCCCGCCTCCTTGACTGCGTCGATCGTGCGCAGGCGGCCCTCGTAGCGGACCGTGGTCGAGACCTCCGGGTAGTAGGAGCGGGCCGACTCGACGTTGTGATGGACGCGCTGGATGCCGGCCTCGCGCAGGCGCTTGGCGCGCCCGGCCGACATGTGGCCGATCGAGGCGCAGCGCTTCAAGTTGGTGTGCTCGGCGACCAGCTCCGCCCCGGCGACGATCTTCTCGAAGTCTCGCTTCGATAGCCCCTGGCCCTGGGTGACCATGCAGAAACGGTGGGCGCCGGCGGCCTCGGCTGCCTTTGCGTGCTCGAGGATCTGCTCGGGCTCCATCATCGCGTGCATCGGCGTGTCCGCCTCGGCGTAGCGCGACTGGGCGCAGAAGCCGCAGTCCTCGGCGCAGCCGCCCGACTTGGCGTTGACCAGCGAGCACATGTCGGTCGAGTCGCCGAAGTTCTCGCGGCGCACCTCCCAGGCGCGTTCGACCAGCGCGCCGATCTCCTCCTGGCCGCTCAGCGCGCCCAGCGTCAGCGCTTCGTCAAAGTCGATCAGGGACTGCATCCGGGCGCAAGGCTAAGAGCCTGCCCGGACGGCGACCCGGATCGAGTCGCGCCCCGCCCGCTTCGCCTCATACATCGCGTTGTCGGCGGCGGAGAGCACCGCGTCGTAGCTGGCCGCCCGCGGACCGAAGGTGGCGACGCCGATGCTGGCGGTGATCGGCGGCGCCGCCTCGCCCGGTGGGGTGTGCATGCGGATCGACTTGGCGATCGCTTCAGCAATCTCCTCCGCCTCGTCGAGCTCGCAGCGCGGCAACACGACGGCGAACTCGTCGCCGCCCAGCCGGGCGACGACGTCGGTCGCCCGCATGCGCGTGCTCAGGACGCCGGCGATGTCGGCGATCACCCGGTCGCCGGCCGGATGGCCAAGCGTGTCGTTGACCTGCTTGAAGTTGTCGAGGTCGAGCATCAGCAGCGCGCCGGTCGTGTCCTCGCGACGGCTGCGGGCGAGCTCGGTGCGCAGGTCTTCCTCGAAGCGGCGACGGTTCTTCAGGCCGGTCAGCGGGTCCTGGCTCGCCTGCAGCCGCAGCTCCTGCATCTTTTCGTTGCGGCTCCAGATCAACACCAGCGCACCGAGCACGGCGGCGAGCGAGATGCCGACGATCGCGATCAGGATCGGCAGGCCGAGGCCGGGGCGGTTGTTGTCGTGGACAACCAGCATCCAGGTGCGGTCTGCGACCTTCAGCGGCGCCGAGGCCGAGTCGTCGCGGCTGAGCGGCGTCCCCGCCACCGAACGTCCCCGCTCCAGCAGCGCGACGTCGTCGTCTTCCTCCAGGGCCGTCGTCGCCGCGGCAGCCAGATCGTCGATCCGGAACGAGCCGAGCGCGAACCCCGTCAGCGCGGCCCGTCGCTCTGCCACGGTGCTGGTTGGAGCGCCATCGCGGTAAACGGGCCGGAAGACGTTGATACCGGTGTCGCCGAGCGGCAGCCGGATCACCGGCGTCGCCGAGGCTCGGCCGCTGTCCCGCGCGGCGATCAGGTGCATGGCGCGGATCGGATCGGCACCGACGTCGTAGCCGTAGGGGACCGTCACGCCGGGGTTGAACTTGGTCGCGACATAGGTGAGGGGGAAGTAGTTCCGTCGTTCACTCTCTGGATGCAGCTCGCCGAGCGGTCCCCGGGTGTTGATCGAGAAGCCGTGATTGCGTTCGAAGCGGGTTCTGGCGGAGGCGGGGACAACGGGGACGAAACCGGTCGCCGCAAGCGCACCGTTGCTCAGCAGCGAGTCGGCGATCACCGCGAACTCGTGCTCGCCGAAGGTGCCCTCCGCCTCGTAGAAGGCGGCGGCGCTGGCGAGTTGACCGACCGAGAGAGCCGCCAGCGCTTCTGCCTGACGGGCCGAGCGGGTCGCCTCGGCCCGCTGGCGCTGCTCGAAGTTGTCATGTTCGCGATCGCGCACGAGCAGGGCGATCGCGACCGAACCGACCGCGATCGCGACGACGACGGCGTATCCAAGCCAAAAGCGAAGGCGCATGCGGTTCTTTTCGGCTGTTACGCCCCCCGCCCTCACTCCGCAGGAACGTTTGCGAGCGACTCCCAGAGGTAGAGCGAGGCGAGGCTGCGGTGGGGTCGCCAGGGCTCGCCGATCTCGAGCACCCGCTGCGGCGCCGGCATCTCGCCCAGCCCGTACTCGACCTGGACCGCCTTGCGGATGCCGAGGTCGCCGCCGGAGAGCACGTCGGGCCGCTCGAGGTGAAAGAGCAGGAACATCTCGGCCGTCCACTGGCCGAGGCCGCGCACGGCGACGATCTCGGCGATCACCTCCTCGTCGGAGAGCTCGCCGAGCCGGTCCAGCTCGAGCTCGCCGTCGAGCACGTGGGCGGCGAGGTCGCGCACGTACTCGACCTTGCGCCCGGAGAGGCCGCAGGCGCGCAGGTCCGTTTCGCTTGCCCCCAGCAGTTGCTCCGGCGAGGGGGTCGTGCCGCCAAACAGCTCGCGGACCCGTCCGTAGATCGTCCGCGCCGCTTTGGTCGAGAGCTGCTGCCCGACGATCGCTCGCAGCAGCGCGCCGTAAGCGTCCGCCGGCCGCTCCTCGCTGCGCCGCCGCAGCCGCGTCTCGATGTCGATCTCGCCGATCCGCTCGATCAGCGCCGCCATCGCCGGGTCGGCGGCGGCGAGCGCGCTCCGCGCCTCGGCGCTCACCGGCCCTGCCAGCGCGGTTTGCGCTTCTCGGCGAAGGCTTCGACGCCCTCGCGCAGGTCGGCCGAGGAGAAGCAGGATTCGCGCAGGGCGATCAGCGCGTTCTCCTGCTGCTCGCTGAGGGTGGGGTTCGAGTTGAGCACTTCGATCGCGCGCTTGTTGCCGCGCATCGAGAGCGGCGCGTTGGCGGCGATCCCGGCGGCCAGCTCGACCGCGGCTGCCTCGAAACCCTCGTCATCGACCACCTCGTGCACAAGGCCGAGTCGTTCGGCCCGCTCGGCGTCGAAGTTGCGGCCGGTGAGAAAGAGCTCCTTGGTGCGCGCCAGGCCGAGCGTGTCGAGGAACTTGCGCAGGCCGGTGTGGCTGTAGACAAGACCCAGCTTGGCGGGCGGCATGCCGAGCAGGGCGCTGCGGGCGCAGATCCGCAGGTCGCAGGTGATCGCCAGCTCGAGGCCGCCGCCGAGGCAGTGGCCGTTGATCGCGGCGACGGTCGGCCAGGGATGAGCCGCGAGCGCCTCCATCGCGTCGTGAAAGGGGTGGGCGACGAGCGCCTCGGCATCGCGCTCGAAGGTCTCGCGCGGGATCGCTGTCAGGTCGTAACCGGCGGAGAAGGCGGGGGGCGCGCCGGTGATCAGGACGCAGCGGGTCTCGATCCCGTGGTCGAGCCGGGGCAGGGTCTCGGCAAGTGTGTCGAGGATCTCGTGGTCGAGCGCGTTGCGCCGCTCGGGGTTGGAGATGCGGATGCGGACGACCGCCTCGGCTGGCGTGTCGAGGAGGAGCTTGCCGCCGGCGAGCTGCTCGCTCACGTCACTCCAGCACGACGAGGACGTCGCCTTCGCTGACCGACTGGCCCTCCTCGCAGCGGATCTCCCTGACCTTGCCGTCGTCCTCGGCCTCGACCGGGATCTCCATCTTCATCGACTCGAGGATGACGACCGTGTCGCCGTCCTCGACCTCGTCGCCGACCGCGACCTCGACTTTCCAGACGTTGCCGGTGATGTGCGCCTCGATATCCGCCATGAGCCGGGAGAATATCCGTCGTGCCCGATCCCACGCCCGCCGTCATCGTCGCCGCGCGCAACGAGGCCGACCGGATCGGGGAAACGCTGGCGGCGCTGCGCGCGGCGTTGCCGGGGGCGGCGCTGTGGGTCGCCGACGACGCTTCGAGCGACGGCACCGCGGAGGCGGCGCTGGCCGCAGGTGCCCAGGTGGTGAGCCGGGGGAAGCCGCACGGCAAGGGCGCGAACGTGACCGCGGCGGCTGAGGCGGCGCTGAGCGTCGAGCCTGCGCCGGGGCTGGTTCTCCTCTGCGATGGGGACCTTGGCGCCTCGGCGAAGGAGCTGGGGTCGCTGCTCGAGGCGGTCGAGCGCGGCGAGTGCGACCTGGCGGTCGCTGCGTTCAGCCGGCGCATTGGCGGCGGTTTTGGCCTCGCGCTCGGCCTCGCTCGCTGGGCGATCCGGCGGTGTTGCGGGCTGGAGACGGGCGCGCCGATCTCGGGTCAGCGAGCGATGCGGGTCGAGGTGCTGCGTGCGGCGCTGCCCTTCGCGCATGGTTACGGGATGGAGATCGGGATGACGATCGACGCGGTACGCGCCGGTTACCGCCTGCGCGAGTACGAGCTCGACCTCGCCCACCGCGCGACCGGCCGCTCGCTCGCCGGCTTCGCCCACCGCGCCCGCCAACTCGTCGACTTCCTCCGCGTCTACCTTTCGCGGCGATGATCCTCGCGATCGATCAGGGGACCACGGGGACGACCTGCATCGTCTTCGACGGGGAGGGGGGGATCGCGGGACGCGCCTACTCGGAGTTCGAGCAGCACTTCCCGCGACCGGGCTGGGTCGAGCACGACGCGGCGGAAATCTGGGCGGTGACGCGGCGGGTCGCCGCCGAGGCGATCGCGGACGCCGGGGTCGCGGGCGGGGAGCTCGACGCGATCGGGATCGCCAACCAGCGCGAGACCGTCGTTGCCTGGGATCCAGCCAGCGGCGAGCCCGTTCACAGGGCGCTGGTCTGGCAGGACCGCCGCACGGCGGAGCGCTGCGAGGAGTTGCGCGCAGCGGGCCACGAGGAGCTCGTTCGCGAGCGGACCGGCCTCGTCATCGACCCCTACTTCTCGGCGACCAAGATCGAGTGGCTATTGCGCAACGCCGAGCTGCCCGAGCGGACGGTCTTCGGCACGATCGACTCCTGGCTGCTGTTCAAGCTGACCGGGCGGTACGCGACCGATTACACGAACGCCTCGCGGACGATGCTGTTCGACATCCACCGATTGGCTTGGGACGCGGAACTCTGCGAGCTGCTCGGGATCGATCCCGGGCGACTGCCCGAGCCGCTGCCCTCCGCTCAGGTATACGGCACCACGACCGAGTTCGGCGGTCAGGTGCCGGTGGCGGGGATCGCCGGCGACCAGCAGGCGGCGCTCTTCGGTCAGGCCTGCTATACGCCGGGCAGCGCCAAGAACACCTACGGCACGGGCAGCTTCGTCCTGCTCAACGCGGGCGCTGCGGCGCCGGCACCGAGCGAGGGCCTGCTGACCACGGTCGCCTGCGCGCCGGGGGAGGAGGCCGCCTACGCGCTCGAGGCATCGATCTTCGTCACCGGCGCCGCCGTGCAGTGGTTGCGCGACGGCCTGGGGATCATCGCCGACGCCGGCGAGAGCGAGGCGCTCGCCGCCTCGCTCGACGACAACGGCGGCGTCTACTTCGTCCCCGCGCTGACCGGGCTCGGCTCGCCCCACTGGGACCCGCGTGCGCGCGGCACGATCGTCGGACTCACCCGCGGCAGCGCCCGCGCCCATCTGGCGCGGGCGGCGCTGGAGGCGATCGCCTACCAGAGCGTCGACGCGGTGCGGGCCGAGGAGGCAGCATCCGGTGAGCGCCTCGCGGCGCTCAAAGCAGACGGTGGCGCGACCGCGAACCGCTGGCTGATGCAGTTCCAGGCCGACGTGCTGGGCGCGCCGGTGACCGTGCCCGAGGTCGCCGAGACGACCGCGCTCGGTGCCGCCTACCTGGCCGGGATCGCGACCGGTCGCTGGAGCGCCGCGCAGGTCGCCGAGATGTGGCGCGAGGCCGCTCGCTACGAGCCGCGGATCGGCGATGACGAGCGGGCGGCGCTGCTCGCCGATTGGCACCGCGCGGTGGATCGCTCGCGCGCTTGGGTCACGTAAACCCAGAAAACGCGCTGCATTGGCTCAAACTTGTTGCAAAGAATTTTGATCCGCAACGCCCGCGTGACATTCTGTCTGAGACAATGTCATCATGGAGGCAATGAGAGAGACGTGGTCAGATGACAGGCTCGACGACCTCAACCACAAGGTCGACGAGGGGTTCCGACGGGTCGACGAGGGGTTCCGACGGGTCGATGAGCAGTTCCGACGGGTCGATGCCGACATTCGTGCTCTGCGAACCGAAACGAGGACCGAGGTTCGCGAGCTGCGCAACGAAATGAACGAACGCTTTGAACAAGTCGATCACCGTTTCGAACAAGTCGATCACCGTTTCGAACATCTGGGAGCTCGCCTCGATTCCTTCTACCACGTTCTGGTCGTTCTTGTGGGGAGCATCCTCGTTGGCCTGATCGGCGTGATCGCCTCGATCATCGCCATCGGCGCGTAACCGCTTGCGCCGCAAGGGGTACCCAGGGCAACGGCCGGCTCCGCCGGCGCCCCCTCCATGTCTGACATCAAGCCACAGCTCTACAAGGACGATCGTCCCGCTGCCTACTTCGAGCAGTTCCACGCGGCGGCGCGCAGGGGGGTCGGTTGGACCTATACCTTCGTCCGCATCCTCGTCTCGCTGCCGACGCTGCTGGTCTACCGGGTGCGGGTTATCGGCCGTAAGAACGTGCCCCAGGACGGGCCGCTGATCCTCGCCCCCAACCACTTCAGCCAGATGGATCACTTCTTCGTCGGCCTCTACCTGCGGCGGAAGATCCGCTTCATGGCCAAATCGCAGCTCTTCGGCCCGCCCGTCCTCACCTACATCTATAAGCACGGCGGCGTGATCCCGATCCGCCGCGGCCACCACGACGAGGAGGCGTTCACGACTGCTTTTACAGTGCTCGGCCAGGACGGGATGTTGTTGATCTACGCTGAGGGCGGTCGCTCGCGCAGCGGCGAGATGAGCGAGCCGAAACGAGGGGTCGGTCGCCTGGCGCTGGAATCGGGGGCGCCGGTAGTGCCGGTGGCGATCTACGGCTCCGCCGGCGTGCGCCGCTGGAAGCGCCTGCGCTTCCCCAGGATCACCGTTCACTTCGGCGAGCCGCTCTACTTCCCCAAGGAGGAGGCGCCGAGCCGCGAGCGCCAGCTCGAGGTCGCGACCGAGGTCTTTGCCCAGGTGCGCGAGATGTACGAGGGGATGGCTACTCGTAACGGTCGCCGAGCTGCGCGAAGAAGTCCGGATCGTGCCCCGGCGTGACGATCGCGTTCGGGTACTCGCGCCGGAACCGCTTTAGCTCCTGCAGCGAGCGCCGGTAGTTGTGCGCGTCGAACGGGCGCGGCGCCAGCGGCGCGTCGCCGTCCAGCTGGCCCTGGGTGTAGGTGGCGTCGCCGCCGATCACGAAGTCGCGCTCCTGCAGGTGGGCGATTACCGAGATGTGGCCGGCGCTGTGGCCGGGCGTGTAGGCGAGCCGGATCGAGCCGTCGCCAAAGAGGTCGAAGCAGCGGGCGAAGCTCGCATAGGAGTCGATCCCGCCACGATCGAAGTCGACCGTGCGGTAGTCGAAGGCAAAGTCGAAGTGGGCCCGCCGGTACCCGTTCAGCAGCGGTTTCGCCCCGGTCGTCGCGGCCTCCCACTCGACCTCGCTGACGACGAAGGTCGAGTTGGGGAACTCGGAGATCGCCGAGCTGTGGTCGATGTGGAGGTGGGTCATCACGACGATCGGGATCTCGCCCGGGTCGAGCCCGCGCGAGCGCAGCTGCGCCGGCACGTCGGCGCCGGGCTCGAGCGCCGGATGGCCGACGCCGGCGCCGAGGCGGCCGAAATTCTCCTTGCCGTCGGTGGCGATCGACGGGTGCAAGCCGGTGTCGACGAGGATCGCGCCGGCGCTGGGGTGGCGGATGAGGAAGGCCGGGCAGGGAACCGTTGCCGCCGGCCGGCCGGTGATCAGCGAACGCAACAGCTTCAGCGTCTCCAGCCGGCCGCCCGGTCGTTCCATCATCGTCCGCGGCCAGGTGACCGAGCCGGCAAGCAGCGGTTCGACGCTGACCGAGGCGCCCGGGGTGCCGCCGGCGAGCGGCTCGTGCAGCGGTTTGGCCTCCACGTGCACCTTCATCGCCGGCTCAGATTACCCGTGTCCAGGTCGGGAATATGCTGCCGGGAATGAGTGAGAGCGCCCATTCGCGCATCTTCAGGGACGACCTGCTCGACGGGCAGGCCTGCCTCGTCTCCGGCGCCGGCAGCGGCCTCGGCCGCGAGACGGCGCTGGAGCTGGTTCGCCTGGGCGCCGTGGTGATCGGCTGCGGACGGCGCGAGGAGCCGCTGGCCGAGACCGCCGAGCTGGCGGCGGGACTCGCCGGCTCGTTCGAGCACGAGGCACTCGACATCCGCGACGAGGACGCGGTCGAGCGCGTCTTTGACGGCCTGCTCGAGCGCCACGGCCGGCTCGACGTGCTCGTCAACAACGCCGGCGGCCAGTTCCTCAGCCCGGCCGAGGCGATCACGCCGAAAGGCTTCCGCACCGTGATCGAGCTGAACGTGCAGGGGACCTGGCTGATGACGCACGCGGCGGCGACCAAGGCCTTCATCCCGCAGGGTGGGGGCAAGGTGCTCAGCGTCACCCTCTCTCCCCACCACGGGATGCCGGGCATGGTCCACTCCGGCGCCGCCCGCGCCGCGGTCGAGAACATGATGCGGACGCTGGCGGTCGAGTGGGCGCGGTTCGGGATCAAGACCTGCGCCCTCGCTGCCGGTCAGTTCGCGACCGAGACGCTGCTGACCAAGTACCCGCAGGTGGTCGTCGACAACCTCGAGCGCTCTATCCCGCTCGGCCGCGCCGGCCGCGCCGAGGAGATGGCCTGGCTGGTCGCCTATCTCGCCTCGCCGGCCGGCGACTTCTTCTCCGGCACGACGATCACGATCGACGGCGCCCGCGACAACTGGGCCGGCCCCTGGCCGCCGGAGGCGATCGCCGGCGAGGGGGGCGAGCCAGTCGCCGAGCAGCGCCGCCCGAAGGGCTAGCCTCTAGTTCCGTCAGCCGCGTGGCTCGAGGATGACCAGCGGGATTTCGCGGCCCTTGCTGCGCGCTTGGTAGGCGGCGTAGTTGCCGTACCCCGCAACCACCCTGGGCCATAGGCGCTCGCGCTCCTCGGGCGTCGCCACGCGCGCGCGCACCGCGCGGCGCTCGCTGCCGACCTGAACCGTCGTGTCCGGGTTGGCCATCAGGTTGTGGTACCAGGCCGGGTGTTTGGGGTAACCGCCTTTGGAGGCGACGATCACAACATCGTCGCCGTCGGGGATGTAGAGCAGCGGCGAGGTGCGCTTCGTGCCGCTCTTCGCTCCGACGTGGTCGAGCAGCAGCATCGAGGGGCCGACCCCCGGTACCCGGTGCCCGATCCGCCCGCCCGACGCGCGGTAGAGGAGGGTGTGAACCCCCATCAGGCGACGGAGGACAGGCCAGATCCTGTCCCCGACATCCAGGTAGCGGGGTGGCCGCCTGCCCTCTGTCGCCGCGGAGGCCATTTACGTGTACATGCCGCCGAACTGGCCGCCGGTCACGTTGAGGATCTGGCCGTGCACGTAATTCGCGTACTCGGAGGCGAGCAGCAGGACCGGGCCCGCGGCCTCCTCGGGTTGGGCCGCCCGGCCGAGCGGGATGATCGCCGAGGCCATCGCCCGCATCTGCTCGGGGATGCCGAGCTCGATCTTCTCACCGCTGGGGGCGGTCATCTCGCCACCCTCCTCCTTGGCCGCGGTGAGCCGCGTCTCGACAAAGCCGAAGGCGACCGCGTTGACGTTGACCTTGAACTGGCCCCACTCCTTGGCCAGCGTTTTGGTCAGGCCGACGACGCCTGCCTTTGCGGCCGAGTAGTTGGCCTGGCCGGCGTTGCCCATCGTGCCCGAGATCGAGGAGACGTTGATCAGCTTGCGGAAGACCTCTTTGTCTTCGGCTTTCTCGGCCTTTGCCGCCTCGCGCCAGTGCGGGGCAAGCGCCCGCGTGACGCGGAAGGGGACGATCGTGTGGATGTCGAGCATCGCCTGGAACTGCTCGTCGCTCATCCGGTGGACGACGCCATCCCAGGTGTAGCCGGCGTTGTTGACGACGATGTCGACCGCGCCGAACGCGTCGACCGCCGCGGCGACCAGCTCGTCGGCGGCGTCTGGTTTGGTCAGGTCGCCGGCGTGTACCGCGGTCTCGCCGTCGATCTCGCCGGCCGCTTCCTCGGCGACGTCGGCGTCGAGGTCGTTGATCAGCACCTTGGCGCCCTGGCTGACGAACAGCTCAGCGGTAGCGCGGCCGATCCCCCGGGCCGAGCCGGTGACGATTGCCGCTTTCCCATCAAGAAGTCCCATCGATTTGTGCTCTCCTGTCTAGGTCGTGAAGTCGGCCGGGGAGGCTACAAGGAATGCGGCCTCCGGGCTGCTTGGCTGGCCAGCCGGTTGGACCTGACAAAGAATCCCCCTGGCCGTTGTTGCTTTGTATGAGTGACTGGAAAGCCGTTGTTTGCGGCTTTTTCTGCCGCAGAGGCAGGACTCATTGCAGTAGAGTGCTGATTGTCTTATAGACAACACGGCACTTAAACGGGTCACCCACCCGCAACAAACGTGCCCCGGCCGCTTCACCTCCCATGAGTGGCCGGGGCACTACTGCTTTCGGACGCAGGCCGCCCGAGTTCAGCTTTCGGCTCAGCCGGTTGAGGCGGCGATCGCCGCGAGCTCATCGGGGCGCAGCAGCGCCAACAGCGTGCTGTCGTCGACGATCGCCAGCCCGCCCTTGCGCAACTTCACCTTGGCGCCGGTCAAGCGCGCGAGCTCGTTCGAGAAGTCGGGCTCGTGGCCAACCAGCATCGTCGCGCCGCGGCCGGCGGCAAGGCCACCCGCATCGAAGTCGCCGCCGGCCAGCTCCACTGCGACCTCGGGCTTGAGCCCCAACGCCTCGCAGGCAAGGCGTGCCGTCGCGGCGGCCCGCGCCTTCGGGCTGGTCAGGCAGGTGTCGATCTCTGCGCCGAGCGCCGCCAACGCCCGCCCGGCGAGTTGTGATTGTCGCTCGCCCTTCGCGGTCAACCGTCGTGCCGCGTCGTCGCCATCGCCCCGCTCGGCGTCGCCGTGCCGCAATAGGTAGATCACGCCGGGATCGTAGGGCAGAGCCTCTCGAGATAGGCCCAGATGGTTGATTCCACGGTCGCGTGCGACTGGGGGCGTGCCTGGCCAAGCAGTTCAAGGACCAAGGACGCAGGGCGCAGCCTTTGGCGGTGCCAAAGGCAAGCCTGTGGACGCAGAAATGCGCAGCGCGAGGCGCATCATCCAGGCGTGGGGGGTCGTGGAATCAACCATCTAGTGTCCCGAGTCAGAATTTCGGGAGCAGCGTCGCGAGTGGCTGGGCGTGCCTGGGGACGCACGCACGGCAAACAGGTACTTGACGTACCTGTGCCG
>Ga0210115_1000236_pt1 | contig 15844 bp, 8 predicted proteins | sample MayberryNW_TuleB_2_FD_185526 | JGI IMG/M metagenome (GOLD analysis project Ga0210115, IMG submission 185526) | Wetland microbial communities from San Francisco Bay, California, USA, that impact long-term carbon sequestration - MayberryNW_TuleB_D2... | ecosystem: Environmental > Aquatic > Marine >... | reverse complement strand
CGGCAAACGCCTGCGGGTCGTCGGCAATCAGCAGGTGCTCGCCGTCCAGGACGGGCAGCCCCTCGGCCCCGATCGTGGTCGAGACGATCGCCTTGCCCATCGCCATTGCCTCGAAGATCTTCAGCCGCGTCCCGCCGCCCACACGAAGGGGTACGACGTAAACGGCGGCATCGCGCACGTAGGGGCGAACATCGTCCACACGGCCCGTGACGGTAATGCCGTCTTCATCGCCGAGGCGCGTGACCGCCGGGGTCGGTGCGCGTCCGACGACCGAAAGAGTGACCGATGGGGCCTTCGCACGGACGCGCGGCAGGATGTCGCGGCAGAAGTGGAGCATCGCGTCCTCGTTCGGCAGCCAGTCCATCGATCCGGTGAACACGAGACTGTTGCTAGGCGACGCTCCAGCAGATGGTGAGAAGAACGTCGTGTCCACGCCGGTGGGGACGACGTGCACGCGTCGCCGGATGGCCCCGGGATACAAGCTGAGGAACGTGTCGCGATCGGCTTCGGAGACGGCAAGCACGCCGTCGAACCGCGCCAGGCACTCCCGTTCGAACCGGAGCATGCGGCGGTGCTGCGCCGCGTACAGCGCGCGTCCGATCGGGTTCGTCTTCGTCTCGGCGTGCCGCCGCCAGATCTCGGCCTCCACGTTGTGCGTGAAGAGCACGGCCGGACACGGCAGCTGGCCAGGCAGGTTGACCGCCGGGAAGAGGAAATCGCAGACGACGAGATCGAAAGCGCGCGCGCCGAGGAGCCGGTCCAGCTCACGGCGATAGGCGGCCGAGCGGTATTTGCCCACCGCATACGGCAGCGGGCGCAGCAGGTGACCGGCTGTCTCGATGTAGAAGCGTGCCGATCGCTTCGGATGCGTGTCGAACGGCACCGCCACGATCTCCGTGCAGACTTCGCGCATCCGATCGGCAGTCGCCGGGGGCACCGTACCATCGGCCGAGAGCTCGCGACGATCGGCAAACGCCAGGTAGGTGATGTCATGGCGCTTCGCCAGGTGGCGCATCAAGTGCCAGGTCCGCAGCTTGCCCCCCTTGTCGAGCGGGATCAGCAGATCCGACTTGAGCCACAGGATCCGCATCACGCTCCTCCCGCCGCCGACGGCACCGCAAGCGAATCGCGCTCGGCCTCGCGGGAGCTCGAGGCATGTCCGCCCGCGCCGTGCCCTGCGACTGCCGCGTCGCCGGCCGAGAGCGTCTGCACACCGTCACCGTCGATGAACGTGCGATACCACAGCTCGAGGTTGACGAGCGCCCAGATGGCGTCGCCGCCGTTGACCGCGCCGGCCCGGTGATGGGCCAGCAATTCTTCGACGGCCGGCGTTTCCAGCAGCCCGCGCTCACGGGTGCGCCGATCGAGCAGCACGTCGCGCGCCACCTGGTGCCATGCGCCGCGGGTCCAGTTCGCAAACGGTACCGGGAATCCCATCTTCGGCCGCTCCAGAATCGAGCGGGGGAGCAGGTCGCGAGCCGTCTCGCGCAGCACGCGCTTGGTCGTGAACCCGGAGAGCTTCCACTGGGCCGGCATGCGTGCGACGAGCTCGACGAGACGGTGATCCAGGAACGGCACGCGGCTCTCGATTGACGCAGCCATGCTCATCTGGTCCTGCTTCATGAGCAGCTCGACGAGATATGTCTTGATGTCGGCGTAGAGCACCCGATCCAGCATCGGACGCGAGCCGGCGCGATCGAACCACGCTCGCGAGCTCGCGTACGCGCCGGCCGGCGTCGCCAGCGGGCGCAGGCGCGAGGACAGCAACCGCTGTTGATCGCGCAGCGGCACACCGGCGAAATTGTCGAAGAACGTGGCTTCCGGCGTGTGATCGACGCCGAGGAAAGAGCGCCGCGCGTACCGGCGCAGCCGGGCGGGAAGCGCCGGCACGACATGGTCGGCGACGGTGTGCCGCATGATGGCCGGCACCACGCGCGTGTAGAGGCCGCCGGCGCGCCAGTTCAGGAGCGCGCGCGGATACTTGCCGTAGCCCGCGAGGAGCTCGTCGCTGCCTTCACCGGTCAAGACCACCTTGACGTGCCGACGCGCGAGCTCCGATACGAAATACAGCGGTACGCTCGAGGGATGCGCGATCGGCTCGTCCTCGTGCCAGATCAACCGCGGCCACGCGCGGAAGAACTCCTCGGGCCCGATCACGACCTCGTGCGCGTCGGCCCGGATCGCCGACGCGACCTCTCGCGAATACGTCAGCTCACTGAACGCGCGATCGCGGAACGCGACCGAGAACGTCTGGAGCGGTCGATCGATCATCCGCGCCATCAGCGCCGCAATCGCGCTGCTGTCGAGCCCGCCGGAAAGGAACATTCCCAGCGGGACGTCGGCCATCAGGCGCAGCCGAACCGATTCTTCCAGCAGCTCGCGGAACCGCGCGATCCATTCGCGGCCGCTCCGGCCGTTGTCCGTAGGCGCGGGCGCGCCGTCGTGCATCGGCACGTCCCAGTACTGGCGCGTGCGCACGCGCCCGTCTTCGAAGACGAGCACGTGGCCCGGCAGGAGTTTTCGGATCCCTTCGAAGAGCGTCTCCTCCCCGCACACATACCGGGTGCCGAGCAGTTCGGGCAGTGCCCGTTCCCGCACCTGCGCTCGCACGAGCCCGCTGGCGAGAATCGACTTGATCTCGGACCCGAACACGAGGCGGTCGGCCGCAATCGTCCAGTAGAGCGGCTTGATGCCGAGTCGATCGCGCACGAGCAGCAGCCGCCGGCGCGGGGCGTCCCAGAGGGCGAAGGCGAACATGCCGCGGAACCGGTCGACGCAGTCGTCGCCCCATTGCTCGTAGGCATGCACGATGGCTTCAGTGTCCGACCGTGTGTGATAGCGGTGGCCGGCCCCTTCGAGCTCGGGTCTGAGCGCCGCGTGGTTGTAGATCTCGCCGTTGAAGACGATGTGGATCGTTCCGTCCTCGTTGGCGAGCGGCTGCTGACCCGACGCGAGGTCGACGATGCTCAGGCGCCGATGGCCGAGCGCGGCGCGATCGTCGCACCACGCGCCGGCTTCGTCCGGACCGCGGTGCGTGAGGACGTCGCGCATCCGCGGCAGCACGGCGCGCTCGTGGTCACTCAGGCGGTCGGCGGCGACGATTCCGGTGATGCCGCACACGTCAGGCGGCTCCCGCTCGCAGTGCACCCGGCGCGACCCGGGCCGATTGGCTGCCGGTGAAGGCGGGCCACCCGCCGTCGTCGACGAACTGCCGGAACCACAGCTCGAGCATCAGCAGCTGCCAGAGGCGGTGTCGGTGATCCTCGCGGCCCGTCCGGTGCGCCTCGGCAAGGCGCGCCACCGCCGCGGGCGCGAAGATTCCGCGCTCGCGGAACCGCTGGCTGCCGATCATGTCCTGCAGCATCGGCGCGAGCGGCCCGCGCAGCCACTCGCCGACCGGCGCGTCGAATCCCTGCTTGCCGCGCTCGAGAATCGAGGCCGGCACACGGTTCGCGAGCACGCGCCGCAACAGGTACTTGCGGACGCCGTTGCGCAGCTTGAGCGCGGGCGGGACCGACGCGGCGAACTCGAGCAGCCGGTGGTCGAGCAGCGGCTCGCGCGACTCGAGCGAAACCGCCATGCTCATGCGGTCCACCTTGGTCATGATGTCGTCGTGCAGGTACGTGTGGACGTCCACGTACATCGATCGTTCCAGCGGATCGGTCGAGGGGCAGGCCGCATAGCGCGCCCGCAACGGTTCGAGCGGATCGAAACCGCTCACGCGCGCGGCGAACCCGTCGTCGTAGACCAGGCCCTTCATCGCGGGCTCGAACATCCCGTACGCGTGCTTGGCCGCGAGCGCCGCTCCCGCCTCCAGTCCGAGATGCCGCAGGGCGCGTACGCCCTTCATCGAGAGCGGCAACAGTTGCGCGGCACGGCCGATCAGCGCAGAACCGACATCACCGAGGGCGCGGCGCGCGCGGTGCTCCTGCTGCTCGACCGCATGCCGCGCGTAGCCGGCCCACAATTCGTCGCCGCCATCGCCCGAGAGGGCCACCGTCACGTGCTCGCGTGCCGCGGCCGACACGTAATACGTGGGCACGGCGGAGGAGTCCGCAAAGGGCTCGTCGAAATGCCACGCGAGCTTCGGCAGCAGCTGCTCGATATCCGGCGAGACGATGTGCGTGTACTGCCTGACCTTCAAGTGGTCGGCCACTGTCGTCGCGTGTGCGAGCTCGTCGTACGCGTGCTCGGCGAAGCCGATGGATGTCGTGACGACGGGCGACGCGCTCGTTTCGGCCATCAGGGCGACGACCAGGCTCGAGTCGATGCCGCCGGACAGGAAAGCGCCGAGCGGCACGTCGCTCACGAGCCGAAGCCCCACGGCCTCGCGCAGTTCCGCCTCGAGCGGCTCGAGCCAGGCGCGTTCGTCCGGGTCCCCCTGGTCGCCGCGGAAGTGCAGGTCCCAGTACCGCGACACCTGCACGCGGCCGGCTTCGGCGACCAGCACGTGTGCAGGCGGCAGCTTGCGAATCGCGCTGAAGACCGTGTCGGGGGCCGGTACGTAGAGCAGCGTCAGGTATGCATCGATCGCTTCCGGACTCCAGTCCCGCGGCACGGCAGGATCGAGCAGGACCGACTTGATTTCCGATCCGAACACGATCGCCCCATCCACGAGCGCGTAGTGGAGCGGCTTGACGCCGATTCGATCGCGTGCAAGGACGAGCCGCCGGCGGGTCTCGTCCCAGACGGCGAAGGCGAACATCCCCCGCAGCCGCTCGACCAGCGCTTCGCCCCACTGCTCGTAGCCGTGCACGAGCACCTCGGTGTCGCTGCGCGTCCGGAACCGGTGGCCGTGTGCCTCGAGCTCCCGGCGCACCTCGGCGAAGTTGTAGATTTCGCCGTTGAACACAGTCCAGATCGTGCCATCCTCGTTCGAGAGCGGCTGGTCACCTGTCGAGAGATCGATGATGCTCAGACGCCGGTGACCGAGTCCGATCCCCTCAGAGACATAGAAGCCGTCGGCATCAGGACCACGATGGCGCACGGCGTCCGTCATGGCCGTGAGCAGGCCGGGATCGACCGCCCGCGCCGGGTCGAAGCAGAACTTGCCAGCGAAACCGCACATCGATCAGGACGCCATCATTTCGGAAGCTGCCGCGTGCATGGGCGCGCGGACCGCGAGCTGCTCGGCGTACAGGCGCTCGAACTGCTCGACCATCCGCCGGTAGGAGTAGCGCGTCTCGACGACGCGTCGCGCCGCGCGCCCGAGCTCCGTCGCGTGATCGCGCCACTGCACGAGATCCAGGATCGCGAAGGCAAGTGCCCGGACGTCATCCGGGGGCACGAGCACGCCGGTCCGCTGGTGCTCGATGAGCTCGGTGATCCCGCCGGCGCGCGTGGCGACAATCGGCAGCCCTGCGGCCATGGCCTCGAGCACGCTGTTTGGAAACGCCTCGGACCGCGACGGCAGCACGAACAGATCGCTCTCGGCGAGCAGACGCGGTATGTCCTCGCAGTGGCCGGGAAAGCGGATCCGGTCTGCCACGCCGCGCATTCGTGCGAGCGATTCGAGCGCCGCCCGGCGCGGACCGCCGCCGGCACACACGAATTCCGCATCCGGGTACCGCTTCAGCACGAGCGCGGCCGCCTCGATCAGCACGTCGTGCGCCTTCTCGGGCCGGAGGTTGGCGACGGTCACGATGCGGCGAATCGGCCCGTCGTGCTCGCGCGGCTGGTAGTCGGCCGGATCGATCCCGTTCGGCACGACGTGCACTCGTTTCGCGGGCACGCGTTCGGACGCCAGGCGGTCGGCAGCCGCCCGCGAGTTGGCCACGACCGCGTGCGCGCAGCCGTAGGCCGCGCGCTGTACTGCAATCTGCGCTACGGTCTTGTCGGGATTGAGCTCGCGGCGGTTGCCAATCCGGACCGGCACGCCTGCAAAGGCCGCAGCCGGCAGCCCGAAGATGTTCGCGTAGAAATCGGCCGTGTGCACGATTGCCAACTCGCGCTCGCGGCACCAGCGGGCGAAGAGCCGCGCCTCGGCGACGGTTGCCGCCTTGCCAAATCCAGTGATCGGGAACTCGGTGACCGAGGCCGCGTACTCCTCGGCACGACCGAGCCATGCGCCGCGTCTGTGAAAGCACGCCACGTGCACGTCGAAGCGGTCGCGGTCGAGCCGGCGCATCAATTCGATCATCTGGCGCTCGGTCCCTCCCGGGTCGAAGCTCGAGAGGAACAGCGCCATGGAAACCTTCGCCGGCATACCCAAATGGTTCAGCAAGCGAGGTGCCAGCCAAACTCCCAAATCATGACGCGCAATACCGTTCTGGCGGGCCGACCGCGTCGGCCGACGGAACTCTACCAACCACGGAAGGGAAGAGGATTGCCCATCGGGCTGCGGCCAATCAGGGTCAGGCCGGTGCGGCGACGAGTGCCGGCCCGCTCGACGCCGTGTCATGCGCCGGGGCGTCGACGTACGCGCGGTGCCACAGCTCGAACATGAGGAGCTGCCAGAGGCGCCAGTCATGATCACGGCGGCCGGCAAGGTGCTCCTCCAGCAGACGCCCCACCTCGCGCGGGTCGAAGTAGCCGCGCTGCCGCGTCCGCGAAGACTGCAGCACGTCGGTGAACGCTTCCCGCAGCCGTCCGCGGAACCACAAGGCGAGCGGCACGCCGAAGCCTTGCTTCTTCTTCTGCAGCACCGCCTCGGGCAGCAGGCGTGCCGCAACCTGCCGCAGGATGCGCTTGCGTTGGCCGTTGCGGATCTTGGCGGAGAGCGGCAGCCGGAGGGCACACTCGACGACGTGATGATCCAGCAGCGGCACGCGCGACTCTATCGAGTGCGCCATGCTCATGCGATCGACTTTCGTCAGGACGTCTTCGGGCAGGTACGTTTCGAAATCGAGGCGCATCATCCGGCTGCCGAACGGCAGGTGGCCGGACCGCTCGAGCAGATCGTAGAAACGCTGTTCCGGCGGCGGTTCGTCCGACTGCCATGCGGGCGCGAGCAGCGCCGCCCGATCGGCCGGGGTGAAGAACGACACGTCTTCGACGTACCGCGCCGCCGCGTCCCGCCCGACATGCGCCAGGAACCGCTGTCCCCTGGCGCCCCGGGGCAGCCATCGTCCCGCGGCCGCGGCCAGCGGATGGCGGCCGGGGACCGGCAGGCGATCGAACTGCGCCACCCGCGGATGCGGCAGATATCGGTCGTAGCCGCCGAACAGCTCATCGCCGCCATCGCCGGACAGGACGACAGTCACATGCCGGCGGGCGAGCTCGGACACGTACCAGGTGGGAATCGCGGATGGATCGGCAAAGGGTTCGTCGAAGTGAGAGACGATCTGCTCTACGATCGCGAGCGCGTCGGGCCGCACCACGAACTCGTGATGCTCGGCGCCGACATGACCGGCGACGAGCCGTGCGGCCTCGAGCTCGTCGTAGGCCGGTTCGTCGAATCCAATCGAGAACGTACGGACCGGCCGGTCGGACGTCCTGGCCATGAGCGCCACGACGATGCTGGAGTCGAGCCCGCCCGAGAGGAACGCGCCGAGCGGCACGTCGCTCACCATGTGCGACCGCACCGCATCCTGCAGTTGATCCTCGAGCAGGTCGACGGCGTCGCGGTCGTCGATCGAGGCGGCCTCGGCGGCCGGCGGCTCCCAGTAGCGTATGACGTGCGCGCGGCCTCCCGACCATCGCAGCAGGTGTCCGGGAGGCAGCTTCCGGACGCCCGTGAGGATCGCGCGATCCGCGGGCGTGTAGAGGAACGCGAGATAGTGTTCGAGCGCGAACCGATCGATCTCCCGCGTGACGGCGCCTGCCGCGATCAGCGACTTGAGCTCCGAGCCGAAGAACAGGCGCCCGCCCTGCTCGATGTAGTACAGCGGCTTGATCCCGACCCGGTCGCGTGCGAGCCAGAGCGTCTGCTGCCGGCGATCCCAGATGGCCAGGCCGAACATGCCGCGAAGATGCGCAAACGCGTCGGCCCCCCACTGCTCGTACGCGTGGACGATGACCTCGGTATCGGTCGTAGTCGTAAACGCGTGGCCGGCGGCCAGCAACTGCTCGCGCAGGCTGCGGTAGTTGTAAATCTCGCCATTGAAGACGATCCAGATGGTGCCGTCCTCGTTGGCGATCGGCTGGTGTCCGGTCGCGAGATCGATGATGCTCAGCCGGCGCATGCCCAGGCCGACACCAGGCTCGACACGGATCCCCTCGTCATCCGGCCCGCGATGACGGATGACGGCGCACATCGCCCCGAGCAGCGCGCGATCGGTGTCCCCGCGATCCGGCGGGGCGCCGCCGGTCACCGTGTCGGCGAAGCCTGCGATTCCACACATGGTTGCTGTCCTCGGGCCGACGGCGTGGAGTCCTGCGTGCGTGCGGTGCGCGGCCGCCGGGGCCGCGGGTCGGTGAGCACGGCGAGCCCGCGCGGCTGGGTCGACGCCCTGGCGCTCCAGCCGCCGTGCCGGTCGAACGCGATGGCGACGTCGACAATCGCCTCGTCGGCCGTGATGGTGCGCGCCGTCGGACCCTCGAATCGCGCGAACGTCGCGTCCACGAGGACCAGATATGTGAGGTCCCCGATCTCGTCGATGTCGGCGTGGAGCAGCCGTGCGTCGGTCGTAACCGCGAGCTGGTGCCGCACGTCCAGCTCCATCGTCGACGATTCGCGGCGGCCCGAACCGGCAAGCAGCGTCGCCGAGCATCCGGCATGCCGGCGCGTCAATACGGCAACCGCGTCGCGCGAATCGCTGCAGAGGACCGGCACGATTTCGGAGCGAAGCTGGGCGGCCTCCGCGTCGAGGGCATCGATGAGCGACACGATCCAGAACGGCGCCTGTCGCGTCGCGCTGCAGCGCAGGGTCGTCGACGGCACGATGCGGCCGTAGACCGGCGCGAAGCGGCCGAGGCCGGTCGCCTCGTCGCCGCGCAGCACCTGGATCGTCGTGTCGGGCACGGCGATCGCAGCCGTCGCGCCGCTCGAGTGCCGCAGGCGCACCGTGCGCCCTTCGTGAGGCGCGGCGGTCCATTCCGGCGCAAGGTGCCAGTGTACGACGGCGTCATGGCGTCCCCTGCCGAGCACGCGCTCCGCGACGACCCACCGGTGCGCGCCGAGCGCGAGCACGCGCCGTTGGTGGACGGCCGGCGCGTACGCGTCCGTGTCGCCCTCGAAGTAATCGAACTCCGGGTTGAGAACACTGCGGGTAGAGCGTGCGGCTGCCTGCGTCCGCCACTTGAACGGGCCCGCCGGCTCGGACTGCGACCGTCCGTCGAGCGTGAGCGCGTTGTGGGTGGCCGTCGCACGGAATCGATCGCGCTCGGCCCGGTCCATCGTGTAGGTGCCGGTGCCGGGGTCGATCGCCAGCGGGACGCCGTCGGCGGTGATCGTCACCGAGAGCGCGTCGGCGTGGGCATGGCCGCCGTTCATGAACCCGTGTGCCCCGGCATCGAAGACGAGAACCGATCGGCCGAGGCGCGAAATGTGATAACCGCTCGACGCGAGCACGACCGATCGCGCGGGTGCCGCCGGCGATGGCCCTGCGCCGGGCTTGGGCCGGGTCGCTGCCGTCAGCCAGAGGGCGGCCTCGGGCGCGTCGGCTCCAGGCCCGTCCCCCTCGAGCAGCGCGTCAGCCCACGCCAGCGTCGTCGTCGCGTCATACGGTGCACGGCCCGTCACCGGCGCGAGCTCGCCGCCGTCGTCATCGCCGATGCGCGGCATGTGCCCCCGCTCGTCGACGAACGCCCGCAGCGCGGCCGTCATTCGGCGTGCGACCGGCTCGACTGCATCGACGAGCGTCCGGTCCCCGCAGAGGCCCGCCACCGACAGCGACAGCAGATAGAAGTCGAGGGCGTAGCGGTGATAGTGCGTCGACCGTTCGGCGTGCACCCCATCGGGCAGGACCTGCGCGCCCGTCTGCGCGATCAGAATCCCGCGTCCGAGCGCGATCCAGCGAGGTGATCGCCGGAGCTCGGGCCAGACCTGGCCGCATACGTACAGCGCGAGAGCCTCGCCGAGCAGGTGCGTGTTCGGGCTGAAATACCGCGACAGGTTCCGCTCGAGATGACGAAGCTGGCGATCGAGCCCGAGCAGGAGATCGACCAGCCAGGGAGTTGTGTCGCGGTTCGCACCCTCGGCGAACATCTCGGCGGCCCACGTCCACGACAACGTGCGGAATGCGATCTCGAGCGCGCTCGCCCAGTTGATGCCGACCAGCGGCGGATTGGCGGTCATCCAGGTTTCGAGCTCTCGCACGAACGCGACGCGGAAGCGTCGGTCGCCCGACAGCCACGACGCGCGGCCAAGCTGCAGCCAGTGCTGGTGACGATTGAGCTCCCAGATCACCTTGTGGTCGCCAAAGATCGGATCGAGGTAGCGAACATCGGCCCAGAACACGCGCGGGGGGCGCCTGCCGGACACGGGATCGAACTGCCAATCGATTGCGGCTTCCGGAGCGCTCGCGAAGCGGAGCCCGGTGTACCCGAGCAGGTCGTACTCGCGTCTGACGATCGCGTCGCCCAGCCGCACTGCATCCAGGGCCGCCGCCGGATTTCGTTCCGTGATGCGTGCCGCGAGCGACTCACGTACCGACGCGTGCACGACGAACCTCGGGGGACGCGCGAGCAGATGCGCTGCGATCGCCCGATGCGCGTCGAGCCACGCGGAACGGGCGAGCAGGGGAGCGAGTGACGCGAGCGGCCCTGCAGGCGAGAGCGCCTTCGCCAACGCGTGCCGACGCCAGCGCGATCGGCCGGCTCGCACCTTTCCCCGGTCGACCGTGCGCCGGAGCAGGGCGGCGCTGCGGCTGGCGATCTCGTCCGACGACATGCGCCGGAGGCGCTGCAGGACCGCGATCATGAAACCGGGACCGCCCGTTGCGCGCCCGCCGGTGCGCGCAGCGCGCGATGATAGGCCGCCAGCCACGCGCCCCGCACGTGATCCCACGTGCACGGAGCGCATTGCTCACGCGCGGCGCCGGTCAGCCGTGCGCTGACGCCCGGCTCCTCGAGCAGCCGGACGATCGCCGCTGCGACCGCGCGGTGATCGTCGATCGGCGCCAGCAAGCCGTGGGCGTCGTGGGTCAGGATGGCCGGCACACCGCCGGCCTCCGTGGATACCACGGGCAGCCCGCTCGCGTAGGCCTCGAGCACGGACGTCGGCATGTTGTCGATGTTCGGCGTCTGGACATAGATGTCGGCCTCGGCGTATGCGCGCCAGATATCACCGGCCGCCATCCGGCCGGTGAACGTCACGCCGCGCAAGCCGAGCTCGCTGACGAGCGATCGGAGGCGCGGCTCCTCCGATCCGCCGCCCACGAGTGTGAGCGTCGCTTCGGGATATCGCGCCTGCACCTCGGCGAACGCGCGCAGCGTGCACGCGACGTTGTAGAGCGGCTCGAAATTGCGCGTCGAGACCAGGCGCGGACGTGGCGTCGGGCGCGGACGGAAGGCGAACCGGTGCAGATCTACGACGTTCGGGATCACGGTCGCTTCTATGCCGAACCCGCGAAAGACGTCCTGCAGAAACCGCGAGGGCACCACGTTGACATCCGCGCCGGCGAGCGTGCGCCGCGCCAGCGCCGAGCGGGCGAGGTGATCCGGGGCCTCGCCGCTCCGGTAGTTCATCACCACGGGTTTCCCCAGGAGCCGCGCCACCTGCACGGCCGGCCACGGCGCGAGAAGGAACGAGAAGTACGACGCGGAGAAGATATGGACGACGTCGGCGCGCCGCAGCTCGCGGAGGAGAAGCGGCCCATAGCACGCCTCGGTGACGGCGGTGCGGAGGTACTTGATGCGCTGGAGTACCGACAGCAGTCCCGGCGCAACGGGATTGATCGGGACGAGCCAGGCGCGGACGTCGGGGTCGGCGCTCCAGGACTGGAGCAGCCGCTCGGCCTGAACGGCCTGCCCGCCCAGAATTGCAAGCGAGGGGGCCACGAGCGCGACGCGGAGCGGGGGCAGGCCGGATGAACTTGAAGCAGACACGACGGGTTCCCGGACCGACTCTGCAAGGCATGGTCCGGGCCGTCGAGCCGCGGAATGTGTTCAGGGATGCTGCAGAACCGACATGTTTCTCAGCCGATCCAGCGCGCCGGATGCCGGTTTGTTCATGAATGCAACTGAACAGTATGTCTGGGTACTATCGTCCTAATTCTGGAAACCGGCCTGTTTTTGCGGCCGGACATCACTGAGCGTGTAAAAATTACAAACGGCAGAGTTCGCCCAAGGTTCAGTTCTGTATGTGTGCGCAGCCTACGATCCAAAAACCCGCCATATACCGCGCGTTTCCACAAATGGCAAAGTGCTTGCCCTAGTGGGCTTCCAACGCGGCGGCACTCAGCGACACCTCCAATCCAGGCGCGATTGAATACGCGACACGACGGCGGCCGGTTCCAAAAAAAATCGGCAACGCAGCACTGGGACAGCGTGTGCGAGGGGGCGCGGGCAGGTGAACACCACCTCCGAAATCGGTTCGGGCAGAGGTGGTGAGGAGTGCCGAGCCGCCGATAAGACAGCTGGAAAGGCCATCACCCCAGCAGCTTTTCCACGCGGGTCAATTTCAACAAACAACCCTCGCGCGCTTCCGCGTGCAGCTGACCTGGGGAGGTCCGATGGCGCTCGCTGTGTGTACTTCGACCCGACGACTGCGATTCGTGCTGCAAGCACTGTTGTTGATCGTGCTGGCCGGTGCCCCGGGCCCGGCGGGTGCTCAGACGACCGTGACTCTGGACGCACCGGACGCTGAGGTCAGCGCGGATGCCACCATCCGCGATGGCGGCTACGCGTCGGTCAACTACGGGCAGAACGACAGCCTGGAGTCGAAGGTCAGCCCTCAGACGAACTACAACCGCCGGATCGTCCTGAAGTTCGATACCGCCAACTACATCCCGGCCGGCGCCGTCATCAACAGCGCGAAGCTGTATCTGACGCTGAAGGAAGCCGATGACAGCACGTCGCGCCCCTTCAACGTGTACCGCCTGGCAACCTCGTTCCAGAACACGCAGGTGACGTGGTACGACCGCAAGACCGGCCAACGGTGGTCGAAGAGCGGAGGGGATCTCGCAGAGAAGTACGGGACCACCTACGTAGGCGCCACCCTTGGAGCCGCCTACGCGTTCGATCTGACGCAGCTGGTCCAGCGCACGGTGCGGGGCGAGTTCGGGTCGCGGTACACGCGCGTGGCGCTCGTGGACAGCGGGCCGGCGGCATCGGGCAGCTATCGGCGCTTCCACTCCTCACGGTCGGCCAGCACGTCGCTGCGTCCCAAGCTGGTGATCTCGTACGGCGGCTCGACCACGAGCACCCCGGACGTGTCGACCAGCGGCGGCACGCTCCGGGTGATGCAGTGGAACATCCACAAGACCAAGGGCAGCGACAACACCTGCAATCCCGATCGCACGGCGAGCTGGCTGGTGAAGCTCGGCGCCGACATCATCGGCGTCAACGAGGTGTTGTATTACGGCGGATGCTCCTACACGGCCGACCAGGGCGTCACGCTCGAAAATCTGGTCGAGAAGAAGTCCGGACGAACCTGGTATCGCAAGTTCGTAAATGGCGACGGCAAGGTGGGCAACCTGATTCTGTCGCGGCTCCCGTTTGCTTCGTCCGCGACGCGTCAGCTCAGTTACGGCCGCGGCGCCGTGCAGGCCAGCGTTATCGTGAACGGCCGCACGGTGAACGTGTTCTCGACCCACGTCGATTACGCCAACGCATCGTGGCGCACGCAGCAGACGAACCAGGTCAAGAGCTGGATGTCGACGTTCTCGTCGCCGCGCATCGTGACGGGGGACTTCAACACGAATCCGGGCACGAGCGATTACTCCATCATGGCGAGTGCCTATGGCGATTCGTGGGTTGACGCAAAGAGCGCCGGCACCGCCACGTCCTACAACGGCACGGGCGCCACGCACGGCGGCTCGCGATTCGACTACGTGTACTACACCAAGAGCACGCCCGTGGTGCTCAAGAGCGTGAACGTGCCGACGACGAAGACCAGCGGCGTGGCCGCCTCGGATCACGATCCGGTCATCGCCGTCTTCGAGGTGAAGTGAAGTAATCCCGAAGCGCGCGACCTGATCCCGAACGGCCACGACGCTGTCGTGGCCGTTCGATTTTCGCCGCGCAGCACGTTCCCAACCGTGCTCGCGTCAGAGCACGGCCGCCGTTCCATGGCCCGGAATGGTCCCACGGTCTGGGACGGCTCTATCCGGCAGCGGCGGGCGCAGCGCCCGCTATTTCCGATCCGCAGAACAAGAACACGCGCGCTTCGGCGTGCTTAGACCTGGAGGTCCAGGTAGTGCATTTCCATTTCCATTCGATTCGACGGGCGCGGTTCGTGATCGCGACGCTGCTCGGCATCGCCGCGATTGGTGCTCCCCGGCTGACGTTCGCGCAAACGACGGTGACGCTCGATGCCCCCGGCTCCGAGCTGAACTCCGACATGACCATCCGCGACGGCGGGTTCGGATCCGTCAATTACTCCGGAAGCGACAGCCTGGAATCGAAACGCAGCAGTCAGAACTACAACCGTCGCATCCTGCTGAAGTTCGATACGCACAACCGAATCCCGTCCGGCGCGGTCATCAACCGCGCGACGTTGTACCTGACCCTCAAGGGGTCCGACGGCGACGGCACCAAACGTCCGATTGCCGTCTACCGCGTCAAGCGGTCCTTCCACGGAGACGCCACGTGGTTCGAGTACACCAACGGATCGCGGTGGAGCGCTCCGGGAGGAGATTTCGGCGAGAAGTACACGACGAAGTACGTGGGCAGTGCCATCGGTGCATCCTACCTGTTCGATCTGACGCAGGCGGTTCAGAAGGCCGTCAACGGCGACTACGGGTCGCGATACACGCGGGTGGCGCTGGTGGACGTCGGCAGCCCCGGCTCGAGCAGCTACAGGCGGTTCCATTCGAGCCGATCCAGCAACGGATCGCTCCGCCCCAGGCTGGTGATCTCGTACGGCGCGGCCGCGTCGTCCGACGCGACATCGGACTCGACGACATCGACGAGCGGAACGACGCTGCGCGTCATGCAGTGGAATATCCACAAGACCAAGGGATCCGACGGCCGGTGCAATGCGGACCGGACGGCGAGCTGGATCGCCAAGCTCAATCCGCACGTCGCGAGCCTGAACGAGATTTCGTACTACTCGGGTTACTGCTCGCCCAATGCCGATCAGGGGGCAACGCTCGAAGCACTGGTCGAGAGAAAGACCGGCCGGAACTGGTACCGCAAGTTCGTGCGCGCGAATGAAAAGGAAGGCAACGTGATCCTGTCCCGTCTCCCGATCGCATCGTCGTCGGCGCACCAGTTGAGCTATGGGCGCGGCGTGGCGCAGATCAGGGTCGTCCTCAACGGGCGGAACGTCAACATCTTCTCGGCGCACGTGGACTATTCCAACTCCAGCTGGCGGACGACGCAGATCAACCAGCTCAAGTCGTGGGTCAGCGGCTTCTCGTCGCCTCGGGTCGTCATGGGCGACTTCAACACGAATCCCGGCACCAGCGACTACAAGCTGATGGCGAGCGCTTACGGCGACTCGTGGGTGCAGGCGAAGCAAAAAGGTACGGCGACGTCGTACAAGAGCAATGGCGCCACCCACGGAGGCTCACGGTTCGACTACGTGTTCCAGAAGGGCCTCACGGTCAAGAGCGTGAACGTACCGAATACCAAGAGCAACGGCGTGTATCCATCGGACCACGATCCCGTCGTGACCGTTATCAGCGTGCAGTAACGGCAGCACCGGCTGCGGAGGCCTCGCCTCCGCAGCCGGTCGCTCGTTCCACAGACCGACTGTACTCGTCCGAACCCGCCCGCCGGTTCTCCTTCGTTCAGCACTCCTCAGATCCCCGCACGCGATCGGACAATCCGTGCGGTCAATACATGAGCTTGTGGAGGC
>Ga0210115_1000234_pt1 | contig 15868 bp, 14 predicted proteins | sample MayberryNW_TuleB_2_FD_185526 | JGI IMG/M metagenome (GOLD analysis project Ga0210115, IMG submission 185526) | Wetland microbial communities from San Francisco Bay, California, USA, that impact long-term carbon sequestration - MayberryNW_TuleB_D2... | ecosystem: Environmental > Aquatic > Marine... | reverse complement strand
AGCGTCCGTGGCCGACGCGAGGCCACCTGTCGGTGCCGTGGGTGAGGATGGGCGGGTGCCACCCAGGTTCTCCCCCGCCACCCAGGCCTGGTTCGACGCGTCGTTCAGCGCGCCGACCGCGGCCCAGGCGGGCGCGTGGGACGCGATCGGAACCGGCGCCAACGCCCTGGTGGTCGCCCCGACCGGCTCCGGCAAGACGCTGGCCGCGTTCCTGTGGTCGATCGACCGGCTGGCCAGCGAGCCGCCTCCTGCCGACCGCCGGCACCGGTGCCGGGTCCTCTACGTCTCACCGATGAAGGCGCTGGCCGTGGACGTCGAGCGCAACCTGCGCGCGCCGCTGACCGGCATCCGGCATGCCGCGACCCGACTGGGGCTGCCACCTGACAGGTTGCCGGACCTGACGGTCGGTGTCCGGTCGGGTGACACCCCGGCCGACGAGCGGCGCCGTTTCGGCCGCACACCCCCCGACATCCTGATCACGACACCCGAGTCGCTCTTCCTGATCCTGACCTCGCAGGCGCGCGAGTCGCTGCGCGGCGTAGAGACGGTCATCGTCGACGAGGTCCACGCCGTCGCCGGCACCAAGCGGGGGGCACACCTCGCGCTGTCCCTGGAGCGGCTCGACCAGCTGCTCGCGAAGCCGGCGCAGCGGGTCGGGCTCTCCGCGACGGTGCGCCCGGTCGAGGAGGTCGCCCGTTTCCTCGGCGGCGCGCACGACGTCGAGGTCGTGCAGCCGGCGGCCGCCAAGCAGGTCGAGCTCGAGGTGGTCGTCCCGGTCGAGGACCTCGGCGAGCTGGGCCAGACCACCGGCGAGGTCAGCGGGTCCGCGGCCGGCGAGGAGCGACGTACCTCCATCTGGCCGCACGTCGAGGAGCGCATCGTCGACCTGGTGTCGGCGCACCGCTCGACCATCGTCTTCGCCAACTCGCGACGCCTCGCCGAACGGCTCTGCGCGCGGCTGAACGAGATCAACTACGAGCGGGTCACCGGCGAGGAGCTGCCCGACCCAGGCGCGCTGCAGCCGGCGGCGGTCATGGCGCAGTCGGGCGCGTCGGCGGGGCGCCCCGAGGACGGCGTGGTCCCGGAGATCGCGCGGGCGCACCACGGCTCGGTGTCCAAGGAGCAGCGCGGCCAGATCGAGGAGGCGCTCAAGGCGGGCCGGTTGCCTGCGGTCGTCGCGACGTCGTCACTCGAGCTGGGCATCGACATGGGCGCCGTCGACCTGGTGATCCAGGTCGAGTCACCGCCTTCGGTCGCCAGCGGCCTGCAGCGCGTCGGCCGGGCCGGTCACCAGGTCGGCGCGGTGTCGCGCGGGATCATCTTCCCCAAGTACCGCGGCGACCTCGTGCAGACCGCCGTGGTCGCCGAGCGGATGCGCGACGGCGAGATCGAGGCCCTCCGCTACCCCCGCAACCCGCTCGACGTGCTCGCCCAGCAGGTCGTCGCGATGGTGTCGGTCGAGGAGTGGGACGTCGAGGTCATGTTCGACGTCGTACGTCGCGCGGCGCCCTACAGCGCCCTCCCGCGGTCCGCCTTCGAGTCGGTGCTCGACATGCTGGCCGGGCGCTACCCGAGCGACGAGTTCGCCGAGCTGCGGCCGCGGCTGGTGTGGGACCGGGTCGGTGGCGTGCTCACCGGGCGGCCGGGAGCGCAGCGGCTGGCGGTGACGAGCGGCGGCACCATCCCCGACCGCGGCCTCTTCGGGGTCTTCCTCGTCGGAGAGAAGCAGAGCCGCGTGGGTGAGCTGGACGAGGAGATGGTCTACGAGTCGCGGGTGGGTGACGTGTTCACCCTCGGCTCGACGTCGTGGCGGATCGAGGACATCACCCACGACCGGGTGCTGGTGACGCCGGCGCCGGGCCAGCCCGGGAGGCTGCCCTTCTGGAAGGGCGACGCCCCCGGGCGGCCGGTCGAGCTGGGGCGGGCGCTCGGTGCCTTCACCCGCGAGCTCTCGGCCCTCTCACCGGAGGCGGCCCGCGAGCGGGTGCTCGCCAGCGGGCTGGACGAGTGGGCGGCCGACAACCTGCTGGCCTACCTGCGCGAGCAGCGCGAGGCGGTCGGGCACCTGCCCGACGACCGCACGATCGTCGTGGAGCGGTTCCGCGACGAGCTCGGCGACTGGCGGGTGGCCATCCACTCCCCCTTCGGGGCACCGGTGCACGCGCCGTGGGCGCTGGTCGTGTCGGCGCGGCTGCGCGAGCGGTTCGGGGTCGACGTCCAGGCGATGCACTCCGACGACGGCATCGTGCTGCGGCTGCCCGACGTCGAGCTCGACGACGGCGGCGCACCCGAGGCGGTCGGCACGGCCGTGGTGGAGCCCGACGAGGTCGAGCCGCTGGTCACCGCAGAGGTCGGCGGCTCGGCGCTCTTCGCGTCGCGCTTCCGGGAGTGCGCGGCACGCGCGCTCCTGCTGCCCCGTCGTGATCCCGGCCGGCGGACGCCGCTGTGGCAGCAGCGGCAGCGGTCCGCGCAGCTGTTGTCGGTGGCGAGCGACTACGGGTCGTTCCCGGTCGTGCTCGAGACGATGCGGGAGTGCCTGCAGGACGTCTTCGACGTTCCGGGGCTGGTCCAGCTCATGCGCGACGTCGAGTCGCGCACCGTGCGGTTCGTGGAGGTCGAGACCCAGCAGCCGTCGCCCTTCGCCCGGTCGCTGCTCTTCGGCTATGTCGCGCAGTTCCTCTACGAGGGCGACTCGCCGCTGGCCGAGCGGCGCGCGCAGGCGCTGTCGCTGGACGCCACGCTGCTCGCCGAGCTGCTCGGCCAGCAGGGCTACGGTGCGCTGCGTGACCTGCTCGACCAGGAGGCCATCGACTCGCTGGCTCTGGACCTGCAGCGGCTCTCCGAGGACCGCCGGGCTCGTGACGTCGAGGGGGTCGCCGACCTGCTGCGGGTCCTCGGACCGCTCAGCACCGCGGAGGCGGTCGAGCGCGGTGCGACACCGGCCTGGCTGGCGGCACTCGAGGAGGCCCGCCGGGCGATCCGGGTGCGGGTCGCCGGCGAGGAGCGCTGGGCTGCCGTCGAGGACGCGGCGCGGCTGCGCGACGCCCTGGGCACCCCGCTGCCGGTGGGCGTGCCGGGCGCGTTCCTGGAGCCGGTGCGCGACCCGGTCGGCGACCTGGTCGCCAGGTACGCCCGCACCCACGTGCCCTTCCACGCCGCCGCGGCGGCCGAGCGCTACGCGCTGGGCCCGGCCGTCGTGGGGGCGGCGCTCGACCGGCTGGCAGCCGTCGGCCGGGTGGTGTCGGGCGAGTTCCTGCCCGGCGGGTCCGGTCACGAGTGGTGCGACGCCGAGGTGCTGCGCACCCTACGCCGTCGTTCGCTGGCCAGCCTCCGCAAGGAGGTGGAGCCGGTGCCGGTCGAGGCGCTGTCGGCGTTCCTGCCGGCCTGGCAGCAGGTCGGCGGCCGGCTGCGCGGCGCGGAGGGCGTGCTGCGGGTCGCGGAGCAGCTGCAGGGCGCCCAGGTGCCCGCCTCCGCACTGGAGTCGCTCGTGCTGCCCGCCCGCGTCGCCGGCTACTCCCCCGCGATGCTCGACGAGCTGTGCGCCGCCGGTGAGGTCGTCTGGCGCGGGCACGGCGCGCTGCCGGGCAACGACGGCTGGGTCTCGCTGCACCTGGCCGACGCGGCGCAGCTCACCCTGCCGGAGCCGGACGCCGACGCGCTGGCGACCCCGGTGCACGAGGCCGTGCTGGCGACGCTCGCGGGCGGTGGGGCGTACTTCTTCCGTGGGCTCTCCGACGCGGTCGGCTCGACCGACGACAAGGCCCTGGTCGCTGCGCTCTGGGACCTGGTCTGGTCCGGCCACCTCACCAACGACACGCTCGCCCCGCTCCGGCAGCTGGTCGCCGGCGGCCGCGGTCGAGGCGGCGGCGCCCACAGGACCCGCGCCGCGACCCCGCGCGGCCGCTACGGGCGCCCCCGTCCCGGCATGGCCGGGCGACCCGCGCTGCCGAGCCGCACCGGGCCGCCCACCGCGGCCGGCCGGTGGTCGCGGCTGCCGGAGGTCGAGCCGGACCCGACCCGGCGGGCGCACACGCTGGCCGAGATCCTGCTCGACCGGCACGGTGTGCTGACCCGCGGCGCGGTGACGTCCGAGCGGGTCACCGGCGGCTTCGCGGCCGTCTACCGGGTGCTGGCCGGCTTCGAGGAGGCCGGCCGGGCCAGGCGCGGCTACTTCGTCGAGGGACTCGGGGCGGCGCAGTTCGCCCAGCCGGGGGCCGTCGACCGGGTGCGCGCGACGGCGACGGCGCTGGAGCGGGCGGCCGAGCAGCCGGCAGCCGAGCAGTGGGCTCCGCCACGGCCCAGCGGAGCCGGCGACGCGGCCGGCCCGCGAGCCGTCGTGCTCGCCGCCACCGACCCGGCCAACCCGTTCGGGGCCGCTGTGTCATGGCCGGCCCGCCCCGGCAGGTCGGGCGACGCGGATGGTGCCGGCTCCGACCGCTCCGATTCCGGCCACCGCCCGGGCCGCAAGGCCGGCGCCCTGGTCGTCCTCGTCGACGGCCGCCTGGTGCTCTACGTGGAGCGCGGTGGCCGCACGCTGCTCACCTGGGCCGGAGACGGCGACGACTACGCCGCCCTGCAGCCTGCGGTCGACGCCCTGTCGCTCGCGGTCCGCGAAGGACACCTCGGCCGGCTGACCGTCGAGCGGGCCGACGGCGCCGGCGTGCTCGACTCTCCGCTCGGCAGGGCCCTGGAGGAGGCCGGATTCCACGCCACCCCGCGCGGCCTGAGGCTGCGGGCATGACCACCGTCGACCCCGGACCGGCCTGATCGTGCGCAACTGGGCGGGCAACGTCGCGTTCGGAGCCCGTCGGGTGCTTCGGCCACGGACCGTCGACGAGCTGCAGGCGATCGTCGCGGCGAGCTCGCGGCTGCGGCCGCTCGGCAGCGCGCACTCGTTCAGCCCGGTCGCCGACACCGACGGCGACCTCGTGTCGCTGGGCGACCTGCCGCCGCGCTGCGACCTGGCCGACGACCGGCGGACCGTCACGGTGTCGGCCGGGCTGCGCTACGGCGAGGTCGCGCCCCGGCTGCACGCGGCAGGCCTCGCCCTGCACAACCTCGGCTCGCTGCCGCACATCTGCGTCGCCGGTGCCGTCGCCACCGGCACCCACGGCTCGGGCGACGGCAACGGTTCGCTGGCCACCGCGGTCGCGGAGCTCGACCTGGTGCTGCCCTCCGGCGAGCTGGTGCACGTCGACCGGTCGACGGAGTGGTTCGGCGGCGCGGTCGTGGCACTCGGCTCGCTCGGCGTCGTCACGGCCCTGACCCTCGAGGTGCAGCCGGCGTACGCCGTCCAGCAGGCCGTCCACGACCGCCTTCCGGCCGCTGCGGTCCGCCACGACCTCGACGAGGTCTTCGCCGCCGGCGACAGCGTCAGCATCTTCACCACCTGGGAGCCGCGCGGCGCCGACCAGGTGTGGGTCAAGCGGCGCACCGACCGCGGGTGGGAGCCCCTGCCCGGCGGGTGGCTGGGTACGTCGGCAGCGGAATCGCCCCGCCACCCCGTGCAGGGGATCTCGCCCGAGGCGACGACCGACCAGCTCGGCGTGCCTGGCCCGTGGCACACCCGGCTACCGCACTTCCGGCTCGACCACACGCCCAGTGCCGGTGAGGAGCTGCAGACCGAGTACCTGGTCGACCGGTCCGACGCAGCGGCCGTCCTCGAGGCGGTCGGTGCCCTGCACGAGCGGATCAGGCCGCTGCTGCTGGTGTCCGAGCTGCGGACCGTCGCCGCCGACGACCTGTGGCTCAGCCCGGCGTACGGCAGGGACAGCCTTGCGGTGCACTTCACCTGGCGGCCCGAGCCCGCGGGGGTGCTGCCGTTGGTCGAGGCGCTCGAGGAAGCACTGGCGCCGTTCACCGCGCGACCGCACTGGGGCAAGGTGTTCAGCACCGAGCCCGGGGCACTCGCCGCGGCGTACCCCCGGTTCGACGACGCCCGCCGGCTGCGCGGTGAGCTCGACCCCCACGACGTCCTCGGCAACGCCTTCCTGGACACGTACCTGCCGCCGTGAAACGGCGCGGTCGCGCGTCGTCCGGCGGCACGCGGTCAGCTCGACAGGCGGACGCGCAGGGAGAACGGACCATGCCGCCCTCACGGGAGCGCGCGCTCGTACCAGCGCACGTCGACCCAGCGGCCCTGCTTCCAGCCGACCTCGGTGAAGGTGCCGACGTCGCGGAAGCCGAAGCGTCTGTGCAGCGCCTCGGAGGCGTCGTTGGGCAGGGCGACCCCGGCGTACGCACGGTGCATCCCCTCGGCCGAGACGACGTCCAGCAGCTCGCCGTAGAGATGCGACCCGATTCCTCGTCCGGTCGCCGACGGGTCGAGGTAGATCGTGGTCTCGACGGTCCGCGCGTACGCCGGCTTGAGCCGGAAGGTCCCGCTGGTCGCGTAGCCGGTGACTCTGCCGTCGACGTCTGCGACCAGCAGACGGTGCGGTCCGGTCGCGGCGTAGTGACTGAACCACTCGCGGCGCCCCTCGGTGGTGAACGCCTCGACGTCGAAGGTCGCGACCGTGTGCTCGACGAAGTGGTTGTAGATCCGGGTCAGTGCCGGCAGGTCCGCCTCGGCGCCGGCGCGGACGGTGACGCCACCCGTCACGTGGCCGGCTTGACGGCGAGGACCGGGCACTCCAGACCGAGGAGGAGTCGTGACGACGTGCTGCCGAGGACGAGCTTTCCCACGGCGGTACGTCGTCGCAGACCGATGACGACGACCTCGGCGCCGGTCTCGCGGGCCACGTCGATCAGCGCGTCAGCCGTGTCGGCACCGGTCGGCACCTCGCGCACCGATGCCTCGAGCCCGGCGCTGGCGAACCGCTGCTGCACCGCGTCGAGCACCTGCTCGGCCGAGTAGGGCGAGGCGCCGGCGTCAGCCGGTCGCGGCACATGGACCACGACGGCGTCGGTGGCCCGTCGACGGGTCTCGTCGACGGCGGCGGTCAGGGCGGCGTCGCCCTCGGGGGTGGGGACGTAGGCCAGCAGCACGGTCATGGGGGCAGTCTGGCCGATAGCCGTCCGGCTGGGAGAGCCCTGCCCAGCAGGCGGGCCGTCAGACCCAGATGTTGTCGTGCTCCGCGTAGAACGCGGTCCTCTTGTCCTCGCTCATCCGGTCGAGCCGCGCCAGGCCCTCGAAGTAGCCCTCGCGCGGCGCACCCGGGGCGAAGTGCAGCAGCATCGAGGACGGCTCGCCCGACCTGTTGTGGAAGGCGTGCACCCCACCCGGCGGCACGTGGACCCAGTCGCCGGGCTCGGCGTCGACCCACCGCTCGCCGTCGAAGATCTGGATGGCGCCGGTGAGCACGTAGAACGACTCGGCGATCGAGCGGTGGTAGTGCGCGGCAGGTCCGGTCGACTCGGGGCCGCACTCCCAGCGGTACATCCCGAACAGACCGCCCGTCGACGCGCCCGTCGAGAGGTAGGAGATCGTCGTGCCGTTCGGATAGACCAGCTCCGGCGGAGCGGAGGCCTCGCGGTACGTCGCGCTGTGCTGCGGGTCCCGGTCCCGGTACCGCGGGGGTGGGTAGGTCAGCGGCGATGGGTAGGTCACCGGCCCATCTTGTCCGGCGGCTGGACCTTGCGCCCGGCGAACGCAGCGGCCCGTGCGTAGGCGTCCGCGCCGTCCGGTGCGGGCTGCTCGGCCTGGAAGGCCGGCGAGCGGTTGTCGTCGGTGAGCGACGCCCGCATGAACGCCAGACCTCGCTCCGCCACGTCGGGGTCCAGGTCGGCGGTCGGCCGGCCGAGTGCCGCGGCGAGGTCCCAGGTGTGCACGGCGATCTCGGCGCACTGCCAGTCGGGCCCGGGCGGCGCCTCGGGATCGTCCGCCAGCGCGGTGCGGAGCTCGTCAGCGTGGCGACGGTAGACCGGCACCGGATCGTCGTGGTGCGGCGTGGGAGCCGACCAGTCGACGTCCTCGCCACGGGTCATCCGGGCGAACTTCTGCGGCGCCTGGACGAGGTGGTCGACCAGGTCGCGCACCGACCAGTCCGGGCACGGCGTGGACCGGTCGCCGTCGTCCGGGCCGACCGTCGCGATCAGCGTCTCGACCTGGTCGAGCCCGGCGTGCAGGACGTCGATGCTGCTGCGCTCACTCATGCCGCCCCTGCTGCGCTCACTCATGCCGCCGCTGCTGCGCTCACTCATGTCGCTCCGCCTACCCACGAAGGAGGTGCCCGACGCGCGAAGACTGCCGGCCTACCGAGCTGGGCTGGCGGGGCTCCGTCCGGTTGAACAGGTTGTACGCCCGCCAGCTCGGCGAGCACGCCGCCCTCCGCCCCACCGGCGGCGCGGCCCGAGAGGTCACCATCAACGACCCGGTCACCCCGCACCGGCGCACCTGAGCCGAACTCGAAGCAGCATTGACGCTGCGGCACGACAGGTCGCGACGATGAGTCCGTGCGCGTGACCCGGTCTGACCGGGGAAGGACCTTCGCGACGGAAGGACGGATGATGGACCAGCCGACGGCTGAGCCGGCACTGCGCGCACTCGACCCGTTGGTGGGGACGTGGAGCATCGAGGCGACCGGAGCCGACGGGCAGCGCTGGCCGGGCGAGGGCCGGATGACCGTCGAGTGGCACGAGTCAGGCCAGCACCTGGTGCAGCGGACCACCGTCGGGCTGCCGGAGGCGCCGGACACTGTCTCCGTCATCGGCTGCGACGCAGCCAACGCCCGCTACGTGCAGGTCTACACCGACGACCGCGGCGTCTGCCGGATCTACGAGATGACTTTCGGCGACGGCAGATGGACGCTGCAGCGCGAGGGCGAGCCGTTCGCGCAGCGGTTCACCGCGACGGTGGGCGACGGCGGGCGGACCATCACCGGGCGGTGGCAGCTCGCCGAGGCAGGCCGGCCCTACGAGAACGACTTCGACCTCGTCTACCGCCGACTCGACGGCTGAGGGGGCGAGGATGAGTCGCGTGCCCGACGAAGAGCGCCACGGCGTACCGCTGACGAACCTCGACCAGCCGCTCACGTCCGACGGGAGCGAGACCAAGCGCGACCTGGTCGACTACCTCGACGCGATGGCCGACCGTCTCGTCCCGGCCCTCGCTGGCCGGGCGCTGAGCGTGATCCGGGTGCGGCCCGGGCAGCCGCCGTTCATGCAGAAGAACCTGCCGGCGTACGCCCCCGAGTCGATCCGGACGTTGGACGTGCCGACGCAGGACGGCAAGAAGGTCGTCCACTACCCGGTGTGCGACGAGCGCGAGACGCTGCTGTGGTTCGCCAACCAGCGGGCGGTGGAGTACCACCCGGCGTTGTTCCGGGGTAGTGACGTCGACTCCCCCACACATCTCGTCGTCGACCTCGACCCACCAGCCGGCGACGGCGCGTTCAGGCACGCGGTGGCCGCGGCACGTCTGGTGCACGAGGTGCTCAGCACTGCGGGGATGACGGCCCTGGTCAAGACCAGTGGCGCCAAGGGCGTGCACGTCGTCGTCCCGCTGGCACCGGAGGCCGGCGCTGCCGACGTGGCGGCAGCGACGCGGGCGATCGCAGCGCGCGCAGAGCGGCTGGACCCGCAGCTCACGACGACGGCGTTCGTCGTCGAGGAACGCGGCGGCAAGGTGTTCCTCGACGCGACGCGGTCCGGTGGCGCGACGGTCGTCGCCGCCTGGAGCCCACGCGCCCGGCCGGGCGTCCCGGTGTCCTTCCCGGTGAGCTGGGACGAGCTCGACGCCATCACCCCTGCCGACTTCACCATCACGACCGTCCCGGCGCGCGTCGGCGACGCCGACCCGTGGGCCGACCTGATGCCGGAGCCGCAGGTGCTCGACGCCGGGCTGGTCGAGGAAGGGCACACCATCCCGGTCGCCCGGGTCGCCGCGATGCACGAGGGCAAGCGTCGCAAGCGTGCGCAGCAGGCGGCCGCCGACAAGGACTGAGGCGCGCGACCCTCAGACGTGGCTCACTCGGCGAGCTCCTCGGCGGTGAGCGCCCGCAGGACGCAGAACTCGTTGCCGTCGGGGTCCGACAGGACGACCCAGGTGACCTTGTCGGCGGCACTCTGGCCCACCTCGACGCGACGGGCGCCGAGCCCCTCCAGCCGCGCGACCTCGGCGGCCTGGTCGTCGGGTCGCAGGTCGATGTGCAACCGGTTCTTCACTGACTTCTCCTCCGGTACGCGGAGGAACAGGAGGTCCGGCGACACGCCGTCCTCGGGACTGCCCACGGGCGGTTCCAGCACGATCTCGTCCGGGGAGTCGTACGTACGGCGCCAGCCCAGGGCCTGCTCCCAGAACGGCGCGATGCGGGAAGGGTCGGTCGAGTCGACGCAGATGCACTGCCAGCGGATGCTCACCCGGGCAACCCAACCCGAGCCGGCCGACGGTGTCGACCCGATTGGCGTGCGGCGAGCGAGTCGGCCGGAGTCAGGCGGCGAACGTGACGCGCAGGCTGCGTAGTCGCCGGCCGGCCAGGTAGGTCGCGCCGACGAGCACGACGACGAGCAGGACCACGGCGACCTGGGGGCGGACCGCCGCTGTCAGCTCGAGCGCCTCGGCCCGGTCGGCACCGACGATCGACCGGGTCACGGCGAGCGACCACTGCTGGATGCTCAGAGCCTGGGCGCCGGGCAGCACGTTGCCCACGCCGGCCTCCCAGACCAGTGCGTAGACCAGGCCGACGACGACCGCGTTGCGGGTGACCACGGACAGCAGCAGGAAGGCCGCGCAGTAGGTGACACCGGCGACCAGGGCGCCGAGACCGTAGGCGATCGCCAGCCGGTCCGCTCCACCGACCAGCACCAGCCCCGCCAGGAACACCGGCACAGCTCCGAAGACGGTGACCACTGCTCCCGACACGGCGAGCTTGGTCGTCACGATGACGTGCCGGCTGATCGGCTTGCTCAGCAGGTAGACGATCGACCCGTCGTCGATCTCGCCGGCGAGGGCGCCGGTGCCGGCGATCAGGGCGAGCAGGGGGACGACGGTCGCGATCCCGAACGACCCGAGAACGGCGACCGCGGCGTCGTTGCGGTCCTCCTCGCCGATCGTCAGCCGCAGGATGACGGACAGCACGAGCAGCGCGAGGGGCAGGACCAGCAACAGCCAGGCCCGGCGCCGGCCGAGCAGGGTGCGCAGGGTCAGCGACGCGATCGTCGAGTTCATCGGGTCACCAGGTAGGCGAAGACGCTCTCGAGCGACTCGTCGGCGGGCGAGACCGAGAAGAGCCGGATGCCGCCGTCGCGGGCCAGCCGCGGGAGCACGTGCACGAACCGCCCCTGGTCGCTGGACTGCACCCGCAGGGTCTCGCCGAGCTCGACCGCGGACGCGGCACCTTCCGCGACCACGGCGGCGGCGAGGGCCCGGTCGTCGCTGGACGAGACGGTGTACTGGTGCGGCCGCTCGGTCATCAGCCGGCGGATCTCGCGGAAGTCGCCGGACGCGGCGTGCCGGCCGGCGACCACGACCTCGATGGTGCCGGCGATCTCCTCGACCTCCTCGAGGATGTGCGAGCTGAAGAGGACGGTGCGGCCCTCGGTGCCCAGCCGGGTGAGCAGGTCCATCAGGTGCAGGCGCTGCCTCGGGTCCATGCCGTTGAAAGGCTCGTCGAGCAGCAGCACGGCCGGGTCGTGGACCAGGGCCGACGCCATCTTGATGCGCTGCTTCATGCCCTTGGAGTAGGTCCCGATCTCGCGGTCGGCCGCGGCAGCCATGTCGACTAGCTCGATCGCCCGCCGCGCCGCTGCAGCCGCGTCGGCCAGCCCGTGCAGCCTCGCGTTGGCGAGCACGAAGGTCGCCCCGGTGACGACGTCGTAGGCGGCCTCGGTCTCCGGCACGATCCCGATGTGCCGGTAGGCGTCCTCGTGGCGCCACACCGCACGCCCGTCCAGCTCGACGGTCCCCGCGGAGGGTGCCAGGAAGCCGGCCATCATCGAGATCAGCGTCGACTTGCCGGCGCCGTTGGGCCCGAGCAGCCCGGTGATGCCCGGCCCGATCGTCATGGTGACGTCGTTGACCGCGACCACGTCGCCGTACCACCGCGAGACCGAGCTCAGCGTGACGGCGCTCACGCGTCGGTCACCGCCCGGTAGCGGCGCATCAGCAGCAGGTAGCACGACGCGACCAGGACGACGGCGGCCAGCGCGAAGGCCGGGCCGCCCCACTCCCCCGGCGGGCCGGCGACGACTGCCGCCGACGAGTCGAGCAGCCAGACCTGCACGCCGTCGACGACCGAGACCGGAGAGATCAGCCCCGCCCAGCCGGACAGGGTGTCCTCGTCCTGGTCCGCTGCGACACCGGCGACGATCGCCGAGATCCCCCCGAGCAGCGTCAGCACGGTGACGATCGCCGCGACCCCGATGCCGCGCCGGGGTGTCCAGGCCGCGATGGCGAGCCCGACCGACGCGAGGACGACCGCGAACATCGCGGCGCCGGCGACGCCCTTGAGGAACCCGACCGTGTTGTCCCAGACGTCGAGCTCGCCGAGCAGCGCCCCGACGTACAGCACGACGAGGGGCGCGGTGAGGAAGGCGAACAGAGCGGCCGACATCGCGATGAGCTTCGAACGGACGTACGTCGCGCGCGAGATCGGCCGGGCGAAGTACAGCGCGACCAGCCGGAACCGCAGGTCACGCGACACCGCCTGCGGCGACTGGGCCGCGACGAAGATCGTGACGACGGCCCCGAGGCGCACCGCGTAGGAGGTGTACTCCAAGGGCAGCTCGTCGGCGCCGCCGAGCACGACGACCATGGCGATGACGAACGCCGGGACGACCATCGCCGCGAGCAGCAGGAAGGGCACGACCTTGGACCGGGTGGCTCGCCCCAGGCCGAAGGCGCCACGCAGGCTGTGCAGTGTCAACGACCGTGCGATGTAGGGGACGCCGAGCCGCGGCCCGGTGTAGTGCCGGTAGCCGATGTCGTGGATGGCGCCGGTCTCGCGCGGCACGGTCACGGGGCAGCACCCACCGGCGCGTCAGCCACAGGGGTGTCGCGGAACATGTCGAGCATGTGCTGCCGGCCGCGCTGCAGCCGCACCAGCCCGATGCCGAGGTCGGCGACAGCATCACGCACCAGGTCGTAGGTGCCGTCGTCGGTCAGCACCAGGTGGAGCACCTCTCCCTGGCGGCGCACGGCCACACCCGCCGCGGCCAGCCTGGCCTCGACGTCGACCCCTCGCTCGGTCACCTCGACGACGACGTCCTGGGTCAGCGCGGTCATCGTCGACGTCGCCGCCGACCGCATGAGCCGGCCGCCGTCGATGACGACGACGTGGTCGCAGACCCGCTCCAGCTCGCCCATGAGGTGCGAGGTGACGACGACCGAGATGCCGAACACGGTGCCGATCCGCCGGATCAGACCCAGCATCTCGTCTCGACCGGCCGGGTCGAGGCCGTTGGTCGGTTCGTCGAGCAGCACCAGCTGCGGGTCGTGCACCAGCGCCTGGGCGAGCTTGACCCGCTGCTTCATGCCGGTCGAGTAGCCGCCGACCGGCCGGTAGCGCTCCTCGAACAGGCCGACGTGGCGCAGCGTGTCCGCCGCCCGCTCACGGGCGGCGTTGGTGGGCAGCCCGGACATCCGGGCGAGGTGCACGACCAGCTCGGTGGCGGTGACGTCCGGCGGCAGGCAGTCGTGCTCGGGCATGTAGCCCACCAGCTCGCGGATCCGCTGGCCCTGGGTGGCGACGTCGAGGTCGAGCACCCGCGCGCCGCCCGAGGTGGCCGGCAGCAGGCCGAGCAGGATCTTGATCAGCGTCGACTTGCCGGCCCCGTTGGCGCCGACCAGGCCGGTCACGCCCTCGGGGACCTCCACGTCGAGGCCGTCGAGTGCAGTGACCCTGGCGCCGTACCGCTTCGTCAGCGACTGCGTGACGACGAGGGACGGCATCTTCGCAGCCTAGCGATCTCTCCCCTTGGGCAATCGCGTCTGGCAGTCTCCGGCGTGTGCCCGAGACACGCCCCGCCGCACAGCCGACGGACCCCGGCTACCGCACCGTCACGGTCGAGCGCGACCCGACCGGCGTGCTGCACGCGCGCAACGTCCGGGCCGGCACCCTGGCCGTCGGGCACGGTGACGACGAGCGGTTCACACCGACCGAGCTGCTGCTCGCGGCGATCGCCGCCTGCACCGCTGCCGACGTCGACGCCCTCACCAGCCGCCGGGCCGAGCCGGACGCGTTCGCCGTGCAGGTCGAAGCGCTCAAGGTGAGCGACGACGAGGGCAACCGGCTGTCGGACGTCACGGTCACCTTCCGGGTCACGTTCCCCGGCGGACCGGCCGGCGACGCAGCGCGCGCGGTCCTCCCCGAGGCCGTACGTCGCTCGCACGACCGGCTGTGCACCGTGGGGCGCACGGTCGAGCGCACGACCCCGGTCGAGACCCGCATCGAGGGCTGACGTGCTCCGCCTCCCCGCGCCCTGCCTGGTCGTCCTGGTCGGACCGGGTGCGTCGGGGAAGTCCACCTGGGCCGCCGCGCACTTCCCTCCCGAGGCTGTGGTGAGCAGCGACCGGCTGCGCGCGGTCGTCGGTGCCGGCGAGGACGACGTCACCGCGAGCGCGGACGCGCTGCGGCTGGTCGACGAGATCGTCGCGCTGCGGGTCGGTCGCGGTCTCACCACCGTCGTCGACACGCTGGGACTCGACGCGGGCCGGCGGGCGACCTGGCGCGAGCTGGCCCGGGCGGCCGGGGTGCCGTGCGTCGCGGTCGCCTTCGACACTGCGGCGGCCGAGTGCCGCGAGCGCAACCGGTCACGGCCCAAGCGGATCCCCGCCGACGTCCTGGCCGGGCAGCTGCGCGCCTGGCCCGCGGTGCGGGAGGCACTGGGGTCGGAGGGATACGCCGACGTCATCGCGCCGGAGCCGGTGCGGGTCGTGGCCGCGCCGTTCGCCGGGTCGCTCGGCACGGCGTCCGCACCGACCGCACCGGGGCCCGCGGCGTCATCTCCGGTCGCCGTCCCACGCGCCGGCCTGCGCTTCGGGCTGCACCTGTCGCAGTTCGCCGCACCGGGCGGTGCCCCGGCGATACGCAGCTGGCTGCGCGACGTCGCGACCGCCGCCGAGGACGCCGGGTTCGACGCGGTCTACGTCATGGACCACTTCCGCCAGATCCCGCACGTCGGGCGGCCGTTCGACGACATGCTCGAGAGCTTCACGACGCTGGCCTACCTCGCGGCCTGCACCGAGCGGGTCCGGCTCGGCACCCTGGTCGCCGCCGTGACGCACCGCAGCGTTCCCCTGCTGGCCAAGACGGTGGCGACGCTCGACGTGGTCAGCGGCGGGCGGGCGGTCTGCGGGCTGGGCCTCGGCTGGTTCGCCGCCGAGCAGGCGGCCCTCGGCATATCGCTGCCGCCGGTGGCCGAGCGCTACGCCCTGCTCGAGGACGCGCTGCGGCTGCTGCCGGTGATGTGGGGCCCGGGCAGCAAGCCGTTCTCCGGCCGGGTGCTCGACGTCCCCGAGGCGCTCTGCTACCCGAGGCCGCTGCAGGAGCACGTGCCGCTCCTCGTGGGCGGCGCCGGGGAGCGCCGGACGTTGCGGCTCGCGGCCGAGCTCGCCGACGCGGCCAACGTCTTCGGCGACCTCGACACCGTACGCCGCAAGGCAACCGTGCTGCGCGCCCACTGCGCGGACGTCGGACGCGACCCGGACCAGGTCGACCTCACCCACCTCACCACCGTGCTGGTCGGGGACGACGACACCCACGTGGCACGGCTGGTGGAGGAGCACCGGCCGCGCCGGCGCAGCGCGGAGAGCTACGCCGCGAGCGTGCACGCGGGCACGGTGGACGACCACGTCGAGCGGTTCGGCACGCTTGCCGAGGCCGGCGTGGCGGAGGTGATGGTGCGGCTGGTCGACGTGGCCGACCCGACTGCCGTGACCCGGATGGGCAGGGTCATCGCCGCGCTGCGTCAGCGGTAGTCGGGCTCGGTC